>JRYF01001180.1_pt1 | contig 83071 bp, 68 predicted proteins | sample 235331 | NCBI WGS metagenome assembly JRYF01 (sample SAMN03074217, study PRJNA261475) | activated sludge metagenome | biome: Wastewater Treatment Plant; feature: Wastewater; material: Activated sludge; isolation source: activated biomass of a wastewater treatment plant treating hydrocarbon... ... | reverse complement strand
CCGGTGGCTATTGAAGAGCCGAGTGGAATTTTAATAAAATATGCAATTTGTCATACACACCTTTTACAAATTTATAATCCCATTTTTTTTGAATATCCTATTTTTGCAGGGATCTTAGATCAATAATGAATTTCACCATGGATGCAATAATAGAATATTTCTCAGAAATGCCTTCTTCTCACCGTTCAGCTGTATTGTTGGGTGGATTGACTCTTTTTTTATTGATAGAAAATGCTGCGCCTTTCTTCACCACTCAATACAACAAATGGAAACATACAGGTATTAATATTTTCTTTACTTTCACTACTGTCTTGATCAATTTTGTAATGGCATTTATGCTGCTTTGGGCTGCGTCATTAGTTGACCGGTCAGGTTTTGGCATTATTCAATGGATACCCCTACAGGGGATATGGTTTTTGCTTACAGGATTGATGCTTCTGGACTTTATCGGCGCATTCCTTCCCCATTACATTGAACACAGAATACGATTTCTTTGGCAATTCCATCTGATACATCATACTGATCAAAATGTAGACACCACTACTGCGAATCGTCACCATCCCGGGGAAAGCGTCCTGAGATTTTTATTTACATTGATTGCAGTGATCTTTGTAGGCGCTCCGATGTGGATGGTATTTATGTACCAATCGCTCAGTGTAGTTCTGAGTCAGTTTAATCATTCCAATGTCAAAATGCCGGAATGGCTTGATAATACCTTAGTTTGGGTTTTTTGTACTCCCAATATGCACCGGGTTCACCATCATTACCGTCAACCCTATTCCGATAAGAATTATGGAAATATTTTTTCATTATGGGACAGGGCTTTTGGCACTTACGTAAAAGTGGATAATTCTCGATTAATCTACGGAGTCGATACACATATGGATGTGAAGGAAGCCAATGATATTATCACTTTATTGAAAATTCCTTTTCAAGGGTATCGCGGCAGCATCCCCTATGAGCAGGAAGAAAAACTGGCGGGTTGAGCTGTAGTTCATCCGTTTTTGTATCGTTTAAACTCAGCTTCTCAATCTCGGATCCAGCCAATTCTGGATGCGCCCCGCCCAAATATTCAATGAAGTCACAATCAGAAAAATACAAAATCCTGGAAATACAGCTAACCACCATGCATTGGTTCGTCGTGCAGCGCTCAGTAATGAACCCCAGGTAGGTTGCTCAATCGGAATTCCAATACCCAGGAAAGAAAGTGATGCTTCCAATAATATCGCTGATGCAATACTGAATGCCACCAAAGCAATCACAGAATCCAAAGCATTTGGCAATATATGACGTACTAAAATTCTCCAACGGGAAATTCCCGATATCAACACTGCTTTAATATAATTTTCTTCCATGACAGACATCATTTCTGCCCTTATATATCGGGCCAAATTGCTCCAACCAATCAAACCGAGAATGATGACTACGTTCCAAACTGAACTTTTCTCAAAAAGTACCACCAATCCCAGAACCAGAAAAAGAGATGGAATAGATTCTCTGACCTCGATTAATTTATTGACCATCAAGCTTACATGGGTATTATACTTCCTGAGTTTGAATCTTCCTGTCCATCGAATAACTGCATAGGTAACGATTAAAGTTGCAGAAAAATAAATTAGTCTGACAGCCACCCCACTCTCATTCCATTCATTGACCAGATAAAATCCTCCGATCAATAATACCAAGCACCCTCCTGATATTTGTAACACGTTCAAATAAAGCGGAAACTTTTTAAAATAGGCCGCTGAACCGCCCATAAACAGAGCAATGACAAATGCCAATGCAATAGAAAAAACACCCACCTGCAGAGCAATCCAAAAGCCTGAAATGAGGCCGGCTGCAACATCGCGTCCTAAATGATCAGTACCCAGCCAATGCCCTTCCTTACCCGGTGGCACCATAGTGTTTCGGGCATCCATCTGCATTGGACTGAAAGATATAATGGCAGGAATGACCGTCTTAATGTCATTAATATTCACTCTGGGATCGGTTTTTCGCATTCCCATGGAATAAGAATAATCTTGAAAAACTGGAAAAATAATTTGATCGTCCAACTTTCCTACCCATGGAAGATCGTTGGCAATAAATTTATGCAATAAGGCAGTGAATACAAAAACTACCAGGAAATACCCTGTGATTCTTTGAAAATATGGTGTCAGTGAACTCCGCATCTAACGGTTATTTAATTGAATTCGCGGATTCACTTTTGCATATAAAATGTCGGCAAAAAACAGGGTGAATGAGGTCACAATACTCACTAAAAGTACAATAGCAAATACAACATCCCAATCTGAATAGAAAATACTGTCATACATTAATCTTCCCATACCAGGAATATTAAAAATCACTTCAATAATCAAGCTTCCTGCCAATGCTCCGGGAATATAATTGCTGACCAAAGTAATAACAGGTATCATAGCATTGGGCACCAGATGGCGGAGAGTAACTCTTCTGGAGGATAGGCCTCTGGCCCGCAAAGCTACCCGGTAGGGTTTGCTCATCTCCGACCTGAGCGAACTCTGGGAAATCCGGGCTATCACAGCCAGATTGGACAAAAACAAACATAACACCGGTAAAATGATCATCGCAAAATGATCAAAAAACTGAGCTATGAAACTTTGATTTGCCTTTACCCGGAAAAATGGAGCCGGAAATATATTTGTCCATTCTCCATATTCGGAGGTTGTAAAAAAAACCACCAATAGCGTCGCCAGCCAAAATACCGGCATAGCATAAATAATGTAGAGAAAAACTGAGATGAACAAGTCCGTTTTACTGCCCTGTTTTATGGCGATCACCATCCCTATTGGAATTCCTGCCAACAGACTAAGAAACAATGAAATGAATACAATGCTCATTGTCCACCCTAAGGCACTTTTAATTTTTTCACCGGCACTGCGTCCATCTACCAGGGAAGTGCCCATATTTGACTGGGTAAATGAGATGACCCATCGATGATATTGGTTTTTCCATCCGTTCCATTTCAATACCGGATAATACCACAGCACTTTATTCATCTGCATATCCTGATGTATAGTAAGCCATGCTTCCCACATCGTTAATTCCTTATCTTCATCCAAAAAGGAAGATAATTCCCTGATGCGCTGATCTCGTTGAATTTTGGTTTTACTGACTTTTAAAAAAGCGAGTTCCTGTCTGCATCGGCGGTTTCCTGTTTCGGAACACAGGCTATCCAGCCTTTGAAAATGATCAACCCAGTTCAAGGCATCATTTTCGTTATAGCGTTCATTCAGTAACTTATGGAATAATTGCTTCGTTTGTAAGTTCCATTCCTTTTCAACATTCTTATTCAAATAAGAAGGCATGATAGCAAAATAAAATAATGGTTGATGTAAACCTTCTGACAAAAATACTTTTTCATACTCTAGATAATACCGGTCAATATTACCGTCAGTAGGATGAAGGCCCTGGAGTGAAAGAATAGCTTCCGCTCTATCTCCTGGCGCTCCCTTGCTTAAAAAAAAACTCAATATACTTACTATCCATACGGTGGTTAGCAACCAGAAAAGCCTGGATATCCCCATCCGCCACATAGGGTCAGGTTTTCGGTGTAAAGGTATTGGCCAAATACCCTGGCCTTTTTACCGTTCCTCTCCCCTTCCAATGCTTGCTGATAATAATTGTTTCATCAACTGGTGCATATAAAAATATAGAAGGAGTGTCTTCAAACATCACTTCCTGAAGGCGTTTGTATAAATCATGTCGCTGATCCCGACCGGGGACTGACCGTATCTCCATAATCAGCCGGTCAGCTTCTGGATTTCTGTAAGATACTGTATTTCCTTTTGATGGGTCATCATTGTCAGAATGCCATCGTTGATAAGGATCATCATCATTTAGATCCTGATTGATTACCAAGGGTGTAATTCCATAGTCACGAGTACGTACATGATCACGCATGATTACTGAAAAATCCTTTGTGGCGATATCCACCTTGATGCCTGCTTTCCTACCATTTTCCTGCAACATCAACATAATGTTTCTGCCCAACTCCTGCTGAGAGGTATATCCTTCAATGATCAGTTCTGTTTTTTTCCCCTGGATCACTTTATCCAGGATTCCATTTTGATCGCTATCCACCCATCCCGCTTCCCGCAATAAACGGCTTGCCCCTTCAGGGTCAAAAGGAATCAAAGGAAGCTCTTTGTGGTAATATGAACGTGCAGGATGAAAAGGAACGGAAAGACGCTGACCCAAACCGTCTTCCATATTATTTATGATCTGATCTACGTCCAACAACATAGCCAAAGCTCTTCTCACTTTAGGATCAGAAAGTATGGGATGCCGGTTATTGATGCCGAGAAAATAAAATCGCATCAATGCAGGAGAGTGAAATGAAAATTCCTTTTCAAAGACTGGGTTGTTTTTCAGCTCCACAAATCGCTGGGTGGAGATGCTGCTCGCTACATCAATATTCCCTTCTTTCAATTGAGAAATACACGTAGTTTCATCAGGAATGATGTAAAAATTCATAACTCCAGGCCCTTGTTGTAAAAAGGGATTCTCAGGGTAATTTTTTCCCCAGTAATTTTCTTTAGCTTCTATAACGAGATTCTGATCCGTTTCCCAAGCGGTCAGTTTGTATGGTCCACAGTTCACAATGATATCTTTACCATATTTCAAACCATTCAATGCACTTACATATTCAGCATTTCCGGCATCCGTGTTTGTCCACTCTTCAACTTTCTTTTGATCGCGTAAATCAGTAATGGATAAATTCTCCAGCCGCCCATCAGGATCATACACATATTTAGGCAGAATGGGTATGGTAATGATGCTCTCCAAACCCAGCATGTAATCCGTACTGAAATATACCCTAAAAGATTTGGGATCCGCAGAATCAACGATAATATCATCAACAAAATCAAAATAACCCCGGTAGGCTCCTGTCCCCATATCAGGATGAACGATTAATTTCACTGTAAACAGATAATCCTCTCCGCTGATATGACTACCATCTTCCCAAACTGCATCCTCTTTGAATCGGATATCATAGAAGGACTGACCATTTGCTGTTTCATCGATTTGTTTTTCAGGTATCCGGTCGATTAAAATGGGGGTCAGTTCATAGTGGTCAGGATGATAATCCGCTAATGGCACAAATATATATTGATGAACGAGTCTTGCTGTGACTCCTAAATGAAAAAGGGGATTCAATCGGGATGGATCCTCTTTAATTCTAATATTTATTTCAAAATCAGACCCTGAAGGTTCACTTTTACATCCAATGATAAGCACTAAACCCAGAGTCAGAAAAATAAACAAAAGCCATGATCTGTCATTCTTCTTCATTAGTTATTAAACTTTTTTCAATTGATCCTAAATTTACAAACAAATTGCTATTAGTTTGTAAAACGCAGAATTTTTACCCTGAATGTCTACATTTTTTCTTTTTTTGTCTCCCAAGCCTAATGGAAATAACTTTGTGTTTCAGGTTATGTTAATACTGGTAAGTGCTAATCAGAAATTTGAAATTCCAAAACCATAACCATTCTTGAGTTGTTGCAGTTTCAAAAAGTTACAATGGATCAATTACGTGGAAAATCGGTATTGATTACCGGAGGAACAGGCCTGGTAGGAAAACGTTTGATTCATTGGTTTGTCAATGCGGGCTGTACTATCCATATCTTATCGCGGACAAAAAGACAGAACACTCCAAATATTCATTACTTTACCTGGGATCCCGATAAAGAAATTATTGAAAAAGAAGCAGTTTTTGTTGACCATATTGTTAATCTCGCCGGTGCAGGAATTGCAGATTGGAGATGGACCAAAAAACGCAAAGCACTGATTGTGGAAAGCAGGGTAAAAGGCCTCCAGTTACTAAAAAAAGCGTTAATAGATACCGGCCACCCTCCTTCTTCAATGGTTTCTGCTTCAGCCATAGGATACTACGGAAACCGGGGAGATGAATGGTTATTGGAAAATAGTCCTTCTTCAACAGGATTTCTTGGTGAAACTACAAAAGCGTGGGAAGAGGCAGCACAAGAAGTATTTATGCATTGTTCATGGGGTACCATCATTCGAATAGGCATCGTTTTGTCAACCCGTGGAGGGGCTTTAGAAAAAATTCTTAAATCTGCTCCATTGAGAGTTCTTCCCCGATTTGGAAGTGGAAATCAATTTTACAGTTGGATACACATCGATGATTTGTGTCAATTGATCCTTCAATCCCTTACCCATCCGTCATATCAGGGTATTATTAACGGTGTATCACCTCAGCCACTAAGACATACAGATTTTATGAAATCAATCAGCGATGGGTTACCTGGTTCTTTTATGATTGCTCCGGTACCTGCAATTGCTCTGAAAATGGTATTAGGAGAAATGTCAGCCGTTGTATTGGACAGTGCCCGGGTTAAATCCGATAAATTAAATGCTTTGGGGTTTGTATTTAGTTATCCTTTTCTGACAGGAGCCATCAGACATCTGAATGATACTAAGATCTGAAAACCTCAATTTCTTTCGTTTTTACAACAAGATCGGTAAACTTACCTTTAAAACGGGTTGCCCTAACTATATGGTTGTCTATCCAGTGGTAATTGCCCCCACGAGGTTTGCCCATGAGTAATCCATGATATTTAAACCCGTGCTCTTTCAACCAGACTTCAGTGATTTGGCGATGTTCTTCAGTTCTGGATGTAAAAAAGGTAATAATATGGCCTTCTTCATACCACTTATTCAATATATCCAATGCATCTGCATAGGGTACGCAGTGTACCATTCTTTCAGGTTCTTCATTGGGAACATCATCACATATTGTTCCATCAATATCAATCAGAAAGTTTTTTACTCCTTTCGGTAAAATAGGGCTTAGCTTTTGACCTTTTTCGTCTTTTACTTCATTCAGCTTTACTGACATAATATTCTAATTGATTTAATTAAAGCTCATATACTTCACAGGATCAACAGGATATCCATCAAACCACAATTCGAAATGCAAATGGGGTCCGAATGAAAGAGTCCCTGAATTCCCAATAATCGCAATGGCCTCACCGGCATGTAACCGGTCACCTGTTTTTTTCAACAATACCGAATTGTGTTTATACACAGAAATGATATTGTTGGGGTGTTGAACAGCTACTGTATGACCGGATTCAACCGAGTAATCGGCAAAAATAACAATTCCGTCCATTATTGTCTTAATTGGGGTATTTTGTGAAGCAAGAATATCTACCCCATAATGGTCTTCCACATCCAAAAATCCTGCACTTATTGAGCCGGTTACCGGGGGCACAAAAAATAAAGAACCCAGGATTCTGGTTGATTTCCTGTCGCTAATATCCTCAGGAAGTATAGTTCCTGCACGATCTCCAATGTCTGTTGTACGCAAGTTCTCAGCAAGCAAAGCCGGATCATGAGATAGATCTCTCCCACCGCTTGAAGTCAGCAACTTCCTCAAACTCTCATTGTAAAGTTCCTGAGCTTCCAGTGTTTCTTCAATTTCTTTGAGTTGGCGGGATAACTCCAAAAAAGATACATTATTACTGATGTCCCCATAGCCAGGAACCAATCTTTTGAGAGGAGTAAAAAATATCAGAAAAATAATCCCCATAATGGTAATGAGAAAAAATGCGCTTACGATCATATAAACATTTAGAAGTGACAACCTGAATGAGCGCACTTCACGCAAATCTTCCTCGTCTATAACAGCAAGACGGTATTTATCAGCTATACTTTTCCGGGAAACGGTATCTATCGGATATTCAGACATAGAGTAATTTCGTCACAAACTTACAACGAAATTAATCACAAAATCATTATTTACAGCGAAAAAGAATGTGAATTGGTTTAAATTAATATTAATCTTTCAAACATAAAAAACACTTTAATTATACAACAATACCGGACCTATAAAAACATGCCATACCATATAAAACGACCACCTTGTCAGCACTGCTGCAAAAATTCCATATTGGTAAATGATGTAACACAATAAAAGATTGAAAGAATAAATCAACAAGCCTAAAACTAAATGCAACACTGAAAAAGTCTGAAAGACCGCCATTTGAGATAAAGGCTCCACAGCTGAAATTATAATAGCCAGTATGATATATACTTGTTTTTTATTTTTACTTTTTAAAATGAAAATTGAAATCAACCAAAAAAGGATTCCGATGGGAATGATTCTGTATATGCTTTCCACAATGACCGAAGCAATAGAATAAACCACGACAGAAAATGGCAATTCCATATGGATAGATGATATATTCAACAGGCTTGCCATTTGTTTTGAAATTCCGCTTAACATATCAATAAAAACAAAAAGCAGTCCTATTAAGGCGCCTATTGCTACAAACCATAAAGACTTGATGTTGATGACCGGTGGATGAACCACTATAAACTTATCCCAAAGTACGGAACAAATACCGGCAAAAATTAAAATTGGTATTACACTCAGTGGCTTTATTCCTGCTTCCTGAGAAGGGTGAGGAAATGCTAATTCAAAGCTTTGAATGATAAAAGTAAAAATGATGGCCAATGCAGCAAGAATCAAATAGTGTTTAGTGTTTTTCATACTTTCGTGATGAAGTTATTGATCAAATATAGTCGCAATTTGTCAAAACTATCCAACATTTTTTGAGGGCACACAGAAATCAAAATTATTATAAAGCTTATGTATAAGCTGAAGACATCAGTTAATAGTTTTTAAACAGCCTTCAGAATTTCTGTAGCTATCGAAAATGTCCAATGATAGAAATTGAAGGTTAAAAATATTTACTGTATTCTTGCGTTTGTTTAAAGTGGCAATGAAAAAATGTATTCGAATTACACTCGATAAAATAGTATGGTGAGGTATTTGATAGCATAAAATGCAGTTGCGGTTAAGTATGCAGATGAAAACATCAGTACTAAAATTTGTTGTATGGGCACTCATGGTTATGATGGTAGTGTCGTGTGCTACCCGCAAGCGCAAGGAAGATGTAAAGGGCTTTAAGAAATTTTATCATAATATGACTTCTGAATTCAATGGCTACTTTAATGCCAATGAAATTTTGAAAGAAGTCTATGATATCCTGGAAAATGCCCATGAAGACAACTATTCTGATATTCTTGCCATTTATCCTACTAACAATCCAGCAACTGCCAAATCCGTTTCTCCCCAACTGGATATTGCTATAGAAAAAGTAACTACTGTTGCCACCATTCATGATGTCGGGGACTGGGTTGACGATTGCTATGTGCTTATGGGGACTGCACAATACCTGAAACAGGATTTTGAAGCAGCCCAGCAAACCTTTGAATTTTTTACAAAAGAATATAACCCGGATGATCCTACGGGCAGGAATTACAAGAAAAAAGCGCTTTCCCCTAAAGCAAAAAGAAAACAAAGAGAAACTGTAAAAGCTGAGGAGAGAAAGGAAAGACTGGTTGTAAGGAGAGAAAGAGAGAAAGAAAGAGCACTGGTTACTAAAGAAAGGCAAGAAGATAGAAAACAACAAGAGAAAGACCGGAAAGAAGCTCAAAAGGTTCGTGAAAAAGAGAAAAAAGAAACTGAAAAGATCCGTAAGAAAGAAGCTGAGGCACGACAAAAAGAAAGACAAAAATCAGCAGAGCAACTGAAAAAAGATCGGTTAAAGTCCCGAAAACAACAATCAAAGTCCGGAACCAGAACTCGTACCCGTCCGACCCAACCCACTTCGCCGGAGCTTCAGATTCTGGAAGACCATACACCTCTTGAGCAAGATACCATACTCACAATTGCAGATGCCCCTCAAAATTCAGAACCTGAAATGGAAGATGTTCCACCTCAGGAACAGAAATTAGCAAACGAAGATCAGTTCCAGAAAGATCAAAAGAATGCAGAAAATGAGAAAAATCGGGAAGTCAATGAACCGGAAGATGATCGGAGAATTGATGATGATGAAGTGGAAGACATCCGCACTACACCCAAAAAGGATCCTAAAGCCAAAATAGAAAAAACGAAATACCACGATGGAGTTCTCATGCTGGCTTTAACCTATGTGCATCGGGAAAGATATACTTCCGCCGACTATCTTCTTCAAAAATTATGGGAAGATCCAACCGTAAAAAAAGAAGTAAAAAGAGAAGTTCCGGCGGCTCAGGCCTTTTCAGCGATTGCCCAGAAGAAATACAACCATGGGGCTGCCTATTTGGAACTGGCCATTGAAAACACTAAAAAGAAAAAAAATAAAGCCCGCTATGCCTATATACTAGCTCAATTGGAGGAAAGAACCGGCCGTTACGCTTCAGCTGCTGAACATTATAAAATGGCCAAAAAGTACGGTGCGACTTATGAGATGGAATTAAACTCCGAGCTCAACATGATTAAAAATGATCTGTTGGCTAAAAACATTACACATAAGTCTGCAGAAGAAGAATTATTAAAACTTCGAAGAGCGAATAAAAATGAGGATCATAAAGATAGAATTTCATTTATTTTGAGTGATATTGCTTTCATTTCCAATCAGGAAGATAAAGGGATTCAATACCTCAGAGAGGCACTTACTTACTCTAAATCCAATAAAAACTTGAAGCGTGAAGCATACTTTAAATTAGCTGAATTTTACTATAAAAATGAGGACTTTATATCCTCCAAGCATTATTACGACAGCACACTGTTGGTTTTGGATAATACCGATATAAGGTTCAAGAAAGTTCAAAAAATGGCAAACAACCTGGATTTGATCGCAAGACACCTGACCCAGATTCAACTCCAGGATAGTCTTTTGGCCATTGCCGCTTTACCGGAAGAGGAACTGAGGGAATATGCCATTCAGGTCATCAAGGATAAAGACAATGCAAAAGAAGTCACATCAATTAGTGATGAAAATGGTAATGCCGACCCGTTGAGAACCACAAGGCGGTCTGCAACTACCCAAAGTTCATTTTTTGCCTACAACAAACAAATGGCTGAAAGTGGGAAACAATCTTTCAAAGAGCGCTGGGGTGACCGCCCATTGCAAGATAACTGGCGCCGTAAAGAAGCCACGGGTCTTTTTGCAGGTATAAATGCAGATCTGGAAACTAAAGATCTTAAGCCTGTAGAAAGGAAAATCTCAGAAGATGAAATCAGTGCTGTTCTCCGGGAACTGCCCATCACTCCTGAATCCGCAAAAAGAGCTCATCTCAAAATTGAAGAGGGCTTATATGAACTGGGCAAGCTTTTCAGAGACAATTTGAATATGCCTGCCAAATCCTTGTCTTCCCATGATGATTTACTCAGGCGATATCCGGCTGCCAGAAACAAATTGTCTGCATTGTATTACATGTATTTAAACAGTCAGGACCTGCACAATTACACGGCAGCAGATCATTATAGACTGGCCATAACTAAAGAATTTCCCCAATCCAATTTTGCCAAAATACTGGAAGATCCTAATTATGCTTCTCAACTTTTTGATAAAGACAGAGAACTCATTACATTTTATGACCGAATGTACCTGAATTTTGAAAACAAGAATTTCCTGAAAGTTAAAGAAATGTATGATGAAAGTCTCAGTAAATTTGGACAAAACCATTCATTAAGACCCAAATTTTCTCTTCTTCATGCAATGGCTTTAGGTAATGTTGAGGGCGAACAACCTTATGTCGATGCATTGCAGGATCTGATTCGTCGTTACCCTAATACCCCCGAACAAACCAGAGCAAGGGAAATTCTCAGGTTTTTAAAAGGAGACCAGGCGGCATTCCAAAGAGTTGATGTTGCTGAAGTGGATGGCATCTTTGAAAAGGAAGATGATAAACTTCATTATATGGTCATAGTTTTATACGATATCGATGATGAGGCATTCAATAATGTACGTGTGTCTATAGCCAATTACAATAAGGATAAGCATAAAGAAAAAAGACTTCAGATATCTGATATCGGATTAAATAAAAACGAAAATTCAAAAATCATCCTGGTCAGAAAATTCAACAATAAGAGTGAAGCCATGCTTTATTATTATGACATCACAAAAAACGCCCCAAAGTTTATCGATGTCAAGGGTGTGAATTATGAAACTTATCCGGTTACTCAAAGAAATTACAGAAAAATCATCGATCAAAAAGGCGCCAATAAATACAGGGTTTGGTTTGAAAACCATTATCTGGCTAGCAATTGATTTACTTTTCCTGACCCATTTCTTTAAAACCTGATTCATTTTAATTTTTAAACTGAATCAGCAACTGACCCTTATCTACCTTATCCCCTTTATTTATATGAATCATTTCTACAAAACCACTTTGTGGTGCTTTAATTATATTTTCCATTTTCATCGCTTCAAGTATCAAAAGATTGTGACCTTCTTCCACATGCATTCCCGGTTCAATCATTATACTTAAAACAAGCCCTGGCATAGGAGCTGCAATGTGCCCTAAAGCGTCTTTGGATTTTTCATTAAAACCTAATTCTCTGATCAGGTGTGATAATCTTGTATTGACTTTACAGTCAAAATCTACACCGTTAATTTTCAAGTTATAATGGCCTTTTTGTGGATCCATCTCCAGAATTCTGATTCTGTATTGTCTGTGATTACACCTGATCAGGTAAACATCTTCAGCACATTGCTCCAATACCTGGAAATCTCCGTTCAGTTCATCAGCTGAAAATGCACCGTATCCCTGAACCTCAATATCGGTAAGATGATATGGATCTATATACATGATGGTTAATGCTGTCTGGCTAATTTGGTTAAAAAATAGGTTTCAAACAATGTAAAAAGAAAGTAGATGAATACAAAAGGCAATATGAATAACTTATCATAGGGTTGCGCAATCCAATAATATATGATGATAATTAGAACAGAGACAAAAAGTTTGATCATCAGATTATACATAATCAATCGTGTAAATGCATTGGCATCGTTGGATTGGGCGCTTTTTTTACCCCACCAGAAGATCATCAGGCTTAATATCACAAAAAATGCAAATCCTATCCAACCTAATGACATATGTTCACTTTCGGGCAGGTAATGCGAAAAAAATACCAGGCCAGCTATTGCCAAAACCGAAACTAATAACCACTGTCTAAAGAAATAACTCCATTCCATTACAATTCTTTCAGAAGCTTAATCATAAAACCTAAAAATACCAAAATAATAAAAATGGCTGTCAGGTACGTTTTGTCCCATCCAGCCACTTTATCGAGTTGTCCTCCTAAATATCCTGCAATGGCCATGGTCAAAAAAAGTTGAAAAGCAAAACCTGCATACTTCATGTAATTAGCATCATTTTGCTTTCTTTTTTGATGACTGTCTTTTTTCATTTGGCACTACTCAGTACCGGCTTTTTCTCTGTCTGGTTTTGAGATATTTTTTCAACAAAAGATTTAACTTTCTGACCTCCCATATTGCAGGAAACATTAAATATAGCGCCTGGCTGCACCACCAGTTTACCGGTATTGACATCCCCTTCAATTTTAGCCGTTTCTCTGACATTCAAAACTTCAACGACTTCAATTACTCCATTAAAGGTGCCTTCAATTACTGCATTCTGGCAGTGTATGTCGCCTTCTACTTTACCTCCAGGCCCAATAATTACACGGCCTTTGCATTGAAGCGTTCCCACCAATTCACCATCAATACGTATATCGCTGGCGGCAAAAAGCTTACCTTCTACTTTTGTCTCCGCTACTAAACTGTTGATTGCTCCTCCTGACATTGAACCTGAACTGATAGGAGCTGATACTGCAGGCACTTTTTCATCTTTTTTGTTACCGAACATAGTTATTTTGTCTTTATTAAGGTTAGTGAAACATTTGGAAAACTACAAAGGTGTAGAATCAGTGGAGATTATTGGATATGTCTATGTTCGGTTAAAGATAAATATATTCTCCAAAAAGAACTGCCTGTAATTCAGAAAATCAAAGAATTTTTTTTTAAAACTCAGGTCTATAAGGGTATGCCTCAGTGTACGGTGACCAATACTCATATAATGGATCACCCTTTGAACTCATCCCCATATGATGCCACCGACCATTTACCAACCGGTAACCAAACTCGAGGGAAGCCCCTACCCGATTGTTGTCTCTGGAGAAAAATTTTATATTCTCTGTATATTTGTCAAATTGTGCCGTATAGGTGCCCCCTCCGGTACCAAAGAATTCAGCCGTTTCTGAATTAAATGCAACCCATTGGAAGTGCCCTCCGCTTAAAATTTTTATCGTCCTTCTTGCACCAGGAGTATATTCCTGGGATTCCCCATTATCAGCTACTCTTCCTGTGAAAACCCAATGACCGGTAAGGTCGTCCGTTTGGTTACTGATCTTTTCCCATGTTTCATCTATCTTATGTCCTTCAACTTCTGCAAACATTCGAAAACGGTCTTCCATATGTTCAAAGGAATAAGTAACATTTTTGCCCGTCATTTCTGGTTGAGAGGTAAAGAAATCGATATGCTCTATATACTGATTATCCTTAAAAGTATATGGTCCTCCTCCCGCACTGATAAACTCCCCTCCTCCACTCTTACGGGCACTATATACAAAGTAACCGTCCTGGTAAATTTTAATATACTCCTGATCTGAAACAAGCTTACCGTTTTGTTCTACCAACTTCCAGGCACCATTCATTTTATCATGATCTGAAAATGTGCTAAAATTAAAGAGGCAAACGAATATTAAAATGTGCAGCATGACAATAATTTTTTAGGTTATGAATTGCTATTCTTTTTATTAAAGCATGCTAAACAGAAAATTGTTCAACCCAACAAAACCTTATAAAATATTTAAGGATTAACTTTTAGCTTTTTAGACAGTGTAAAACCTACCCTGAATTCTCCATCTCTCCAGTTGCTTGTTGTGTAGGGAAGAAAATCGGTTTCAAATATACCTCTTGCATTGGTAATATTGACCTGGAGGATATCACCTTCATTGGTTTTCAATTCAATTCCGGCACCAATGGCAGGATAGTATCCATTATTCGAATTTCGTGTATCGGACAAGATATAATTTCCATCCACCAAAAGCCCAATGTTTTGGGTTAAATGCAACTTGAGTGCTCCACCTATATTAAACAAATCATTTTCATCGTCAAACAATACAATACTCCTGTAAGTGTAGCCACCATGAAACTGAAAAGATACCAGGTCATTAAAATTACGGGCAAGAATGATGGATGCGTGATAGGCCAATCTATGTTGAAATGTTTCAATAAAACTGCCTTCCGGATTTCCGGAGTCCATCGTAGACAAACTGCCCAATCCAAAGATAGAAGCACTCAGAGGAATATTGCTATTATTTTGGGATAACAATTTAATTTTGACTGAACCATGTACATTTTGCCTCAACAATCCGGTTCCTCTCGAAGCAAATGCACCCACTGTGATATCATCTGTAACACCATATTCGGCACCGGCTGCGACATCAGCAATACGGTCCATACCAAAAAATGAAGACCACCCCCCTTCATTGCTCGCAATATCACCAAACCGGAAGCTTGCTCTCAAATCCAACATACCCTTCCTCAGTGTTTCTGTTGACTGGACTGTAACTACACGTGAATCGTTAAAAACACTTCCTAATTCCTTCGCAATAGATACAGTATCTGTATTCTGCTCCTGTGCACTTAAGTTTACCAATGCATTGAAAATCAGGATGGGAATGATTATTATTCTCATTTTGTTTATATTTAATTCATTAATACTTTAAATAGGCAAAATTAATACAATTCGCAAATCTAAAAATTAGATTCTTTCTAATAATAAAATGAAAAGAATTGAAAACAATTTTGATATTCCTGCTCTTTAATTGAATTGAGGAAGACATTTATAATTAAAATTGAACAATAAAATAATAATGATATGTATCCACTTGAATTAGTAAAACCAATGGTCAAAGACCTGACTGATTTTGGGTTTAATGCGCTTAATACTGCTGATGAAGTTATCAATGTTTTGGAAAACACAAAAGGTACTTTACTTCTTGTTGTTAATTCGGTATGTGGTTGTGCTGCCGCAAATGCGCGCCCTGCAGCTAAACTTTCCCTTCAAAATGATAAAAAACCAGATGCTTTGTTTACTGTTTTTGCCGGGGTCGACAGGGATGCCACAGAAAAGGCAAGGGAATATTTACTTCCATATCCTCCCTCCTCTCCTTCCATTGCATTGTTTAAGGATGGGAATCTCGTGCATATGATTGAAAGACATCATATAGAAGGCCGGCCGGCTTCTATGATTGCTCAGAATCTGGTTCAGGCCTACAATGCTTACTGCTAATAAACCTTAATCATACGGGCAATAGACACTTCATTATTGTTTATTGCCCGTATGAAGTAAGTTCCGGGAAGGTATGGTCCTGTTTCCAGTCTTAATGAGTCATTGGCACCTGAGTCTGCTTTTATTTCTTTCAATACCTTTCCTTGCATATCCAAAATCTGCATGAATACAGTGCCAATAGCGTGATCAAAAGTAATAACTGTGTATTCCGACACCAGATTTGGCGTTAACATTATCTGAAACTTTGGTTTCATTGCAACTTCTTGTGCTGCAATGATCCATTCCAATTCCAATAGTGATTGATTCAACAAAATCTTTTTGGTTGTTTCATTCAAATGGAATGAAAGGTTGGGAGAAATTTTTAAATGGTATTCACCCTGTTTAAGACCATAAAATGTAAATTTCCCATATTCATTTACCTGTATGCCTTCCAAATACTGCATTTCATGATCGTATAACTCCATGTAAATGCTTGTAAAATTGTCTGCTAAAAATGAGTTATTATCAGGCCGTCGATGCCAACTGATCTTACCTGTAATGCTTGCTTGAGTATCTGGTTTTAAGTCGACCTCCGTATTCATGATACTATAAATTTCTAAGAGGGCAGTATCTGAAATGAAAGCATTTTGACTATCATAAGATTTATGTCGTCCGGATGCCATATCATCTTGCAGAACTAATCCGGCATTTATCCCCATTGTATCACGGTCTAGAATAAAAAAAGAAGTAGTTAAAGGTCCTTTTTCATTAGTAAGATCAGAATTCAATAGCGGATCATCACCTATAAGAGGAATGGTGGCCATAAATCCTGGCCCCGGTCTGAATTCCAGGTAATAAATTCCATTAGGAACAGTAGAAAAACGGTAAGCACCCTCCAATTCACCAATGGTCATTGTGTTAGTTCTTCCAATTTCAAGTCCTGTAGCATCCTTTATTAAGACCAATACACCATTGAGGCCGTTTTCTTCCACCTGTCGGATACCATCTTCATTCTCATCCAACCATACCATACCGGATAATGAATTCAGACGAATCAAACCCGCGTTGATATGAGTTGTATTGCCGGGAAATTCAAATGTATAAGTAGTGTTGAATCCATTTTCTTCAGTGACATCAGAGTCTATTGTATCATCGTTCCCAATTTTAGGCTGGGTAAATATGAAGGAAGGATCTGGAAGAAATAATAAAAAATAAAATCCTTTATCTATATCCCTGAATTCATAACTACCGCTCTTTCCATCCAAAGTGGAAGTTTCAGTCCTTGCCACTTCTGTATGGTCTGGTCTAAATAAAATTACCGTAACACCATTTTCCCCTTCTTCTTCTTCGTTCAGTATTCCATCCCCATTGCTATCCATCCATACCCTTCCGGAAATACGTGGAATATCCTCTACAAATCCACCATTTAAATACAAGACATCTTCTCCTGAAACCTCAAAAAGGGAACTGGAAAACAGACTAAATTCTCCTGTTAATATTGAGATTACTTCTTTCTGGTTACTGACATTGGGCAGGGTTGGTGCCAAACCGGTACCAGGGTCCATTTCAATAAAATACCTGCCTGGTAAAATATTATCGAACTGAAACACTCCATTGATCCCGGTTTGAGTTTCAAACAACAAGTCACCATTTTCACTGAAAAGACCTACCAAAACATCTTCCAAAAAAGGTTCTTCCTCATCTTTCAATCCATTTATATTTTCATCCAGCCAGGTAAAACCAGATAAGTTAGCGGTGCGAATTACCCCTCCATTTATAATAAGAGGAAAGTCATCAGGCACTATAAACTCCTGAGTGGTAAATGGGCCATAAGCTTCAGTAATTTTTGAATGAATGGCAGGCTCATTGCCTATTAATGCCTGGGTGATGACGTAATTTTCTCCTAAAACAAAAGATATATAATAGGTGCCAAAAGGGATATTTTCAAAAACAAACCGCCCATCTGAAATTCCATCGTTCAAAGTAGTCGTAGCAGCGAAAACTGCTCCATCCCATTGATGCAATAGCACTTCCACCTGGTTTATACCGGTCTCCTCTGCTTCCAGTAATCCATTCTGGTTAATGTCAAACCATAGAATACCCGTTATTTCTCTGATCGCGATGAATCCTGCATCCTTATTATTTAACCACTCTCCTTCCTTCAATTCAAAAATGGCGGAAGTGCCAAAACCATTTTCCTGGATAAAAACATTGTCCAGATCTTGCCCGAATTTAGTAAGTTTAAATGTATCAGGAATAGTAACTTCCAGGTAATATGAACCTGCCGGGGTGGACTGGAAGCTATAAAAACCTGAAGAGTCGGTTACCATAGTTTCCACCTGTACGCCTTCGCTATCTTTCAGATTGATTTCTATCCCCTGTATTAAAGGTTCATCGAATTGTCTGACTCCATCTCCATTTTTATCTTCCCAGACACTCCCATTAATATCACCCCCTGGCAGCATAAACCCTCCATTGATATCGTCTCTGTTTTCTCCTGTATTCACCTGGAAGATTTCCGTAATAAAAGGAGAATCACCGGTCACAATGGAAGATACCTGACCGGGTTGTCCTTCTACCCTATTTGCAGGGATAAAAGCTTGATCGGGCACAAACTCTAAGTAATATTCACCGGGAAAAACACGGGGAAATGAATATTTACCCTCACTAGATGGTGAAATCATATTGCCGCTGAGTACTTCATCTACCAAAGTTTCGTCCTCCGTAATTAATAATACCCTGACCCCAGGGATTTCAGAATCTTCTGAATCAAACCATCCATTTCTATTTCGATCTAACCAAACCACCCCGGATATTGATGCCGGTCTGACATAACCTGCATTCCAACCGCCACTATCCTCACCCGGCATTAATTGAATGTCAGGAGAGAACCCCTGATCATTTACTACCGAGTTCATTGCCCCAGCAGAATCCGGTTGGGTAAAAAAGTCATTTTCAGGGTTGTCAAACTGAATTTGGTATGTCCCAGGTTGTAAAAGTTGAAACTGAAAACCACCTTCTGCATTCGTTAATACAGAATCTAAGGCCATTCCATTTCCATCGAATAATTTTACTTTGATTCCCATTCTGAGAGGCTCTCCTTCATCAAGGATCCCATTGGCATTTTCATCATTCCATGCCAGACCGGAGATGGATGAAAGCTCAAAAATGAATCCAAAATCAATATCCAAACGCTCCTCGCCAGACAAAACCAGGACTGGGGCAGACATTACAAATAATTCATTTTCAATTCCATCAGAATCAATCAAACTATCTTGCCCGGCCTGGGTTTCAGTAGCTTTAAAACCCACCGGAATTGCAACTTTTATACTCCAAATACCAGGAAGTACCGTAAATTGATAAATACCGGTTTCATCTGACTGAGCATGAAATACTTCACTGCCGGTTTCATCAATCAAAAATATATCCACACCTCCAAGACCAGGTTCTCCAACATCCTGAATTCCATTACGGTTGAGATCATGCCAAATGAAATCACCTATTATTCCATTCTTNNATACAGGAAAAGGTCCATCTGCCGGGCAATACCATTTCGTCCTGAAATTCGATTGTACCAGACTGGCAATTTGGGGTTGATCTGCCATGAAAACAGTTGGATAAAAATCATCAGGAAGCACAAACTCCACCGCATATGTATGGCTCGTTAAGTGATCAAATACATATCCTCCCTGAGCATTGGTTACGGTTTCGCTCAATAGCCTTTCCGGTGTAAGTAAGCGGACGGTAATACCTTGAATGGGTGGCTCCCCTTCTTCCCACAACCCGTTGGCATTCATATCTTCCCAAACTGATCCCTCAATCTTTAACCTTGGTGTCAACCCTATATCTATATCCAGCCTACTGGTATATTCAACTGTAAATAAATCACTTGTACCTATTCCCATTGCTCCGGTGATCACACTATTGAAGTCAGGATCAGGTGCTAAAGCTGAAGTAAATAAGAAGTCTTCAGGAAGCTGTGACTTAATAAAATATGTCCCCGGATCAATCGATTGAAAACTATATTTTCCATCCGGATCACTGATAGTTGACTTCAGTAATTGTCCCTTCTCGTTGAATAATTGGATGCCTATCCCCGGCACACCCATTTCGCCAGCATCCTGAATTCCATTGGCATTTTTATCATTCCACACAAAATCACCAATGGAATATGGAGTACACGAATCTAATATGAAGGAAGTGCAGAACTGTTGTACTTTTGCATTCTTCCCTGTGATATCAACACAGATTTCATGAAATCCCGGTTTTGCATTCACATTGCGAATATGGATAACACTTAATGCCAAACTTGGAGAAACCAACCTGAAACCTGAGGGAATTTTCCAATGGTATGAAGCATGAGAATGATGCTGTAATTGGACGAAAGATGCCATTTCATTCGAACAAATTCGATAAGGTTCTTTATATTTTATTCGAATACTCAAGTTTCGGAGGATTGCATTATAAGACTCTTCTGACAGATTGTTGCTCAATTGGATCGCTACTCCAAATTGAGGAGAATTTACCAAAGCCGCATCAGCTGAAATCCCCCATTTAGAAAGTTTGCCTCCATAGGACCACTTTCTGTTGCCTTGCATTGACCACTCATTCTTACTATTAGACTTTCCGGCCTGATTCAATCCTATGGTTTTGCCATCAGCTCCTGTTAAAGAAATCAAGACTTCATTCACACATCCTTTTCCTTCGGAGCGTCCTTCCATCCCAACAGTGATCTCTTCAATCTCAGATCCCTCCGGAACAGTAAAACCAAAATTATATGTCCTCAGCGTTTGGCCGGTTTTAAACGCTTCAAGAATGAGTGATGCTTCCCCTTCTTCCCTGAATGTAAGAGACTGTATACCGTTCCAGTTAAAAAAATAATCAAATGGTGTCTGCGAAACATTGGCGGGTTTTCTGGTTATTTCCTTTACCGTGACATTCGATACGGGTATAGGGCCTCCATTTTGGATGGGCTGAGCATGAAGAAATTGTTGAATGAAAAAAATAAAAATACTGGCTGAAAAAACAGTACTCCTGATGCAATCCATAACCCGGTAGTTTTCTTATTTCAAATCAAATATAAAAATAATATATTATAATAACATTATATGTACTTTACATAACAATTATTTTTACAATATGTAATTATAAGAAATGACCGCTCTAATTGATGAAAAGTCTGGAGTTTTGAAAAAATATATAATTAAAGGTTTAAAATCTGGTCGAGCACACCATCATTGGGTTAAGATAAAGGGAATCAGGTTAATTCAAAAAAGAATTGTCACACCTGGTGTAACCTGTTGAAGATTATTCCTGCTTTTCGATTTACCTGCACTATTAGTAATTTCTAATTCCAAAAATGACATCATGTGACTCACAAACCTTCGTATAGTGGAAAATCTTTAATATATTGATTAATATCTTTTTTAGTGGACATTACAGCAGATTCGTTATCAGCGTGAGTAATGATATAATCGATCCACTCAGCAGTCCGGATGCAATCCTTTTCTTTAAAGCCTCTGGTTGTCACAGCAGCGGTTCCCAGTCGGATCCCGGAGGTGACAAAAGGTGACCGGGAATCAAATGGCACCATATTTTTATTCACGGTAATATCCGCTTTTATTAAGGCATCTTCAGCCATTTTACCGGTAATATCTCCTTTTGCTCTGAGATCAATTAAAAGCAGATGATTGGAAGTCCCCCCGGAAATGACATGATACCCCATATCTACAAAAGCCTGACCCATTGCCTGGGCATTAGAAATGACCTGTTTTCCGTATTCTTTGAACTCAGGCTGTAATGCTTCTCCAAAGGCAATGGCTTTTGCTGCAATAATATGTTCCAGAGGACCACCCTGCATTCCCGGAAACACCCCGCTATTCAAAACAGAAGACATCATGATGGGTGATCCCTTTTTGGTTGTCCTGCCCCATGGATTTTCAAAATCATGTCCAGCCATAATTAATCCACCCCTGGGTCCCCTTAGCGTTTTGTGCGTAGTGGATGTAACGATATGACAATACGGTAAGGGATCATTGAGGTGGCCTCCTGCAATTAATCCTGCCGGATGGGCTATATCAGCCAATAAAAGTGCGCCTGCTTCGTCAGCAATTTCCCTGAATCTTTTGTAATCCCAATCTCTTGAATAAGCTGAAGCTCCACATATGATGAGCTTAGGTTTGTGCTTTTGAGCCAATGCTTGCACATTGTCCATATTTATCATACCGGTTTCTTTTTCCACTCCATAAAAGTAAGGAGTATACACGAGGCCGGAATAATTGACCGGAGATCCATGGCTCAGATGACCTCCATGAGAAAGATCAAATCCCAAAATAGGGTCTCCAGGTTTTAATACTGCAAGAAAAACGGCAGCATTGGCCTGCGCTCCGGAATGGGGCTGCACGTTGGCAAACTCTGCATGAAATAATTCTTTTAACCTTTCAATGGCAAGGGTTTCAATTTCATCCACTACTTCACATCCCCCATAATATCGTTTTCCCGGATAACCTTCTGCATACTTGTTTGTCAGACAGCTTCCCGCAGCTTCCAATACAGCCCTACTGGTAAAATTTTCTGAAGCAATCAACTCAATACCACTGCGCTGCCTTTCCAATTCTTTGGCAATCAGGTTAAAAACGATATCTCTGGCCATACTTATTGATTTTAATGGCCAAAAGTAATCAGTTTACATCAAATGAGAAACCTACCTCTTAATTATGCACTAAATAATAATGAGTAGTCATTTTATTATTTGAATAATCTGGATTTGCTTCTTTTTTTTGACATTGGTTTAGTTTTGTTCTTTTCATACATTTCTTCAGCAGGGCATCCATATGCAGATCTGCAACCCGGAGAGGTTAGAACGAAAGTTAAAAAAAGTAATGAAATTTTTATTAAATATCGCCATTCAACCCATAACTGATTAATACTTGTCTTCCACTTCACTGACTTATTGCTTGTTACAAACAAGTTGGAAATTAAAAACCGACCTTTAAAATATAAATCGGAGGTGATTAGCTTGCCCATATTTTGATCAAAGATTATAATCTGAATTGGTTACAGGATACACAAATTAATTGAAATTACCAATTAAAAAATCAAAAATTGAGCTTGAATATCAGTGGAAACCCTGTATTTGCAGGTAATTTTTGTTTTTTTTAAGCACTTTACTTGAATATATATTTTTCTTAATATAATTTTGACGCGTTAATTTATTTTGAATAAAACCTATTGACATGAACAAAGGAGATTTAATCAATGCAGTAGCTGATGCTGCTGGAATCACCAAAGGTCAGGCAGGAGATGCGGTAAATGCAGTTTTCTCGTCTATTGAAGGTGCTCTTAAAAATGGAGGCAAAGCTGCATTTGTTGGCTTTGGTACTTTTTCTGTTGCACACAAACCGGCTCGGGAAGGAAGAAACCCCTCTACTGGTAAAACCATTCATATTCCAGCAAAAAATCAAGTGAAATTTAAAGCCGGAAAAGCTTTAGTAGATGGAGTAAACTAATATTTCAATCTATAAAGAAGCCATGAAAAGAGGTAATCTGTTTACAATAGGTTACCTCTTTTTTATTACTGCCTAATTATCCCGCTTATTTCCCTTTCTTTTAATATCATTGTACTACGATTGACCAAAGTTTTTATCAGGATATGAAAAAAAACATAAATATTGATGAATTACAAAGAATTGCTTCGCAGGTTCGGCGTGATATCATTCGTCAAACACATAGCGCTAACAGTGGACATCCGGGTGGATCATTAGGTTGTACTGAGTTACTCGTAGCTTTGTACTTCAATATAATGGATCACGATCCCTCCTTTAATATGAACCCAAGGGGAGAGGATGTTTTTTTTCTTTCCAATGGCCATATTTCCCCTGTATTTTACTCAGTGCTTGCACGAAGTGGTTATTTCTCACCAGGTGAACTTTCCTCCTTTCGGAAAATCAATAGCAGGCTCCAGGGTCATCCTGCAACCCATGAAGGCCTACCCGGTGTACGGATTGCCAGTGGATCATTGGGACAGGGTCTATCTGTTGCCATCGGTATGGCGCTGTCAAAGCGTCTAAACCACGATCCTAAAACTGTATATGTATTGACCGGAGATGGAGAGCTGCAAGAAGGACAGGTATGGGAAGCAGCTATGTTTGCTCCCCACCATAAAGTGGACAATTTGATTGCTATTGTCGATCGGAATGGCCAACAAATCGACGGACCGACCGCTGAAGTCATGTCCCTGGGAGATATCGAAGCCAAATGGAATAGTTTTGGCTGGGAAGTATTAACTATGGACGGCAATAACATGCAGGATGTAGTGTTGACCCTTAATAAAGCTAAAAGCAGACTTGGAAAGGCAAAACCTATTGTTATTATCATGAAAACCGAAATGGGTAAAGGCGTGGATTTTATGGAAGGTACACACCATTGGCATGGGAAAGCACCGAATGATGAACAAACCCAAAATGCCCTTTCTCAACTTGAAGAAACCCTTGGCGACTATTAATCGCATCAAACATTATAGGATAAAAACAAATAAAGAATATGCTGTCAGAATTTAAGGTAACCGGTAAAAAAGCTACCCGCGATGGATTTGGTGCCGGGGTTTTGGAAATAGGTAGAAAAAATGAGAATGTAGTGGTATTGTGTGCAGATCTGGTCGCTTCCCTTAAAATTGAAGGATTCATTGAAGAATACCCACATCGCTTTTTTCAGGTAGGAATTGCAGAAGCCAACATGATGGGCATCGCTGCTGGATTGGCTACAGGGGGAAAAATTCCTTTTACCAGCACTTTTGCCAATTTTTCAACGGGTAGGGTATACGATCAGATCCGACAATCGATCGCATATTCGCATAAAAACGTGAAAGTATGTGCTTCACATGCAGGCTTGACTCTGGGTGAAGATGGAGCAACCCATCAAATACTGGAAGATATCGGGTTAATGAAAATGCTACCGGGATTCACTGTAATCAACCCCTGCGATTATAACCAAACCAAAGAGGCTACGATAGCAATTGCTGATCATTACGGGCCGGTTTACCTGCGTTTCGGACGTCCGGGGTGGCCTGTATTTATGCCCGAAGGTAGTTTTACAATAGGGAAAGCCATCATGATGAAAGAAGGCCGTGATGTAACCATATGTGCTACCGGACATATGGTATGGCAAGCCATGGAAGCTACAAAATTCCTCGAAGATAAAGGTATCAGTGTTGAACTCCTCAACATACACACCATTAAGCCATTGGACGAAGAAGCTATACTCCGATCCGTTTCAAAAACAGGATGCATGGTATCAGCAGAAGAACATCAGCGCAATGGTGGACTAGGAGATAGTATCGCCCAAACCCTTATAAACAATATTCCTGCACCCATGGAGTATGTGGCTGTGAATGACAGCTTTGGAGAAAGTGGCACTACAGATGAATTGTTAAATAAATATGGTTTAGGGGTAAAAGATATTATTGCAAGAACAGAGATAGTATTGAAAAGGAAAGGGAAATAGTGATGAATTTCTTTTAATTATTACAGTGATCGTTCATTCGGAAGTTTCTGAAACAAGGCAATAATACAGATACTCTTTAACTGGACTGCTACTCCTTTTGATATAAAAGGCTAAATTCGTTGAAAACTCATAATGAATATCGGTTTATTCATTCCTTGTTATATCAATATGTTCTATCCACATATAGGCATAGCTACTCTACAATTATTGGAACATTACGGCTGTAATGTGGAATACCCTTTACAGCAAACCTGTTGTGGCCAACCATTAGCAAACAAAGGATTTGAGACGGCAGCTAAATCCACTTATCTCCATTTTATAGAATGTTTCCAGTCTTATGATTGGATCGTGGCACCCTCGGGAAGTTGTGTTTATCATGTTAAACATCACTACGATATTTTGGATTCTAAGAATCAGACTTTTGGTCTCTCTCAGAAAATCAAGGAACTGAGTGAGTTTCTAGTAGATATTTTAAAAGTGGATACAGTTCCCAATCCTGATTTAATCAAAAAAGTCGCCATTCACCATGGCTGCCATGGGCTTCGTGGACTACAACTAGCCCAAAGTTCAGAGATTCATTTAAATAACAGGGATACCATTGCCCTGCTTTTAACATTGATTCCAGGAATTGAAATCACGTTAAGCCATAGACCGGATGAATGTTGTGGATTTGGAGGCACATATAGCATTACTGAACCTGAAGTTTCTTCCATGATGGGAATGGATAGAATTCATGACTATATACAAAGTGGAGCAGATATCATTTGTTCAGGAGATGTAAGTTGCTTAATGCATATGGAGGGTATCATCCGAAGAAAAAAATTGCCTATCCAAGCAAAGCATTTTGTTGAAATATTAACCTCTTCCCATGAAACCTGAATTTGTGCGTCATCCTGAAGCTTCAGCAAAATTCATTGAAAATCACAACAAAGCCGTTTGGCACGATCAGACCCTTTGGTATATTCGCAAAAAGAGAGATGACGCTTCAGTACAAATTCCAGAATGGGAGAATTTGCGTGCGTTGGCCTCCAATATCAAGGACAGAACTTTAGCTGAATGGGATCATCTGCTCATCCGGTTTGAAAAAGAGGCCAGTCAAAATGGCGCTCATGTACATTGGGCGAGAAATGCACAAGAGCACAATGAGATCATCGCCGGCATACTTGAAAAACAACAAATAGTCAAAGTAGTAAAAAGCAAATCCATGTTGACTGAAGAATGTGAATTAAATCCTTATTTGGAATCGAGGGGAATAGAAGTCATTGACACGGATTTGGGTGAAAGGATTATACAAATGAAAAATGATCACCCTAGCCACATTGTAGCTCCTGCCATACATTTAAAAAAAGAGGAAGTCTCTAATCTGTTTCATCTTCAACTTCAATCGGAAAAAGGAAATACTGACCCTGCTTATTTAATGGGAGTGGCAAGAGAACATCTCAGAGAAGAATTTTCACAAGCTAGGGCAGCCATTACAGGGGTTAATTTTGCAATCGCTGAGAATGGAGTCATTGTAGTTTGCACCAATGAAGGCAATGCAGACTATGGTGTACATACCGCCGAAGTAGTGATTCACAGTATGGGAATTGAAAAAATCTTACCTGCTATACAGGATTTAGGGACATTTATCCGGCTGCTTGCCCGAAGCGCTACCGGACAACCGATTACCATTTACACATCACATTATAAAAAACCTGCTGAGGGTCAGGAAATGCATATTGTAATGGTGGACAATGGAAGGTCTGATCATCTGGGTAAAGAAGATTTTCGAAACGCTTTAAAGTGCATCCGGTGTGGGGCATGCCTGAATACTTGCCCTGTATACAGAAGAAGCGGTGGATATAGTTATCATAGTACAATTCCAGGTCCAATAGGCTCCATTCTCACACCAGGAAAGAATTTGGAAAAATATGCTGACCTTCCATTTGCATCTACATTATGCGGTTCGTGCACTGATGTTTGTCCAGTAAAAATTGATATCCATCGCCAACTATATAAATGGCGGCAGTGGGTTATCCAAAAAGGTTCGGTGTCTAAAAGCACAAAATGGCAAATGAATATTGCCGGATGGATTATAAGACACCCTTTAAGATTTCAAATGTTTTTAAATGGGTCTCAATTTCTGATCAGAAATCTTCCTCGTTTTTTCATGGATAATCGATGGAATCGCTGGATTAAACACCGGGAAATGCCTGTTGCCCCAAAGGGTACTTTTTCGGATTGGTACAAACAAAACAGAAAGTAATGAAGACTTCTAAAGAACACATTCTGGATAATATCCGAAAAAACAAACCTGAATTATTACCCCAGACAACAATGTCAATTGAAAAGGATAAACAAATTCCGGAATGGGAAAAATTTGCTGTCAAAGCTCAAGCCGCCGGTTCCATGATCATTCTAATCAAAGAAAAAGATAATGTTGATGAAATTATTAAAGAAATTATACACAATGGAGGCATTAACGATGTACGAAAGAAAAATCCTGACAACATAATCGCTGAAATACCGGTTACCCAACTGAAAGAAACAAAGGAGGAGTTTTGTGTATTGGAGGCGGTTTTTGGGATATGCGAAAATGGAGCCTTTTGGTATGAAGCGCATTCATTGCAAGACAGAAAGAAACCATTTATTTACAAAAATGTAATTGTATTGGTAGATGCGTACAGTTTGGTTGACAATATGCATGATGCATATAAAAAGATTGAAGGCATGGAGTTCAGTTATGGTGTATTTATTGGAGGCCCTTCCAAAACTGCAGATATTGAACAAACCTTGGTCATTGGGGCTCAAGGGGCTCTAAAGCAGTGGATTTTATTATTAAATGCTACTTAGTCAATGAAACATCACTCAAAAAATCTGACAGAGCAATATCTGCCTGTCAAAAATAGTCCTCAAATTATTTACATAAGTTTATCATACAATATTCAATAATGTTGTTAATAAACTTTCCTAATAAACTAAATTAATTATGCAGGAAGAAAAGCCTTAGCCCTTGGACACAATTTGCCAAAGAAGTTTAGCACTCAGTTGTAATGTAATTTATGAAAACTTTTAAGAAATAGAAACCATTCGATAAACGAATTTATGAAGTTGGACAAATCTTTGATTTATTTTTCATATTGCACGTTGATCATTTTATCGATAGTGATATTAAAAGCATGTTTGACCGACTCCGAAGAAGCAGAATGGGAAGCTTCATGGATTTCCCACCCTCATGACTTTGAATCCGAAAATTCGTGGTTTGTTTTCAAAAAAAATTGGAATATCCCAGGTAAGATCGAAGGCCCTCTGATGGCACGAATTTCTGCTGACAGTAAATACTGGTTGTACATCAATGACTCATTGGTTGTTTATGAAGGGAACCTGAAACGTGGACCTACACCCAATGATGGATATTATGATAGTGTTGACATTAGCCCCTATCTGAAAACCGGGGACAATACAATTGAAATATTGCTATGGTTTTGGGGTAGGGATGGGTTTTCACATAAAAACAGCGGTCAGGCAGGTATTCTATTTGAGGCCAGACAAAAGAAAAATCACCTATCATCAGACAGTAGCTGGCTGGTAAGCAGACATCCTGCCTATTACTCAACATCTGATGTAAAGCCCAACTACAGAATCCCAGAATTTAATGTGGCCTATGACGCGCGATTACAGGAAATGCAATGGGTAAATGCTTTGATCCATGGCAAACCCCCTATAAAACCCTGGGGTCAGCTTTGGGAAAGACCTTTCCCTCTTTGGAAAGATTATGGGCTAAAAGAATATGTAGAGGTACAAATCCAGGAATCAGATTCTATGATCATTGCCATCGGAAAACTACCTGAAAATATTTCTGTCTCACCCTTTTTCGATATCACTTCCCAACATGCAGGTGAAAAAATTGAAATCCGTACTGATAATCAATTCGGAGGTAGAGAGGTTGATTTAAGCGCTGAATACATTACTAAAGAAGGTCGGCAAGTGTATGAATCACTAGGTTATCTCACCGGTCATAAAATGATATACCGCTTTCCAAAAGGCACCGAAATCCATCGAATTTTATACCGGGAAACCCGATTCAATACCGATCTCATAGGCAAATTTGTCTCTGATAATGCCCGGCTCAACCAACTTTGGGAAAAATCGTCCTCCACATTAAATCTTAACATGCGCGATGCCATCCAGAATCCGGACACAGACAGGGCACAATGGTGGGGAGATGTTGTCATTATTTTAAGTAATATACTTTACACATTGGATGAAAATGGTATAAAAGCCATTAGCAAAGCAATGAGCAACCTGGTTGAGTGGCAAAAAGACGATGGTGTACTTTTCTCTCCCATACCCGCTGGAAACTGGGATAAAGAACTCCCTGCTCAAATGCTTGCCTCTATCGGCGAGTTTGGATTTTGGAGATATTTTGAATACACCAATGACCGGGCAACCCTGGCCTATGTGTATCCTTATCTTAAAAGATACATTGAACTATGGAAATCCGGAGAGGATGGAAAGATTATACATCGACCCGGTGATTGGGCATGGTATGATTGGGGTGATGGAATTGATGTACAGTTGCTGGATCAGCTGTGGTTTTATCAGGCATTGACTTCAGCAAGCAAAATGGCTGAAATCTTAGGTAAAAAAAGTGAAGCAGAAAATTGGTTAAATCAAGCCAACCGGTTAAAAGACGTCATGCTTGAACACTTTTGGAGAGAAGATCATTTTGCTTCAGCAAACTATCTTATCCATGATTTTGATGATAGAGCCAATGGGTTGGCAGTAGTGTTAGGTCTTGTTGATAGTGAGCGGTGGGAAGTTTTGAAAAATAAACTATTTCTAACCCGAAAAGCCGGACCAACTATGGAAAAATATGTTGTGGAAGCATTTTTTAAAATGGGGGATGCTGAAGCAGGCCTGGAAAGGATAATGGATCGCTACAGCAATATAATTGATTCGCCGGTGAATACATTATGGGAAGGCTGGGAAACAGGGGGTGGTGTAAATGGAGGGGGCAGTTATAACCTTGGTGGGTTAGGATGGCCAATCACCATTGCCGGAGAATATATTGCCGGTATCAGACCTTTGTCACCCGGATTTGAAGAGATTGAATGGAAACCCAATCTTAGGTTTTTCCATCATCTGGATTTTGCTATGCCGGTGAAGAATCAAATCCTTCAAATTAAATATCACTGGGACGACATGGAAGCCTTTTACCATTTGAAAACGGATAAACAGACTGTTATTAAAACAACTTTAGGGTCCAGGGAATTGATTTATTACAACACTCTATCCATCAACGGATCATTGGTCATGGAAGGGGGTGAAATAGTGAATTCAGGAAAATATAATGTAGAAATGGCCGGTGATGGTTCAGTTACATTTCATGTAAATACAAGCGAACTGTTCATTGAATTGAAATAGACTTTTTGTTGATTTGTATGCATGACATACCACCTCATTATATGCAACTACCTGTCCGGTTATCATCAAAATTAAAAATATCAAATCAAATCCTTTATCTTTTATTGATGTTCTTATTATAAAAGACTACAAAGCCTCAATACTCATATGAAAGCTGAGTATCCAGCTTATGAATTGGAATGGAGTTGACTTTTCTGGCAATACTTTTACCCAAACGTCTCCCTTCTTCACAATCCATCCTGAAATGCACTCCTAATAACACCCTTGACATGGAGTTTTCCAAAGACATTTCTTTGAAAGAGTTAAATTTCCTTGGCTTAAACTTAAATAAATTATTCCTCTTATGACTGTTATCCACCATCTTATATTCCGGTCCAAAAAAAGCGGTTAAAGTGTATGCTGCAGCAGCTCCAAAAGAGGAATGCCCCGAAGGGTAGCCCGGATGAGAAGGGGAAGGTTCAAGCGGACGCCATATTGGAGATATATGATTGTTTATAAATTGTTCCGGTCTTTCAAGATTATATAAATATTTGGAATTCCAGCAAGCTATAGATGAATCAAACATTGAAATACCCAACTTTAACATTAACTCCAGGCTTTGTGTGTAGTAAGGCTTTTCCTTATTAAGTACCTGAAGAGCAATAGAAACCCAATGGCTGGGGTGGCCAAAAGTCAATCCACGGTAATCATCATTCCAGTATAATGCGATGATTCTGTTCTCATAGGTTAAAGGTGAATGTAATGCATAGATTTCCATGGCTTGTTGATAATATATCGAATTGGCAGCACTTGAATAAGGAGGTAAAGGCCGGGCAATAAATGAATCCACATCAATTACTATGGGACGCAATTTGCCCCAATAGGGTAACATGGCTGGCATGGGGTTGTACGATGCGGGTTGCCATTTGCCCTCTGATTCTTCAAATTGATAATTGCGATCATAGTTGTGCAAATAAGATTGATGACCTAAACTATCCTGTTTTGACCAGGAATAGATAGATTCTGCAACAGCCCTTCCAAATTCTATCGATGATGTATATACCTGGCTTTCTGTATCATTGCTTAATTTTTTCTCCCAACGATGTTCCAGTTCCAGAATCCTGGTTTTCATCGATGTATTAACAGTTTCGAAAAAGTGACTTATAATTCTTGCATAACATGCATTCAAAACCAATCCGGGATGTAGGTCATCAGGATGGTCAATGGTGGGAATTGTAAATTGATTCTGAGCAGATAATGTATGAAATTGACCAGTGAAAACTGGCAACACCGATTCATAGCCGGCGAGGCCGATATAGGCATAGGCACGAGCTACAACCGGAAACCTATACCCTTCGGTAACAGTTTCGAGATCAATGATGAGATCATACCATTGGGTAAGTATGGAATTAAGATCTTCATTTGCATCATACAAAGATGCTTTAGGGGAAGATCTATATTCTTTTGAAATGATAAAAATGGATAACAACATAAATAGGATAGCCATCAACAATCCCATTGAATTTTGTGTCAACTTTGCTTTAATCATTGCATTACTTTTTGAATGTGTTTAGGTATCCGGATTGAAACAACAGTTCCTCCGGATGAAGCATTGTCAAAATGCAATCCAAATTGATGTAATCTCAAAATGATATCTACCAGTGCCAATCCAATCCCTGAACCTTTGGTATGATGTGCATTGGTTCCTCTGAAAAAAGGATTAAATATCATGGACATTTCTTCTTCCGGTATTCCTGGACCATTATCTTCAATATTGATGTGCATCGACTCTTTGCCATTATATTGCAAGCAAATATTGGCTTTATGATCATTACTGAATTTGCATGCATTATCTACCAGATTGATCAAGGCCATTCTAAAAAGGTATTCATCGCATTTAATTAACAATTCTTCTTCATTCTCCGGCAAGTCATTGAATTCCATATTAATTTTAAAATTCGGATTCATTTTTTGGATTTGGTCTTTAGCACCCCATATTACCTCATCTATTCTGTTTGGCTTTAAAGAGGGCGGTCTGCCATCAGCTGATAAATTGGCCAATTGCATCAATTTTGTAAATGCTTCATTTAATTCTTTTGCATCATTATGGATGGATTCTAAAGTATGGATATATTCTTTTTCAGTTCTTTGTCTCACCAAAGCAATTTCTATTTGTGAAATGATAACATTCAAAGGATTTCTGAGCTCATGTGAAACATTGGATAGAAAGAGTTTTTGGGTATTGAAAGTCTGATGTATGCGTTCAAGTAATTGATTAAAAGTGATCACCAACCTGGACAATTCATCTTTTTGGTTGGAAACTTCCAGTCTCTTGCTTAAATCATTAGGCACAATGGAATCCACTTGATTCATGATCCGGTTGACAGGAGCCAGCGCCTGGTAGGCCAATAGCCAGGAACCCAAGGCAATTGCCGTAATAGAAATAAAAAATATTCCAATTAATATCTTTGAAAGACTCTCCAGATGTATGGCGGAGAAAGCTGCCTCTGAAATGACAATAAAAGATACACCATGACTATTGGTGTATAACTTCCCAAAGGCTTTATGCTGGCGGTTCGTGAACTTACTTTCTCCTGATTGTAATATTTCCGCCATTACATTTGGAGGCACACGGGGTACCATATGATTTAAACTAAAAATCAAATTTCCTTCAATATCAAAAATAGTAATACTCTCACGGTATAGATCAGATTCCGCATCCTGATACGCTTCAGGTATTTCCATTCGGTTGATTTGATCTACTTTTCCAATAACCATTTCCGCAACCATAACGGATTTTGATTTCATATTTTCATAAAAATCACTTTCCAGATGAATTCTAAATTGTTGATAAATAAAAAGAAAAGCCAGTAGAAGTATACTAGCAGATACACTAAACACCTGAAACGTTATTTTATTTCTGATTTGCATTAATACATTTTAATCATCTTTTAAGATATATCCTATACCAAATATGGTGTGTATCAGTTTCTTATCGTAAGGTTTATCAACTTTATTTCTCAGATAATTAATATACACTTCAATAATATTGGTATTTGTGTCAAAATCAATATTCCAAACATGTTCGGTAAGCTCAATTTTTGTAATGGGACGGCCCTTGTTTTTCATCAAATACTCCAATAGTTGGTACTCTTTAGAGGTAAGTTGAATATTCTTACCATTTCTCTTCACTATTTTAGTATCCAGGTTCAATTCCAGATCGTGTATATTCAGATTAGCCGAATGAGCATTTTGATTCTGTCCTCTTCGCGAAATGGCGCGTATCCTTGCCAACAATTCAATAAATTCAAAAGGTTTGACCAGGTAATCGTCAGCACCGGCTTCCAATCCAAGAACTTTATGGTCTGTATCTGACAATGCTGTCAATAACAATACAGGGGTCTTATTGCCATGTATTCTTAATTTTTTAATGACATCAATCCCATTCATTTTAGGCATAATCACATCAGAAATGATGACATCAAATGATTTGGTATATGCAATTTGAAAACCTTCCTCTCCATCCTGAGCGTATTCTACATCAATCCCGTGTTCATTCAAACCCTGCCTTAAAGTTTGGACAACCTTATATTCATCTTCTATAAGCAATACTTTCATTTTAGAGAATCATTCAAATCTTCGATAAAATTGATATTATTTATGGATTTGTAATAGTTGTGCTAAAAATTCTAATAAGTTTCTAATCAATAAAAATTTAAAAAAAGTTTGAATTTTAAATAAATTTGTGTAGATATTGTGCCGTTTTAATCAATTTCAACTTCTACACTTATTACATTTTGATTTTAAGTGAGTTAAAAAAAATTAAGAGAGATTATGAGAAAATTATTTTACTTATCGTTGGTGTTTTTCTTTATTGCGTGCGAGAGAGAAACTTTTGTTCCATTGGATCCCAATCCCTCTGAGTATACATATATCGTTCCATTAAAATGGAATGAATTGTATCTCGAATTAGAACGATTTACTCCAGGGTACAGACCACCGGTTTCAGCAAGAACTTCTGGCTTTATAGGATTAATTGGTTATGAAACCATCGTTCCGGGACATAGAGGGAGATATAAGTCAATAGCCCACGTTTTTGATGGTTTATCCATTGCTCCTCCCAACCCTAATGAGACCATTGATTGGGAAGTGGCACTACACGCCGCTTATGAGACCGCTTATATTCAATTCTTTCCAACCGCTCCTTCCAGACAACAATTTCAAATGAGGGAGTTGATTAATACCTACCATAAATTGTTCCAGGGTCGCATCAGTCCTGAGATTTACTTCAGATCAGTAGAATGGGGGCGCTATGTAGCTAACACAATCTATGCATGGTCAACAAGTGATATTGTTGGACACCAGGCCTTCCTGAAAAATCATGATGACAACTATTTCCCCCCTATTGGGTTAAAAAACTGGCAGCCCACTTATCCTGACTATACACCAGCATTACTGCCTCACTGGGGAAGAGCTTTTACTTTTGTAGCGGATGAGACCGATGTCGTACGTCCTCCGCTCGAATTTTTAACTACCCCCGGTTCAGCACTTTATCAGGAATCTCGGATAGTAATGGATCTCGTAAATAACATAAAAGATGGCGGAAGCCATGAAGACAAATGGATCGCAGAATTCTGGAGTGACGACTGCCCTACCCTTACCTTCACTCCAGCTGGAAGATTTATTGCTATATCCAACCAATTAATCACATTGGAAAGAATGGATATGATGGATGCTGTTTATATGTATGCGAAAGTGGGAATGGGTCTTAATGATGCCGGTGTCCGTTGCTGGAATGAAAAATATGTACACAATATTATGAGACCGATAGATTACATCAGGCAATTTATGGGTCAACCGGAATGGAATTCCATTATGTGCCCTGATGGCTCTGGTAATTATTTTACACCCCCGTTTCCTGCATACCCATCAGGTCATGCAACTTTCGGTGCAGTAGCCGCTGAAGTTCTTGAGGATATCCTGGGCACAAACTATGCATTTACAGACCGCTGTCATCAGGGAAGAACCGAGTTTAACGGAACACCCAGAAGATTTAACCGGTTGAAAGATTTTGCTTTTGAAAATGCTTACAGCAGAATTCCAATTGGTGTACATTTTCAAATGGATGCTGACGCCGGTGTAGAACTCGGATTTAGAATCGGTCAAAAAATCAATCAACTCCCCTGGAAATAAACAATTTTTAAAATATCCGAATACATTTAAAATCCTCGTTTCTATGAACGGGGATTTTTCTTTTAATTTTGTTACAATTCCTATTGTAATATTTAAATCATAAAATTTCAACTTTTAATAACAGTTTAAGAAGGTGATCTGCTCTTTACATACTTATCCAATTGCTTTTTATTTGAGTGGTATTGATTTTTCTCTTCCACTGACCAATCCGGTTTTGAAGTTTCTACTCATCCTGGTAATTATCCTGTTTGCGCCGATTTTATTGAATAAAATTAAGATACCTCATCTTTTAGGGTTAATCATAGCAGGCGCGGTAATAGGCCCAAACGCCTTTCATATTATGGATAGAGACAGCAGTATTATTCTTTCAGGTACCGCTGGGCTATTATATATTATGTTTTTAGCCGGATTGGAAATTGACCTTGCTGAATTTAAAAAAAATAGCGGTAAAAGTATAGTGTTTGGCCTATACACATTTCTTATCCCGATGGGTCTTGGCACTTCTGCTTCTTATTATCTTCTGGGTTTTCCTATTTATACTTCTATTTTACTTGCAAGTATGTTTGCCTCTCACACACTCATAGCCTACCCCATAGCCAGTAAAATGGGAGTGATAAAAAACCGGGCTGTAAACATTACAGTCGGTGGCACCATGATTACTGATACGCTGGCGTTATTGGTTCTGGCAGTGATTGTGGGTATTACAACCGGCGAAGTAAACAATGAATTTTGGATAAAATTATCCGTGTCCATTCTCATATTTGCTTTGGTAGTCATGATCGGCTTTCCTGTTCTGGCCCGATGGTTTTTTAAGAAATACGATGATAATGTCTCTCAATATATTTTTGTATTGGTTATGGTATTTCTTGGGGCGGTTCTGGCAGAAATTGCTGGAATAGAAGCCATTATCGGTGCATTCCTGTCAGGATTGGCTTTGAACCGTCTGATTCCTCATACCTCCCCTTTGATGAATCGAATTGAATTTGTTGGAAATGCCATTTTTATTCCCTTTTTTCTGATTGGCGTAGGAATGTTGATCGATTACCGGGCATTTTTTAAAGACATCGAAACCATAAAGGTAGCAATTGCTATGTCTGTAATTGCCACCGTTGCTAAATTTTCTGCTGCCTGGCTCACCCAAAAAACCTTTGGCTATACAAAAGACGAAAGAAGTCTGATCTTTGGATTAAGCAATGCTCAAGCTGCAGCTACCCTGGCTGCAGTCTTGGTGGGTTATAATATAATTCTTGGTGAAAATGTCGATGGTACACCTATCAGACTACTTAGTGACAGTATTCTGAATGGCACTATTTTGATGATCCTGGTGACTTGTACCATTGCTTCATTTGTAACCCAGCGAGGTGCACAAAATATAGCACTCACCGAAGCATCAGAAGACGATAAAGAAGATACTTCCATCAATGAACGTATTCTGATTCCAATCAATGATATTATGGAAGCGGAAGAACTGGTTAATCTGAGTACCACCATCAAGTCAAAAAAGAATAAAAGCGGACTTTATGCATTAAATATCATAGACAACAGCCAAACGGATAATGGATCAGAAAAAAGGGCCAGGAAATTATTGGATAAAGCTACCGTAACTGCTGCTGCCACCGACAGCCGGATTCATGAACTTCTCCGTTATGACATCAATCTAGTTAATGGAATTACCAGTGTCGTTAAAGAACATAAAATCACAGACATCATATTGGGTTTAAATGTAGAGAAAGGTATTTCTGAAAATTTCCTTGGCCATCTCTCTGAAGGAATTCTCATGAAAAACAATACAACCACTTTGATTTACAAACCTTCTCAACCTTTGAATACCATTAAAAGACACCTGGTCATTGTCCCAGCAAGAGCTGAGAAGGAAATAGGATTTCCATTTTGGGTGATAAAAATGTGGAATCTCGCTCGAAGTACAGGGGTAAAGCTTATGTTTTACTGTACTCCTGAAACAATAAAAATTCTGGAAGACATCAATAAAAAACACCCTATCAACTGTGAGTTCAACATATTTCTTAACTGGGAAGATTTTTTAATTCTTTCAAGAGAGTTTGTAAAAGATGACAATATCATCATAATATTAAGCAGAAAGGATTATGCATCCTATCAATCAAATATGAAAAAAATTCCTCATTACCTGAATGACTATTTTAAAGATAACAGCTATATTCTGGTCTACCCCATGCAAGGCGGAATTAGAGGAGACTCACAAATTGACATGAAAAGCGCAGCAATATTAGAGCCCCTTGAGAAACTCGATGAAATTGGAAAAACGATTTCAAAAATTTTCAGAAAACGGTAATGACCTGCTGGTAATTTAAGCCATCACCTTTCGCAGAGCTTCTCCAAACGCATACATATCTTCCATGGTTCCGGTACTGATCCTGCACCATTCCATCATAGGTGGGAAAGGTCTACCAATAATAACATTGTGCTCAGCCATTTGCCTGATCAGTTTTTCTATATTTCTTCCAGATTTAAAATAAACAAAATTAGCGTGGGAATTCAGATATTCCATTCCCATACCATCTAAAAATGAATAAAGAAACTGTCTGGCATCACGGTTTCGCTGTAAACTCTCGTTGTAAAACTCTTTATCCTGCAGCGCTGCCTGAGCAGCCATTACCCCCATAATATTGGTACTTGCCATTTGATTTTCTCTTAACCGTGCAATAATCTCCGGTCTGGCTACCAAAAATCCTACTCTTATACCTGCAAGGCCGTAAATTTTTGAAAATGTCCTGGCGACAATCACATTTTTACCTTCTTTAACCAATTCGATCATTGTCGGATAGTTGCGCTCATCAATATAATCATAATAAACTTCATCCACAAAAACTATGGTGCGCTTGGATGCTTCCGTACAGAACGATTTTAGGTCTTGCCCACGAAGTATCGAACCTGTTGGGTTATTAGGATTACATACAAATACCAACCCGGTATGGCTTGATATTCGCCTTTCAATGGTATCCAGGTCAAAACCGTGAGTCTTATCCAATGGCACAGAATTAATATAACCTCCGAACCGGGCTGCATAGGTCATCAATGCATCGAATGTGGGAGAACATGTAATGACCTCTCTTCCATTGGACGCATAGGTAACTCCGGCAGCACTTAATCCTTCTCTGGATCCCGCTGTTACTAAAATATGATCTTTCGGAACGCCTACCGATTCTGCAATCATCCCTGCCAGTTCACTTACTCTCTGCCAGGGATATAAATACCCCTCATCCATACCCTGAATCATGGCCTCTCTCATCGACCTGGATGGTCCAAATGGGTTTTCATTGGAACCGAGTTTTATTGCTTTTTCACCCTTCGATATTTTGAAGCCATTGAGCTTTCTTTCCCAGGTTTCCAGATATTGAACACCATTCATTAATGTGGCGCCTCCCATCAATCCTGTCCATTTGAGCATACTTCTTCTATCCATCATATCATTTTTTGTAAAATTAACAAGTAATACATTCAACCCAGCAAGATGACATATTTCTCAAGAGTATTCAAAAATAATGATTTTCCATCAGAGTAAATCATTGATACTATGAAAATCAATTATCGATTGATTTTTCATCATTCCTAATTTTACTTCTTAATTGATGAAAACAGTGCTGGAACATACCTTTCTATTTTTGCGCTTTACTCACTAAATATCCTGTAATGATAGCAAAAATAATATTGGGAAACCATACACCCAGGAAGGCTGACATGCCCAGATTGCTGGAAAATGTCATGGAAAACTTACTTAATACCTCTAACAATGCGCCAAGCAGTACGCCCATAGCAATATGCAAACCCATTCCTCCTCTAACTTTCTTACTGGCGATGGATGCTCCCAATATGGTTAATATGATCAGTGTAACCGGATGTGATGTTCTACGATGATATTCAACCAGATAGGTTTGAGCTGCGTTAATCCCCCGATTGCGTTCTAAATTGATGAACTGAAGTAAATCGGGGGTACTCAACATTTCTCTTTGTTTGGTATATCGCACAAAATCATCCGGAGTAAAAGGAAGTATAGTGTCCAGATCCTGATCCGGAAATCTTCCCAATTTTTCTTTCATCCCCTCAATTTGTCTCCATTCATAACCTTTGAATATCCAGGTACCGGTTGGGGTATTATATTTTAACCGGTCGGTTTTCATTACTTTAACCAATCGGCCTTCCTCATCAAAAGTTTCAAGCCGAAAGTGCTGGGCCAGCGAATCAGAAGTACGAAAGTTACGCACATAAATTTTTTCTGACGGATTTATATAAAAATGAATGTTCACATGGTCAATCGTTTGTTTATATCCTTTTTTAAAAACTTCATTTTCAAACTCAGTCTTCACTTTATTGCTGTAAGGAATCAAATAATGATTGCCCAAATAGAGCAAAACAGCTAAAAATCCACCAGCAATAAAATAGGGTACTAATAATCTGTAATAACTTACACCTGCACTTAAAATGGGTATGATTTCCGAATCTTTTGCCATACGGGATGTGAAAAATATAACTGCAATAAATGTGAATAAAGGCCACAACAAGCCATTAATCCAGGGAATAAAAGTGAGGATGTATTGGGTAAATATTACCCATGCACTAACTTCCGCATTAAGAAAATTATCGATTTTCTCAAAAAAATCAATGGTTATGGCAATAGTGGTACTCAATAATATAGTAAAAAAAAATGTACCTAAAAATTTGCGGATGATATATAAATCTATTTTTTTAAACACTTGCTAATAAATGATTTTAACAAATTTAACGCATAGAACCTGAAAAAGCTGCAAAAAAATCAGGTCAAAGACGGTTGGAAATGACCGGAATGATTTCTTCCTTCCATTTACGATATTCTCCCTTTAGAATCTGTTCTCTGGCCATACGCACCAAATCCAGGAAAAATGAAAGATTTTGTAAAGTAGCGATCTGATATCCTAACAATTCTTTCACATGAAAAAGATGTCTGACATATGCTTTTGAAAATTGGCGGCTTGGGGGAGAAGAACTGGTGGGTACAAGAGGGGAAAAATCCTCCTTCCATTTTGCATTTTTTATATTAATGATCCCTTCCCACGTATAAAGAAGCCCATGGCGGGCATTCCTTGAGGGCAATACACAATCAAACATATCTATACCCAATGCTATGCTCTCCAGAATATTTTCCGGCAATCCTACTCCCATAAGATAACGGGGTTTATCTCTGGGCAGGATTTCGGTAACAATGTCGGTCATTGCATACATTGCATCATGAGGCTCACCTACTGAAAGCCCTCCAATTGCGTTGATATCACAGCCCTGTTCGGCAATAAAATATGCTGATTCCTTTCTTAATTCAGGATAAGTGCTTCCCTGGACAATGGGCGAAAAAATTTGTTTAAAGCCATACAGTGGTTCATTTTTCTTATCATCCTCAATACACCGCATTAACCAATTATGGGTTAATTCCATTGATTTTCGCGCATAGTGGGGTTCACAGGGGTAAGGTGTGCATTCATCAAAAGCCATGATGATATCCGCCCCCAATGTACGCTGTATTTCCATGATGTTTTCTGGTGTAAATATATGTTTTGAACCATCTACATGGGACCTGAAAACCACACCACTTTCACTAATTTTTCGCATTCCACTCAATGAATACACCTGATACCCTCCACTATCTGTCAGGATTGGCCTGTTCCAATTCATAAATTGATGTAAGCCTCCCGCTTTTGCTATCACATGTACGCCCGGACGGAGATACAAATGATAAGTATTGCTTAAAATAATCTGCGCATTTAAGATTTCCTTTAATTCCGATTGATGCACTGCTTTCACAGTAGCCTGAGTCCCCACAGGCATAAACACAGGAGTATCGATGGTACCGTGCGCAGTTTCCAATCTGCCTGCCCTTGCCTTACTCGCCTTATCTGTCTGAAAAATGGTAAATTTCATCAGCGGCTTAAATCCATTTTCAATAAAGTAGCTATCAATAATGTAAACCCTAAAAGCGAAGACCCCCCTTTACTCAATAAAGGCAGAGGTATACCAATCACCGGCATAAGACCCATAGTCATGGCAATATTGATAAAAAAGTGAATAAAAATAATTCCGGCAACACAATAGGCATAATTTTGTATAAATGGCGATTTAGCCCTTTCAGCAATCACTGTGATTCGTATCATTAATACTACGAAAATGACAATAATTCCCAGACTTCCTATAAAACCCTGCTCTTCACCCACCGTGCTAAAAATAAAATCTGTAGTTTGCTCAGGTATATAATTGAGCTTAGTCATTGTACCATCCAAAAAACCTTTACCCTGAAATCCCCCCGATCCAATAGCCATCTTGGATTGGATAATATTATATAAAGAGCCTCTGGGATCACATAATTCAGGCCTCAACCATACATTGATTCGGTCTTGCTGGTGAGGCTGCAGAATATTCTCAAAGGCATAATTTGAACCAAATCCAAAACCTACAGCTAAAACCGTTGCGAATGAAACCAGAATGAGCAACTTAAAATTCCTTCTCCGGAATTGGGAAAAAAGGAAAAACAACATAACTACACCCGCAATGACCAATGAATAATAGGGATTGATGTGGAATACAATAAACAAAACCAAAGAAACTCCGGCCAGTGTAATCAATTGATGTCGCATTGGCATCGGACTATTAAAAAGAAAAATAACAAATGCAACCAGTAAGACTAAAATACTCACCTCAATAGGGCCAATGATCAAAGACATCACAAATATGGCTATGAAACTAAAACCAAGTATATAAAATATTGGTGATAATCCCCGCCTGTACAACAGTAAGAAAAATGAAGTAAAAGTGATTGCCGAACCAGCATCAGGTTGCATCATGATAAGTATGACTGGTATTCCAATAATTGCTATACTGGTAGCCAAAGTACGCAGTGAACCTACATTGCTCTTGTAGTAGCTGATATAACTGGACAAAGCTATAGCTGTTGCAAATTTTGTAAATTCAGATGGCTGAATGGAAAAACCTGAAAAGCTAAACCATGCTTTTGCCCCTTTAATTTCTGAACCAAAGATCAGGACAGCAATCAAAGAAAGTAAACTCAAAACATAAATTGGATACGCAAATGTGTTCCAAAACTTCCAATCTATGGTCATACAAACAATAAACAGGATAATGGCTCCTCCCAGCCAAATGGTTTGCTTTCCGATTTGAGTCGAAAAATCAAGAAAAGCATAAGGATGATCAGGATGAAACTCAACTGAATACAACATGAGCCAACCTGTAACTAAAAGACTCAGGTAAAGGGAAAGGGTCAGCCAATCTATTCCTTTATTCCTTCCGGATGAAGCAATCTGACTCATAGGCTAACTCAATAAACAAGTTCTGCAATTCTTATATTATCCATCACTGGAATGGCGGTTGGAAATTCTTTTTTTAATTCCTGTAAAAAACTCTGCAAGCTTATTTTATCCTCATAAGCTCCAGCCTTAACTTTATAATATGGACTTTCATGCTCCCAATTGACTGGTATATCGGGGTATAAACTCATGAAGCGTGCTCTTGCCGCCTCCATATTTCTTCGGTTATTAGTAGTAATAATCTGAATGCGCCATCCACGAATGGATTCTTTCATCCTGTTGGCAGAAATGTATTGCTGCATCATTCTGCTCACTGATTCTTCTTCATAAACTTTTGATGTCTGGCCATGGACGGCTGTAGTCACAAGCACTGTACTTAATAAAATAATCATCCACACAATTATTGATCTACCCATTTCCCAATTATCTTTTTTATTAAAACAAATTTACGATCTTTTGAAGTGGAAAGCACAATCTAATGAATCAAAAACGATTTATGATTCCTGCAATATTTTTAGAGACGAAGAGGTACCAATCCGGCTGGCTCCGGCTTCTATGAATTGTAATGCCTGTTCTCTGGTTTTAATCCCACCGGAAGCTTTAATCTTCACCTTTTCTCCCACAACGTTTTTCATTATCATGATATCCTCAATACTAGCCCCACGAGTACCAAATCCGGTGGATGTTTTTAAAAAATGGACTTCCTCTTCCATACAAATATTGCTCAATATCTCTATTTCATTAACTGTTAAGTAGCAAGTCTCCAATATGATTTTCAAAACGACGCTTTTGATACCCGAAGCGGTTACCAAACTATTGATTTCGTTTCTGATATATTCGTAATCAGCATTCTTTATCGCATTCACATTGACGACCACATCGATTTCATCTGCACCTGCATCAGCCACTTTCATCAACTCATCGACTTTTGTATTTGTCTTGCCAAAACCAAATGGAAAACCGGCTACAGAAATGACTTTAACTTTTGAAGCAGACAACATACGCTTTGCAGGATCAATATAATATGGAGGAATACACACTCCAAAAAATCCATATTCCATTGCATCTGCACATAGCCTTTCTATATCGTGAAAGGTAGTTTTTGGATGCAGCACAGTATGGTCAATAAAATGGGCTAGACTGTGATTGTTCATGTTTTCATAGTTATTTTCGGGATGACATTGCATGAAACACAAAACGAAGCAATGTACTTATTTTGCTTTATTAACTAAAGGATTTAGTACATTATTACTTTATTGAAGAGAAAAAATTGGGAACAAAAAATTGATTCAGTATAAAACGATATCTACCAATTTCAAACCTTTGTTAAAAACAGATTGAAAAGTATCGATTTCTGTTCTCTTCCTATTCCTATAGATTGCCAGATATATCCCCCGACCTTCTACATTAAAATCCTCTAATTCCATCATAGTTTCACCAAATTGCTCAATCAGAATGATGCGCATTCGGTTGATATTTTCAGAACTGACAATAAATCGCTTATCAAATCCGGGATGCACTTTTGACCAATCTCCTGAAGAAAAAACATGACCCATCCGGCTTAATGAACTTCTGGGTTCTACCTTAAAGAATGGAAAATCAAAACGTTTACATTCATATATAAATACCGTTGTATTTCGATTCCCTTTTCCAGGCACATCCATGATATGTACATACAATTGATCAGTAATCAATTCTTTAAACAAATATCCCCGGATCTCTTTACCCGATGAATAATTCCACCAATCCATAGACTGTATATCTTGAGGCAATTGATGGTTAGGCATCCTGTTTCTGAAAGCAAATCCATGCTTAGAAGCAAACGATTCTAATTCTTTTTGTCTCTTGTTTTTGAAAAACTTATCCCCAAATTGTTGGATTATGCCCGGAATCGCCATAAAACTTTGTCTTATTAATCAATCTATATTTTGTGAATAATGAGTAAACATTCCAGATTCAATATAGAAAATTGAAAACAAAAGCAACGATTGATTTTTTTTCTTATTTTCCATGGCAATATTTGTACTTCTTTCCACTTCCACATGGGCAAGGTTCATTCCTGCCTATTTTCCTATCCTGTCTAACGAAAGTTTCTGCTTTTTGAGGGCTGCTACTCACTCCTTCAGCCGCACTTCTCATGGCCTGTTCCTCCCGGCTTGTTTTGACTTTGGTCAGATCTGTTTTCTGCTCTCTGGCCTCCTGTAATCCCTGGCCCATATCAATCATCAATTTTCCTCCTAGTAAATAAGAGGAGACCTCATAATTGATCTTATAAATGAGTTGTTCAAACAAATTGAAAGCTTCCATCTTGTAAATGACTAAAGGGTCTTTCTGTTCGAACGAAGCAGACTGTACCGAATCTTTCAATTCATCCATACTCCTAAGATGTTCTTTCCAGGCTTCATCGAGTAACGCCAGAGTAACAGCTTTCTCAATATCCCGCATGATACTTTTTCCTTTAGATTCAACAGCCTCTTTCAGGTCAGCAGAAATAGGTAAAGGATTCTGACGACCATCAGTATAAGGTATTGCAATTCTTTTGTATCGATGGCCTTCATTGTCATGAACTCTTTTAATCACAGGAAAGAGAATCTGCATTATATGTTCAGATTTGCGGGAGTAATAATCTTTGAATTCCTGGGTAAACAAATCTCTAACTTCTTCTACATCGGCTTCCATAAAAGTAGCTGCATCCAATACGGGATCCAGGCTTAGGATTTGAAGGCATGCATTTCTGAAAGTATCATAATTTCCCTGAGTCTTACCTTCAGCCACTATGGTTTCTATAATACCATCAAACATATTATTAAGATCTACTGAAAGACGTTTTCCCTCTAATGCATTTTTTCGCTTTCGGTAGATTGCTTCTCTTTGAATATTCATTACATCATCGTATTCCAGCAATCGTTTTCGAATACCAAAATTATTTTCTTCCACTTTCTTCTGGGCTCTTTCGATGGATTTGGTTACCATGGAATGCTGTATAACTTCTCCATCTTTATGTCCCAATCTATCCATCATCTTGGCTATTCGTTCCGATTGAAACAATCGCATCAGATTATCCTCCAGAGAAACATAAAACTGTGAGGATCCGGGATCTCCCTGTCTTCCTGCCCTTCCTCTCAACTGTCTGTCAACACGTCTGGAGTCATGTCGTTCTGTAGCAATAATGGCCAGACCCCCTGCTTGCTTTACTTCCGATGATATTTTGATATCCGTACCCCGTCCAGCCATATTTGTGGCGATAGTAACATTGCCGGCTTTTCCTGCTTCCGCCACTATTTCTGCTTCCCTTTGATGTTGCTTGGCATTCAATACATTGTGCCTGATATTTCTCAAATTAAGCATCCTGCTTAATAATTCAGATATCTCTACTGAAGTAGTCCCTACCAATACAGGCCTTCCTTTAGAAGTGAGATTCTGAATTTCTTCAATCACTGCATTAAACTTCTCACGTGCCGTTTTAAAAACGAGATCCTCAAGGTCTTGACGAACGACAGGCCGGTTAGTAGGAATGACAACAACATCAAGTTTATAAATTTCCCAAAATTCTCCAGCCTCTGTTTCAGCTGTACCTGTCATACCGGCCAGCTTATGGTACATTCTGAAATAATTTTGAAGAGAAACGGTAGCATAAGTCTGGGTTATATTTCCAACATCTACATTCTCTTTTGCTTCAATGGCCTGGTGTAATCCATCAGAATAACGTCGCCCCTCCATCATCCTTCCGGTTTGCTCATCCACAATTTTTACCTGACCATCAATCACAACATATTCCTGGTCTTTTTCAAATAGTGTGTATGCTTTTAGTAATTGACTTACAGAATGCAGTCGACGGCTTTTGATAGAGTAGTCCTGAATAAGTACTTCTCTTTCCTCACGAAGTTTTACGCCTTCTGTTTCTTCTCTTTCAGCAAGAATCTGCATCTCTAGTGCAATGTCAGGCATTACAAAAAAATTAGGATCCTCTTCTCCGCGTGACAAGTACTCAATTCCTTTGTCAGTCAGTTCTACATTCCTGTTCTTTTCATCGATGGTAAAAAGTAATGGTTCATCAACCAAATGCATATTTTTGTTCTGCTCTTGCATGTAAAAATTCTCCGCTTTCTGCAGCATAACTTTTACCCCTTCTTCACTTAAAAACTTTATCAATGGTCTGGACTTAGGTAAGGCTTTATAAGCCCTCAATAAAGCCATCCCCGCCTCTCCCTCTTCATGCCCTGTTCTACCTTCCTTAAAGAGCTTTTTGGCTTCAGCCAGATAATCTACGGCCAACTTTCGCTGTGCACCAAATAATCGCAATATTTTGGGATTCAATGCATTATATTCCTGTTCTTCTGAACCTTCCGGTACAGGTCCGGATATGATCAGTGGAGTACGCGCATCATCAATCAGCACACTGTCTACCTCATCAATGATTGCAAAATGATGTTTGCCCTGAACCAGGTCAATGGTCGATCGCACCATATTATCCCTGAGATAATCAAAGCCAAACTCATTATTGGTTCCATAAGTGATATCACAACGGTATGCATTGATTCTCGCCTGGGAATGAGGTCTATATTTGTCGATACAATCCACAGTGAGGAACAAAAATTCAAATATAGGCCCTACCCATTCCTGATCTCTGCGAGCCAGGTAATCATTGACCGTAACTATATGTACTCCCTGACCCGACAAACCATTGAGATAAGCGGGGAGTGTCGCTACTAATGTCTTACCCTCACCAGTAGCCATCTCAGCAATCTTTCCATCATGAAGTACCATACCCCCTATTAATTGGACATCATAATGCAACATATTCCAGGTGATATCCCCACCAGCAGCTTTCCATTGGTTAGCCCAAATGGCTTTGTTTCCTGAAATCTTAACATAACTGTTGGATGCTGCTATAGTTCTATCGTGATCTGTAGCAGTGACCTCAAGTATAGAATTTTCCATAAACCTCCTGGAAGTCTCTTTGACTACAGCAAATGCCTCAGGTAAAATCGATTTCAAAACTTCTTCAAGATGCTTATCTCTTTCTTTGCGCAAATTATCAATCTCATTATACATTTCCTCCTTTACTTCCAGATCGGGCTCGCTCAAGGCCTGAGTTTCAAGGTTATCAATATCCGAATCAATTTCTGAAAGATACTCAGTTATTCGCTCTTTAAACTCTATAGTTTTATTTCTTAATTCGTCATGACTCAGAGAAGAATAAGATCGGAAAAATTCATTAATTTGATCGACGACTGGATTATATTGTTTAACATCCCTTTCATATTTAGTACCAAAAATCTTTTTGAATATATTGAGCATAATCTGTAGTTTATTATGATAAGCAGAAACGATCTGGCTTAGTTTTTTTGTAGAAAAAACTGTACAAAGATAAGATTAATGTGATCAGAATTCATTCCAAAAAAAATAAACTGCCAATTTGTCCTTAAATGCCTTTGGTTATTAATTTCTTAAAACGATGAATAAATGTCTTTCCTATAATTTCTTTGCGTTATATGTGAGGAACACCTGAAATTTACTGATAGAAAATTATTATGAAATACTAAGCAGTGGTGTGACAACATATTTTTAGCACGTGCCATTGCATATTTTTATATGAGTGGTTGTAGTAATTTTAAAATTATCAAAGTTACTTTGTGCTGTATTCCGATTTAATTTTGATCATTACCTTAAAACATAAAAATTGCGCTGGATACTAACACCTTTGATTCTGTTTTTAATTTTAAAAATTCAAGCTCAATGGACGTTGTCTGTTGAACTTAAAGATATTAAGCATGAAACAGGAAAATTATTTGTTGCCATTTATGACAATAGCCATTCATTTCGTAATGAAAATCTTGTCTTCAGAGATACCATTCTCCCAATGAATCAATTTACAGGAAGAATTCTTTTTACAGATATGCCTTCCGGTGAATACGCTGTCACATTATTCCACGATGTCAATGATAATGGTGAACTGGATACCAATTTCCTTGGAATTCCTAAGGAACCTTATGGATTTTCCAATAACCCGGCAATACGCATGAAGGCCCCCAACTTTGAAAAATGCAAATTTACTATGAATAGTGATTTGCTCATTTCAATTATAATGAAGTGACATGAGTACTCAATCTACATTTTTGATACCCAACTCCTTCAATTGTTCCGGACTAATTTGCGAAGGAGCATCAATCATCATATCTCTCCCCTGATTATTTTTTGGAAACGCAATAAAGTCACGGATACTGGAATATCCATTCATTACAGCACAAAGGCGGTCAAAGCCAAATGCTATTCCTCCGTGCGGTGGCGCTCCGTATTCAAATGCCCCTAATAAGAACCCAAACTGATCCACTGCCTCTTTTTCGCTAAATCCCAGTAAATCAAAATTGCGTGACTGTAACTGACGATCATGTATCCGGATGGATCCTCCTCCAATCTCTGCTCCGTTAATCACCAGGTCATAGGCGTCAGCGCGAATACTTTTTAATACTTCCTTGTCCGTACTGGTTAGTTTTGGAATATCTTCCTTTCTGGGAGAAGTAAATGGATGATGCATAGCATGAAATCTTCCTGTCTCTTCATCCCATTCCAGCAAGGGAAAGTCAAGTACCCACAGAGGTTTAAAATCACCTTCTTTAACCAATTCCAGCCTTCTTGCCATTTCTAACCTGAGTTCACCCATTTGTTTAATGGTCTTATCCTTTTCTCCGGCTAAAATCAGCAATATATCTCCTTTTTCAGCGCCTATTGACTTACCCCAGTACATCAATGTATCATCATTGAAAAATTTTCCAATAGTGGACCGAACGGAACCATCAGATTGAAGTTTGATATAAACCAAACCTCTGGCGCCTATTTGTGGTCTTTGTACCCAATCCGTCAACTCTTTAAGATCTTTATTAGAGTATGTTTCCGCAATTCCTTTCACACAAATAGCACCTATCCATTCTGCCTGATCAAAAACAACAAAACCACTTCCTTTCGCCAGATGATTAAAATCCTGCAACTCCATCCCAAAACGAAGGTCTGGCTTATCCGAACCGTACCTTCTCATTGCTTCATCATATGTCATTCTGGGAAACTCCGGCAAATTGACCCTTAATAATCTGGAAAACAAATGCTTCGTCAGCCCTTCAAAGGTTTGCAATATATCTTCAATATGCACAAATGACATTTCACAATCGATTTGGGTAAATTCAGGTTGACGATCCGCTCTTAAGTCTTCATCGCGGAAACACTTTACGATTTGAAAATATTTATCCATTCCGGCAACCATTAATATTTGCTTGAAGGTTTGGGGTGACTGGGGAAGAGCATAAAACTCACCGCGATTCAATCGGGATGGAACGATAAAGTCACGAGCTCCCTCAGGGGTTGATTTAATAAGAAATGGAGTTTCAATTTCCACAAAGCCATGACTATCCAAATAATTTCTGGTTTCCAATGCCAGCTTACTTCTGAATACAATATTATTCTGAAGGCTTAATCTTCTCAAATCCAAATACCTGAACTTCATCCTGAGATCATCCCCTCCATCTGTATTTTCCTCAATAGTAAATGGAGGCACTTTGGAAGGGTTCAGGATTTTTAATTCTGATACTTCAATCTCTATTTCACCGGTAGGCCGTGCTGAATTTTTACTGCTCCGTTCAACAACAATGCCTGTTGCCTGTATAACAAATTCTCTACCCAATTTTCTGGCCTCCTCACATAATGGGGTATTTTGTTCCATATTAAATACCAATTGGGTTATCCCATACCGGTCTCGTACATCAACAAAAGTCATACCTCCCAAATCCCGCGATTTTTGTACCCAACCACTTAAAGTTACTTCTTTTCCCACATCATGCAACCTCAATGATCCACAGTCATACGTTCTGTACATACTATTATTTTCGTTTTGAAAGGCAAATGTAACACTCATACCGTTTTTATTACATTATGCCTTTAATAAAAGGTAAATTTCAATCTTCGGTATGGAGAAAAACGTGCAAAGAATCTTAAGATGACATCAAGAAACATTTATTTAGACAAAATATAAATAAGGCAAGTTAAAAATATGCCCGAAAAAAATCTCAAAAATTTTAGGCTCAGGATATTTTACTTTATAAGATTCTTTACATAGCAATGACAATCATTTGGTTTTGAGAAATTAAATTTGCCCCCCAATGATCAGTGATTTTAAAATACTTACTATTACGCACCACGACCTCAACGTGGATGAGATCCGGTATTTTGTCATTCAAAATAACGGAAAAGAAGAATTATCTGAAAAACTAAAAGATATTGCTCACCGCTTTGACATAGATGAACTGGTATATCTTTCAACCTGTAACAGGATTACCTTTCTCATGGTTAGACAAAAAAGCTGGACTCGTGATCAGGTCAAATTATTTTTTAAAGTTGTTAACCCTGACCTTTCACATGATCATCAGGAAGCCTTGCAACGTTTTGTAAGGATGTACGAAGGAGAGGAAGCCGTCAGGCATATCTTTGAAGTAGCCTCTTCCATTGATTCTATGGTCGTTGGAGAAAGAGAAATTTTAAAACAATACAAAGATGCCTTCCAAAAAAGTAAAGAGCTAGGATTGACGGGAGACAATCTTCGATTATTAGATAAATATACAACAGCAACTGCAAAACATGTATACGGTAATAGCAGGATCGGAGAAAAACCATTGTCTATCGCCTTTTTAGCCATGCAAAAGTTAATGGAGTTTAATCCCAATACTTCTTCGCGAATTGTTATGGTCGGTGCAGGAGAAACCAATTTATTGATGTCCCGTTTTCTGAAAAAGAATGGATATACCCAGGCAGTAGTATTTAATAGAAGCCTCGACAATGCCAAAGAAATCACAAAAATACTAGGCGCTCCTGCGTTTCATCTAAGTGAGTTACATGGATATAATCAGGGTTTTGACATTCTGATTACCACTACAGGCTCTACAAGCTCAATCATAGATATTGACATGTATCAATCGTTACTGAATAAAGAAAACAGCAAAAAATTAATCATTGATCTCAGTGTCCCAAGAAATGTGGATGATGAGGTAGTTAATGCTTTTCCAGTACAATATGTTGGCATTGATGAACTGAGAACATTAGCAGAATCCAATTTGGCATTCAGAAAAAATGAGGTGTCAAAAGCCAGGGAAATGATTAAGGAAAAACTAAAACAATTTATTCAAGTGTATCAACAAAGGAAAATGGAACTTGCCATGAAAAAAGTGCCCGAAGAAATAAAAGCGGTGAAAGAAAGGGCTCTGAATTCTGTGTTTGGTAAAGAACTTTCTGAAATGGATGCTGCCTCTCAATCTGTCATTTTTCAGATGATGGACTATATGGAAAAAAAATGTATTTCCATACCCATGAAATTAGCCCGCCAATCTATCGTTTCTGAGTAAAATGTTTGTATGATCTCTGCCCTGAAGGTGATTACTCATGATTTCAGCTTGTGAACAATACGTGTATAGAACAGGTAAAGAACCAACAACAATGACCAACTGACACAGAGCTAAATGATGGATTGAACAGAATTTATATTTGTACATTCTTAGGCATAGTGGGGCAAACATGACCTTTTTAATATTAGATAACCTTTACTTATCTGAAAGGAACAGCTGCATTCTGCTGACCATAATTGTACCGGATAAAGTTTAAGGCACTGGATTTTACACCAATAAAAAATGTATACACTCCATTACTTGGGTACCATTGAAAGTTAAGATTCCAGCAGTGCAGGTCTCTGGAAACACCCAAAGTTGGATACACAAATGATTTTCTTGAAATATCATAGCTAATGTTACCCAAAGTTAAATCCCACTTACGTGTTAAAGGCAGATTGCCGGATATACTCATAGAATGAATAGGAACATTAAAATTCCTTCCTAAAATTGCATTCCTGTCATACCGGAAAACGATCTGGTGGTTAATGGTAAAACTGCTAAACAGATCAAGTATGGATTCCAGTTCCCCTCCTTCGCGGTCTTGAGAAAGGCCTCTGCCTTGTTGCCTGCGTTGTTGAGCAGCACTGGCAGCACCGTTTTCATCCCCTTTCTTACCTTTCAGCAAATCTCTTACTTCGGTGAAGCGGACAGTGGTATTGAATCGAAACTCTATATTTCTCAGCTCAAGCAATGTGCCGCGTTCTGACCATAAAGTTTTTGAAGTAATCCGATTATTTTCATAGACATAGGGTGTAAAAGATCCATTCATAGCTACAGTAGTCAACCCAAACAAAGTAGTGTTACCCGTGAAGGTAAGGTCACGCCACTTCAAAGAATCGGCTGCAAAATTGTAACCTCCATTTAAAGTCAGCGTATTCCAAAGTTTAAATTTCTTTTCTGTAGAATCCTTTTTTGAAAAATATTTTCCTTCAAACACATTTTGAATGGAAAAAGTCATGGCCATTTGCCTTTCTCTCAGCTGGGGGGAACCCACTGCACCCCCTAAATAGGGGTTGTATTCCCTGGGCATGTTGAACTCCTCGCGGGAGTCGGTATCGACAATTTCTAAATATCTTTCTCTACTGTCCGGTGCAAACTGCAGCCCAACATTGGGTTTGATCACATGCCTTAATCCTCTGATAAATCCTTTGGAAAAAGTCTTGGTACCAAATATTTGGGTAGTCATATTGATCCCTGCATCATATTGGCGCACCGGTTGAAACCCCCTCTGTATCCTTTGGATTTGTTGCCCATACATAGTATCTCTCGTAATAATCAGATTGCCATCCGGATCAATAATCGAGTCTCGGGTAGTCACTATGGGTGTTGGATCAAACTCCAAACGATTGGTACTGAAAAACCACAATTCTTCATAGTTGGCGCTGGGAGTTACTGTAAAGTATTTTAAAACATTAAAGCTGGCATTGGTCCCTGCACGATGAGATACCCCTGTTTGCATATTTCTCAAAGTTTCAGATGTAAAAAGGGTAGTGTCGGTAGCTCTGACCAGATTTTTCATGGACATATCATAGTTGAGTGCAAATTTCTCATACCATTTTTCTGTGCCTGCAGCATTCTTACGCTTCAATGGAAAGATGGTGTTCATATTCAGGCGTATATCTGGTAAGGTCACATTGACTTCTCGTGTTTGATTATTTTGATCATGTGACATACCCGCATTGAATGAAAATGGGGTACCTGGCATACTGTGCCGAAAGTAAAAGTTGGAGTTTAACCGGTTATTCAATTGAGAATTCACATCGTTGAAATTCCGCTGTTGATAATTATTCGTTTGGATATTTACTGTTCCTCCAATATTCCTGTATGGGTGGGCCTTAGCATCCTGATTATGCGTAATTGAGATATTAATGGATTGATTGCGGAGTCCTTCTCCGGTAAACTGATCTTCAATCCGGTTATTGGCAAAACCCAAATTTATCCTTCCATTAAAACTATATCTTTTAGCATAGTTGGCATTGGCTCTTATGCGGTATGTTCCACGGGTATAAATATCCCCCGTCAATCTAAGATCGACGTAGTCATTGATGGGAAAATAATAGCCGATTTCCCTGAATCCCAATCCTAAATCACGGTTAAATTCATAATCATCAGGAAATATCAGCCCTGCCGATTCTCCTTTAATCAATGGGAAAAAACCAAAAGGGAGAAATATTGGCAACGGAACATTGGCAATTTCCAATTGAGAAAAACCGATTACAGCAAGTTTGTTGGGAATAACTTTCAGTTTGCGGGTACGAATTCCATAATGAGGTATATCATGATCACAAGTTGTGATTACAGCATGGGAATTGTATAATTCGTCTTCAACCTCCAGCGAATCAGTTACCCTGCTAATAAACTTTGTTTTTGATCCTCTCAGGAAAAATTCCCCTTCCTGAGAAATGGCATCCAATACTATACCCTTTCTGGTTTTAAAATTAAAGCGTAACTCCTTATAAGTAAATTGATTCTGACCCTTTATAAAAGTAGGAGGCTCCACTTTTTCCCCTTTTTCATCCTCCCTGTAATAAGCCTCAGCTATATCTGTATCCAATTCAAAAATGATATATCCCGCAGTAAGTTTCATATCCTGGTAATTCACAAATGCTTTTCCATATAAATGGTATTTTTTGGAAATGGCATCATACCAGGTCGAATCTCCTCCAAAGTCTACATCAGAATCAAATCCTCCTTCCACGATCTTTACATTGGAGAAGTCAAAAGGAATGGAATCCGCAGGCAGTGAATCCTGAAGAAATTCACTCAACGGATCAGGTAATGCTATTTTTCCGGGTAAACTATCTATTGTGCGGGCTCTTTCAAGGGGAGGAATGTCCTGTGCGACTGAAGAGGCACTTCCACACATTATAAAAAAAAACACTATATAAATTGTTTTATACAAAAGAATTAAGTGATTTTTTTCAGAAAGATATTATCTTTGTTCCCAATTCCGTTGCAAATATAGCAGATAGGAATTACTGTCATTAAAAATCATGTGATTTATCAATTGGTAACCACAATTACTATTCATGAATAATTGTTACATTCTTTTTGTCATTTTAAAAACGCTGATATTAAAACACAATGCACTGATGTCCTTCACGTTATGATTAAGTTGTCCATACTTTCCAAACTGTCAAATATTTTATATTTTCTTTCGAAATATATTAGATTGGAAATACTTATACATTGACTTTAATGCAATAAAAATGAAAACTACAAGAAAGTACTTTTTAACCGGAAATTACCATTGTAAAACCTTTTTGATCTCTGCATTAGTATTGATTGCTTTCCTGTTAAAGGCAAACGAAGTTTATGGGTATGAACGTCCGTTACCGGATTCATATAGAAATGTTAAAAAACCTTTTATTCTTGTCCTGGATGCCGGTCATGGTGGAAAAGACGGTGGGACAATGGGTAAATTTGTCAAAGAGAAAGATATTGCATTGCAAATCACGATGGGTTTGGGTGAAAAAATCAAACAATCATTACCGGACGTTCAGGTAATATATACCCGTAACGATGACACATTTATCCCATTATTCGAAAGAGTACAAATAGCCAATGAAGCACATGCAGACCTTTTTATTTCTATTCATTGCAATGCTTCGAAAAACAAATTGGCCACAGGTACAGAAACCTATGTCATGGGACTGCATACTGCAGATGAAAACCTGGAAACTGCTAAGAGAGAAAATGCATCGATTCTCCTTGAAAGCAATTTTGAAGAAAATTATGATGGTTTTGATCCCCATTCTGATGCTGGGCACATTATTTTGAGTATGTATCAAAACCTGTATCTGGATAAAAGTATAGAGCTCGCCACTTTGGTTGAGGATTCATTTGGTCTTAAAACTTCAAGAGGAGTCAAGCAGGCTGGTTTTGTTGTTCTGCGCCGTGCTACCATGCCCAGTGTTTTGGTAGAGACCGGATTTCTGAGTAATCCTGAGGAAGAAAAAGTATTAAGAAGCAAGGAAGGCCAGGAAAGGATTATCAATGGACTATTTAAAGCCTTTAAAAATTACAAAGGAGCTTTTGATAATCAGAACTATGCTATACAGGGAAATAGAGAGCCTATGGTTATTCCTATATCTTTACCTTCAAAAATAATCAATTCAACAGAAATATACTCAGTTCAAATCGCAGCTACCAGTCAACTCAATAAAAAAGCATTTTCTAATGTCCCGGACCTAAAAGTCATATTCATTGATAATTTTTATAAATATTATAGTGGAATCTATTCTGACAAAGAAGAGGCATCAAAGGCAAGGGAAACTTTGATAAACAAAGGGTATAAAAGTGCGTTTATAGTCTCTGATCCATTAATCGTCCAAAGATTAACTCAAAAAGACTAATATCTGCAACTGCAGGCACCAAATATTGCTATTTTTGTAATCGTTTTTATAATCCGGGAGCTGGTTATACACGATTACTAAAAATTGTATAATGAAAAACGCAAGAGAAATTAAGATTGGGATTTTAGCCATCGTTGCTATTTTCGGGATGATATGGGGATATAATTTTATTATAGGTCAAAACCTGTTAAAACCTTCCCGTACACTTTTCAGCTATTACTCAGATGTTTCCGGGCTCAATATTTCAGCTCCTGTTTTTGTCAATGGTTTTCAAATTGGTTCTGTGACGAAAATAGATATGTCAGATGACAACGCCCAATTGATGAAAGTTACTATGGAGATTGCCAACCGGTCCATTAAAATCCCCAAAGATGCAAAAGCAATGCTGGCTAGTGATGGGATCGTGGGAGGTAAACATATTGTTCTACGGTTTCAAAGTCTTTGTGAGGACAAAGACTGCGCCCAAAATGGGGATGTACTGGAAAGTGGAGAGATCAGTTTCCTTAATGCAATGTTGGGTGAAGGGGAGCTCGATAAATCCATATCCTCTCTTACCACGGGGCTATCTGAAGTTATCAATCGCCTGGGGGAAGAGGGAAGTGAAGGCTCTGTAAATGAAACCATCCGTAATCTTGAGACATTAACCGCTAATCTTGCCATTTTAGCCAAATCATCCGGAGAAGCGATGACCAACTCTCAACTAAACCTGGAGTCTATTTTAAAAAACATGAAAGATATCACCCAGGTCATTGCAGATGACAGAGAGAAAATATCTCATATGTTGACCAATTTTGATAAAATAACTACCGACATTGCTGATGCCAATCTGGGTAATACCATAGAAAAGACCAATACATTGGTTGACAATACAGGTACTGCCATTAAAGAACTCCAGGAAACGATAAAATCAATTGATGTTGCTGCGATAAATCTGGGTAAAGTATTAGATAAAATGGATAGTGGTGATGGCAGCTTTGCTAAATTGATCAATGATGACAAATTGTATAATCATCTGGAATTCACTACTAAAAACATGGCTCTTTTATTACAGGATATGCGGCTCAACCCACGCCGATATATCAATCTGTCTCTTATTGGAAAAAGTGCCAAAGACTTTGTCCCTGCTGAAGATGATCCTGCCTTTGAGGGTGAATATGAAATTATCCGGATCAGACCCATTGAAAAGAATAAGGTTGAAGCACCAAAACAAAATCAATGATTTAAATTTGAGGTTAACTTTTATGGGCGATCACTATGGCCATATATTCACCTCAGGTACCAGATCAATTCCAAACTTTTTATTCACGTCCCTGGCTATTTTCTGAGCTAAATAATAAATTTCCTGGCCTGTTGCTTCGCCATGGTTGACAATGACTAATGCCTGCTTTTCGTAAGTGCCTGCATTTCCGACTTTCTTACCTTTCCAGCCGCTGTGTTCAATCAACCATCCAGCTGGGATCTTTGCATACTGATGATCCACCGGATAGCTTGGAACATTTGGGTACGTACTTTTTAAGCTTTGCAAAACCTGTAAAGATATCATTGGATTTTTGAAAAAACTTCCGGAGTTTCCAATGAATTTTGGATCCGGTAATTTGGATTGGCGAATGTGAATGACTGCCTTGCTTATATCACGGATATCCGGATGGGTAATATTCCATTCCTTTAATATATCTTCAATGACTCCATAGCTTTTGTTGATCTTATGCGGTGGTTTATTCAGGCGATATACCACTCGTGTTATATAAAAACGACCTTTCCACTCATTTTTGAATATGCTTTCTCGATAATCAAACCGGCATTCCTCTTTTTGAAATGTGCATTTTTTACCAGTAGCCAGTTCAATAGCTTCCAGGTAAGAAAAAACCGATTCTTGTTCAACTCCATATGCTCCAATATTCTGCATGGGTGCGGCACCGACTGTGCCAGGTATAAGTGAAAGATTTTCTATACCTCCAAGGTCGTGCTCCAGAGCCCAAAGTACAAATTGATGCCAATTCTCACCACTACCTATCTCAACCCAAACCGTTCGTTCATCTTCTCTGATGATTGAAATGCCCTCTATCCGGTTAATGAGTACATCTTCCTGTATATCATCCACCAACAAAAGATTTGATCCTTCACCAATGATACGGCAAGTCACTTTTTCTTTAGATGAAATATATTGAAGTAATTGATCCTCGTTCCGGATAACTTCCAGATAGTTACACCCGGCATTGATCATGAATGTGTTATACTCTTTCAGTGATTCCAATAGCTTAAGTTTAAAGATCACTCTCGGGGTCGGAAATTTTTCTGAGTTTTGGAAGATTAAACCCATACCGGATTCCCAGGTTAAACGAATTGGCAGAAAGATCCACATCGTATCCTAAACGCACAAAAGGATAAATGGTAAACCCGGACATTCCAAAACCATATCCAAATTCGCCTACTATCGTCCGATAAAAATTTCGGGTAACCCCTTTTTCGCTCATAGCAGGTGTAATATAATATAGCTCCGTCCGGTTAAATTGTATCCCTCCGCCAATGCTGAACCCCGTTTTCCCTTCCCTGTCCAAAGCGCTCAACCCTTTAAAATTAAACTGAACCAACAGAGGAATTGACAGCATCCCCAGACCTTTATAATCATCAACATCCAGTCCTAATACTCCCAGATTAGCCGTTGCTTCCACGGATACAGAAAAGTCATTTCCCCCTATCCATATTTTAGGGCCCGCTGCAAAGTTTAATAGGAAACTTCCTGAAGACCTTCCGGCAATATCATCTTTTGGGTTGCTATATCTTTGATACAGGTCATTATTCAATACAAAGCCGATACCGAATTGTGCCTGTAAAGTAATAGCCCCAGTAACGAAAAGCGCTAAAATGATTGTGTATCTTTTAATCATATTTGTTTATTGATTTTACTATATAAGACTACGATAGATAACTGATTGTTACTACACTTTGTTACATTCTTTCCCGTTTTCAAGTCATGGAACTCTGTAAATCAAACTGAAGACGTGCAAATTGACTGTAAGCGCCCTCTTCATTTTTAGAAAGCTCATCGTGTGTACCTTCTTCAATGACTTTTCCTCCTTCAATCACGTATATTTTATCAACGTTTTTTATAGTTGCCAACCGGTGCGCAATAATAACAGAAGTTCGCCCTTTCATCAGCTCATCCAGAGCCTCCTGAACCACTTTTTCTGATTCAGCATCCAAAGATGATGTTGCTTCATCTAAAATTAATATTGATGGATCCTTTAAAATAGCCCTTGCAATTGCAATTCTTTGTCTTTGTCCACCCGACAATTTTACCCCACGCTCTCCCACTATCGTTTGCATTCCATCTGGAAATGATCGGATGAATTCTATACTATTTGAACGAATGGCAGCATCTTCAATTTCTTCATCAGTTGCTTCCGGTTTCCCATAAAGTATATTTTCTTTGATTGTCCCTCCAAACAAGATCACTTCCTGAGGCACTACTCCTATATTTCGTCTGTACTCAGTCAGATCGTAAGTGGAGAGTGGAAGTCCATCAATGAGAATTCTACCCTGTTGTATCGGATAAAAACGCATAAGCAATTGAATAACCGTAGACTTACCCGCTCCACTTTGTCCTACCAATGCGATCTTTTCCCCGACCATGGCTTTTAGGTTGATTCCATTCAAAACAGAAACATCCTTTCTTGAGGGATAGGTAAAGTGCACATCGCTGAATTCAATTTTACCCTGAATCTTTAAAGACGAATCTGAGGTTACAGGCTTTAATTCCACTTCACTTTCCGATCCAAGAATTTCCTGTATGCGCTCTGTTGCACCAATTGCTTGTGCAAGGGATGTATACAGAGTACCAAAACTGGCTATAGCCCCTCCTAAAATACCCGTGTAAATAATAAAAGTAAACAAGTCTCCGGCTTCCAGCTCTCCATTCATCACCATAATTGCGCCTCGCCAAAGGATAAAGAAAATGCCTCCAAAAAGGAAGGTTATAATGAATATAAAAAATAAACCTCTTACACGGGCAAACTTCAAAGATATGCTCACAATTTTATCTACGGCATTTCCAAAACGCATACTTTCAAACCATTCATTGGCAAAAGCTTTTACAGCTGAAAATGATTGAAATGTTTCTTCAACAATGGTATTTGTAATGGCTAATTCATCCTGCCTTTTCTTTGAAAGCTCACGAATGTACTTACCAAATACCATGGCAATAATGACAACTGCCGGGAAAGTGAGCAACATAATGAGAGACAGTCCTGGTGTTAAAACGGCAATGAATGCAATCCCGCCTACCAGTATTACTACTTGCCTGAGAAATTCTGCCAAAGTGACTGAAAAAGCGCTTTGTAATTGTTCGACATCTGCAGTAATTCTGCTGGTTAGCTCCCCTACCCGCCTTTCTTCAAAAAAAGTCAATTCCTGGGTTATGATCTTTCCATATAGGTCTTTCCTTAAATCTGCCATCCCCTTCTCAGAAACGATTGCAAAATATAAAGTACGCAAATAGGAAAGAATGCCTTGTATTACTAACACAACAAAAAATACAATTCCATAGTCCCTGACTTCAAGATTCCATCGTGAAGACTGACCGGTAGCTTTATTGACCATTTCACCTGGCAATTGCATAAGAGCAAGAAAAATCAGACTGCCCACAACCAGGAACAACATGCCCATAAGGAAATACCCCATATAAGGCCGGATATACCTGAATATAGACATAGTATTCTTTAGATTTTTTATTGAAACTTTAGCTTGTTTCACTTCTCTTTCACTCCTTTGGGACATCACTATTTAGTTATATTCAAAATTACAAAGTAATCCGCCGCCAATATAACGAATCCTTTAAGTCTTTGTTGGTTATAAACGACCAACACTGATATCTGCCAAACAAATCGTTAAAAATTAAGGTTTTACATTAAAAATTATTAACCTAAAAAGAACCCTATGAATTATTTAGGATATTCAAGAGATCAACTCGCCGAAACAACAAAATTACTCAATCAGTTGCTCGCGGATTATCATGTTTATTACCAAAATTTGAGAAATTTTCACTGGAATGTGACTGGCACACATTTTTTTGATCTCCATATCAAATTTGAAGAGTTGTACAATACGGCTAAATTAAATATTGATGCCATCGCAGAACGGATTCTTACTCTGCGTTTTAAGCCTGTAAGTACTTTGAAAGAGTATTTGAACATGACACAAATCTCTGAATCAAATACCAAAGATGCTGTAGAAATGGTCAATGTTATCATTGAAAACCAAAAAGTACTTATTGATGGTTTGAGGAAAATTTTAAAAGAAGCAGGTGAACTTAACGACGAAGGAACTGTAGACATGGCTTCCGGCTTTCTTGCGGATCTTGAAAAATCAAGCTGGATGCTGGATGCATGGAGGAGCTAATGTTTGTAATGCTCCAGGTATGTTCAATAGCCTTAGCCTTGCAAGTTAAGCTAACTTTCACCTTTAAAAGCTAATTATCCAGACTTTTTCTTAAATCTTTTCGGGCATAAAAAATCCTGGATTTTACCGTACCCAAAGGAATATCAAGTATCTCTGCGATTTCATCATACTGATAGCCACTGTAGTACATCAGGAATGGGGTTTTGAATTTCTCATCCAGCTCTTCAATGCTTTGATGAATCTCTTCCAATTGAATATTACTAATGGCAAGATTGTAAGTAGATTGCTCAGTCATTCCACCCATTTTAGAAATATCTTCAATGGGGGCATCCACAACATTCCTTCTTTTCCTCGAATGATATTTGTTAATAAATGTATTCTTCAGAATGGTGTTGACCCAACTTTTGAAGTTGGTACCCACCTTAAAGGAATCAATATACCGAAATGCTTTATACGCGGATTCTTGTACCAAATCCTCTGCATCTGAAGCATTGCGGGTAAGACTGAGCGCAAAGGAATAAAAGGACGAATAGTGCTTTTCAAATGCAGCAGAAAACTCAAATGAAGACATATATAAGCTTTAATGTTATTGATGAGATATAAGCTATAACGAACAAATTGTTATTTTAGTTCACAAGCAATGTGAAAATCATACATTATTCGCTGGCAGTTTTGCTAAGATCTATCAATTGTTCATTAAATTCAAATAATTGATCCAGAAGCATGCTAAAAGTATCTATATCCATCATTAAGCGCATAATTTCAGGGGATGCATTTTCAGCATTTTGTTTTCTGACTTGATAATAGGTTTTAAATCCGTCATGCAATGCCTTGATCTCTTCACACTTTTTTGATATGCTTTCCAATTTGCTTTCCTCCACTCCGCCATTGATATCATTGGCCAATCTTCGTGGTGCAGGTTGGAATCCGGTTACTTCAAAATCCTTCTGTACCAGATCAGTGATCAAAACATTAAAAAGTCTCGAAATTCTAAGCATCAATTCCAATCTCGGTTCTACATTTTTGCATTCATAAGCTGCAATGCTACTTCTTTTAATATCCAGTTTGTCGGCCAATTCTTCCTGACTCCACTTTTTAAGCTTGCGCAAATACCTGATATTTTTTGAAAAGAAATTTTGCATAAATATTGAATAAAAGAGGCCACCTGAAGAGCCGGTAAAAGTTTTAAACTCTGATTACAGGTGTAGAATTTTAAAACAGAATTTTTGAAATTCAATATATATAGCACCCTACCCTACCATTTTGTTCACAAACCTTACTATAATTTATGAAGAAAATAATCTGGATTTTGAGTTCGGGAAGGAAAGCACGAAGATTAATATAAAGAAAAGTTTATTCACATCAATAAAAAAATATCAACCGCAGGAACATCAGGTTTTTTTGTTAATTCAATGAACACCACCGGATTGATGACTATATTTACCCTATGGAAGGATACAAAATCAAAATCCAGCAATTTGAAGGTCCGTTTGATCTGTTATTATTTTTTATCGAAAGAGATGAATTGGACATTTACGATATCCCTATTGCTAAAATCACAGATGATTTTTTATCTTATATCCGGCAATTGGAATTACTCAATATCGACGTAGCCAGTGAATTTATATTAATGGCCGCAACACTGATGCGCATTAAGTCAAAAATGTTGCTCCCCAGAAAAGAAGTCAATGATGAAGGTCAGGAGATGGATCCCCGTGAAGAACTCACAAGAAAATTATTGGAGTATAAACAATTTAAAGAGGTTATTGGAGAAATGCGCAACCTGGAAGAAAACCGGTCGATGAAATTTGACAGACCCTGGGCATCTTCACAGTTGAAAGAAATAGCTGATCACGCATTACTTGATATTGAAATGGAATCTTTGAGTTTATATAAGCTCATGAAAGCATTTGAACGTGCTATTCTTAGGTTTGAAGAAAACCAGAAAGTCAGCAAACAAGACATCATGCATTTTCCATACACGATAGAAGAACAATCCTCTTATATATTCAATAAGCTGAAAAGCAAAAAAAAGTTAGACTTCATATCTTTATTTGAAGAGGTTCAAAACCGGATACATGCCATCATTACTTTCCTGGCTTTACTTGAATTATTGAACATGCAAAAAGTTACACTCATTGAAAAAGAGGGAGTGAATAATTTTGAAATAAAAATTGCAAAACCTCAATAAATTCATGAAGAAAATAATCTATTCATGGATTGGAATATATAAATAAAACATACCTTTGTGCCGGTTTTTCAAAACCTATTCACAAATTACTTTAAAATAATTATTAATGGCTAATAAAGGTCAGGTTAAACAGGTTATTGGTCCTGTGGTCGACGTAAGTTTTGAAATGGAAGGGTCATATCTTCCTGAGATATATAACTCTCTTTATGTAATAAAAGATAATGGTGATAAGCTGGTATTGGAAGTTCAACAGCATCTGGGGGAAGATACTGTAAGAGCCATTGCTATGGACTCTACCGATGGCTTGACCAGAGGTGCCGAAGTAATTGACACTGGTAAACCCATCGCTATGCCTATAGGCGATGCAATCAAAGGAAGATTATTCAATGTGGTGGGAGAAGCCATTGATGGAATTGGTTCGGTTGAAATTGGGGACAATGCTTATCCGATCCATAGAAAACCTCCAAAATATGAAGATTTATCTACCGATAAGGAGGTATTATACACAGGAATCAAAGTGATTGACCTGATTGAACCTTATTCAAAAGGAGGTAAAATTGGCCTTTTTGGTGGAGCAGGAGTAGGAAAGACGGTTCTGATCATGGAACTGATCAACAACATTGCCAAGGGATATGAAGGGATATCGGTATTTGCCGGTGTTGGAGAGCGAACCCGTGAAGGCAATGATTTGCTGAGAGAAATGATTGAATCAAGAGTAATACGCTATGGAAAGGAATTTGAAGAAGATATGGAAAAAGGAGGCTGGGATCTTTCCAAAGTGGATAAAAAGGCGCTTTCAGAATCCCAGGCTACTTTGGTTTTTGGGCAGATGAATGAACCTCCCGGAGCCAGAGCCCGGGTAGCTTTGTCCGGACTAACCATCGCTGAATATTACAGAGACGGAGATTTGAATGACCCTAATGGAGGAAGAGATATTTTGTTTTTCATTGATAATATTTTCCGGTTTACTCAAGCCGGTTCAGAGGTTTCAGCTTTGCTCGGACGTATGCCCTCAGCAGTGGGATATCAACCTACGTTGGCCACTGAAATGGGTATCATGCAAGAAAGGATTACTTCGACAAAACGAGGATCCATTACATCTGTTCAGGCAGTATATGTACCAGCAGATGACTTGACTGACCCGGCTCCTGCCACCACCTTTGCTCACTTAGATGCTACGACTGTATTAAGCAGGAAAATTGCCTCTCTGGGTATTTATCCTGCTGTTGATCCTTTGGATTCCACCTCAAGGATTTTGGATCCCGCCATCATAGGTCACGAACATTACAACACTGCCGAAAAAGTAAAAAATATCCTCCAACGCTATAATGAGTTACAGGATATCATTGCCATATTAGGTATGGAGGAATTAAGTGATGAAGATAAACTGGTTGTAAGCAGAGCGCGCAGAGTACAGCGATTTCTTTCTCAACCTTTTCACGTTGCAGAGCAATTTACTGGCACTCCGGGTGTATTGGTACCCATCGAAGACACTATTAAAGGTTTCAATATGATTCTGGATGGTGAAATGGATAAATACCCGGAAGCAGCTTTCAACTTGAAAGGAACTATCGAAGAGGTAATTGAAGCCGGTGAAAAAATGCTCAAAGAATCATTTTAGCCTGATTTCGTATAAAAAAATGCATTGAAGTGAATACAACTGTTTTAACTCCTGAAAAGGAATTATATAAAGGCCGGGCGCTTTCGGTAAAAGTTCCCGGAGCTCAGGGACAATTTGAAATTCTCAAAGGACATGCGCCTATTGTATCATCTTTGGATACCGGTGAAATTTTAATAAAAGAGGCCGGCGGCAATACCATCAAATTTGAGATTAAAGGAGGTTTTGTAGAAGTATTACGCAACGAAGTCTCTTTGCTCGTCCACCAGATTTAAACACCTTCAACGATTACATCGTGGGAATCTGAATACTCCATCTGTCTCAATAATTTCTGGATCATAAGTTATTCATGCAGCATTCTGCCTATCCTTGTCGTTTTGTTTTAAAATGACAGGTATATGAAATGGTTTTATTTCTTGCTCAGTACCCTGTACATTTTCACTGGGGTTGGATGTATTGATGATGATTTTGAAATCTATGGCCTGACTCCTGTATACCTTTCTTATGACGACTTTTCAGAAATTAAAACACTTCCTTCCCGCCCATTTGGTGATTTAGGCAAATTGGTGGTATATCGTTCATTCATTTTTATCAATGAAATCAATAAAGGTATACACGTTATCAACAACTCCAATCCCTCCTTTCCGGAAGTTCTGTATTTCTGGAATATTCCTGGTAACAGGGAATTCACCATCTCTGAAAATACATTATACGCCGACAACGGCCTTCATTTGCTTGTCATTGACATAACCCAACCTGAATTCATTCATTATGTAACTCATGTAGCCAATCAGTATATTCCTGAGCATCTAGATGCCTATCCTGTAGATCATGAAGGTTGGTTTGAATGTTATGATAGAATGAAGGGCATACTGGTCGGCTGGGAAGAAAAATTGATAATTAATCCAAATTGCAAAATGCTGTAATCATGAAAAACAACGCTCTTTCATTGCCTTTTTCTACACTCCTTTTAGCCCTCTTATTCATCATTCATACAGGATGTAGCGACGGATTATCAGATCAAAACGGATCGGTTCTTTCAGGGTCTTACTCTACGATGCTTACTTTAAATAACCGGTTATATCTGGTCAACAGCCAGGAAATCATAACTTATAATATCGAATCGAGGCAACAGCCGGAAATCATTGACAAAAAAAATGTAGGATTTGATATAGAGTCATTATTTCATTATGAAGGACTTTTATTGATTGGTTCCAGCAGGGCAATGCATATTTTCAAAATTGATGCCCATGGTATTCCTGTAAGAGAAGGCACTACTGATTACTTTGATCCTGTTGATGCAGTATGCGTAGGAGATCCTATTGTGATGAGAAACCAAATAGCCTATGTGACATTGGCTGATGTACAGGACAACTCAAATTGCTGGGGCAGATTTGTCAATGAATTGAGAATTTACAAAATGGATGATTTAACCCGACCGGAACTTCTTAGTATAGTTCCAATGCCCAATCCAAAAGGCCTGGGATTGGGGCAAAATAACCTGTACGTATGTGATGGAAGAGAAGGACTTTTTATTTTTGATATTTCCGATCCGGTCAATCCTGAATTGAAATTCCATTTTGAAGGATTTGAAGCTTTTGATGCCATTGTACTTGATCACCTCCTGGTAGTAAGCGCTAAAAATAAATTATTGCAATTTGACATAAGGGATGAAAATGCAATAACCATGGTGGGACAAATCGATTTGTGAAATTGCTCTTTATGCATTCCACACCCATTTGGTATTTAATCACCGTATATTTTATTTTTTGTTCGACCCCCATTTCAGGTCAATCGACGCCCAATAAAAGTACGCTGTTTGATCGATTGGATTATCAGGTGGGAGTTACACCTTCCGCTCTGCTCAATCTATATCATGGTGTACAGGTCAGGCAGAGTATTTCTTTGGTTAAATCATTCAGACTGGGTATGGAAAGTGGTTGGATATTTTATTATGAAGCAGGTGAAGGTCATCCATCAAGAGGATTTCGTTTACGACCATCAATAGACTATATAATACCTACTCGTCGAATGAATACAAGCCACAGGGTTGGATTATTTTATAATATCAGACAGTCCACTACCTATATTCAAATTGAAGAATTCAGGGCTGGCGGAATTTATAAGGAAATTATCCGCGGCACCCGTAAAAATTATTTTCACGGTCCGGGTGTTTATTACGGTTATATACAAACTTCAGGGGTGGTACGAATGGAGACAGGAGCCGGGTTGGGTGTCGGTAGATACTACAATGTTTATGATCCTGAATCACTTGTGCCGGGAGACAACGCATTTTGGAGATGGAATGTATTAACTATTACTGAACCTTCTATTGTTCCTATTGTCATCTTACATTTCAGTATATATGTCTCCTTTTCCAAAGACAAATGATGTGGATTTGTTTTTATTAGGACTAACTTATTTAAGGATTAGATTCATTTGCTTAACTACAGATCAGGCTTTAATCTACACAACAAACCGGGAGATTCTGTAAGAAAGTATAAATAGCCATCCGGTCCTGAAGTCATAGCCCGAAACCGTGCAAATCCTTGTAAGTGACGCTTCTCGGACACCAATTCATAACCGTTAAAAACCAATTGGTTTAAATGTTGCCCCGCCAGGGCTCCTGTAAAAATACTATTCTTCCATTCAGGAAAAATATTGCCGGTATAAAAAGCCATTCCACATGGAGCAATGGAAGGGGTCCAATGATGCAAAGGATCAGTAAATCCGGGAGCAGTTGATTGACCACTACCCACGGGGGTTCCATTGTAGTTGACACCGTGACTTACCACTGCCCAACCATAATTTAATCCAGGTTTTATAAGGTTGACTTCATCACCTCCTTGTGGTCCATGCTCATGTAACCAAATTTCTTTGGTTTCAGGATGAACTGCCATCCCTTGAGGATTTCGGATGCCATAGGCGTAAACATGTGGCGCAGCTTCAGGATTGTTGGCAAATGGATTCTCATCTGCCGGACTTCCATCCAGTTTCATCCGAACCACCGTGCCCATATGATTGCTAATATCCTGAGCCATTTGGGGTCTTCCCCTTTCACCGATACCACAGTATACATGTCCTTCTTCATCAAATACTATCCGGCTACCAAAATGCACTGAAGTATTCAATACAGGCAGGGCAGTAAACAGTACTTCAAAGCGGGAAAAACGATTCCCTTCCCAATACCCTCTTCCCAGTCTGGTGGTATATCCTCCCGGAAGGGATACAGAATAAGTAATATATACCCATGGTTCAGTTTCAAAATTGGGATGAATTTGCACATCCATAAGTCCTCCCTGCCCTACTGAAGCCACCTGAGGTACTCCTTGTACGGCAACCGGTGAAGCGGTTACTGATTCCATGTAAAATAAAGTACCCCTTCGCTCAGTAAAAAGGAAACTACCATCCGGTAGGAAAACCATGCCCCAGGGGTTGGATAGCCCAGTCAATAAAGTATCAACTTTATAGGGGGGTTGTATATGCGTTTCGGTTTCATTTTCTTCAATAAGCGGATCATCATCACAACCTTCACTCATTAAAAAGGAGAAAACGAAAATGAAAATAAAAAACTTTAAATGCACCATACCTCTCATAATTCAATCAGATAATTCAGATTAATTTCAAAAGAATACACCATTAGCCGGGTATTGCTTTCGATATTTTTATACATATTTAATCCCCGATAGTGAAGCATTGTTCAAATCGATCAGACAAAGCAGTCATTTGAGGAAGATGATGCAGACTATGCAATTGAGAAAAATTGATCAAATCATACCATTCTCCGGTGTCTCCGAAAATTCTGTCCAGTGCAATCACCAGGTTGATGGAATTAAATTCATCATGAATAGTTACCTGACCTGGAACATTGATGGTTCTGTAGACTTCATCACCACCCAAATGAAGTGTAATTCCCTGGGTGTACTGACCATCTCCATTGTTATCCAGCCAACCTTCTATCCTGTTAAAAATATAACTGTTCCATGCCGGCCAATATTCAGACCCTTCACTCAGGGGATCTCTGGAAGACCGTCCTGAAGGACCTTTTGCATTTTCCTTCTCATTGACACCAATACTCAGATTTAATTGATATTGCCCTTCTTCGACTTTGCCGGCAAATACCTGGGTGCCTATCACTGCACGGGTGGCATCATTTAATGCAGGAGAAAGATTTACGTATGCACGGTCAATCAACTTGACTGTTCTTTCACTATTCCTGAGTTGCAAATCTTCTATAAAGAAAGAAAACCGGGTAAAATAAAAGAGTGTACCATCAGGATACTGATGTGTTTCAAAGGCCACCAATGGTTGATCCTGATAGGTAACTATAAAGTGAATCTCTGTATCCAACTCATTTTTGCTTTTACAGGATATGAAAACCAAGAATACTAAAAGTACTCCCATGACTTTTAAACCGATTATTGTCTGCATCCTTTAATTTTTAATTACAATTTCCTTTTTCTTATGATCCATCACTACAACGTGTTTTTTACTGCCATAGCTTACATTGACCAGATTTTTTTGGTCGTTAAAAAGCTCAAGGAGAATGGTATTATAAATTTTTATTTCTTTGATCTCCTCATCCTGATCAAATTCAAGTGTGCTCCAAACGGCAGGGGGATAGGAATAACTATCGATGTAGTTCAATATCTTTTTCTTTCCATTAATGTAAATGTTAAAATGCTTGTTGATGAATTTTTCTATCAGATCATCAGCGCTTTTATAATCTTCAGGAAGTTCCTCACCCATTCTCAAACCAACAGCTTCCAGTAAATCATCATAGAAAATCTTAATAGTAAGCTCCACTTTTCGGGAAGAAGGCAAATACTCAAAATCACAAACACTTAGATGAATGTCATGGACAAACAACATGAGAGCGATCAAATACGTAATCATTTGCAACAGTTTTACTATCTGTAAACCCAATATAAATATGAAAAGTCAAATTCCTGGAAACAAATAGGATTTCTTTAACTAATGAAAATAGGTTTCTTTAAGTTCCAGACCCAACTACACTATCCTCCAAATAAAAGATGTAAAGAAATCAGAATGGACAAGCCGGATATGATCCAAACCCAATATTTTCTGGGAAACTTTAAATACTTCAGCAGAACATATGCAATACCCACGGTAACGATTACAATAACGATTTGGCCGATTTCAACGCCTAGATTAAAGGCTAAAAGAGGAGTCAGAAGATTCTCTTCCTTCCCCAATAGTGCTTTCAGAAAATTAGAAAAACCCAGGCCATGAATAAGTCCAAAAAATGCCGCCAGAAAGTAATGCCAACCCAGGTTCGAACCATCATCTTCGATTTTATAAAAATTATATAAAGCCGTAAGAATAATAGTAACGGGAATCAAAGTTTCAACCAGATCCGGGGATATGCGTACAATGTCCAATGTGGAAAGCGCTAACGTTACCGAATGACCGATGGTAAAAGCTGTTACCAATATCAATACGCGCAGCCAGTTTGATGCAGCATAAATTGCACATAATGTGACAACAAATAATATGTGATCGTAACCATTTGGATCTAAAATGTGATCGAATCCCAGACCCAGATAAGTTCTGAACATAGCCTAAAAAGTTTTTATGCTTTACTTTTAGCTAATATAAGATTCAATCTGTAATTAAGGAAATGTGCCGTGGCAATGACTAATCCACCTAAAGTAGCTAATAATATTTCCCAACCGGCATGAAGTATTAATCCAAATGAAATTGATAGAAGACCGAGAACAAATAACGCGATAGGTAATATATTCTTATGATAATTGCGATAGGAAGAATACAAAGAAGATACTGCAAGGAAGACACTAACTCCAATAAATAACAACTCAAAAATACCATGTCCCATCATGAATGAACCCCCTAACAATCCATAAGTGATCGCCAAAGGCAATATCGAACAATGAGCAGCACATGCAATAGAAGCAGACATTCCGATGAGATCCAATTTTTTAATTTCGTGCATGATGGTAGTGTAATGTGAAACGAGGTTGCAAATATAACGTTAAAAACAAAATTTTGCAACAAGGTTGCATCATTTAATTACATTTTTTACACATTCCACTCAATACCATATGGGTTGATTTTACAATAAAGCCGTCAACATCACGGATGTCAGGGATTTCGACATCTTCAATACAGAATGTATTTCCACACTTTTCACAATGAAAATGCACGTGGTTGTCATTATGATGGGCATCATTGCAATGCGCTTCACACAAGGCATATTTAGCAACATCGGTACCATCAACAGCTTTGTGGATAATTCCCTTCTCTTCAAAACTTTTAAGGGTTCGGTATAAGGTGATACGATCAATTTCATCAATAGACCTTTCTATATCACCATGGGATATTGCCATTTCCTGATTCAGGAAAAGTGAAAGAACCTCCTTCCTAACCGGAGTAACCCTCAACTTATGCAATTTTAGAATTTCAATCAATTGAGATTCTGTTTTCATGATAGTGTCGTGTCTGAAGAGGTATTAAAATACAAAAATACGATCAGAAAACCATAATAAACATATAAATGTTTTTAGATTCCATTTTTTATACCTGATTCTTGAAGATGAAATAAAACCCATTCCTATTGAATGCAAAAGAATAGTTTGTAAAGTTTATGAAGTTTAAAAGTTTAAGTCAACTTTTCGACTGGCAACTGCCTACTTCCCTGCATGCGACTCAACAACTAAACACATAAACACCTAAACTAATAAACACCTAAACACCTCCACGAATCAACGACCTCAACATTATCTACAGGCTGGCAACTGCCTACTATATCTAAATGCGACTCCACGAATCAACATCACAGACTGGGCTTAAAAAAGACAGCGGATCCCGGTTAACCGGAATCCGCTTCTTAATAATTTACAATATCGTTTTTATCAAACGCCTTCTTCCAATAAGACCTCTTCTTCCAAAGATTGCCCACCTCTTGGTTTAACCAGTAGATTTGCCCAATCTTTATAACCAGTACCTGCCGGTATATTTTTACCAACAATTACATTTTCTTTTAATCCGTTGAGAGAATCTACTTTGGCGCCCATAGCAGCAGTACTTAATACTTTTGTGGTTTCCTGGAATGATGCAGCGGAAATCCAACTGTATACACCCAATGAAGCTTTTGTTATACCCTGGAGCAATGTGGCAGAAGTTGCTGACATCGCATCTCTGTATTCAACCAAAGGCAAATCATTCCTTTTCAGGTAAGAGTTTTCCTCTCTCAACTCCCTGATTGTTACAATTTTACCTGCCTTCATTTTTGAAGATCCGCCTGGCTCAGTAACTAACTTTTTATCAAAGATCCAATCATTTTGTTCCTGGAACTCGATTCTGTCTACTGATTCACCTTCAAGGAATGTGGTATCGCCTGGATCAATGATTTCTACCTGTTTCATCATTTGTCTGACAATCACTTCGATGTGCTTATCATTGATGCTGATGCCCTGGGATCTATACACTTCCTGTATTCCATTCACCAGATAGGATTGTACTGCAAAAGGGCCTTTGATGTTGAGAATGTCCAAAGGGGATACAGCTCCATCGGATAGTTGCATACCGGCTCTGACGAAATCGCCTTCCTGTACAAGTATGTGTTTGGATAATCCCACGAGATATTTTTTCCTTTGGCCGGTTTTTTCATCATCAATGAAAATTTCACGATTCCCTCTTTTGATTTTACCAAAAGAAATAATACCATCAATCTCTGCTGTAACCGCCGGATTGGAAGGATTCCTTGCTTCGAATAATTCTGTAACTCTTGGCAGACCTCCTGTAATATCCTGAATTTTACCCAGCTTTCTTGGTATTTTCACTATCTTTTGACCAGGAGCTACATCAGCACCGTCTTCAATCGCTATATACGAACCTACTGGAAGGTTATAACTTTTCAATTCTTCTCCGGAAGGAGACACGATCCGAATGGTCGGGATTTTCTTTTTATTTTTTGGTTCTATAACCACTTTTTCCGCATATCCCGTTTGATCGTCTCTTTCAATTCTATAGGTCATACCTTCTTCCACATCTTCGAATTGTGCAATTCCACCAAACTCTGATACTATAACTGCGTTGAAAGGATCCCATTCACAAATCAATTCACCACGGGTTATTTTGCTTTTGTTCTTCACATACAATGACGAGCCGTATGGAATATAATGTGTTACATACACCTTCCTGCTCTCAGGGTCAAGAATTCTGACCTCTCCGGATCTGGATAAAGCAATCTGACCATCTGAACTATTCACAGTTTTTACGTTATCAAATTCAATAATACCATTGAATTTGGAAACAATACTGGATTCAGTTTTGCTTACTGAAGCCACCCCACCCACGTGGAAAGTTCTTAAAGTAAGCTGTGTTCCTGGTTCACCAATAGATTGCGCTGCAATAATTCCTACAGCATCTCCAATTTCCGTGATTCTGCCAGTAGCAAGATTTTTACCATAACATTTGGTACATACGCCCTGCTTGGATTCACAGGTCAATACAGATCGGATTTTTATGCTTTCAATTCCGGAATTTTCAATTTGCCTGGCTATTTTTTCATCAATATACTCACCGGCTGCCGCTATAATATCATCTGTAACCGGATCAAAAACATTATTTAATGTATAGCGACCTACAATTCTTGAAGCCAGGGTTTCAATTATATTTTCATTGTCTTTTAATGCCGTGGTTTCTATGCCTCTCAAAGTATGACAATCTTCTTCCATGATGATCACATCTTGCGATACATCTACCAATCTTCTCGTCAGGTAACCCGCATCAGCCGTTTTCAAAGCAGTATCTGCAAGACCTTTGCGGGCACCGTGAGTTGAAATAAAGTATTCGAGTACCGACAATCCTTCAAGGAAGTTTGCCAGGATGGGGTTTTCAATAATCGCTCCTCCGGTATCTCCGGATTTCCTGGGTTTTGCCATCAAACCCCGGAGTCCGCACAACTGCTTGATTTGTTGTTTCGATCCCCTTGCCCCGGAATCAAGCATCATAAACACTGAATTGAAACCTCCCTTGTGCTCTGCAAGCTCCTTCATGAGGTTTTCAGTTATTTTGTTATCGGCATAGGTCCACTTATCAATGACCTGATTGTAACGTTCATTTGGAGTGATGAGTCCCATATTATAGTTTTCCCACACTTCATCCACTTCTTTCTGGGCTTCCTCTAAGGTGGGTTCCTTAATTGTAGGATTGATAAGATCTCCAAGTTTGAATGACAAACCGCCTTTAAATGACCAGTAAAATCCTTTTTCCTTTATCTCATCCAAAAACATGGCTGTTTCAGTAAAATCTGTCCTTTCTATGATCTCGCTGATTACTCTTTTCAGATTTTTCTTTGTAAGAAGTACATTGATAAAAGGAACGCTTGATGGCCTGGATTCATTAAAAATAACCCTGCCTATTGTTGTTTCAATCAATTGCTTTTTCAACCCTCCTTTTTCATCCTCCACCCATGTACGTACATGTATCGTAGAATGCAAATCAACTTTTCCCTCATTAAAAGCGATGATAGCCTCTTCCTCAGAATAAAACTTCATTCCGTATCCTTTGATATTTTTTGCATTGGCGGAATGATGATCCTTCGTCAGATAGTACAATCCCAAAACCATATCCTGTGAAGGCAATGTAATGGGAGATCCATCCTGAGGGTTTAACATATTATGTGAAGAAAGCAATAACATTTGAGCTTCCAATATCGCTTCATGACTCAATGGAACATGCACAGCCATCTGGTCACCATCGAAGTCGGCATTAAAAGCTCCACAAACTAGTGGATGCAACTGGATGGCTTTGCCTTCGACCAATGTAGGTTGAAATGCCTGTATGGACAATCGGTGCAACGTTGGAGCTCGATTAAGTAATACCGGATGTCCTTTTAATATATTTTCAAGGATTTCCCAAATTACCGGATCTTTCCTGTCAACTAACTTTTTAGCAGATTTTACAGTTTTGACTATGCCTCTTTCTATCAATTTGCGAATGACAAAGGGTTTGAACAACTCAGCTGCCATACCTTTAGGTAAACCGCATTCATGTAATTTTAGAGTGGGTCCCACCACAATTACAGATCGGCCTGAATAATCTACTCTTTTTCCTAAAAGATTTTGTCTGAATCGACCTTGTTTGCCTTTTAAGATATCACTCAAAGACTTCAAAGCTCTTCCTCCTTCTGCTTTTACTGCATTGGATTTACGGCTGTTGTCAAATAAAGAATCAACCGCTTCCTGCAACATTCTTTTCTCATTTCTAAGAATGACCTCAGGAGCCTTGATTTCAAGTAATCGCTTAAGCCTGTTGTTTCGAATGATTACCCTACGATACAGATCATTGAGGTCGGAACTGGCAAACCTGCCTCCATCCAATGGAACCAAAGGTCTTAGTTCCGGTGGGATAACTGGAAGATATTGAATAACAGACCATTCAGGTCTGTTTTCCATTCGTGTTTGTCCTTCTCGGAATGATTCTACTACTCTTAACCTTTTAAGTGCTTCAGACTTCCTCTGTTGAGAGGTTTCATTGGCTGCCTGGTGGCGCAATTCATAGGAAAGTTCATCGAGATTGAGATGAGTTAAAAGATCATTAACGGCTTCCGCCCCCATTTTTGCAATAAATTTATTAGGGTCGGAGTCATCCAACATATGATTATCCTTGGGAAGATTTTCTACTATATCGAAATATTCCTCTTCGGTCAGTAAATCAAATTGCTGAAGTTCGTTTTCTTTTATTCCCGGGCGAATTACTACATATCTTTCATAATAAATGATTGATTCGAGCTTTTTGGAAGAAAGCCCCAACAGATAACCTATTTTATTGGGCAGAGATTTAAAAAACCAAATGTGCACTACTGGAACAACCAGTTTTATATGCCCCATCCTTTCTCTCCTCACCTTCTTTTCAGTCACTTCAACCCCACATCGGTCACAAACGATACCTTTGTAACGAATCCTTTTGTACTTTCCACAATAACATTCATAATCTTTTACAGGACCAAAGATCCTTTCACAAAACAAACCATCTCTCTCCGGCTTATAGGAACGGTAATTGATGGTTTCCGGTTTTAACACTTCCCCATGAGACCTTTCAAGGATTTCATCGGGTGAACAAAGACTGATCGTAATGGATCCAAAGTCTTTGGTCAGCTTTTGATCTTTCTTTTTAAACATCATAATTAAAAATATAATTAGAAAACTTTACTAAAAGTACATACCCGGCAAATAACGGGCTTATCAACTAAGGGTGCATATTGTTCTAATCAAACTTCACATCCAATGCAAGTCCCCGCAATTCGTGAACCAATACATTAAATGATTCAGGAATATTGGGTTCAGGAATATTGTCTCCTTTAACAATGGCTTCATAAGCCTTGGCCCTGCCCACAATGTCATCGGATTTGATGGTTAATAATTCTCTTAAAATATGGGATGCCCCATAAGCTTCCAATGCCCAAACTTCCATTTCTCCAAAACGCTGACCACCAAATTGAGCCTTTCCGCCAAGCGGTTGCTGGGTGATCAAAGAATAAGGACCAATGGATCTTGAATGCATTTTGTCATCCACCATATGCAACAGTTTCAACATGTATATGACGCCTACTGTAGCCTGTTGATGAAAGCGATCACCGGTTTCTCCATCATAGAGATAGGTTTGTCCCAATGATGGCAATCCCGCTTCATTTATATAATGTTCAATTTCATCCATAGAAGCACCATCAAAAATAGGAGTAGCAAATTTTAAACCCAGGTTCTTGCCAGCCCAACCCAATACTGTTTCAAAAATCTGACCCAGATTCATCCTGGAAGGTACGCCTAATGGATTCAAAACGATATCAACAGGAGTACCATCCTCCAGGAATGGCATATCTTCCATTCTGACTATTTTTGATACAATTCCTTTATTTCCATGTCGCCCTGCCAGTTTATCTCCCACCTTCAATTTCCTCTTCTTGGCCATGTACACCTTAGCCAGTTTCAAAACACCTGCTGGCAATTCATCTCCTATCGATATATTGAACTTCTCTCTTTTGTACCGCCCTTTCTCTTCATTTACCTTAATGGTATAATTATGGAGGAGCTTGGCAATCAAGGTGTTGACCGGAGAATCTTTCGTCCAACCTGTGTAATCCACCTGGGAGAAATCCAGTTCCTTAAATACTTTTGGAGAAAACTTTGTGCCCTTACTGATCAATTCTTCATTGTATATAGACTTCACGCCCTCTGAAACTTTATCCTTCAATAAGTGCATTAGCTTATCGATCAGGATCAGGATGGTTTTCAATTCGTTCAGGGCAATCGCATGCTTGTCATCCAGTTTTGATAACAATTCTTTCTCCTGCACCTTTTGAAACTTATCCTTTTTCGCTCTTGCAAAAAGTTGCTTGTCAATGACAATGCCGTTGGTAGAGGGAGGCGCTTTCAAAGAAGCATCTTTTACATCACCGGCTTTATCACCGAAAATTGCCCGTAATAGTTTCTCTTCAGGGGTCGGATCAGATTCACCTTTGGGTGTAATTTTTCCTATCAGGATATCTCCTTCTTTAACCCAGGCACCTATACGGATGATACCATTTTCATCAAGATCCTTCGTAGCGTCTTCACTGACATTCGGTATGTCACTGGTCAATTCTTCTTCTCCTAATTTGGTATCGCGAATATCCAGATCAAAATTCTCAATATGTACAGAAGTAAATACATCTTCTCTGACCACACGCTCTGATAATACGATGGCGTCTTCAAAATTGTATCCTTTCCAGGGCATAAATGCTACCATGAGGTTCTGACCCAAAGCCAACTCACCTTTATCGGTTGCATATCCTTCGCATAATAAACTTTCTTTAGTAACCCGCTGACCTTTCTTAACAATGGGTTTCAGATTTATACATGTACCCTGATTGGTACGCATAAACTTTGTCAGGTTGTAAGTCACTGTATTGTCTTCAAATGACACCAGATCTTCATCCTGGGTTCTGTCGTATTCAATTACAATCTGACTGGCATCGACATACTTTACTACCCCATCTCCGTTGGCATTGATCAACATTCTTGAATCCTCAGCTACTTTTTTCTCAAGACCCGTACCCACAATGGGTGCCGATGGCTTGATTAAAGGAACNNTTAGGAGCAACATCCATGTATTCAATATCAGGGGGGCTTAAAACCGGGAAGTCCCCATGCTCCCTACATTTCACTCTGTCATAAACAAATGCCCCTTTCTCATCAACAGGTGCATTGGCTTGTGCTATTCTTTTGTAATCTTCACCTTCTGCAGATAAATATTCAGGTTCCATTTCTATTTCAACGATTCCCTCAACCACCTTTCTGTAAGGAGTTTCAAGAAAGCCCATCTTATTGACTTTCGCATGAACGCATAAGGTAGAAATCAAACCAATATTAGGACCTTCGGGAGTCTCAATGGTACATAATCTACCATAGTGCGAATAATGCACATCCCTCACTTCAAATCCGGCTCTTTCTCTGGAAAGACCTCCAGGCCCCAATGCCGAAATTCTCCTTTTGTGGGTTATTTCAGAAAGTGGATTAGTTTGATCCAAAAACTGAGACAGCTGGCTGGTACCAAAGAATGAATTAATGACCGAAGATAATGTTCTTGCATTAATAAGGTCGATAGGGGTAAATACTTCATTATCCCTTACATTCATCCTTTCTCTGATGGTCCTTGCCATTCTTGCCAACCCTACACCAAACTGAGCATACAATTGCTCTCCAACCGTTCTGACTCTTCTGTTACTCAGGTGGTCAATATCATCCAACTCCGCCTTTTGATTGATGAGACTTACCAGATACTTGACTATGGCGATGATATCATCTTTCGTCAATACGAGTGTATTTTCATCAATACCGGATTTAAGTTTTCGATTGATCTTATATCGTCCGACCTCACCCAGATTATACCGCTTATCGGAAAAGAATAATTTATCAATGATCCCACGAGCTGTCTCTTCATCCGGAGGATCGGTACCTCTTAATTGTCTGTAAATTTGAGTCACCGCTTCCAGTTCAGAACTGGATGGATCCTTCTGAAGGGTGTTATAAATGATAGAATAATCCTCGTCCAGATCATCTTTTTGCAAAATGATGGTATCGGTTTCGGCTTCAAGAATAAATCCAATATTATCTTCATCCAGGATAATATCTCTTTCTAAAATGATTTCATTCCTTTCAATGGTAACCACTTCACCAGTATCTTCATCCACGAAATCTTCAGTCCATTTTCTCAACACCCTTGCCGCCAGTTTTCTTCCTATGGCTTTTTCCAAAGACTTCTTATCTGCAGTGATCTCCTCTGCCAGATTGAAAATATTCAATATCTCGCGGTCTGAATCGTAGCCGATGGCTCTCAACAAAGTAGTGACCGGAAATTTTTTCTTTCTATCAATGTAGGCATACATCACCGAATTGATATCGGTAGCGAATTCCATCCAGGCACCTTTAAAAGGAATTACTCTTGCTGAATAAATTTTTGTACCATTGGGATGATAAGTCTGACTGAAAAATACTCCGGGAGAACGGTGCAATTGAGAAACTACCACTCTTTCAGCACCATTGATCACAAAAGTACCTTTAGGAGTCATGTATGGAATATTTCCCAGAAATACGTCCTGAACAATGGTTTCAAAATCCACATGCTCTTCATCATTACAGGACAATCTCAGCTTTGCCTTTAACGGAACACTATAAGTAAGTCCTCTCTGCATACATTCTTCAATGCTGTATCTGGGAGGATCAATAAAATAGTCAAGAAACTCCAATACAAAAATGTTTCTTGCATCCGTAATCGGAAAATTTTCCTGAAAGACCCTGTAAAGGCCTTCATTTCCTCTGTTTTCCGGTGTAGTCTCCAGTTGAAAAAATTCTTTAAAAGATTGCAACTGAATTTCTAATAAATCTGGATATTGATTGGATAATTTAATCTTGCCGAAATTTATCCTGGAATTTGCGGCTTGAGTGACAACTCCGTTTGACGCCATGCGTGTTGTTATTTTTTTGAATTGACCTTCTATTAACTTCTAACAAAAGGTTTATGTTTTATAATAATACACAAAACTTTCTAAAAACAGCAAGAGGCTTCATCAATGTGCGCACACATTGATGAAGCCGTTATGCAATAAAATATGACTTAATATCATTCATTAAGCCGATGTGGTTCCTACTTAATTTCTACTTCAGCCCCAGCACCTTCCAGTGCAGCTTTTAAAGACTCAGCCTCAGCTTTAGGCACTCCCTGCTTCAAAACTGCAGGTGCACCATCCACCAGGTCTTTAGCCTCTTTAAGCCCTAAACCTAAAAGGTTCTTTACTTCTTTAACTACTGCCAACTTGGCAGCACCGGCAGAATTTAACATTACATCGAATTCTGTTTTCTCAACAACTTCTTCGGCAGCTCCCCCTACAGCAGGACCGGCAGCTACTGCAACCGCTGTGGCAGCAGGTTCAATACCGTAATCTTGCTTCAGAATATCTGCCAATTCACTCACTTCTTTAACTGTTAAATTTACCAGTTGTTCTGCAATTGCTTTTAAATCAGCCATTTTAATGGATTTTAATAAGTTCTAAAATAAATTCACAAAATATATGTGCGATGAACTTGGAAGCCTTACTTTTATGCTCTCTCTTCAAGCGCTTTAAGCAATCCCATTATGGTGTTGCCACCGGATTGCAATGATCCCAAAACATTTCTAATTGGTGATTGAAGAAGCAATATTACTTCTCCTACCAACTCTTCCTTGGTTTTTAAACTTTCCAGAAAATCGATCTGATGGTCACCAACAAAAACATCAGAATCTATGTAAGCTGCTTTGATAGAAGGTTTCTCACCCTTCTTTCTGAATTCTTTGATCACCCTTGCAGGTAAACTTCCGGAATCAGAAAACAACAGTGTTGATTGACCTTTCAAAGAATTGTACAATGCTGTATATCCTTTTTCCTCAGATACCTGTTCCATGGCTTTTATAGCCAATGTGTTTTTAACCACTTTTACTTCAATGCCTTTTTCAAAACATATTCTACGCAAAGCATTGATTTCAGCCACATTCATAGCGGATGAATCGGTTATATAAAAATATTGACTCTTTTCAAATTTGTCTTTTAACTCTTCTATAATGATGGCTTTATCTTCCCTTTTCATAATATTAGTTTTTAGAATTGGATTGTTTAACGTACAGATTTTGGATCTACTTTGATACCCGGACTCATGCTACTGGCCACATTAATGGTCTTCATGTATGTTCCTTTCGCTGATGAAGGCTTAATCTTCTCCAGGGTACTGATCAATTCTTTGGCATTTTCCACCAGTTTTTCCGGAGGAAATGACACCCTGCCAATGGAAGTATGTATAATTCCATACTTGTCTACCCTAAAGGCAATCTTTCCCATTTTAACATCAGCAACCGCTTCACCTACATTGAGGGTGACTGTACCTGATTTTGGGTTTGGCATGATACCCCGCGGACCCAGTATTCTTCCAATCTGGCCCACTTTTGCCATCACATTAGGAGTTGCAATC
>JRYF01001555.1_pt1 | contig 87049 bp, 76 predicted proteins | sample 235331 | NCBI WGS metagenome assembly JRYF01 (sample SAMN03074217, study PRJNA261475) | activated sludge metagenome | biome: Wastewater Treatment Plant; feature: Wastewater; material: Activated sludge; isolation source: activated biomass of a wastewater treatment plant treating hydrocarbon... ... | reverse complement strand
TTCCGGATCGAGCAGCTTGAACATTTGCTGCTTATACGTCTCGGCGTTGGCGTTTATTTCTTCGCGGGACAGCGGCGGCCGCGTGACGTTCTTACCCGAAGGGTCGCCGATCATGCCGGTAAAGTCGCCGATCAGGAAAATGACCGTGTGCCCGAGGTCCTGAAACGCCTTCAGCTTGCGAATGACGACCGTGTGGCCGACGTGGATGTCCGGCGCGGTCGGGTCAAGGCCCAGCTTGACCCGCAGCGGCTTGCCCGTCTTTGCCGACCGCTCAAGCTTCCGGCGGAGGTCCTCCTCACGGATCAGATCGATCGTACCCTTCTTCAAAAACGCCAACTGCTCGTCAATGGTCATAAGAGAGGTAATTTTACGCAAACGGCCGCGCTATTGCCAATCAAACTGATCGCCCGGGCCCGTGGGCACAATGTTTCGATCCAATCTTGCGGAAAAAATCTATTGACAAAGTCTTTGGGGGGGGGGNNCCCCCCGCCGCCCCCCCAAGATCCTTGTACTTTCTTTTTACCGTGCCGCTCAAAGCTGAGCTGCTCACCGTTTTCCCAGACGAGAGAAGGCCTTTTCTCCCGACCAGCACGGAGGCTGAAATGCATCGTTCGGTTCCCACGTTATCCCGCATTTACTCGCTGGTTTTGCTTTCAATTCTCATCGGCACGTCCACGTTCGTTTCAGCTCAGTTTCGGGTTGAATCGGTCGGTTCTGCGGATCAGCCTGTGCTCCCCGAGGTTTTTGGCGGAAAGGGCAAGGGCGGGTGCTGTGATGGAAAGCTAAAGCCTGACGATCAGGGCGGTTTCGGCCTGGCGGCCCCGCAGTATGGAAACTATGGGGTATGGGCAACCTACTACAGCCTGAACGGCGGCTTGACGACGACGCTGATGCTCAACAACAAAGGGCCGCAGCCGATCCTGGCGACGCCGACCTTTTACAGTCTTTCCGGAACGAAGCTCCAGCTTGCACCCATTACCGTTCCGGGAGCATCATACATTGACGTGAACTTGCACGATCTGCTTGCCGGCGCGGGCGAAGAGTTTCGCGAAGGAAGCATGAAAATAGCCTATCAGGGCGGCGATTATCAGCTTGGGGCACAGGTGAAGATGGTCGATCAGCAGAACAAACTGATCTGGGCCGAACAGATGGTCTATACGACGAAGTTCGTTTCCAGCCGTCTCGAAAGCGTCTGGTGGCTGCCGAATGAAAATGCGCAGGTCCGTCTCGCGGTGTCGAACACAAGCTATTCGCCGGTCACGGTCACGCTGTCGGTTGACGGCACTTCGCCGCAACAGTCTTCGCCGCTGCAGATCACGCTGGCCCGGAGCGAGACACGCGTTCTGGACATTATGGCGGATCTGGTCGGGATGCCAAACGGATCGCTTGACACAAAAGGCGGCGTTTCGATAGTCCATACAGGGAACCCGGGAGCGGTGCTTGCCCGAATGTTTGTTGCCGAACCGAGCCGCGGCTATTCTTCTGCAATTCCCTTTATCGATCCAGAGAATACCGCATCGCAGAAATGGCACGGAGGCGGGCTTCGGCTTAGAAATCTCAATGGCCAGGCACTCAAGCCAGTGCTCGTTGCAAGAAATACTACTAATCAGATGACGCGGATCCGCGGCCGCATTCCCTATACCCGTCCGGATGGCGAGGTCGGGTTTATAAATATTCCGAACGCACCGCTGCCGGCGAATACGACGCGTGTCGTCAATCTTCAGGGCAGGATCGCGAGTGCCCATCTTCCGGCATCGGTCACTTTCGGCGGGATCGAGCTTGAGTATGATGCTCCGAAGGGCACGGTGATAACCCAGGTCCAGAGCGTAAGCAACGACGGGAACCATGTGTTCGAGGTGCCGATGATGGACCCGGAGAACATGCCCGCAAGCGCGGGCGGTTTTCCGTGGAAGGCCGACGGGGATTTCAGAACGATCGTTTACGTCAAGAATGAAACAAACGCAGCCCGCAAATATGTAGTTTATCTGACATACGAAGGGGGACAGTACAATTTTGGTACCCACACTATCAAATCGCACGAGACCGTGGCAGTAGATTTCAAAAAGATCCGGGACGAACAGATACCCGATGTAAACGGCAAACTGATCCCTTTGGCTGTTGAGCACGGCCAGATCAAGTGGTCGGCACGTGGAATCGAGACTCGCGTGATGAGCGGGCGAAGCGAACAGATCAGCCTTTCAGGCGGCGTTGCGAGCACGTATTCATGCTACAGCTGCTGCATCATGCGGCACTACTCCAGTTGGGTTTCTCAATCTGCCGAGACGATCAACATCGGAGGTAGTGCCACGTTTAGCGCCTGGCAGCAGGATGAGGACTGTGACCAGGTTTTTGAACCGTACCGGATCGATCATCCCACCTGGACAAGCTCAAGCAGCGCGGTAGCATCGGTTAGCGGAGGCAGTGCGACTGGCAATTCTCCGGGAAGTGCGAATATTCAGGCGGGCTGGTGGACCACCGAGCAGGTTGGATACGAAGTTTGTGAACCGTATTCGCAGTACGTCACCCCGTACGCGCCGCTAACGGTGCTGGCTCCGACCATTCAGGTCACCGAAGTTGGGTTTACCGGCGATCACCCAATTCACAAATGGCCTCCGCCGGGAACGGCAATTGACAGTCCTGATGGAACGAATCCTACGTGGAAAAGCTCAAGTAACCCTAACGATCCGGTTGCGTATACAAAATCAGCAAATATAACGATGTTCGTTAAGCTCAGCATCAGCCCAGCCATACCCGAACGAAATGTGAAAATTCGTGTCAAAAATGGCTCGACCGTGATCGCAAACAAAGATGCGGCAATCTCGGGCACGACCGCAAGTATTACCGGCGTAAGCACGACTTCGGCTCTGGAAAGCACCGTTAAGAAAACGACGCCGACTTTCGATTGGGAGATCTCTTACAACGACGGCTCTACTTGGTCGTCTATCGGCAGCACCGGCCCTCATACGATGTATTGGACGTATAGTAATCCGTTAAGTCCTCCCTTCACAAATGAGGCAGGAACGTCAGATCCCGCCCTCTATGATGAGGCGCTCAAGAAAGCAACCTGTTACTCGAACGGGGCATCGGTTCAAGCGGAAGTAATCTCTAAGATCAACGGGTTACAATCTGATGTTCCTCCCCAGCAGGGTCAGTGTGGGACAAGCGTTCAAGGCGATATTCGTTACAACCCTCTTGGCGGAATTGGAAGCCAGCATCCTATGGTGGCATACAATACATCGGTTGGAATCCCATGTGGGGATGGTTCAAATCTCCTTCTCGGATTGTTGCGGAGTATCGGAATAGACGGCACAAAGCTTTACATTTGGGCCGGTCCTAATTCCACAACCTTGTACTACTACGGTAGGAACTCTGGGCTAAATACGCCGTCTTTTCAAATGACACAATCGGCCCATGAAGAGTCAACGGAGACTAATCCTCACTTCCTATTTCATGCCGTAGTATCTGTCGATGGCACCATGTACGATCCATCTTTTGGTGGTTCCTATTCTTCGCTTTCGTTTATAGAAACGGCGAACAACAACACTCCCCAACAGATCAGTTCAGTGATTTTTGCGACTCCGACGCCGAGCGACCCTGTATTCTATTGTGATCACTGAAATGTAACTGGATTGAACAAAATGAAAACACTATTAGCCACATTGATAACAATTGTATCCTTTTCAATTGTTGTAGAGGGTCAGGAATTTACTAAATTGCTTGAGAAGACGAGGTCAAGCATTGAAAAAAAATGGCCCGATTGGAAGCTCATTTCTAAGGATGAAAGGGAGAAAGAGGCTGTTTATAACTGGGGATCCGTGCGCTTTGACGTTAGAATCCTCGTCTTCTTTGGTAAGTCGAAAGACGAAGCGATTAAAAGAATGGAGGCCGATAATTGGAGTATCTCTGTCGGCCCGGGAAGGAAGTGGACGGATCTCGGGGACGAGGCTTATATGCTGGTGAATAGTCGCTCTGACTTTACACGACTTCGATTTCGAAAGGCGAATGTATATATCGATATTCAAGCTAATTCAGTTGCGGGGGCCGAAGAACTGGCTAGGAGCGTCGAGAAGTTGATCAAGAAAGGCGGGCGTTGACGCGTGTTTCTGACCTGGCCCGGTGGGAACGGAATCTTTCCTATGGCGAGGTCGGGTTTATAAATATTCCGAACGCGCCGGTTCCGGCGAATACGACGCGTGTCGTCAGCCTTCAGGGCAGGATCACGAGTGCCCATCTTCCGGCATCGGTCACTTTTGCCGGGATCGAGCTTGAGTATGATTCTCCGAAAGGAACGGTAATTACGCAGGTCCAGAGCGTCAGCAACGACGGGAACCATGTGTTCGAAGTGCCGATGATGGACCCGGAGAAGATGCCGTCGAGCGCGGGCGGTTTTCCGTGGAAAGCCGACGGGGATTTTCGGACGGTCGTTTACATCAAGAACGAGACGGCGGCTGCGAGGAAATTTACGATCCATCTTTTGTACGACGGCGGGCAGTACTCTCTGGGCGTGAGCCACATTAAACCGAACCAGACCGCTGCTATAGATTTTCGGGCACTGAGGGACAGTCAAACGCCGGACTCGATGGGTCGCGTGATACCGCTCGATCTTGTGACCGGGCAGATCGCATGGTCGGTAAAGGGAGGCGAGAATCAGGTGTTGAGCGGGCGAAGCGAACAGATAAGCCTCTCGGGCGGTGTTGCGAGCACGTATTCCTGTTGGAACTGCTGCCCGGACAGCGTTTACCAGACCGGCATTCTCCCATCGTGGATACAGCTCGCATTCGGAGCCTCGGAATACCTGCAGGGACAGCAGACGGACATGAGCTGTAACCACACATTGCTCGGCCCCTACGTGCCGTCAGGGATCTTGTGGCATACGGACGACCCAAATATCGTCACGGTTGACGGCGGCCAACTGATCGGCACAGGGACCGGAAACACAACCGTTTACGCCACATGGGACACCTGCCTCTATTGGCTCGAACAAGGCTACTGCTCACAAGTCTGCGACCAAACCACCCAGTTGGCACCCGTGTCCGTTGATCCATGGGTCGCGATCAACGGCCCCGATTCAGCCGCAGACGGAGCGACGGTCTCATTTACTGCCGTCGTACACGGAAGTCCCGGGATCGAGTTTTTGTGGCAATCCGAAGCGCCGTCGGGAGCGGGGAATAATCCTCACGTGAATTTCACTTCTCCGAACGGTGAAATGACAAATGCACACGCCCACTGGTTTGCTTTGCCAAACCAAGAATGTCCCGGAACGTCACTTAACAGCACATACAAGATCAAGGTAACGGCATGGACAAACTATGGTGAAACTACTGCTGAAAAGGATTTCACCGTGAACATTCCCTCTAGAGCAGGTGTTGTGGATCCAAATGTTGCAAGAGTTTCTGGCGCTCCTAAACGGTGTGCAAATAATGGCGTCTGGTATGTATGTGGGATGGGAAACCTAGGAAGGCTCACACCTACAAAAGAAATTTTTGTCCTTCCGACGAGTCAGTTCATTGAAAAGGTTGTCGCTCATGAACAAGAACATGAGGATCATTGGGCGATTGGCAATCTATTAGGGCACTTGCATGACCCGTCAGACTTTTTTGAAAGAGTGCAGAATTTAACCGGCACATCGGAAGACGACCTGATTAGTAAGCTCGTTGCCGAGTTAGTAATCTATACGAATCAACAAGATGTGTTATATTCGGCTCTTCACGCTGAAAGCGAGCGCCAAGCATATTTGATCTCGGATCCGATACCGCCAAAATATGCCTACCAAAATTGTGGTCGATTTCCATAAAAATATGGATACGAGAATGCGAGGAAAGCAATGAAAATTTGGATCTTGGGAATACTCGTAACGTTGATCGGAACTGGACCGACGCTTGTTCAATTTCATCGTTCATTGGCAAGAGAAAACTTGCCCGATCAATCGACCCAGAAAACGGCTCGAACTCCCATCGACGCAGAAATTGCGTCGACAAGTAACGTAGTAGTGTTGCCTAATGAAGCAGAGGAATACGAAGCGATAGCAATCGCGAAGTATTTAAAGAGCGAGGTTGTAAAGAGGACAGATTTTGTCGAACTGGTGAAACGAACGAATGATCTCAGCAAGGCGATTGGCGGACGCGTATTTATTTTTGAGGTCCGTAATGTGATCTGCCGCGAAAGGTTAGCAAATCGAAACGACATCGGATTTGCACGAGAAACCGTGGCATTCTATAGAAAGGAGGGAAGCGGAGTTCGTCAACACTTTGAGGTTGGACGGCATTATCTCCTTTTTCTTTCTGAATTGCCGAATCAAAAAGAGCTAAAGAAAGTGGTCGAACTCGAAGATAAAACGAAATACTTTGATCCTGATCCCTTTGACGGCGAAAAGCGGAAGAGACTGCGAATACGGGAATTGGCGAATAACCTGAGCGAGGATTACGTAGAACAATTGAAAATAGACTTTTGCAAAGGAAAAGAAATCGTCACCGAAGTTCCGTCTAGTGATGGAAGAATTTCAAAGTGATTTTCATAGTAGTCTCAAGTTCTTCTTAAGAATAAAATTCGCGAATGCGGTGCCTTAATGGACCCGGAAAAGATGCCCGCGAGTGCGGGCGGTTTTCCGTGGAAGGCCGACGGAGATTTCAGGACGGTCGTCTATATCAAGAATGAGACGGCGGCTGCGAGGAAATTTACGATCCATCTTCTGTACGACGGCGGACAGTACTCGTTGGGCGTGAGTGACATAAAGCCGAACCAGACGGTAGCGGTCGATTTCCGGACATTGAGGGATGATCAAATGCCCGACTCGATGGGCCGCGTGATACCGCTCGATCTTGTGACCGGACAGATCGCGTGGTCGGTGAAGGGAGGCGAGAATCAGGTGTTGAGCGGGCGAAGCGAGCAGATAAGCCTCTCGGGCGGTGTTGCGAGCACGTATTCCTGTTGGAACTGCTGCCCGGACAGCGTTTACCAGACCGGCATTCTCCCATCGTGGATACAGCTCGCATTCGGAGCCTCGGACTACCTTCAGGGCCAGCAGACGGACATGAGCTGCGATCCTTCCAACCAAAGCTGCGGCACACTTACGTAGTCAACGTTTACCTGTTGAGACTGCGGTTCGGCAAAAATCGTGTTAAAATTCCAGCCTTGGGTCGAACTCTGGCCGCGCTCCCCGTAACTTCACTGCTAAAGCAATGATTATGAAATATTGCCCGACCTGCAATACGCGTTACAACGAGGAAATTTTGCGTTTCTGTATGAAGGACGGAACGCCGCTGTTGGAAGAGGACGAGCCCGCGTTCATTCAGATGCCGAGCGAGAGTATCGAAGAGCCGGACGACGACGATCCGGGCGAGGTCACGGTCATTCGCAGGAATCCTGCGTCGCCGCCGTCGCAGCCGCCCCAAAATCTGATCGACGAAATATCGTTCTCGCCGGATCCGCCGACTTCAAGGGAAAGGATCGTTGTTCCGATGGAAGACGAACAGCCGCCGGCCGCTCCACGTGCGCGCGTAATTCCGCCTTATCAGCCCCCGCCGCAGCCGCCGAATACTGCGAAGGTGGTAATACTGACCATAATCGGAACCCTTGCCGCGATGACATTAGGCGCGTTGCTCTTTTGGTTTCTGCAAAAACCCGGCGCCGATAACATCAATGTCAATACGAATTTCAATAACGTACTCGACAATGTGAATGCCAACCTGAACACGAACCTAGGGATCGATTCAAACTTCAACTTCAATCTCAACGGGAACTTCAATACGAATTCGCTGACAAATCTGAACGCAAACTTTAACGCAAACGCAAAGACACCGACCCCGACGCCAACTCCGCGGCCTAGCCCATCACCGACGCCCACGGCAACTCCGGATGACGACGATGTGCCGACGCCTGCCCCGACGCGGCCGCCTGCGGCTTCGCCGACGCCATTCACGGTCAGGCCAAGCCCGAGCCCTACGGTGCCACGTATGGCTCCGATCAATTCGAACCGGTTGGAAGGCTAGCTGAAGGGCCGCTTAACGGCCCCGAGTTAACGAATCCGTGAGCTAGAAAAGCCGGCGGGTTTGGATGTTATGACTTGAAAGGCAGCGGAGCGGGCTCTTCGCCTTCTTTTGGAGGATCTTTTTTGAGCATCTGATAGATGCGGACTATCTCGTCCATCCACTTTTTCGATTCCTCGTGTGCCGGGTCGAGCTTAAGCGCGCGGCGGTAGTCGCCCAGTGCCGCGGCATACTGTCGAGCCTCAGTAAGAGCAAGTCCGCGATCGAAGTATGCCTGTGCAAGATCTTTCTTTGCCTGGGCATCATTCGGTTTGCCCTTAAGGGCCTTTTCGGCCTCCGCGATGGTCCCATCGAACTTTGCCGTATCGATCGGGTCCCCGCTTGCCGACCACCGCCCGGGCCCCGCCGGTTTCGCCGAATTGTTCGCGGCAGCCGGCATCTGATTCTCTGTCGTATGTCCGGTTACCGTTTGGGGGCGCTCAGACGTGGGTGGCTCAGCGTTAGAGCTGGCGGTATTTCGAGCCAGCGGATCGCCGCTGGAACAGGCCGTACTTATTGCAAAGACACAAAACAATAAAAAGAGCTTCATATGACTAATTGTTATCAATGTAGGGACGCGACTGCACAATATAGATCCTGCCCGCGAGAATACCCCATTCAATATCCTGAATCTCCTTGCCAAAAATGTCTCGGATCCGTATAGCCACCCGAGCAAGATCGCGGGCCTGAAGATCCGTCAACACGCGCCGCTGCGTATTCGCGCATTTATCGTTTGTGGTTTTCAGATCCCCGCTCTGGTCAAACCTTAGTGCGCTTTCCTGCTGAGAAAGTGTCATGACCGAGACCGAGTTTGACTTCGGGTCGAACAAAAGCTGCTCGGGCAGCCCGGCGTTGTTTACCACATTCGAATTATGTCCACAGACCGCGCTGATGTAAACCGCGTTTGAGCGTTGGAGATCAAAAGGGTCGCCGGTGATCATCACGCCGCCCTTTTCCATATCGACACCGATCTGTATCAGCACCGACATGTAAACTTTCTCCTGATCAACGTAGTTTCGAACGCGGGCTTCGTAAGCCTCAAATTTCCAAAGAGAGCCCCAAACCTTTTTGATCGCTTCGATCAGCGGCCCTGCCTGCCTGACATTCGCAACGCTGGAATATAGTCCTGCACCGCTGAAATTAGGCAGGTCTTCGGCGTTGGATGAACTTCTCACGAACACTGGGCGGCCGCCCAATTGTGTTCGCCAGCGCTGAAGGACCGCGGTTCGCAGCTCTGCAGGGAAGGGGGCATTTTGGATATCGTTTCGAAGCTCCTCAAGCTTTTGACGCCGGTATCTCGGATTATGTACGAAGTCGTAGTCGTCGATCAGTACGGAGATCCGATCGTCAAAGCCGTTGTCCTTCATGAACTTGTCGTACCAGAAATAAGGGATCGAGAAACCGTCAGGGACAATTATTCCGGGAATGCGGGCCCGGATGATCTCGCCCTGATTCGCGGCCTTCGCACCAAATCGCACGCTGTCTGCCGCTCGCATCGCGCTGAGGGCTCCGAGGCGCCTGGTGCCGAGATCGGCAGGAGGTACGACCTGGTCGGGAGAGACAAATCTCTCTTTGATCTCGTCAAGAGATGCTTGCGTAATGCTGTAATCTGTCATCCTCGCCTCGAAATTAACAACGAAAGTATCAAACTCCCTCAGAAGTTTGTCTGCATCCTTGATATAAACGTTCGGAATCTTCCAGCCCTTGGCGAGGATATTTATATGAGAAAGCGGCGAAGAGGGCTTTGCAACGATTATTCCGCGAACCGGGGGCAGAGATTGCGGAAGTTCCTTTAGAACGAGGATCTCGTTGTCCCCGATCTCGACCGTGTCGTCGAGCTTGTCGATTATATGTATTCTTCCGACTGCAGTTCCGGTATTTAGCGCAAGGTATTCCTGATTCTTTGTAATATCGCTCTGAAGGACAACATCAATGCCTAGACCTTCTGCGATGTCCTCCTGGCGGATCGAATTTGGTTTATAAGCTACTTTCTCGAAGAAGCGTTCGTTGATCGCGTCGTTAGCAGTGCGGATATGTTCGGCTGTAGCGAGGTCACCTTCCCAAAGTTCCCATGTGAAACGCCCGACCGGACTCTGCCAAGCGATCGTTCCAACAATGAACCTGCGGCCCTCGTCGATGTAGATGGGTTTAAAGACGTCGGCTCCGCGCGGTACGAGATACGTCGAAAGCAGGAAATCTTTGTGAAAGCGGTAACGCTGAGAATTTATGAAATATACCTTATTATCCGAGCGACGGTCGATCACGAACATCGCATGAGGGAGTGAGTATGGAGTGTTTGGGTGATAAACACGAGCGATGGAGTCGAATTCTTGTCTCGAACTGATCTTGGCTAGGTAATTTGAATCCGAGTCAGGGTTCTTGGCAATTGCTCCGGCGGGCTCTCTGGATGGAGAGGGTTTTCTGGCTCCCTGCGAATATACTTTATAACCAAAGTTAGTGATAGTGAACAAAAATACGACCAGCAGAAAAATGTTCTTCTTATTCGAAAAAACCCTAAATTTTCGCATTCTTATAATAGTGTACCCCCAATATTACGGCCGCTACGGAAAAATAAATGAAGATGCCTGTTACGTCGACCAGTGTTGCTACGAATGGTGCAGAAGAGGTCGCAGGATCGAGACCGAATCTGCGGAGCACGAACGGGATCATAGACCCGGACAATGTGCCCCAAAGTACGATCGCCACGAGAGAAATGAATATCGTTAATGCTACCAATGCCCAATACTCAGTATAGTTGAAAAGCCCAAGCTTCTGCCAAAGAGTGATCCTCAATACTCCTATCGAACCCAAAATTATACCGAGGGTCAGGCCTGAAAGTATTTCGCGCCGCATTACGAACCACCAATCCCGCAAGTTGAGTTCCTTGAGCGCCATGGCACGGATTATCAGCGTGGCAGCCTGCGACCCCGAGTTGCCGCCAGAGGAGATGATGAGCGGTACAAACAAAGCCAGAACTACAGCTTTTTCGATCTCTTCGTCGAAATGTCCCATAGCCGAAGCAGTAAGCATCTCGCCAAGGAAAAGTATCACCAGCCAGCTGGCGCTCCTTTTGATCAATGTATGGATCGTGTTTGAACATAGGGAAGGTCGAGGGCCTCAAGACCGCCGAACTTCTGAATATCTTCCGTTGCCTCCTGCTCGACCACATCAAGTATGTCGTCGATTGTGACCACGCCTATCAACGCACCTTCTGTATCCGTGACCGGAAGGGCGGGCAGATCGGCATCAAGAAACGCCCTGACCGCATCTTCCTGTGAGTCAGTCGCTTTCAGGGCAACATATTGGTTGTTCATCAACTGGGATACTCGGGTGTCTAGCGGGGCTAACAAGAACGCACGCATCATGATCTCATCGACGAGTAGGCCGCGTTCATTCACGACGTAGATCATTGTCAGCGTTTCGCTGTCCTTTCCATGCTCACGAACATGGTCCAAAACCTTTCTAACTGACCAATAGGGGCGGACCCGCACATAATGGGGCGTCATCATCCGGCCGACGCTGCCTTCAGGATAACCGAGCAATTCCAAGGCTTTTTGCCTCTCGCTCTCCGAGAGAAGGCTGAGAAGGCGAAAAGTTACCTCGCTGGGAAGTTCTTCGAAAAGACGTGTTCGGTCATCGTCCGCCATTTCTTCGAGCACCGCAGCCACCTCGCCGTTCGTGAGCGATTCAAGAAGTTCAGACTGCTCCTCATAAGGAAGGTACTCGAAAACCTCGGTCGCGGCCTGCCGCGGAAGGCTTCTGAAGATCAAGGCTTTTGTATGGGCATCTCGGATACGCGAAAGCTGGGTAGCGACCTCATTGGGCGGGAGGGCCTCCAGGTGTTGACGGAGTGCCACAAAGTCACGAGAGTCGATGAATTCCAATATCGGGTCAATAAACTCGGACATATGGGAATTCAGCTACCTTTATAAAGGCGAGTCAATTACGATGCCCGAAAAGTTTGCCCGGTTGTAATCTTCGGAGGCGACGGCCTCCAAAGGTCAACAATGAGAAGGGGAAATCCGCTAGGGAACACCTATGCAAATCGCAGGGTCCTAAAGGAGGGTCCATTCCGCGGCTTCTGAAGAACTTTTAAAAACTGAATTCAGTGCCGTGGATATCTAAGTGAAATCGCGAATCCATTATCAGAGCATCCGCCCTGTCCCTTCTGAACAAGGTCGATCCTCTGTTGTGGATCTTGTATAATCATCCGACCAAGGTCTGACGAGGGAGGGATCGATCGAGAGATGCGAGCATTGCTAACCGTCTGCTACTCCGTTTCGACCAATAGAAAACTTTCCACGCGACCTTGCCACGCAATGCCATGTTGGAGGTTTAAACGAAAGCCAAGGTTGATCTAACTTCAGCAGATCGGGAAACCGATCGACGTAATGGCATTCAGTGAATCTCGATCTGGTTTTTATCAGAGGCCTCCTCGGCTTCACGAGCTCGGAGACGATCTTTTACCTGCCATCGTACGCTTAAGAAATACGACACGCTTCCGAGAACGGCAGAAATGAACGCCCCATCCATATTGCCAGACCATAGAAACCATCCAGCGATGACGGCGAGCACAAAAGAAGCTATCTGGAACGCCCGTATCATAATTTAACCCGCTTTTCGGGCCACCTCCCAAAAGCTTTCACCGCGAACCATCGCGGCCGCCCCCCTGAAGAGGCGCTTGGTAGCCCGCAGGATCTTGGGAAAGAACCAGAAGAAGAAAAGAACGAAAAGGACCAGTACGATCGTGATGATCACGGGTGCAAAGACCGCCAGGATGGTACCGACAAATGCAATGACGTCCTCTATCAGCGACAGTATCCAGTTTGAAACGGGTTCTGGGGAAAGATTAGCCGCGATGCGGGCCGTCGCTTTTGTTCCATGTGAAGAAAGCGCAAGCCCGCCGCCGACGAGGGCCGCTGAGATAGAGATGGCCGGGTCCATTTCCGACACGGCAGCCCAAGCCACGACCGCTCCGGCGGGTACCCGGATGAAAGTATGTACGACGTCCCATGCACTGTCGACATAGGGGATCTTGTCTGCAAAGAACTCGACGACGTACAACCCGCCAGCGATGCCTATGATCAGCCAGTTGTCGAGCACTTCAAGGCCGCCAGGAAGCTTTACGCTGCCGAACTTTTGAAGCAGCCCAAGTACGGAAACCGTCGCGTAGAGATTAATGCCGCTTGTCCATGCGGAACCGAGAGCGAGCGAAAGAGTCGCAAACCAATCCATCTTGTGATCCTCCCGAGCAAACGGAATTTTACATCAATCCGTGTCAGGTATCATCATCTTCGCTGCCGTCTCCGTCCTTCTTGAGCCCAAATTTTTCGAGGCGGTACTGAAGCGTGCGGAAAGTGAGGCCCAACAGCTTCGCAGACTTTGTAATGTTGTTATCGGTCCGGTCCATTGCCTGCATTATCAGGCTGCGCTCGACGTCTTCAAAATTGACGCCCTCGGGAGGCAGTTTGAAGTTCATCTCTGGGTCAACCACAGATGCCCTTGCCCCCGACGTCATTTCCGGCGGAAGGTCGTCGAGCGTGATCGTGTCCTGTTCACACAGCAGGATCGCACGCTCGAGTGCAGATTCCAGCTGCCTGACATTTCCCGGATAATGGTAATCGGAGAGCAGAGAGCGGGCAGAGGGGTCGATGGTGATATTACGCTCCGTACCCCGGGTGTGCTTCTTGATGAAGAAATCGATCAGCACGGGGATGTCTGATCGTCTTTCGCGAAGCGGCGGGATCTCGATCGACAACACGTTCAGCCGATAGTAAAGATCTTCGCGAAACCGCTTTTCTTCTGTCATCTTCAGCAGGTCGCGATTTGTCGCAGCAAGAACGCGAACATCAACCTGAATTTCCTTCACTCCGCCCACCCGCCGTATCTCGCGCTCCTGCAATGCCCGAAGGAGCTTTGCCTGAAGGGCAATATCGAGTTCGCCTATCTCATCAAGAAAAAGTGTTCCGCGGTCGGCGATCTCGAACAGGCCCTTCTTTTCGCCGACCGCACCGGTGAACGCACCTTTTTCATGACCGAAAAGTTCAGATTCAAGCAGATTCTCATTTATCGCCGCACAATTCACGGCCTGAAAAGTTTCATTCGATCTATGCGAGTTCATATGTATGGAACGGGCGATCAATTCCTTTCCCGTTCCGCTTTCGCCGCGGATCAAGACCGTCGAATTGGACTTGGCGATCTTCAGGATGAGCTTCTTTACCTTGTCCATTTCGGGTGAATCGGACACGATCTCAGTGTCGAGGGCCGATAACTTGTTCAGCGAACGGGAAACAGTGTCCAGCAGCTTTTCGCTGTCATAGGGTTTCTGAAGATAGTCAAAAGCTCCGAGCCGGAGGGCATCGACCGCAGAGTCTACCGAGCCATGTGCGGTTAGAAGAATGACAATGATCGATTTGTCGAAAATCGTTAGTTCTTTCAGAAGATCCAGCCCGGACATTCCGGTCATTTTCAGATCCGTCAGAACAAGGTCGAATCGACGCGATTCGACGAATTTCATCGCGGCTTCGCCTGAGCTCGCCGTCGTCACGTCGTAGCCCTCGCCGGAAAGTATCGTTTCAAGTATTTCTCTTTGGTTCTTCTCGTCGTCAACGACGAGTATCGACTTTCTTGCCATAATCTAACCTTGAATTTACCTGTCAAACTGGCGGCAAATGAGAAGCATACGTCAATTCTGTGATCTTTCGGTTCGCATTGGATCACGCAGACCGCGGTAATCTTATCGTGAACTTGGTACCCACGTCTTTTTCCGATTCCACCTCGATCAAACCGTTATGCATATCCACGACCTTTTGGACGATCGCGAGGCCGAGTCCGGTGCCTGTATCTTTTGTCGAATAATATGGTTCGAATATCTTACCAAGGTCCTCGGTTGAAATTCCTTTGCCAGTGTCGGATATTTCGAATCGAACCCATCTATCTTCGGCGGAGATCTTTACACTTAGCGAACCGCCCCCACTTCCCATCGCCTGGACGGCATTTATAAAAATGTTATTGAAGACAGATCTGAGATGATCCGGGTCACCCAAGATCGCGGGTACACCACCGTGCTCGGTCACACTGATCTTTATGCCGTTTTCTTGAGCCTGGCATTCGATCAGGCGGAGCGAATCCTCTACCACCGCTCTTGAGTCAGCCGGCCGTAGATCAGCCTTCGTGGGACGTGAATAGTTGAGAAAATCGCCTATCTGCTGATTTATTCTTGCGACTTCTGCTTTTAACTGCGACGTGAGCTTAATAAAGGTTTCCTTCGAGTCCGCATCTTCGGGTGCATATTTCGATCTCAAGTGGTCGAGCGTGAGATTGATGTAATTAAGCGGATTTCGGATCTCGTGAGCTATAGCGGATCCCAAACGGCCAACGACCGCGCTTTGTTCGGCGAGCCTAAGCTGGGCTTCGAGTTCTTTCGTCTTCTCTAACTCGGCCGTCATTTCGTTAAACCGTTGAGCGAGCCGGCCCATTTCGTCGCCTCGATGTTCATCCGGAACCCGAACGGACAGGTCACCCTCGGCCACGCGGCGGGCTGCGGCGGAAAGATTGGCTATCGGCCGCGTAAATCGCCAAACAAGCCAAAAGGTGATCAGCGTTGAGATCAATAGTACTGCAAGCGTGACCAAAAGAGGCCTGGCGGCTCGCCATGCCGCCTCTTTTCGGTCATTTCGCAGAAGCACCATAACGAACCAACGCCCCTCGCTGGTGTCGATAGGCACGGCATGTGCCTCATCGTTACTTTCTTCGGGAGGACTGGTGTTCGGAAAATACTTAAGGTCATCGCCGAGCCGTCGCGCTTCCATCAAAGGAGGCAAGTCGTTGATCTCCCATAACATCTTGTAAGAAAGCCCGCCTTGGTCATTTCTTGTCGGCCAGCGGTCAGGATTTAAGCTGTCGCTGACCCGCCATTTATTGTCGATGATGATGACGTCAAGTATGCGAGGGCGTGTGACATCATCCAAATAAGTTTGGCCGGGTCGATCGATAAGGTCTGTGACGCGTTCTTCTGGGGCCGTTAATCCCGCCGTTCCCAATACTATCCCTGCAACAAGAGCCCTAGCCTGCGTATCCCGTAGGTAGATACTCTCCTGCTGGGTTAGGTAGTTCAAATAGAATTGGACCGCAAGGGTTGCAACGAGCAGCATTGCCAGGATGAGCAACAATCGGCCGCGAAATGTGTTCAGGAAGTTCATTTATCGGTTCGAGACCGCAAATTAGCTTGCAGTAAGGGAGTCGCTGATGTTATAGTCTGCCTTAGCATTTTCGCACACTCTAGAACAAACCAATTAGTTCGGTCGGAAATTCGTTCCGGAGTCTCTCCAAAAACTCATTCTTAATGATCCGTGGCTTGAGGTAAAACATGAGGTTAATGTGTCCCGAAAACCGTTTCTTTAGCCTTGCTCTCTCTTTGTCGATAGCGTTTGTCCTTTTCTCGGCACAGGCGGCTGCTCAAACCAAGAAGACTAACCCTGCAGCAAAAACAACAGCAAAGGCCTCGGTTAAGAAGGACGATCCGAAGGCGAAAGATGCCCGAAAAAGCACCCCTGGCAACACAAGATCTGCCAGGCCGGAGCCGCAAACCAAAAAAGACGCACGAAGCCAGGTAAATTCGAAGCAGACCGCGCCCAAGGTTCCCGCAAAACCAGATCCGAAAACTGCCAAGGCTGCACCCAAAGGGCAAACCGTACCCCGAACGCCCCCCAGTTCCAAGATCTCTGCAAAATCTGAAACCAAGAAACCCGTCGAGAGCAAGAAGGCTGAATTGGCCAGAAAGCGAGCCGAGGAAGCCCGCCGACAGGCAGCGCTTGCGGAACAGCGTCGACGTGAACAAGCGGCTCGCGAGGCGCGGGAACGGCGGCTGGCGTTTGAACGGGGGCTTCGCAACGAGACGATGGCCAACATAGCCAATGACGTAACGGACGGCGAAGATCTGAAAGTTCGGGAGGCGGCTGTGAACGCCCTCGGAAATAAGGCCGGCACGGTCGTCGTGATGGAAGCACAAACGGGCAAGCTTCTAACAGTGGTCAACCAGGAATGGGCGATCCGGCAGAGCTTTAAACCTTGCTCGACCATCAAGCTGGTCACCGGCGTGGCCGGCATCAATGAAGAAGTGATAAATGAAACAGGGGCGATCGGCGTTTCGAATGCAGGGATGAAGCTTGATACTGCACTTGCCCGTTCCAACAACCCGTATTTCCAGCAGGTAGGGTCAAGTCTCGGAAATGCGAAAATGATCGACTATGCAAGGAAATTGGGACTCGGAACTCGTACCGGTATTAACGCCGAAGGTGAAACTGCCGGCAAACTTCCTTATGGAAACAACAACGCTCGTATCTATTCCCACGGGGACGATTTCGAAGTGTCGCCGCTACAATTAGCGGTAATGGTGTCCGCCCTTTCCAATGGGGGGAAGAAGGTGGTTCCGCAGTTTTATCGGCCGCGAACCGAAAAGGCTTCTTTCAGGGAGAAAACTGTTGGCCGAATCGACCTGCCCAAGCAGAGCATCGAGGGCGTTTTACCTGGAATGGTTGGCGCGGCAGAGTATGGAACGGCCGCACGAGGTGTGGATTCGACAATGGGAGTCGCCGGTAAGACCGGCTCTTGCATTGGCGGGGGGTCCTGGGTAGGGCTTTTTGCATCAGTTGCACCTATCGAAGATCCTAAGTATGCCGTCGTTGTCATTACGAGAGGCCAGGATGAACGCGGGCGGCATGCGGCGGCCATTGCTGGCCAGGTCTACCGTGAACTTCGTTCAAGGATAGTCAGAGATCCGGCAAGTATTTGGGCAAAGAAAAGGACGCAATCTCCTTCGGAAACCATCTTGGCAGCAGGTGATTCTGATGAAGGTGCCGATGAAGCGGACGTACACCCTGAGGTTCCGAAGGCAATCGTTGTTCGTAACGCTTCGCCAACCCCCCCAGTTTCGAAAGGTACCGTACAAAAGACCTCGCAATCCAAGCCCGTGTTTCCTCCCGTCGTGATCACCTATGAAAAGAACCCGACGGAACAAAAGAGGCCAAGGGTCATTAAGCCATAAAGCAGGTCGTCGTTATTGAACCGAGATCACTCGAAGCGGTCTCAATGCGTGAAATAGGCCGCCCAGCTCTGGACATCTGCCATCGCAAGCCTTGACATCAGCCAATTTTTTGCACGAATATTTAACTTTCGTTTTTGCGGCAGAGTGATTATAATGTTCGGCAATTCGATTTGCCGGGCTTAAATAATTGCAACTATACATGTGCGCGATTCATCTGAGTTTTCGCCGAGCCGGACTTGATTATCCGGCCTATCTTTAGTTCGAACAAAAGTCGAGTTTCAGTTGGAGGAAGGGTTAATGAGAACGATCTTTAGATTCACACGGGGTGCAGTCCTCGCCGTGGTCGTCGCGGGACTTGCTGTCGCAGGTGCTAGTGCCCAAAATAATTGTGACGATTCGGATGGCCAAGCTGCGCTATACACCAAGTTTACAGAGCTTTATCCGAAAACGGACCTTGAAAGCCGTAAAGCCGCGATCGATACGGCGAAAAGTTTTCTTGAGAAGTACGGTAGTTGCGAGGTGGTGAAAGAGCAGAATGATTATTTCAAATCAGCCCTTCCCGCGCTGGAGAAAGCCTATAATGATATTATCGCCCGGCAGAAAAGACAGGCCCTGTTTAAGCGGTTTGATGATGCGGTGAAGGCAGACAATGCTGACGAGGCGTATGCAGCAGGCAAAGAACTCCTTGCGGATCAGCCTGATAATTTCAATGTTCTTTTGACTTTGGGTTTGATAGGAGCCAGCCAGTCGAACCAAGCGAACAACTTTAAGTTCACCAACGACGGTCTTCAGTATGCACGCCTTGCCCTTTCAAAGATAGATTCGGGCGCGGCCAAATTTGACAAACCAGGCGGAAAAGCCGGTGTATTCCAGTATGAGATGACGAAGGCGGAAGCGGTCGGTGACCTGAAATACGCCATTGCCTATCTCAGCTACTATGGTCGAAAGGATAAAGCCACTGCACTTCCGCTTTATTATGAGTTGGCACAAGGAGCGTTTAAAGACGATCCCAGGCTTTATGGCACCATCGGCGACTATTATATAGAACAGCGTCGTCCGATAGCTGAGCAGATAAGAGTAAAGATCGAAGAGCAGAAAGGTGCGACCAGCGATGAAAGAAAGATCGCCTTAGAGGATGAGATAAAGAAGCTCGTTGCTCTTTTCAATGGCTACAATGAGCGGATCTTGGACGCATTTGGCCGCGCATACAAGGTGACTAAGGATACGCCCGCGAACAAGGCCTATCGGGATAACTTGTATCGGCTGATGCAGGATGTCTATAAGAATCGATTCCCTGACAAGGACACGGGTCTTGACGCGTTTATCGCCCAGACGGTAGCAAAACCTTTCCCGAACCCCACGTCTGAAGTTCAGCCGGTTGAGGATGCTGAACCGGTGACGACCAGCGTGAATTCCACCCCAAACCTGGTGGATCTCGCTCCGGCCGTTGCACCGCCGCCAAGTGCAAACGGAAAGACGGCCTCCGCCGCCAGATCGACCGCCGCCAGCGGGAAGACAGTTGCGGCTAAAAAGCCTCGCCGCTGAATTTTTGTGGATCTAGAGACCGGCCGGGCAGCCCAAAAGGTTTGCCCGGCTTTCTTTTTGAATCAGTTCTTCCTAAAATCAAACGTGCCGGATGGACCTTGCTGAGCTTGAAAAGTTACTGGGCTACGAATTCCGCGATAAGAAGTTGCTTGAGCAAGCCCTGACTCATAGATCTTGGGCGAACGAGAGAATGGCCGAAGGATCTGATGCAAGCAACCGTAACGTCCAAAATGAAGCGCTTGAGTTCGTCGGAGATTCCGTGGTTGGTTTGGTCTTTGCGGAGTTGCTGTACCGGCGTCATCCAAGGTCAGACGAGGGCGGCCTGACACTGATGAAACATCGGCTTGTCAGCACGCCGAGCCTGGCCGAAGCGGCGGCCCGCATTAAACTCGGAAGCGCCGTTAGGCTTGGCCGAGGGGAACACTTGAGCGGAGGGCGCACAAAGCCCGGGATACTTGCCGATACTCTCGAGGCCGTCATCGCCGCTATCTTCTTCGACGGCGGATATGAGGCCGCTCGAGAAACTATCTCCAGGGTGTTCGAGATCGAATTAGAGAAAGCGACGCCGAAGGATTCGACGGACTATAAAACGATGCTTCAGGAATGCCTGCAGGCGGCAAAGCTTTCCGCTCCGAAGTATTCACTTGTTCGTTCCGAAGGCCTGCCGCATTCGAGGACCTTTGTGGTCGAAGCCGCGTGGGAAGGCGGAAGGACGATCGGTATCGGGCGATCGATAAAGTCTGCGGAAATGATGGCAGCGAGCGAGGCACTGCGTTTGATCGCAACGGAAAGGTCAGAGCCGTGAGCGGGTTACTATTGGACGATCTATGGCGGAAGAAGTTAAAGAAAAAAATGAGAACGAGGAAAAGAACAGCAAGCCTATCGGCCCGCCGAAGTCCGTGTTCCGCGAATATTTTGAATCGTTTGCGGTCACATTAGTGATGGCACTGTTCGGAATGACCTTCGTATTGCAGGCTGTAACCGTGCCAACCGGCTCTATGCAGAACACGATACTGGTGGGCGATTACCTCTTGGTCAACAAGTTCATCTTCACACCGGGCGGCGGTGAGCTTCCGTTCCTGCCGCAGCGTGAGATAAGGCGCGGTGATATCATTGTGTTTAAGTACCCGGGCGATCAGAAGGACCCTCAATCAGATCGGGCCAGAGGGCTGGTAAAATATCAGATCAACTATGTCAAGCGGGTTATCGGACTGCCGGGCGAAACCGTGGAGTTCAAGAATAATCAGGTCTTTATCAACGGCCAACTATTGCCCGAACATCGGATCTTGGGTGATCAGCCCTCTCGAGGCGATGATCAGTCCGCACTTGTTACCCGCGAATTCGAGCAGGCGGATCCTGATGCGAAATGGAGCGTATACTACTCCGAAGAGAAGATGCGGTATGTCCAGTCCGGGCGCGACCTTGCGACGCGTGATTATGACTTTGGTGTTGAAGGCACGGAAATGCGAGTGCCGGATAACAGCTTTTTTGTAATGGGCGATAGTCGTGACCAGAGCGACGACAGCCGTGGATGGGGTTTTGTCCCTCGCGAATTGATCATCGGGCGAGCGATGTTCGTTTATTGGTCGTGTGATCGAGGGGCGTCCAACGGAAGCATGATAGGTTGCTTGACCCATCCTCGCCTTAACCGGATCGGCAAATTTGTTAAATGATCTTGGGCCCCGATCCGGGGGGCTCGTCACGAAATGTGACCCAACAGCGGCCAAGCATTGCATGAAACTCCACTATAGCGACGAGGTTTCCGGTGCCTTGCATTTTGAACGGCCGATCGTTGCACTCGAATCGACCGTTATTGCCCACGGACTTCCGTTTCCCCACAATATCGAGACAGCTTACAAGCTGGAACGCATCATCCGCGAGCGAGATGTTGTCCCGGCAACTATTGCGGTCTTTGACGGGAAAGTCCACGTCGGTATCAATGACGAACAGATCGAGACATTAGCGACGTCGAGCGAGATACTGAAACTATCGGTTCACGATCTGCCATCGGCGATCGCGATGAAGAGAACGGGTGCCACGACCGTGGCGGCGACGGCAACTATTTCCAGGCTGGCCGGAATAAAGGTCTTTGCTACAGGTGGTATCGGCGGGGTACATCGCGGAGGCGGGCACGATATCTCCGCTGATCTGCATGTGCTCGCCCGAACGCCGCTCGTCGTCGTTTGCTCGGGTGCAAAGTCGATCCTTGACATAGCGGCTACGCGGGAAGCGCTTGAAACACTTGGAATTACGGTGCTTGGCTGGCAGTGTGACGAACTACCGGGCTTCTACTTACCGTCAACGAGCTTAAAGGTTGATCAACGGGTCGAAGATGCCCGTGAGACCGCTGCAATTGCTGTGACACGCGACGACCTGCGTCTAGATTCTGCCATCCTTCTGACTGTTCAGATACCGGCGGATTCTGCTCTGGACGAGGACGAAGTTGAAGCTGTCTTAGAGAGCGCGATGAAAGTCGCGAATGAAAGTGGTGTTACGGGAAAGGGTGTCACGCCGTTCCTTCTTTCGAGCCTCGAAAAAGCATCTGACGGCAAAACCCTGAAAGCTAATATGGCCCTTCTTGAGAACAATGCGAGGGTAGCGGCAGAGGTCGCAAAGGCGGTCAATCAGGCAGTTCCTGGTTAAAATTCGCGGTATCCATCTTTTTCTTCAATTGATCTAGCCTTTTTCGTGCCTCGGCGGCCTCAGGGGAAGATGGGAATTTCGAAGTGATCTCTCTCCAGCTCGCGCCTTCGTAATGATACGCCTTTGTTGTCGGGTTGAAGAGAAAGATGATACCAAGACGTCGGTAACGATCCAGCATGTTGAAACTCAGATAGTAGCTGTGCATCGGAGCCTCTGTCGCGGCCATTTCCTGCCGGTTTAACCGCAAATTCGCATCTCGTGAAAGCCGAACGGCCGTATCTTCAATGAGATCACCGTACAAAAGCAGAAGTGCCGGCCGGAATTCAGATCTTGGATAAAGCTCGAAGAAGGCGTTGGCTAACTGAAGTTTTTCAAATCCGGTCGATGCATGAATCAGTCGGGCCAGCCGCATATCGTCGCCCGTTCGGAACTGGCCAAAAACTGCATCGGATTGAACCCAGCCTGAGCTGCCCGGATGAGCCGCTACACGATAAAAGCGAACACCATCTGCCTCAGCCGCCCCAAGGATCTGAACCTTTCGGCCTCGCCGCATCCTCTGGATGACATCGGCAAAGAGACTCGGCCGCGATCTTAGGACCGAGAGCGTCTCGTCCATTACAACAGCAGTAGCTCCTATCTCGCGGGGTTTCTGTGCTGCGGGTTTGGCGGATCTTGTGGCGGCAGGCCTGGCGGTACCCTGTGCATTGGCAAAGACAACGAACATTGTCGCTACAATGACCGCGATCAGGAATGTTTGTGAGAGTCGCTCTTTCGTCACTTCTCTATTTTCCGGCCTGGCTCTTTGCCGAACTGACCAGTTTGCCGTTCCCGCCCGCGTGGTGAAAATGGCAGATCGCTACAGCCAGGGCATCGGCTGCGTCGTGCGGCGTTGGGGCCGCCCTCATCCCAAGCAGGATCCGCACCATCTCGCCGACCTGATGTTTTTCCGCGCTTCCGTAACCGACCACGGTCTTTTTCACGAGTCTAGGAGCATATTCGGCGATCGCAAGACCCTTTTGTTCCGCGAGAAGCAACATTACACCGCGAACCTGTCCCAACTTCATAGCAACATTGACGTTCACGGAATAGAAACCCTCTTCTAGTGCTAGAACGCCAGGATCGGTTCTCTGGATCAGCACCTCTACCGCGCTGAAGATATTTGCGAGGCGCCTAGGAAAAGTTGTCTGGGCTTTTGACCGAACTATGCCGTATTCGACGAGAGAGTACTTATTACCTTTACCCTCGACTACACCCCAGCCCAGCGTTTCACTGCCGGGATCGATCCCCAAAACTCTCATTCAAATTCTTTCTTGACTGCGAAATGAAAAAAACATAACCGAAGTGGGAACCTAAATCAACCTGTATAAAGCCCGGAGACGGGCGCAGAGAGAACCTTTGCTGGCGTCAGCGAGGTAAAGTTGTAATAACGCCGAATACATCTTATGATTTCTATTGATCTTTTGCCCTTCGAACCCGTTAGCTAATGAGTGTGCAGCCGGCGGCCCCATCGCCGAAACAATCCCTACGAACTCTTCTTGCCGGCATCGTCGATTACGCCGGGCTTTTTCCGCCGTCAATGTTGTCGATGAACGAGGCAGTGGCAAACTTTGCTGCTTATCGCGCTGGTCAGCATGCGTGGATGCTGGGCCGATTTGTTGTTCCGGTGGCCCGGCTGGACGAGTTTCTGGATGACGCCAGAAGCCATTTGACCGAGGGTGTACCGTGGCAGCTGAGCGTACTCGCTGGTGAAGATATAACAACAACGCTTCGTGAAATAAAGATCTTTAACGCTGAGAATTACGGCTGTGTTATTTGCGATTCGATCGAAGTCAAGGCAAATACGGTCTCAAAGATAGAAAATACGGTCGCTGCACTTCCGGAAGATATTACAGCTTACTTCGAGATCTCGACCGGTGATAACTTTGCCGAACTTGTCTCCACACTAGCGCTGAAGAAGCAGCGGGCCAAGATTAGGACCGGCGGTACGTTGCGCGAAGATATTCCTGCCTCGCGTGAAGTGATCAGATTTGTCCGCACCTGCATGGCGGCGAATGTGCCGTTCAAGGCAACCGCGGGCCTGCATCACCCGATCCGGTGTTATCGTCCGCTGACCTATGCGGCGGACGCTCCGAAGGGAACGATGCACGGCTTCCTGAACGTGCTGCTGATGACCGGATTTGCCCGCGAAAGCTATCGCGTTGCCCTGCTGGAAGAGCTGATGGAAGAGGAATTTGACGAGGCTTTTGCGTTCCGCGACAACGGCATCGCCTGGCGTGATGAACACTTCCTGACCGAAGGCCACATTGAACGCCTCCGTTCCAAAGGCATGATATCGTTCGGCTCTTGCTCTTTCACCGAACCGGTCGAAGACCTGCAGGGCCTGGGGCTGCTTTAGGCGGCCAGCCGTCGCAGGCGGAAACCCGACCGGTAGGGAGGGTGTAGGCGCGATCCTTGGTATGAAAGACGAATTCTGGGATGACAACGATCGGCCGCTGGCCTACCTGATAACCTTCCGGACATATGGCACGTGGCTGCACGGTGACGACAGAATGTCGGTCGACCGTCATAGCGGAAAAAATCGGTACGGGGCGCCGAAAATAGAGCCCAACCAGAAGCTCGTTACAATCATGTCAGAGCAGCGGACTTCCGACTCTTTTCTGCTAAACGGAGAATGCCGGAAGGTTGTCGAACGAGCGGTTCGCGAAGTCTGCCAAATACGCGGATATGCGCTGGCTGCGGTGAATGTGAGGACGAATCACGCTCACAATGTCGTCTCTGCCGCGGTCACGCCGGAGAAAGTAATGAATGCCCTAAAGGCAAACGCGACACGGGAACTCCTTGAGGCCGGACTGGTAGAGGCGAAACAGCAAGTATGGTCGCGGGGTGGAAGCACGAGATACCTCTGGAAGCCAGCGCATGTTTCAGGGGCGATCGATTACGTGCTGTATGGGCAAGGGGAAGATCTGCCTGATTTTGTGTAGATGCCGGCTGAAATACACCGTCGTGAAAGAGACACCCTCCCTACCGGTCGGGTTTCCGCCTGTGATGCCGAGGGCAGAAACCCGCGGGGTAGCAAGGGTGTTTGATCCCGGGAAGTCAAGAGACACCCTCCCTACCAGTCGGGTTTCCGCCGGTGTGGCCATCTACTGAAAGAATATGTACGAGATCAACGAAACCCACGACCCTAATCTGCAAAGCTGGGTCGAATCCGCCAACGACCCGAATACGGATTTTCCGATACAGAATTTGCCGTTTTGCGCGTTTTGGCCGGGGCTCGACCAAGAAGAACCTTCAAAACTTGCCTTAGCAATTGGTGACAAGCTGTTCGATTTATCTGGTGCTATGGCCGCCGGATTATTTGGAAATGAACTGCGAGAAGTGAGTTCAGAGATAGAGATATCCGACCTGACCTTCATGACGGAGGTTCTCGGCGACGAGATGCCCGTATTTTTGCGGGCCGAGGCATCAAGAATGCTGTCAGAGGCCGCCTCCCGCGATATCCGAGCAAGAGTCTCGTCCTTTATCATCAACACTAAGGATGTCGACTTGGAGCTGCCATTTTCGACACACGATTACACCGACTTCTACTGCTCCATCTTCCACGCCACGAATGTTGGATCAATGTTCCGGCCCGAGAATCCGCTGCTGCCGAATTACAAATACGTCCCGATCGGGTACCACGGTAGGGCTTCGAGTATTGTGATAAGCGGGACAGATATCCGGAGGCCGAAGGGGCAGAATCGGAGTGATGCGGATAAGCCGCCGGTGTTTATTCCGTGCAAGAATCTCGATTACGAAATGGAGCTTGGGTTTTTTGTCGGGCAGGGAAATGAATTAGGAACGAGCATCCCGTTGAGCGAGGCGGAGGAGCACATCTTTGGCGTATGCCTGGTTAACGACTGGTCGGCACGCGACATCCAGGCGTGGGAATATCAGCCGTTGGGGCCGTTCCTTGCAAAGAACTTCGCGACGACGATCTCGCCGTATGTCGTGACGATGGAGGGGTTGGCGCCTTTCAGAACAAAAGCGTTCGAACGCGACCCGGACGATCCGCAGCCGCTTGAATATTTGAGCGACGAGCAGAACCAGAAAATAGGTGGGCTTGATATCAACCTCGAGGTCCTGATCCAGACCGAAAAAATGCGGAGCGAAAACATCAAGCCGCACCGCCTCAGCCTTTCTAACACCAAAGACCTCTACTGGACGATCGGCCAGATGCTCACGCACCACGCGTCGAACGGCTGCAACCTGCAGACCGGTGACTTGATGGCTACCGGGACCGTCTCAGGCCGCGAAAAGTCCGAACGCGGGTGCATGCTGGAACTGACCTGGCGAGGCACCGAACCGGTCGAACTCCCCTCAGGCGAAACTCGACGCTTTCTCGAAGACGGCGACGAGATCATCATGCGCGGCTACTGCGAACGCGAAGGCTTTCGCCGAATCGGCCTGGGTGAATGCCGCGGCCGGATACTCCCCGCCGACTAATTGAATCGTCGAGAGGCTAAGTCTCCGAGAAGAAGATCTTCAGATCTCTGCATCTTTGCGACTATGCGGTGATAATATCTCATTGTGCACGCACCACAGGAAGTTTTGCAGGATGAGGTCACCGTTCGAACTGCCGATGGACGCGAATTTCGAGACGTTCTCGCCGTTGAGGAGCCGCTTGAGATCAGGTTTGGGTTCGCGGACGGAACGCACAAGGCCGTTTCGATAACGATGCGGACGCCGGGCGACGATGGCGAGCTTGCCGCAGGTTTTCTTTTCACCGAGGGAATAATCGATTCTCCTGAACAGATCAAACAGATCCGTCATTGCGGGCTCAAGATCGGCAAGGTCAAGGGAACGCTTGACCGGGCAGCGGCATTGAACTCCAATACAATTCGCGTCGATGTCGCCGATGGTGTCGAACTCGACCTAAAAAAACTCGAAAGGCATTTTTACACCACATCCAGCTGCGGCGTATGCGGAAAATCGTCGATCGAGGCCCTTCGCAATTCGGCACAACCGGTCGCCGAAGTGGATCTTAAGGTTTTGACCGAATTGATCCACAGCCTTCCCGAGCGGCTCCGCAAAGGCCAATCCGTGTTTGACCAGACTGGCGGCCTTCACGCTTCGGCGTTGTTTACCACAGACGGTGAATTGGACCTCGTTCGAGAGGACGTCGGCCGCCATAACGCACTCGACAAAGTGATAGGCCGAAAATTTCTAGCTGGCGAGACTCCGCTGTCAGACCGCATCCTGCTGCTGAGCGGACGTGCGAGTTTCGAGCTTGTCCAGAAGGCGTTGGTTGCGGGGATCCCGATCGTCGCCGCGGTCGGCGCACCATCGACGCTCGCGGTCGAACTCGCCGCCGAGTATGGAATGACGCTCATCGGCTTTCTCCGCGATGCGAGGTTCAATATCTACTCCGGCGGTGAAAGGGTCCTGCTAAAAGCTGATAGCTGACGGCTTAAAACTGTTTCATAAGAAGCCATCAGCTTTCAGCTGTGAGCTTTGAGCCCGAACGAAAATGTCAAAGAGCGAATCGAAACTCAAGGTAACGCCGCCGCCGAAGGTTTCTGCGGGCATCCACGCGGTTACGAATGCGCTCCGGCATCTTTACGGCAAGATGGGCCCGATCCGGGCGACCCGCGGGATGTTGAGACTCAATCAAAAGGGCGGCATCGATTGCCAATCGTGTGCCTGGCCCGACCCGGATCACCGAACAATAAACGAGTTTTGCGAGAACGGCGCGAAGGCACTTTCGGACGAGGCGACGAAGAAAAAGATCGGGCGGGAGTTCTTTGCCGAACATTCGGTTGAAGAACTTGCGGCCGAAAGCGGCTTTTGGCTGAACGACCAGGGCCGGCTTATCGAACCCTTCGTCCTTCGTGATGGCGGCACACATTACGAACCGATCGGCTGGGATGAGGCGATCGGGCTGATCGCCGAAAAGCTCAGCGCGCTTGCCTCGCCGGATGAGGCGATCTTCTACACATCGGGGCGAACGTCTAACGAGGCCGCCTTTGTCTACCAGCTCTTCGTGCGAATGTTCGGCACTAACAACCTGCCCGACTGCTCGAATATGTGTCACGAATCGACGAGCGTGGCATTGGCCGAATCGATTGGTTTGGGTAAGGCGACGATCCGCCTCGACGATTTCGAGGAGACCGATCTTGTGATCGTCATTGGGCAGAACCCGGGCACGAACGCACCGAGGATGCTCTCGTCGCTTGCCGCCGCGAAGAAGGCGGGGGCGAAGATGATCGCGATCAACCCGCTGCCTGAGGTGGGGTTGACGAGCTTTGTCGATCCGAATCCGCAGCACGGCAACCCTTTGTCATTATTAGGTTTTCGGCCTGCGCAGCTGGCCGACTTGCACCTGCCCGTCCGCATCGGCGGGGATATGGCAGTCCTTAAAGGCCTGATGAAGGTCATGTTGGAACGCGAGCGTTCGGAGCCGGGAAGCATTTTCGATCACAAGTTTATTGCGGATAAGACCACTGGCTACGATGAATTCGCGGCGTCGCTTGATGCGGTGTCGTGGGATGAGGTGATAGAGGGTTCCGGGCTGTCAGACGAGCAAATTAGGGAAGCCGCGGAGATGATCATAAACGCCGGCTCGTTCATCACCTGCTGGGCGATGGGCGTGACGCAGCATACGGCGGCGGTATCGACGATCCAGGATATCGTCAATCTTCACCTTCTCATGGGGGCGATCGGGCGGCCGGGTGCCGGCCTTTGCCCGGTACGCGGCCATTCCAATGTCCAGGGCGACCGGACGATGGGCATCTGGGAGAAGATGAACCCAGTATTTCGTGAAAACCTCGAACTCGAATTCAGTTTCAAAACACCTGAACGCGACGGCTACAACACTGTCGAATCGATCGCCGCAATGCGGGAACGCCGCGCGAAGGTCTTTATAGCGATGGGCGGTAATTTCGCTGCCGCTTCACCCGATTCGGATGCCGTTGCGGAAGCACTTGGTAATTGCGAACTGACCGTACAGGTGATCACAAAGCTGAACCAAACTGCCGTCACGCCGGGCAGAACATCGTTGATCCTTCCGTGTTTAGGCCGCTCGGAGATCGATCGGCAATCGGGCGGCGAGCAGTTCGTCTCGACCGAAAGCACGATGCTCAACGTCCAGATGTCCAAGGGTATATTCGAGCCCGCGTCAGAATATCTAAGGAGCGAAACATGGATCGTTTGCAGCTTGGCGAAGGCGACATTAGGTGAGGACAGTGGTGCGGACTGGGACGGTTTTGCCGCGAATTATGACCTGATACGCAATGCGATCGCTAGGGTCGTGCCGGGCTTTGAAAATTACAATGAACGCATTAGGAAGCCGGGCGGATTCTATCTGCCGAGTCCCCCGCGCGACGGCATTTTCCCAAATGCCGCAGGAAGGGCACTCTTTAAAAGCCACCCGCTCGAGTATATTCGAGTTCCGGCGGGCAGGATGCTGATGACCACAATACGCTCGCACGACCAGTTCAACACAACGATCTACGGCCTCGATGACCGTTATCGCGGCGTCGATGGCAGCAGACGGGTCTTATTCATGAATAGCGACGACATTATCGAACAAGGATTGAAGAGTGGCGAGAAAGTGATCATTACAAGCTATTGGGATGACGGTGAGCGGCAAGTAAGCGGATTCAGCATCGTGCCTTACGAGATTCCCCGAGGCTGTACGGCGGCGTACTTTCCAGAAGCGAATCCTCTCATCCCGCTTGGCAGCTTTGCCCGTCGCAGTTTTACTCCGACCTCCAAATGTACGGTGATCTCAGTCAAAAAGGGGTGACGGATGAAGATAGAGCCCTATGTTCTTATCGGCGGTGCCTCTACAAGATTCGGCCGGGACAAGGCGACCTATGTCTTCAAAAACGAGCGTCTTGCAGACCGGGCGGCGCGCATCGCTGAGTCTGCTCTCAAGAGCGGCCCCGCGTTTTTTGTTACATCTGAAAGGGCGCCGGATTTTTCTTCTAAGGAAGGGAGTAGGGTGATCAAAGACGTGGTGCCTGGACGCGGTGCTGTGGGAGCTGTTCACACTGCCCTAGTAAACGCTGTCTCACCTTGGATATTCGTTCTGGCTTGCGATCTTGCATTCTTGACGACTGAGTTCGTTTCGGTTCTCCAAAGTCGGATCGACAATGAAATGGAGGCAGTGGTTCCGGTCCAGTCCGATGGACGATGGCAGCCTCTTTGTGCGTTTTACAGGGTCGGGCCATGCCGGCAAGTCTTTGAACGGGCCGTTCGCTTCGGCGGAAAGGTGTCATCACTGCGCGAGATAACAGCAAGTCTTAATGTGTGCCTGGTTGGATCGGACGAGATCAGAGCGAAGTTCGATGAAATGGTTCTGAAGAATGTGAACCGTCCCGAAGATCTGCCGATGATCCAATGATGGCGCCTGATTTAGTTTCTCTGCCGTGTATGGCAGAATCAATATGGATGGATAGAGCAGCGGACAAGTTTCGGGAAGAATGCGGTGTGTTTGGTATCTTTGGTCACGAAGAGGCATCGACCGTGACGCAGCTCGGACTATTTGCCGTACAACATCGCGGGCAGGAGGCTTGCGGGATCGTCTCAAGTGACGGTATCGAGTTACACCAGGCCCGATATCAGGGGCTGATCGCCGACGTACTTACGGAAGAGGTCCTTCGAAAACTCAAAGGGTCCGCCGCAATTGGGCACACACGTTATTCGACCGCCGGGCGGAACACAATAAAAGAAGTCCAACCATTCTCCGTCACATGTCAGCACGGACGAATCGCGATCTGTCACAATGGCAACCTTCCGTTTGCCGAGGCGAAGCGGGCCGAGCTTGAGCGCTCTGGCGCAATATTTTCATCGACATCCGACACCGAGACGATCTTGCACAGTATTGCCCGAACGCCCGCACGTAACGCGATCGAAGCATCAAAAAAGGTACTTGCCGAAACGGAAGGCGCCTTTTCGCTTCTTATCCTGACCCCGGATTCGCTCGCCGCGGTTCGTGACCCAAGGGGATTTCGTCCGCTCGTTCTGGGCAAACTAAAGGATGCCTGGTGCATTGCTTCGGAAACATGTTCCTTTGATCTCATAGATGCAGAATATGTACGCGAGGTCGAACCTGGCGAGATGCTGATCATCGACGAAAGCGGCCTTACATCGGAGAGGCCGTTTGAAGAAAAGCCAGTCTCGGTTTGCACGTTCGAGCATGTTTATTTCTCGAGGCCAGATTCCATCATCTTTGGCCGGTCGGTCAACGAATCGCGGCATAAGATGGGAAAGAAACTGGCCATTGAACATCCGGTCGATGCGGACATTGTGGTACCTGTTCCTGATTCCGGAGTGGCGGCTGCGATCGGGTTTGCTCGGCAGTCAGGAATAAATTATCGGCAGGCGATCATCCGGAATCATTATGTTGGCCGGACATTTATCGAGCCATCGCAGTCGATACGTTCTTTCGGTGTAAGATTAAAACTCAACCCGGTTAAGGACCTGATCAGCGGCCGGCGAATAGTTTTGGTTGACGATTCGATCGTTCGCGGAACAACCTCGAAAAAGATAGTTCAGATGGTCAGGGAAGCCGGAGCCCTAGAAGTGCATATGCGAATCTCGTGCCCTCCGACCACCCATTCTTGCTATTACGGAGTCGATACTCCTCACAGACAGGACCTTATTGCTTCAAAGATGACTGAGAAAGAGATCTGTGCTTATATCGGCGCTGATTCGCTGGGGTATTTGTCTCTCGGCGGAATGCTAGAGGCGATAGGAATAGATCCCGAGGGTACGTGTAATGCTTGCTGGTCTGGCAAATATCCTACTCTTCATGCGAACTCAAGATCGGCTTGAGAACATTGCCGATCTGTCGGGATATAGATCCCAGGGTCAAGAAACGCTTATTTGCAGGCCATCCTGGCAAACATTCCAGCTTAAGACCTCTGCTCCGGCCTCTGCAGCTAACGCCCTTTCCACGTCGTCCTTTCTTCCATCTTCACAAAAGAACGCTATACACCCACCGCCGCCAGCACCGCACACTTTTGCGGCGATGGCCCCGTTGCTGAGGGCAGTCTCGATGAGTTCGTCCATATGGGGCGTTGTTATCATCGGAGAGAGACGCTTTCGGTGTGGGAATGCGACACGAAGGATCTCGCCCACCAGTTCCCAATCGTCCGCGATCAGGGCTTTACGAAGACTTAGGGCGGAATCGCGAATGCCTTCGAAAATGTCGAAAAGCTCTCGATCGCCATCAATATGACGTTTAGTTATTTCCCAATTGTTCGTGCCGGAATTTCGCGGTTCGCCTGTGTAAAGCACAACAATACGCTCCCGAAGTCTTCCGAGATCGATATTAAGCCCCTCACGTTCGATCCCATCGGCCCGAAAATGGATCGCGGCGGCTCCACCATACTGAGCCGAATAGTAATCTTGAAAGCCTGTGGGTACCTTTATGACCTGACACTCAATGTTTGCAGCGATCGGTATGAAGCGGTCAGGCAAATATCGGTCCCCAACTAGGCGATTCAGTGCGCCGATACAAGCAATGTTTAGTGTTGACGAACCCGCGAGCCCCGCACCTGCAGGGGCTTCGGAGTCCGTGATCATCGAAAACCCGGTTTCCGGCTTAAAGAAATAGACCAGTTTGGAAAGAAGCTCGAGGCGTGGCTCATTTCTGAGTTCGCCGATCCTGTCAAGCGAGGTCTCGAACCTCACGCCGCGGTCTATTGATTCGAGTGATACGACGTCGTCATCACGAGTCTCGATACGACATCGGGCCATCAGGTCAACCGCGAAATTGATAGTGCAAGCGCCTTCATGGAAAAGAAACAGGGGCGGGATGTCGATCGTTCCTCCGGCGAGATCGACTCTCGTGGGTGCAGATGTCTCAATGATCATATGATTCCAAAAAACGATAGGGGCGCACGTAAACGCCTTCGCCAAAGATTGGATATGTTAGCGTATTTTCAGAAAAACACGGAACTGACCGAGCTTCTATTTACCAGCCTTTGTACTTTCTGCTTTTGGGGGGTCATCAACCCGGCCCGGATCGGTTCGGTGCGTATCGCGGGTCAGGTGCAAACGTTCGCTAAGGCCGTGGAGCTTCTCCTGAGCGACTTCCTCGACCGCATGCAGCTTCTCTTCAAGTTTCACAAGCGTTTCGGCCTCGACCTCTTCGACTTTTTCTGACAGCCAGTATCTCTCTACCACATAAAAAATGATCACGGTAAAGAGAATGACGAAAAAGAGGGCTATGCCAATCTGCTGAAAATCTCCGATGATGGATGTGATCGCCCCGCTGAAGAAGTAGCCTACGCCGCCGAGCAGCAGTACCCACAGCGAGCAGCTTACAGCATCGAGTATTAGAAAACGGTGAAAGGGCATCTTGCCGATGCCGTAGAAAACGCACATTGCCACTCGTATGCCGTAGATGTATTTCGAGATGATGATGGCAAACTTACCGAACTTTTCGATGAGCCGCTCTATCCGCGGTTGTGCGAGCTGATAAAAGCGATAATGGCGGGCATTTTGATGAAAGATCCGGCCGATAGCATAGCCTATGCAGTCACCGGTCATTCCGCCGAGTGTGCCGGCAATGAACACCTTCAAAAAGCTGTAGTCGCCAAAGAATCCGCTATGAGCCATCGCTCCTGAAACTAGCAGGGTGATGTCGCCCTCCACGGTGCAGAGTGCATATACGGCATAGATCCCGTATTGCTCGATTATCTGCGACAGTTCATCCATAGAAGGCGCGATCAGGACAGATACGGCGGACTTTCAAAAGAGTAGCTTTCGGTAGCATTACAGTCAAACAGTAACTTGCTCGGGGTTCCCCGATCTAAAGAGAACCAGTAGCCTTCCCGCGCATTATGAGCCCGACCACGGCCGCCGAACCTGACGGCTTTTACAGGTTTGCCCTCCACAAGAATGCGTGCTGGACGAAGGCTTGTTTGACACTCATTTCGCGTCCGAATAGAATCGCCTTAACCTTTCGAGCCCCGTTTTCGCAGAGAGACCGTCGAAATGACCCAGCCGGACCTGAAACCCCTGAAAAGCCTTGGTGTCGAAATATCGTCGTCGATGCTGGTCGGCGTCTTGCTGGATGAGAAGGCTACCATAGCAAGAACAGAGAAAAAGACGTTTGACAGGGCAGCGGACAGCATCGAGCAGGTGATCGATTTTGTCAGAGATTTCTCGACTGCGGAACAGGGGATCGAAGCATTGGGGATAGCGGTTCCCGGCCTGATCCACAAAGAATCTCGAAAAGTGGCATTCTCGACACACATCCCAGAGCATTCTGACATGGATCTTGCTGCGGGGATCAAGGAAGCTTTTGACTTGCCTATCATAGTCGAGAATGATGCAAATGCCGCAGCGTTCGGCGAGTTCAGGATCGGCGCCGGCCGCGAAAGTCGGGACCTCTTTTTTGCGACGATCGGTGCGGGTGTCGGAGGAGCCTTCATTTTCGATGGGCAATTATGGCATGGAGTTGCGGGCTTTGCCGGAGAATTCGGTTACGTCGCGATCAACGCGGAGGGAATGCGGTTAGAAGACGTCGCTTCGTCAGCAAATGTCGTACGGCGAACGCTTAGTCGAATACGCCAGGATAATACGTCTTCGCTAAGCAACCTTGAGGAGGGCAGTCTCGGTATTTGCGAAATTCTTGTCGCGGCCAATACCGAGGACGACCTCGCAAAGATGATGCTCGAGCGAACGGGTGAATATGTGGGCACAGCCATTGCGAGTGTCATCAATTTGCTTAACATCGAAACGATAGTTCTGGGAGGTCAGCTAATGGAGGCAGGCCATCTGGTGTTGGATGCAGTTGTAAGCCGGGCTCGGGAACTTTCTTTTGGGCCTTCCTTTCATGCAACGCGTATTCTGGCTGGTACTCTTGGCCGTAATGCCGCAGCAGCAGGTGCGGCCCTGCTTGCATCGCATTCTCATGACACAACCGCGAAAGATTAATTTATCTGATTAGTCCTGCTAAACTCCGAAAGCCTTGCCGTGTTCTCGTCTGAGGATTAATTTCATAACAGGGGTGTTTGCGGAATCAGAAAGATTTTGTAATATTGTTGGAAGTTTTACGGGAAATTCTCAAAAAATCATTACAGCGATCAGACGGTTGCGAGCTTGGGATCAAGCTGTCAACACGCCCGTATAGTTTTGTGGTCGGCCGCACGTAACAAGAGCAAACGATGGCACAATTCTTTAGCAAGAGTGCAAACAATATCGCGAGGATCTCGATGCTGACGGGCGTCGTATTGGCTGGTACTGCCTTTTTTGTCTATACCCAAGTGGCCCGATCGTCTTATCTGACCGGACGCTACGTCGAGAAACAACAGCCGGTTCAGTTCAGCCACAAGCACCACGTCGGTGACGACGGAATTGATTGTCGCTATTGCCATTCGACTGTTGAGACCACAGCTTCGGCTGGCATGCCGTCAACCCAGACCTGTATGAACTGCCATAGCCAGATATGGGCCGACAGCCCCTATCTGGAACCGGTTCGGGCCAGTTTCCGCGACAATAAGCCGATCGAATGGGAGAGGGTTCACGACCTTCCGGAATTTGCATACTTCAATCACAGTATTCACGTTGCAAAAGGTGTTGGTTGTTCGACCTGCCACGGGCAGATAGACAACATGGCGGCGGTTTATCAGGAGAACACGCTCCAGATGGAATGGTGTCTCGCTTGCCACAGAGAACCCGAGAAATTTATCCGCCCGAGGTCGGAGATCTTTAACATGCAGTGGAAGGACGGCGACCTGTCGGCTGCTGCTAGGCTCGACCTGAAGGCAAAATACAAGATCAGAAGTAAGGAGATGCTGACGAGTTGTTCCGTTTGTCACAGGTGAGACCGGGCAGGACGACCATCTGCTCTTCAGCCTATTGGTTCGGTCGCTGAAAGTCTGAAATGAATAGCCCCGAAAGGAAACAAAACATTGCGTCATTGCGTGACCAGATCCTCGGCCGCGGCGGGAAAGAGTATTGGCGCAGCATTGAAGAATTCGCCGATTCGCCCGCCTTTGAAGAATATGTGAAGCGTGAGTATCCGGTTCACGGTCAGGAGTGGAACGATCCGGTCACGCGGCGAAGTTTTCTCAAGGTAATGGGTGCGACACTTGCCTTTGCCGGGTTAAGCGGCTGCGTTATCCAACCGCCTGAGAAGATCGTCCCGCGAGTCCGGGACGAGGAAGACGTGCTCCCTGGCAAACCGCTCTTTTTCGCAACAGCTCATACGATCGGTGGTGTCGCAACAGGGTTGCTGGCCAAGTCTTATGAGGGCCGGCCGATAAAGCTGGAGGGCAACCCGGAGCATCCGGGCAGCCTCGGTGCCACTGATGTTTATGCACAGGCTTCGCTGCTCGATATGTATGATCCCGACCGTTCGCAGCGGATCCTATTTCGCGGGACACCCAAGACGTGGCTGAACTTCACAACGGCTTTTCGTGCCGCCGTGTCTGAGAATGGTCGAGACGGTGGCGCTGGGATCAGGATCCTAACGGAAACGGTAACTTCACCCACACTTTTGTCGCAGCTTAGCCAGCTTAGTTCGGAAATGCCGAACATGAAGTGGGTGCAGTTCGAACCCGTCAACGCCGATAATGCGATGGCAGGGGCTAGAATGGCATTCGGATCTCCGGCTAATGCCGTTTACAGCTTTGAGAAGGCCGAACGGCTCTTGCTGCTGGATGCAGACATTTTTTCGGGAACAAACCCTCGCTACATGGCCGATGCGATGAAGCCCCGCCATTTGCCGGAGGAAGGCCGCCAGATGAGCAGGATGTACGTGGTAGAGACGACTACATCTCTCGCGGGAGCTAAGGCCGACCACCGCCTCGGTGTCAAGCCAAGTGAAATGCCGGAGGTCGCTAAAGCGATCGCAGCTGCATTGGGCGTTTCGGGTGCCTCATCGACCTATACGAAAAACGCGGCTTGGATCTCGGGCGTGGCTAAGGACCTCGGCGAACATCGGGGACGATCGCTTGTTGTCGCCGGATCGAACCAGCCGCCCGTCGTGCACGCGCTCGCTCATGCGATCAATGCGGCTCTCGGAAACGTCGGGCAGACGGTCACCTACACTGACCCCCTTTCTCCGTACGAAAAGAACCAGATCGACCAGCTTCGTGAGCTGGTGGCAGATATCGATGCGGGCTCGGTGAAGATGCTTGTCATTTTGGGCGGTAACCCGGTCTATAACTCCCCATCAGACCTGAAGCTCAACCTAGATAGATTGAACAAGGTGCCTTTGCGTGTGCATCTTGGCCTGCACGTCGATGAGACCGCGGAAGTATGTCATTGGCACGTCCCCGCTAAGCATTATTTGGAGGCGTGGAGCGACGCCCGCGCCTTCGATGGCTCGGTGACCCTGATACAGCCGCTTATCGAGCCGCTGTATGGCGGAAAAGGGATCCATGAGATGGTTCAGCTTTTTTTCCGGGACAACTTTGAGAAGAGCGATCATGACATTATAAAGGCATATTGGCAGGGACAGAATATTAGGCCCGCGGCGGCACAATCTCCTGCACTGACCGAGCAGCGCCCCAATGGGAACGGAGCCGTGCAGCAAGCGCCCCCTGCTCCTGCAGCTTCAAACTCTTTCGAGGACAACTGGAGAAAGGCAGTTCATGACGGTCTCGTGCCTAATACCGCATTGCCTGCAAAGGCCCTAACGGCGAATACGGCATTTCTCTCACAGCCTGCTCAGGCACCGTCACCTGCGGGCGGACTTGAGATAGCCATTCTGCCCGATCCGAGTATCTACGATGGCCGATTTGCTAACAACGGATGGCTCCAGGAATTGCCGAATCCTTTGACCAAGATCACCTGGGACAATGTGGCACTGGTCAGCCCTAGAACGGCAGCGGCTCTTCAACTGAACCGAGGCAATGATCCCGACGAGATATCCGGCGGCGAGCGGGGAACTGCGTTCATCAACACTTACGGCTCAAATATGGGTGCCGACACTGTCAGGCTAACATACCAGGGAGCAGAAATAAGTAAGCCTGTACCGGTTTGGATCGCTCCAGGCCAGCCAGACGATGTGATAACCATATTTATGGGTTATGGACGCACTCGCTCCGGCAAGATCGGAACGGGCATCGGATACAGCGCTTTTGACGTTCAACGGTCGGATGCGATGAATTTCGGGTTTGGTTCCCTCGCAAAGACAGGGGAAAAGGTCCAGATCGCCACTACGCAGATCCATTTCAATATGGAGGGGCGCGATCTGCTGCGCATGTTCGATGTTGAGGTGTTTCAGGCCACTCCCGACAAATGGCACCAAGAGGATTTTTATCCGAAGTCGATGTACAAGTCGGCGTACGACGACGTCTATTCCAAGCAATATGCCGAGCACAACAAGTGGGGGATGACTATCGACCTGAATTCATGCGTTGGCTGCAATGCTTGTGTCATCGCGTGCCAAGCCGAGAATAATATCCCAGTTGTCGGCAAAGAACAGGTCGAGAAGAGCCGTGAGATGCACTGGCTCAGGATCGATTCTTATTTCAGCGGCGGCGATGTAAATGACCCGCAAGGGATGCATTTCCAGCCGGTATTGTGCCAGCAGTGTGAACAGGCGCCTTGCGAGGTGGTCTGTCCGGTCACGGCAACGGTGCATAACCCAGAAGGCCTGAACGATATGGTCTATAACCGCTGCGTTGGCACTCGATACTGCTCAAACAACTGTCCCTATAAGGTCCGGAAATTTAATTTCCTGCTCTATCAGGATTGGGATACCCCGCAGTACAAACTGATGCGAAATCCGGATGTTACCATCCGCAGCCGCGGCATCATGGAAAAATGTACCTATTGCACCCAGCGGATATCTGCCGCGAGGATCGAGGCCCAGAAAGACGACCGGCCGATAGCAGACGGTGAGGTACTAACCGCTTGCCAGGCGGCCTGCCCGACCGGAGCCATAATCTTCGGCGATATGAACGACCCGCTCAGCAAGATAGCGAAGTCGAAGAAAGATCATCGGAATTACAATCTTTTGAACGAGCTGAACACGCAGCCCAGAACGACTTATCTTGCTGGGCTGAAGAACCAGAACCGAGAGATGCCGGACTATAAGCCGCTGGCCCTGCCGAAATCGCATGCCCCGGCCAAGAAGGCAGATGATAAGAAATCTAGCGGGGGTGGGCATTAGTTTGGCTGCGAAATATTGGTCAATGGAAAGACGATCGCTGGCGTTTGTGAAATAAAGGAATATGGCTGACCTAAAGGAGATCCAAGAAAGAGTGTATCCGCCGATGGTGGAAGGTGACCATACCTTTGCCACTGTGTCCGATAAGATCGGCGATATAACTCTTAAGAAGAAAACGCCGTATCACTGGTTCATAGGATTCGCGATCTCGTTCATGGTCGCGCAGCTTTTGCTTTTCGCGGTCACTGTTCTGCTTGCACGCGGGATCGGCGTTTGGGGAAACAACCAGCCGGTCGGATGGGCATTCGATATTATCAATTTTGTTTGGTGGATCGGCATCGGCCACGCTGGCACACTGATTTCGGCGATCCTTTTGCTTTTGAATCAAAAGTGGCGAACTTCAATAAACCGATTCGCTGAGGCGATGACGCTTTTCGCAGTTGCCTGCGCCGCGATGTTCCCGCTGCTTCATACCGGCCGCCCATGGCTTGCGGCGTATTGGCTGTTTCCGTATCCGAACACGATGGGCATTTGGCCCCAGTTCCGCTCACCTCTGATCTGGGACGTCTTTGCGGTATCGACATACGCTTCTATATCACTGCTGTTTTGGTATGTTGGATTGATACCTGATCTCGCAACCCTTCGAGACAGGGCGAAGAACAAATTTTTTAAGTTCGTTTACGGGATTTTGGCCTGGGGCTGGCGCGGTTCGGCCCGCCACTGGCATCGGTATGAGATAGCCTATCTTTTGCTGGCAGGTATTTCTACGCCTCTGGTGCTGTCGGTCCATTCGATCGTGTCTTTCGACTTTGCCGTTTCCCAGATACCCGGCTGGCACGCGACCATCTTTCCGCCATATTTCGTCGCCGGAGCTATATTTGCGGGTTTCGCGATGGTGTTGATCCTCTGTATCCCACTCCGTGTTTGGTACAACATGAAGGATTTCATCACCGACACCCATTTGGTGTATATGGCGAAGATCATGCTCGCGACCGGCCTGATCGTGGTTTACGGGTACGCGATGGAAGCATTCTTCGGCTGGTACAGCGCCGCCGAATACGAATGGTTCATGGTGAAGAACCGTATCTGGGAAGGTCCGTATTGGTGGTCTTATTGGCTGCTGATACTATGCAACGCCTTGTCGATCCAGTTGTTGTGGTTCAAGCGTTTTCGTGAAAGCCCGTTTTGGCTTTTTCTCATATCGATCGTCGTGAGTGTCGGTATGTGGCTTGAAAGGTTCGTGATCATCGTTACCAGTCTGAATCGGGACTACTTGCCTTCGTCTTGGGCAATGTATTCACCTACGATATTTGACTGGTCGATGTTCATAGGTACGATCGGCTTCTTCTTTACGCTGATCTACCTTTTCGTCCGGTTCCTGCCGGTGATCTCAATCTTCGAGGTGCGAACATTGCTGCCTGAAGCACATGTTCATGGGCATCAGCAGGATTTTGACGAAAGCGTTCTGGAGGTTGAATACACTTGGGAGAGAACGGACGAGCCAAATAAGTAGTATTTTTCTAATTTTGAGTTTTAGGGTTTCGAAATTTTGTTGAAACGGCAGACGCTGCCGAAATCTCGAAATGAATATTTAGTATGGAAAGCGATCTTTACGGAGTAATGGCCGAATTCGACACGCCCACGGAACTGGTGGACGCGGCGAACAAAGTGCGCTTGGCCGGTTATACGAAGACCGATGCTTTTTCGCCATTCCCGCTTCACGAGATCGACGAGGCCCTTGGTATCAAAAGAAGCATACTGCCGCTTTTAGTCTTTGCCGGTGGCGTAACGGGCCTGCTGACTGGCGTTGCGTTGCAGGTTTTCGTCCATTATATCGATTATCCGTTGAACGTCGGCGGAAGGCCTTATCTGAGTTGGCCGTCGTTCGTTCCTCCGGCCTATGAATTAACTATCTTACTGGCTGGGTTTACGGCCGTTTTCGGAATGTTGTTTCTCAATGGCTTGCCGCGTCCTTATCATCCTGTGTTCAACGTTCCACGATTCGCTCTCGCAACACGCGAAAAGTTCTTTTTGATAATCGAGGCGGCAGACCCAAAGTTTGATTATGATGAGGTGCGTGCTTTGATGGAAAGCCTCGATCCGCAGGAGGTATTTGATGTTCCTGAATAGTGGACAAAGGCCAGTGCCCGGCGGGAAGCGACAAGGAAACTTGCACGGGGTGCTTCTTGTTGCTTTCTGTGTGCTGGCAGCAGGCTGCGGCGTCCGCTTCGATATGCAGGACCAGCCGCGATACAAAGTTTACCGCAAGAGCGACTTCTTTGCGGACCGGCTTTCGTCTCGCGAGCATCCGCAGGGAACTGTCGCACGGGGTTTGTTAAAGGAAAACAAGGCGTTGTACACCGGCAAGATAGATAACCCCGATCCTAATGCCCTGGTTGAGACCACCACCAATGCGGCCGGCAATACGATAGTCACAAGCTTTCCAAATTCAATAAACGAGTTTCCGATTCCTGTGACAAAGGAGCTGGTGGATCGCGGCCAGGACCGATACAACATTTATTGTATTGTTTGTCACGGGCCTGTAGGCGCGGGTGATGGCATGATAGTCCGGCGAGGATTCGGTGCACCGCCCACCTATCATGACGATCGTCTTCGTAATGCTCCGGTTGGGCACTTTTTCGATGTCATAACTAACGGATGGGGCAAAATGAATGGTTATTCTGCACAGATCGCCGCAAATGATCGCTGGGCCATAGTCGCGTATATCAGGGCGCTGCAGATCAGCCAAGATCCTGAGGAATTGGCACGGTTAAATGCTGGAAAACCGGTGAACGGCCAGGTTGCTCCATCTGAAAAGGGCACGAACGAACAGGGAGGTGCCAAGTAATGGCGGACCGCGGAAGTTTTCAGGCACCGGCAGATCTTAATAAGCTGCGAATGATATCGCTTGGCGCGGGCGGTATTGCCCTGATCATCTGGGTGATCGGCCTCTATTTCGATGCCGAACAGGCATTGTTGTCGTGGCTACTTGGCTTTATCTTTTGGGGCGGTATCTGCATTGGCGGCCTTGGAATGCTGATCCTTCAGTATTTGACGGGCGGCGCTTGGGGGGTCGTGATAAGGCGTATCGTCGAAGCCGCATCGAGAACGCTGCCAGTAGTGTTCGTAATGTTCATTCCCCTTGCGGTTGGTGTCCTAACCCATACTGCCTATGAGTTCACACATCTTCCGCCGGACGACTACACCGTCGTTCATCGCGGTTGGTTCATGACGGCAGAGAGTTGGGTATTGCGGTCCGCAGTCTATTTCGCATTGTTCGGGGTGATGGTTTATCTCCTCAACAAGTGGGGCGCTGAACAAGACAAAACGACGAACTACGAAGATGCCGAGCGATTTCTCGGCCGAGCCACTGCCTTTTCCGGACCAACTATGGTGTTCTACGCCCTAACGGTGACTTTTGCGGTCGTCGATTGGGTGATGATACTTGACCCGCATTGGTTCTCTACAATGTGGGGGTTATTGTTTGTGGCTGGGTGGGGGCTTAGTTGTCTTTGCTTCACTGTCTTCGTCCTGTCGTGGCTTTCGGTAAGGGCGCCGATGGACAGGGTGGTAGGCCGGCGGCATTTCCACGACCTTGGAAAATTGATGCTTGCGTTGGTCATGGTGTGGGCATATTTCAATTTTTCCCAGTTTCTTATCATCTGGTCGGGTAATATCCCGGAAGAGACCGGGTGGTACATAACCCGGATGACGGGAGCCTGGGGCGTGATCGGCGTTGTTCTGGTGCTGTTTCACTTCGCGGTGCCATATCTGCTGCTTCTCCGGCAGGACCTGAAACGGAAGGCGAAATTTCTTGCATCGATAGCCGTGTTCATTCTTCTGATGAGGATCGTGGATATGTTCTATCTGATCGCTCCGAATCCGCGGATAAACATGCATGGGCTTGAAAAAGGCGCCTTCGTACTCAGTTGGATGGATTTCGTCGCGCCGGTGGCGGTAGGCGGCATTTGGCTCTGGTACTTTTTTGGCCAGCTTATGAAAAGGCCTTTGGTGCCGGTCATGGACCCGTTCCTTGATAAGGCCATCGAGCACGGGCACGGACATTGATCGGCCTCGGAGTGTAGGTCTCAAGATATTTGCGATCCGGCCTCTGAAATTTGATTATGGGTTCAGCAAAACACGAAAAGTCGTTCGTAGATCTTGATCAGCCGTACGAGCAAAACGTCATCGGCCTTAGGGGGATCATTTATTTCGGCGTCGGCCTTTTGTTGCTGATCGTTATCACTTTCGCGCTGATGTGGGCATTGCTAGGCGTATTTGAGGCAGATGCGGCTGAGAACAAGAGATCTGACAATCCGATGCAAATGGGCGAGGCCGAGCGGTTGCCGCCAGAACCACGGCTTCAGGCAGCACCCGGTTTTAAGATCGAAAGTGAGCGCGGACCTATAAGCCTAGAGCTTCGGCCACCACAGGCGGAGTATTGGGAATTGCAAAAGCAATGGGAACAACTCTGGCAAAAAGGAAGAAAGGACGAGCGTACGGGCACGATCACCGCTCTTCCGATCGATGAGGCAAAGAAACTGGTGCTGGAACGGGACCTTAAGGCACGAACAGGCCCTGAAGCGGCAAAAGCCGCAGATGAGCCGATCCAGATAGTTACTGACGCAAGTTCCGGCCGAAAAGCCGCACTTAAGAGACGCTGACGGTTGAAATGTCCTTGTGATATTCGATGAGTGTATTTGGCAAACATCAGCAGTTTTTGGCGAAGGCATCCATTGCCGCTGCGCTGATCTGCGCGGTCACCGGCATTGGTTCAGCTCAAAAGAACGAACATTACAGTTCACCTCTGTATTCGCCGAAAAAATATGATCCAAACCGGTCGCAGGGAACTGGCCTGCCCGAAGCTCTCAGAGAAACCGGGATCGAACAAAAACTCGGCGAGCAATTGCCCTTGGACACCGTCTTTACTGACGAAGAGGGCCGTGCGGTCAGCCTCGGACAGTTTTTCAACAAAGGCCGTCCTGCGGTCCTTGCTTTCGTTTATTACGAATGCCCGATGCTTTGCAACGAGGTTTTGAACGGCTTGACGGGCTCCTTGAAGGGCGTTTCGTTCAATGCAGGAAATGAGTTTGATGTTATTGCGATCAGTTTTGATGCAGCAGAAAACGAAAAGCCGGGGTTAGCGCGAAATAAGAAGGAGAGCTACATGAAGCGTTACGGCCGGCCGGGTACCGAGAATGGCTGGCATTTCCTGACGGGAAGTTCCGAGTCCATCCAGGCGGTTACGAAAGCGGCGGGTTTTGGTTTCAAATGGGACGAAAAGAGCAGCCAATTTGCCCATGCCGGCGGGGTGATGGTGGTCACGCCAAAGGGAAAGATGTCGCGCTATTTTTATGGAATAGATTACTCTCCAAAGGATCTGAAGCTGGGCATCATGGAGTCTGCCGACAATAGGGTCGGGAGCGTTTCAGAGCAGCTTCTGCTTTACTGTTTTCATTACGACCCATCAACAGGACGGTACGGACTGGCGATACTGAATGTAATGCGGCTAGGAGCGATATTAACGCTAATGGGTATGGCCGCGATGGGGCTGGTGTTTTGGAGAAGGAACAGGAAAGCATTGGAAAGTGGGCAGTGAATGTTGACTGGAGGGTCCGGTGAAGGGCTGGCCGACAGCGAAGATCACTCTCGACTCAGAAATTATGCAAACGAATTCGTGGGTACCGCTTTTTCCCGATCAGGCATCGACCTTTGCCTGGCAGGTCGATCTACTGTACTTCTATCTGATCGCAGTGAGCGTGGCGTTCACGATACCCATTGTTGCAGCCATCTTCTTTTTTGCCATTCGGTACAGGGAGAAGGAGAAATACGCCACGCCGGAAGAGATGCACGGGTCGATAGTGCTGGAAACGGTCTGGTCTATAATCCCGTTCATAATCTCGATGACGATCTTCCTTGGTGGGGCATACGTCTATTTTAATCAGTACCGGCTGCCTGACGAAGGAATGAACGTTTACGTCGTCGGTAAGCAGTGGATGTGGAAGATCCAACATGAGGCCGGTCAACGCGAGATAAACGAGCTGCACGTGCCTGTGAATACGAACGTCAAGCTGACAATGACGACAGAGGATGTGCTGCACGATTTCTCGATCCCGGCCTTCAGGACAAAAGCTGACGTCGTGCCGGGTCGTTATACCTATCTTTGGTTCAACGCGACGAAACCGGGCAAATATCATTTATTCTGCGCGGAGTATTGCGGCCTGAACCACTCAGGCATGGGCGGCTATGTTTACGTTATGGAGAAGGATGATTTTGCTGCGTGGCAGAGCGGCAATGTGTCCGGCCAGACGCCGATTGAACAAGGCCGTGACCTCTTTGAGAACAAGCTCGGCTGTGCTTCATGCCACGCCGGCGGGCCGCAGCAGCGCGGTGCCAAATTGGAAGGGATATACGGCAAGGAGGTTCGGCTGGTCGGAGGGCAAACGGTCATTGTAAACGACGATTATCTTCGGAACTCGATCCTTAACCCCGGCGCTCAGATAGTAGAAGGTTTCCAACCGATAATGCCCACGTTCAAGGGACAGGTAACGGAAGAACAGTTGATGGCATTGGTGGCATACATAAAGTCGCTCAGCGGGGTGACCGGCAATACCGCATCTCCGGCGGCGCCTCCCGCTGCTGCAAATACAGGCGGTTCGGGTGCGCCTGCGGCCAATGTCAACGCGAATAGATAGGTTTTACGATTATGCAAAGTGCGGAAGTAACAGGAAGAGGAGACGCAGACGCGCCAAAACTGAACTATCTTACCAATGGCTCGACGCTTAAGTCCTGGCTGCTTACCAAGGATCATAAGCGGATCGCGCTGATGTATCTTTTTTCGGTCTCAGCATTCTTCTTTATGGGGGGGCTGTATGCCGCCGCGATCCGGCTCGAACTGCTTACCCCGGCGACCGACCTGCTTCAGTCCGACACGTACAACAAGGCGTTCACACAGCACGGGATCCTGATGATCTTTTTCTTCCTGATCCCGTCGATCCCGGCGATCCTGGGCAATTTTCTGCTGCCGATAATGATCGGAGCGAAGGACCTCGCCCTTCCCCGAATAAACCTACTGAGCCTTTATTTTTACTGGATCGGCGGCGCTTTGACGCTCTTTGCCCTGATGCAGGGCGGCGTCGATACGGGCTGGACGTTTTACACGCCTTATTCAACGACGTTCTCAAATTCCTACGTAATGGCCGTCGGCCTAGGGATCTTTATTAACGGCTTTTCGTCAATCCTCACCGGTCTTAATTTTATTGTAACGGTTCACACGATGCGGGCCCCCGGTATGACTTGGTTCCGTCTGCCGCTATTCGTTTGGGCCCAGTACGCGACCAGCCTTGTAATGATACTCGGCACGCCGGTCGTGGCTATCACCCTCCTGCTTCTGGCGGTCGAAAGATTTGCTAGGGTGGGGATCTTCGATCCGGCCATAGGCGGCGATCCGATCTTGTTTCAGCATCTTTTCTGGTTCTATTCGCACCCGGCGGTCTATATCATGATCTTGCCCGGAATGGGTGTTATTTCAGAGCTGATATCTAATTTCTCACGCAAAAAGATCTTCGGATACGAATTCATTGCGTTCTCAAGCATAGCGATCGCGGTTTTCGGCTTCCTGGTTTGGGGCCATCATATGTTCGTCAGCGGCCAGTCGATCTATGCGGGTCTGGTCTTTTCGTTCCTGACGATGGTGGTAGCGGTTCCATCGGCCATCAAAATGTTCAACTGGACGGCGACGCTCTACAAGGGCTCGATCTCGTTCGATACTCCGATGCTGTATGCTATCGGGTTTCTTGGCCTGTTCCTGATCGGTGGATTGACTGGTTTGTTCCTGGGGTCGATCGGCCTAACCGTTCATCTTACGGATACATATTTTGTCGTGGCCCATTTTCACTACGTGATGGTCGGCGGGCAGGTGATCGCCTATCTAGGAGGCATCCACTATTGGTGGCCAAAGATGACGGGAAAGATGTACTCCGAATTTTGGGGCAAGATCTCGGCGATGCTTGTCTTTATAGGCTTTAACCTGACATTTTTCCCCCAGTTCATTCTTGGTTACCAGGGAATGCCGCGGCGCTATGCCTCGTATCCTGAAGAGTTTCAGGTGCTTAATATCTTTTCCACCGCGGGGGCCTCAGTTCTTGGTGTTGGTCTCGTGATGCCGGTGGTCTATCTGGTTCATTCTCTGTTTTATGGAAGGGCCGCGGGCGATAATCCATGGATGCTTCCAGGCCTTGAGTGGCGGACTTCGTCGCCGCCTCCGACTGAGAACTTTGAGAAGATGCCGGTGGTTACCTGGGAGGCCTATGAATTTGGCGAAGAGAACGGCCTTGATCTCGATGAGGCTCGGCGAAGAGACCTTGCCACTGTCAGCTAAGGTTCGCCGGGGGAGCTGCTTGAGAATCTTAACGAGCCGTTTTTCGCTCAGCCGGATGGGGAATTCGGAATCATTTTATGTCGGCACATTCATCTGACAAATTCGTTTATCACGAACCTGGACTGCAGCATCAGTTCGATGACATGAAGCAGCAGGAAGAATCGGTCTCCATCGGGATGTGGATGTTCCTGGTGCAGGAGATAATGTTCTTCGGCGGGCTGTTTACGGCATATTTGGTTTTCCGCTCGAGATACCCTCTTGCTTTTGCCGAGGCAAGCAACCACCTTGATGCCTTTTGGGGCGGCCTTAACACGTTGGTACTGATCGTCAGCAGCCTTACCATGGCCCTGACCGTGTATTACGCGCAGAAGAGCAACCGGACAATGCAGGTCGTGATGATCATTCTCACGATGTTCTTTGGTTCCGTGTTCCTGGGCGTAAAGGTGATCGAGTATACAGACAAGTACAACAGTGGCCTGATACCGGTTACCGGCTGGAACAAAAAGACCGATAAAGCGGCGGCTGAGATGGCGGTCGTTTCCAGCGATAGGTCAGCTCCTGAGCGATTCACTCTTCCATTTGAAACCGTGGCGGTCGCGGCCGGTGACACTTCAGGCTCCAAAAAGCCTTACGTGAACCCGAAGGGTGAGTTCCAGTGGAACTACGGGCATCATGTGCTCGACTATGCTCTGGAAAAGGAGCAAAAGACCCAAAAGGCGTATCTCACCGAGGATGAACGGATAGGGTACTTTTCGAACGGGCAATTCGATCCCAATAAGTATCGTGACAAGATAAGGATGTTTTACTTTATCTACTTTGTAATGACCGGCCTGCATGCTCTGCATATGATCGTAGGGCTTGGAATAATGGCCTGGCTGCTGTGGACGGCTTGGCGAGGTTATTACAATGCCGATTACTATGCGCCGGTCGAAATGTCGGGCCTTTACTGGCACTTTGTAGATATCGTCTGGATCTTCTTGTTTCCGCTTTTATATCTACTGGGACGGCATTTTTTGCATTGACGATTTATGGCTGAGAATCATCACGAAACGCACATTGGCTACCCGGGCTATATCGGGGTGTTTATGATCCTGGTCGTTGGGACGCTGTTTACCTATTGGTCCTCACATTGGGACCTGGATGCAGTTTTCCCCGGTGCGAATACGCTGCTTGCCTTAGCGATAGCTTTTACAAAGATGACTTTCGTGATGCTTTATTTCATGCACGTCAGGTGGAGTCCGAAACTGATATGGCTATCGGCAGTGGCCAGCTTTTTCTGGCTCGCGATAATGTTTGCCTACACCATGCAGGATTATCTAACACGGAGTCCGGGCGTTTTCAGCCCTTAGAAGAACCTAAATCGGACCCAGGACGCGGCGCGAACGGCGTTTTCTCTACGCGACCGCGTCTTTTTATTGGTTAGGATAGGAGCCCGTTTGCGTGCTATTATTCTCCGTTTAGCGCCGGCGGCGGGCCGTGCCTGCTAATGACTGGCGTAGACAACACCCTTCTCGGAGTGGTCATCAGAGTTTGGAGATGCTTATCAAGCTAAGGAATATCCGTTTGCTCCTCGTAGTAGCGCTTTTTTCAACAGGAGCACTCACCGGTTGTAATTTCATCAAGAAAGAAACAAGAACGGCTACCCTTCTTAAGACCGAAGATGCAACTCTCTCCGATTTGAAGGCTGAAGTTAACCGTTTTGCGCGGGTTGATTCGTTAAAGGCTCAAATGGACCTCAAATTTGAGGATAATTCATTTGCCCAGTTCGGTAATAAGGAAGTCTACAGGGCCGCAGATGGTGAGGTGGTGGTCCAGAGGCCCTCAAGCATACTGCTAATGGTAAGGGTCCCGCTCTTGAAGACCGACGTTGCTCAGATGGCCTCGGACGGAGTGCACTTTCAGGTAGCGGTGCTTAATGCCGGCAGCTGCAGCAGCTGCAAGAAGTTTGTGACCGGCTCGAACAAGGCCGATTATTCCAGCCTTCAGAGAGATCTGACCACTGAGAACGGAACGTTGTCTGGAGAGATCAGGCAGAACGTAAACGCATTTGCGAATTTGCGACCGCAGCATTTTACCGACGCAATGCTTGTTCGGCCGATCGACGAGCAAAGCTATATCTATACTGTGAGCACGATATTCCAGATCGAGGAAGACGAGACGGCAAGTAAGAAATCGGCGTTGAGAAAGGTCAATCGGGGTTATTACCTCCTGGACGAGTATGAAAGAAACGGTGACAATTCGCTGAAGATCGCCCGAAGATTTTGGTTTGACAGGATTGGTGATATCCGATTGGCGCGTCAGCAGATCTTTGATGCGGCAGGAGAAATAGAATCAGACATCGTTTATGGTGCAGAGGGACGTTTGACGGATTCGGGTATGTACGATCGTCTGCCGCTTCAGATCATTGTGACCCGTCCTCGGGAGAGGTACGCCATGAAGCTGACCTATCAGGTGCCGGAGAATGTGCGGATAGGGAACCGCTATCCGGAGTCAGCTTTTGTCCTTCAAAATTCCTGGGGGCTTGAACAGGTCGATCTCGATAAGAAATTGAAAGAGATGTCGGCCCAGAAGCCCGGCGACCCTGCTTCAGCAAATCGAAATTCAACAACAAGATTTCATTAGAGAACCGTCAGATGCCTCCGATCCTGCAGACCAAAGACCTTACAAAATCGTATAAGATCGGCAAGCTCGAGGTTCCTGCCCTGCGTGGGGTTACCCTTGATGTCGAGAAAGGCGAATTCCTCGCGGTAATGGGACCTTCAGGCTGTGGGAAATCCACTCTTTTGCATCTTTTGGGGGGCCTTCTTTCGCCAACAGGCGGTTCGATAATCATTGACGAAGAGGACATCTCAACCGTTACCGACGCCAAAAGGACTGAAATACGCCGCCGCAAGATCGGATTCGTCTTCCAGCGGTTCAACCTTTTCCCGACACTCACCGCCGAAGGCAATTTGAAACTTGCGGAAAGGATCCACACCGGAAACGGGGCGACTGACCCTGCACGTCGTCGCGAGGTCTTGCGGCTCCTCAGGCTCGAAGATAAAATGCATCACAAGCCGCTGGAAATGTCGGGCGGTGAACAGCAGCGGGTTGCGTTGGCGAGGGCGGTGATAAACAGTCCGGCGATAATACTCGCCGATGAACCGACTGGGAATCTCGATACGGAGAATTCGCAGATCGTGCTTGAAATGTTCAAGCGGTTGAACGAAGAATTTGGACAGACCATCATCATGATCACACACAATCCCGAAGCGGCCGCCGTTTGCTCGAGGACGATCCGAATGCGTGATGGGCATGTGGTCGCCGAATGATGGCCGATCGGATCGTGCTTTTTGGCCGGTGTTATTAAGCTCAACGTTTCCCGGGCCGCGGAGATGCGGCCGCAAGCCTATTATCGGTGACGAGATTGTTAAAAAAATTCATCCTGTGGGAATATAGTCGGGAAACGTCTGTTTACGTCATCTTTTGTCTTCTTATTGTCGGGTTCATCTTTCTTACGCCTAAATCCTGGTTCGAGAAGAAGGAACAGTTAGCAACCCGAACGTCACGTCTTATCGTCCAAAAGAAGGAACTTTCGTCCGATCCTGAAGCACTTCAGCGTCGGGTGCGTGAGCTTACCGGGCAGTCCGATGCGGAGATAATCTCCACCCGCGAAGTTGTTGGAAGAGACGGCGAGACATTTTACGAAATAGACATCCGCTGACGCACTTAAATATCATATAGATCCTGACATCTTCCAGAGTTATGCCTTTCTCCGGCATTTGTTCAGAGGAGCGTTTTTTTGAATGAAGCAATTATTGAGGATATATCTTCTTACTATCGTTTTTTTGGCGGCCGGTGGCATGCTCTTTGTCCAGGATGCTGCGGGCCAAAGCAAGCTCCGCGAGATAACCAAGCGAATGGACGACCATAACAAGGCTCTTTCGACCTTGAGAGCCCGTGTGACTATGGTCAAACGGAATGCCCAGCTCGGAGATTCAGAGACTACCGTCGGCACGGCGATCTACGCAAAGCGTCCGGGTAAGGACGCACTTGTACGCATCGATTGGCAGCGGCCGGAAGAGTCGCTCGCGGTGGTAGATGGACAATATTTTATGTATCGGCCAAGATTAAACCTTGTGCTGACAGGTTCGGTAAGAGATGCAGGAAAAGCGAAGCCTGGCGATCAGCCAAAGGGCACGTCGGCTCTGGCATTCATGAATATGTCCAGGGCACAGCTTGACGCGAACTATGAGGTCGCCCTCTTAAGCGACAACGCTACACTCAGCAATGGAGTCCGTACCTTTCATCTTCAACTTACCCCCAAAACGCGAACGAGCTACAAAACCGCAGAACTTTGGGTCGATGTTGACGGCATGCCTGTGCAAACGAAGATCAACGAGCATAACAATGATTCTACGACAGTCCTCCTTACTGATCTGCAGAAGAATGTCGAGTTGAGAACATCGAACTTCAAGATCGACTGGCCCAAAGGAACCAAAGTCCAGCGCAGCTGACATTTCCGTTCTCACAGCTATCTTCTGGCCTCGGTATGCAAAGTCGCCGGGGCCGCTCGTTTTCCACCAGGACCAAGAGGCGATGAGGTGTTGGCGGGCAAGCTGGAGCGGCAATTGGTTTGATATGCGATCTGGCGGCGATTATAATTTATCGTTTAGCTTATCTGCATTCCTTTGTATGTAGAAAGTTGTTAATTATGCCCAGGGCAAGCAGTTTCAGTAGGTTCACTCGAGGTGTACGGCACACGGTTCGTGCATTCGCTTCGACAAAACACCCCGTGTTGGTGCACATAGTTCCGATGCGGCGTTGTAACCTGTCCTGCACCTACTGCAACGAGTACGACAAGACAAGCGACCCGGTGCCGATCGATACGATGATCGAACGGATAGACAAGCTTGCAGAGTTCGGGACCTCTGTCGTCACGATCTCGGGCGGCGAGCCGATGATGCATCCTCAGATCTACGACATTATCGCCCGCATCCGCCACCACGGAATGATAGCCGGGCTTATATCGAACGGCTATTATTTTCAGGTTGAAAAGATCAAGAAGCTCAATGAGTCCGGGCTTGATTATCTGCAGATCTCAATAGACAACGTTACGCCCGACGATGTTTCCAAAAAGAGCCTCAAGGTACTGGATGCAAAACTTGTCAATCTACGCGACCACGCGAAATTTAAGGTAAACATTAACTCCGTGGTTGGGGGCGGGGTTGCAAACCCCGAAGAGGCCCTGATCATTGCTAATCGCGCACGCGATCTCGGGTTTTCATCGACGGTGGGTGTTATCCACGATGAGATGGGCCTAAACAAAGGCCTCACTGAACGCGAGCGAGAAGTGTACAAGGAGATCAAGGCGAAGGGGGCCCGATCTTACGCTCGTTGGAATTGGTTTCAGGACCAGCTTGTAGAGGGCGGCGAGTATGATTGGCGGTGCCGTGCGGGAGCACGGTATCTTTACGTCGATGAGAATGGGATGGTTAGCTGGTGTTCCCAGCAGCGGGGCACACCCGGTATCCCGCTGCTCGACTACACGCGGGAGGATATGGAGCGCGAATACTGGACCGAAAAATGGTGCGCACCGACGTGCACTATCCAATGCGTTCATCAGGTCGGCCACCTCGACGCCTGGCGCGACCCTCAGGTCTCTCTCTCAGACTACAACGATCGCAAGGGCAAGGGCATCAAGAAAGAGACCATCGCCCGAGCGATCGGTGCGGAATAGCTGTCCGATTAGCTACTTTCAAGGGGTGTAAACCGAGGACGATCTCCCGTGACCAACGAAGAACACAATAGATTCATTGCCTGGGCATTTATTGCCCAAGGAGGATTTCAAATTCTAATGGCCTTTTTTAATGGCCGCGTTGATCTATACTTTGTTTCCGGGCGACGACCCATACGGCCCTCCGCCCGTATTCTTCTATGTTTGGTTTGGATTTATTCTTGTCCTCCAGACCTTGTTCGCCGCACCGTCTTTCATCGCTTCTTACGCCTTATTCCGCCGAAAGCCCTGGGCCCGAATTGCAGCGATCGTCGGAGCTGCCCTGTCAGCGATGAATGTCCCGATCGGAACCGCGGCGGCCGTTTACTCTCTTTGGTTCTTTTGCGGCGAAGATTGGAAAGAGGTTTATCCCGAACGGGCGGAAAATAATCCCCGCGATGCACTAAGGATAACACCGATGCCTGAAACCCAATGGGAAGGTTATGCGAAGGACAAAGAAGGCGAATACATTTACCGCACCCCGCAGCCGCCGGATTGGCGCTGATGCATAGCTACGCCACGCTCGGCTGATGTTCGAGTATCTTTTCGATACATTCTTTTTCCGCAGCTTCATAGATCACTTCCCGGCATAGATGTGCAGGCGTATGGCTTTGCCGTCGTCTCGGTTTACGTTATCTTTGTAGATATGAAATTCGATCGAAAAAAGGCAAAGGCACTGACTAATGCACGGGAATTGGAACTGTATGATATGTCTCGCCCGCCGAGGCTTAGCAAGTTGACGGTAAAGGAGCTAAATGCCCTGATAAAACGAAGCAGAAATTTGCGGGATAAGCTCCGTGACGTAAAGCGGACTCAAGTGCGTTCAAAACTTTCTCAAGCTAAGGCCCGCGGTGTCGAAGCGGCGGACCGCAGCCGTGAAAAGGCAGAGCTTTTCGCGGAGGTGCATAATGTATTCACCGCTCGGTTGGCAAAGATCGAGGCAGGCGGCGCCAATGTCAGATCAAAGCCCGCAAAAAAACCACCGACGAAAACAGACAAGAATATTGAAACACGGGCAGACCGGACCAGTGCCAGACAAAAGCTGAAGGCGGTGAAAAATGCCGCTAATGCGCCTGCCGCGTCGAGCCGCAAGAAGGCGGCGCCCCCCCCTAGCAGCCCTGCAATGGCAGCGGCCAAAGCCAAGAAGACTCTCGCTTCGGCTGCTCGCGTAAGTAAAGCGGCCCCAAAAGGCGATAGCAAACCGGCAAGATCGCCCAAAGCAACTTTTGCTTCAAAAGCTGCTGCAAACCCTGAACGTACCGTTTTGGAATCTCCACAAGCGGCTGCACGAAAACCCGATCCGGTCGGAAAGGTGGAACACGAGAGAATAGCCCGCAGCGGAATCACACGGAAGCGGGGCCACCTTTCGTCCTTGAATAAGCGAAAGCAGGGTAAACGGGATTCAAGATAGGCGATCTGCCTGTCGGCCTAGGCCCATTGGAGTATTCTGTATTCCGACCGCTCCGACACATGAACGAGGTACTCAAAATACCGATACTGCTCGGCACAAACAGGAAAGACCGTGAAAGTGAGAATGTGGCTAAGTGGGTGCACTCAAAGATGCTCGAGCGCGGCGACATTGCCGCTGTGCTCTTTGACGTACGCGATTTCGACCTTCCCAAAGATGATTATGGGACGGAGCTGGCCGGCAGGTTTCCAGAATGGCGGGATGCGATCGTAAATGCGGATGGCTTGGTTATAGTCGCTCCGGAGTATAACCACGGGTATTCAGGGGTCCTGAAAAGCGTGCTTGATGTTTTGCTCAAGCAGTATATTCATAAGGCTGTTGCTCTTGTTGGGGTTTCGGCCGGTATTTTTGGAGGAACTCGAGTGATAGAGTCTTTATTACCGGTCGTTCGAGAGCTTGGGCTTACCGTTACTTTCACCGATCTTCATTTTCCTCGGGTCAAGACCAAGTTTGATGATGAAGGCAATATACTTGATCCGGCATATGAAGCGCGGATCAAGGATTTCCTGGATGAACTGATCTGGATGGCCCGTTCGCTGAAGTGGGGTCGCGACAACCTTCCATCGCGACACCACAAGCTTAAGACCACTTGAATGCTTTGCCCCCCCGCACCTCTAAAGGGTCTCCGCTAATCGAGGATGCCTCCCACTTCAGTGAACTCATCACCCGCCGAATATGCCAAAGTTCCGCTGATCGCACGGATAAAGACCCCTCCCGATGAGGCGGTCGGAGAGCCGACGTAATCGCCCGGCTGGCTGGAAACCGACCATGACTTATCAAAGGTGAATCGGCGTATTCCTGAGCCCTCCGCGCGAGCGTACACCTCGATCACGCCGTTAACAATTGCCGCCGATGGACTGCCGGAAATTTCTGCATCGCTAAGTGTCCATGAAAGCGAGGACCAGCTTCCCCAGGTTCCGCCACGTCCGCTGCTTCGCTTCGCCTCCCATAAAGAACCGTTCAGCCCGCGGACGTAAGCACGGTAGCTGCCATCCGGCAGCCGGATCGCGGTCGGGAAATCGACCATTCTGCCGCCTACATCTTCCACGGTCCATGGGCTGCTACCTACTTTGCGAGCATGGTAAAGCCGTCGGTTCCAACTCCTGAAAAATAGATCAAGAACTTCATTTTCCGAAGCGATCAGGGTTGGCTGCCCGAGGCCTTTGACCGACGAGCTAACCCTTTCGACATGGGTTTGCCCGCCATTCTTATGGATATGATAAAAGAAATAGTCGCTGGCAAGGACGACCACGTCGAAAGTTCCGGGTGCGCGGGATGCGGCAGCAGGATCGGAGATCACGTCTTCAGCAAGGATCCTGGCCCTTGACCATATGAGTGGCGGCCGTGAAACGTACACGAGTTGATTGGTAGTCGTGCGATAGAACATGTCGTGGATGTTGATGCTGCCGCGAAGGATAGCCGGTGTTCCGATCATCGGTGAGAGCTTTGCCGGGCTCCATATACCATTGAGAAAAATTGCGGGGTTCCCGCCGGCCCCGCGTGCCACGGCTTCTTCACCGGTTGCCGTACCAATATACCGCTTGCCGTCGTTCAGTTCGGGAAGAATGGTGTCATATATCGCGTCCCAAGTTACATTGTGCCCCGGAGCCGCTTCATCCACCTCTATCGAGAAAAGGTCCGTATTCCCAAGCTCGATAAGTGCATCACGTACCCTGCCCTCATATTCACGAATTGCTTCATCAAAACTTAATCCGCCCGCCATTTCCGGGTCATGATAGAGCTCGCTAAAGCAGCACCAATCGTAGCGATTTAGTATGTGTACTTGTTTTCGTCCGGGGCCATTGGCGCCCATCACATAAAGGTCTGGATAACCTGCTATCGAGTAAAGTCCTGGGTCGGTCTGCTCTCTGTCGCCGATTTCCGCCCCTACACGAAGGTAGAGCGGTATCGAACCCGCAACCGAGACACTCAGGCGTATACGTTCATCAATTGCCGAGTAAACGGTTGTGGTCCAACCGCCGCCCGAGAAGCCGACCATGCCGAACTCAGAGTATAGGGGAAAATCGTCTTGATACGATCTGGATGTAAGGTAATTGAGATAGATCGCTATCGGTTCAAGAAAGTATTTGATCGGGCTGCCTTTTTTGGGGTGCCGTGTCGGATCGTCAAAAAGCTCATTATGTGCTTCAAACCCTCCGTCGTCGTGAACCTCGATCTTAGTAGTAAACTCGGCGTTGAGGGGCATATAGACGCCGAGGACCGAATACCCATCGCCCAGCAATCCCTCCAACGTTCGCCGCATTCCAAAGCCTTCGTCTGCCGGGATACCACTGTCATGGAAGCTGGGAATATGCCCCAAATGTAATATTACGAGCCGCCCGTTCTTTACCGGCGGTATAAAATGGTGGGCATAACTAGTAACGTTTGCCTCCATTTTGACCATCAGTGTGTCAACCCTCTCGAGATCCGCGAGACCGGGAACTGGACTGATATCATTCTTAAGAACGGGGAGCTCAGGCATCCGCCTTGCGGGCATTCCATCACCGCCCCAAATGTAGTCTATTAGCTGTTGGCGTTTTGAATACACATCCGCCTGGGTGCGGATGGTGACGTGGCGGTCGTCCGTACCGGACTGGCCGAACGCGGCCGATTGAAGAAGCAAAAGAACCGCTGCTGGGAGAACAAAAAAACGCATAACTCCTTCGGAAACTTGCTGGCTCGGGGAGAGCGTGCGAAGTCGAACCGGAGAAACGTTACTGCTTAGGTATTTCTTTTCCGATCGTCCAGACGATTACGGAGCTGGAAAGACCCAGTCCGGACAGCCGCCCGGCCATCATAATTATAGTCTCACCTTCGGTCACAACACCAGCTTTTAATAGTGTTTTTTCGCCTTCTCTCAACATTTGACGTGTCGAACCCCCGTATTCATGCATATATGGCTCCACTCCCCAGATCAGGGCGAGCTGATTGCAGGCATCCCGCGAACTCGTTAGGCCAAATGTATGAAGGCCGGACCGAATGCTCGAAAGTCGTCTTGCCATGAGGCCGCTTTCCGTGAAAACGGCTACTTTTTCGGTGAGTATTTCCTTTGCCGCATACGCTGCTGCTTTGCACAGCGCTTGGCTGGTACGGCCCGAAGGAGGCTGCGAAAATTTTACCGGTTTCCGGAGTTGAGCTGGTTTAACGGTCTCGGCTGCTTCAATGATGCGGGCCATTGTGTTTACCGATTCCAACGGATAACTGCCGGTGGCCGTTTCTGCCGAGAGCATCAGAGCATCGCTGCCGTCCCACACGGCATTAGCTATATCTGAGGCCTCGGCGCGTGTTGGGCTTGGGCTGTCGATCATCGACTGGAGCATTTGAGTGGCGGTTATCACGAACTTATCGTTGGCTATAGCCTTCTCGATTATCAGCTTCTGATACACGGGCACAAGCTCTACGCTGGTCTCAACCCCCAGATCACCGCGTGCAACCATCACACCGTCGGTCTCGGCTATGATCTCGTCGAGGTTTGCGATCGCTTCGGCCATTTCTATCTTCGCTACAAGTAGGGCCGAGCCCATAGACCGCGTATTGAGCTTCTTGATAAGCTCTTTCACTTCACGACAATCCTCAGCCCGCCGGACGAAAGAAAGGGCGATGTAATCGACATTTTGGCCCATGGCCCAGACAAGGTCGGAATGGTCTTTCTCCGTCATCGACGGTATCGGGAGCGGCGTATTAGGCAAATTGATGCCTTTGCGCTCTTTCAACCAGCCGCCTACAACTACTCGACTTAAGACATCGGTCTCGGTCTCTGATTCAACGGCGAGCTCTATGGAGCCATCGTCGATAAGTATTCGAGTGCCGGGTGAAACGACCTCCGGCAAATGGCCGAAGTTGGTAGAAACCTCTCGTTCGTTGCCCTCAACCTCTCGAGTCGTCAGCGTGAACGATTCGCCGACCTTTAGCTCGACTGGCTGGCCATCTTTCAGTGTTCTGGTCCTGATCTTGGGGCCTGAAAGATCGACGAGTATCGCGACCGCACGCTTTAGTTTCGCTGCGGCAGCGCGCACATTTGCGATAGCCTCGGTATGTTCCTTCTGTGTCCCGTGCGACATATTGATACGCACTGCACTGACGCCGGCATTCAGTATTGCTTCGATCTTTTCCTGTGTATTGGACGCGGGGCCAAGGGTAGCAAGGATCTTTGCTTTTCGCATAAGTTCTCTGAGCGCAAGTCTAACTCAAGGTTAGTACAAGAGAAAACGAGCCAGGTCTCTGCCGGATCAACGCCGTCGATCCGTAAATGATCGAGACTTTTCACAGTAGTTCATCACGGCGGCGACAAAGGTCGAGTGAGACCACGTCAGCGGCGAAACCGACGTATGTTCGCCGGTCACGGGATCGAGTTGTTCCGCTAAAACGCCGGAAGGCAAAGCTGCCGATGTGACGGCCTGTATAATTTCCAGAGCGGCCTTAAGCTCGGCTGGAGAGCTAGCCGCGGCTGTGTAATACTCGGCCAACCAAAGAGTGCAAATGAACCACGCATTTCCGGTCACGTCCTCAGACGTTCGCATATAACCGTCGTTTTCAAATCTTGCGATACCTCCATTTACCGACAGCTTATCCTTGATCGCTTTCATTGTACTGGCCACTCTTTCATCCATCGGTTCAAAGCAGCCGAAATAAAACGTTCCGAACAGAGAGGCGTCGACGGTCGTGTCACTTTTGAGCCGACCTTCCTGATCCGCTTCTAGTGACCGCACAAAGCGCCCCGCTTCCGGGTTGTAAAGGTACTCCCCCATCGCGGCAACTATTTCGTCAGCCGCGTTCCTATATTTCTGTGCCCGGCCGTTCTCTGCAAAAAGTTCGGCGAAGCTCGCTGCCGCGCGGAGGCCGCCGACCACGGTCGCGCAGGTAAAGGTATGCACACCCCGGCGGTCTTCCCATAGGTTCCAGCTCGGCTTGGGCAGTTTCGTTTCATCATCACGGAAATCGACCATAAAATCCGCACATGCGATGACCAGTCGCCTATACATCCTGTGGGCGAACTCGATGTCGCGAAACTTATCGTAGTGGTGCCAGAGTGCCCAAAGAACAAGAGCTGTCTCATCCTCCTGAATGGGTTCCAGACGCCGTTCATTCCAGCCATCCCACGATGCGTGCCATCCAGATGCGACCGTGCCGTCCGGATTGTACTTCTGCAGGAAATAACCTTTCGGATGGACGATCCTTGAACATAGGTCAAAGAACTTTCTCGTGATGTGAGAATAGCCCGCAAGATCCAGCGCCTGTGCGACAAACGCACCGTCCCGGGTCCAAAGATAGCTGTAATGGTCGGTTGCCCGTTCGGTAACGTCAGAATCATTTGCTGCTAAGATCGCCCCACCTCTATCAATCTGTGTGTGAATTATCAGCAGCGACCGCTTGTACATCTCAACGACCGAAGGGGGAAGCGGGCCAAAATAGGTTTCATTCTTGTTTACCCAGGCACGCCAATAATTTTCCGTGTAATCAAAATACTTTTGCGGTTTTTGATCGATTACGTGAGAGTTAAGTTGAACGGCTTCCTCATAGGAAGAGGCTGCTGCGATCCAATAGTAGAATTCGAAAGTTTCGCCCGGCTTGATCCTTGCAGAAAGGCCTATCGTTGAATCAACAGATCCTTCGGTGATCGCTCCGCGGCTCAATTCTCCGTCTTCGGCGTCGCGCCATGTGCCTTCCTTGTCGCGAAATGCCTTTCGGCCGGTAGCGAAATCGTCGAAAGCTGGTTCCGTGTTTATCAGGAAATAGCGATGTTTCTTGTAGTGGACGATCCCGCGGGTGTTTGGGTCGAAGAAAGCCGTGTCGCCGACCTTGTTCTCGTAAATGCGGAAATCGTGATGAAGAAAGACCCGGAGATCGGCAGCCTCTGCCCCTAAATTCTTCGTTAAAATTCTGCGCAGGAAGATGTTTTTATGGCTGGCGACGGTGTCATTTGCCGAGATCTCTATTTCAAGGCGGGCGTTGTTCAGCGATACATCCGTAACCAGCGTTTCCGGACGATAGCGAAGCGTTCGATCCCACTCGTCGGAATTGACCCACGAAAAATCTCCGTTTAGCCAAATGCCGAACCGGAACGGGAAACCTTCGGTATGGTTTTCCTGGCCAACATGGGGAAAGTAAATGTCGCGGATCTGGTAGCTGCTGTCAAAATTAACCAGAAGACTGCCGTTTCCAACCGGGATGTCACGCATAAAAGACGTGGATCAGTTCAGATCCTTGATCATTGAGATCGCAGATCCTACAGTTTCGCGCTCGTTAATGAAGACAAGCGTTTCAAGAGCGGCATCAGTATTGAACCATCGAGCCTCGGCTACCTCATGATCGTGATCTTCAACGTTACCGGACAGATATCTCATCAAGTACCAATGGACCCGTTTATGATAACGAGAGCGCACGCCATCGTGATCAACAGTGAACCAATATTCAGTCGTTCCGATCTTGTCGATCGGTTCGCCCACAATTCCTGTTTCTTCGCGAACCTCACGCTGTGCGGCCTCAACTTCCGTCTCGCCCGGGTCAATGATCCCCTTCGGGAGCTGCCATCGATGTTCAGAGGCGGTCAAAATGAGAACGATCTCGAGACGACCGTTTTCGAGTCGATAAACCACCCCCCCTGCAGAGACCTGTTCGTGCGTCATGAGTTTTTGCGCATGCGGTCTCATTTTTTTCCCTTTACGGCCCTTTCGACGATATCATCCAGTTCGACCTTGATCTTGTCGTTGAAACCAATGATCTTCTTTAACAATTTACCCTCTCGGTCGAAAACAGCGGTTTGCGGGATCGCGGTTTCCTGACCAAAAATGAACGAGGTAAGCGCTTGTTCGGGATAGCCAAGCGTATAGTCTATCTTAAGGCGTTCGACAAAATCCGGCACCTTTGCTTTATCTTCGTCGTCTCCCACGTGCAGGCCGACAACGACAAGGTTTTCGGGGCCATATTTCGCCTGCAGATCCTTTAGATGAGGAATCTCTTCGATGCACGGGGGGCAATTTGTTGCCCAGAAGTCTAAGATTATTGCTTTTCCGCTATGGTCTTTTATCTTTCCGATATTGCCGCTGAAATCGGTCCAACCCATCTCCGAGATCGGTTTTGTCGGACGGGATTGCGAATCTCTAAGCGGCACATCATTTATCGAGACCGGCTTGTTGCCGACTGTTACGGGTGCCGCAGCTGGGCGACATGAGATCAGAAAAAGGCTAGCGGGGATCAAGATCAACAAAAATCGCATTACTGCCATTTTACACGAAACTGCCCCGCCGACATCATGCGAACTCGGCTATCATGAACTATGCGGGTTCGAACAAATAGAAAGCTTTGCTGAATGCCAATTTATCCTCGACAAATAGAGCGGAGGTCAGCGAATCCTCAATATGCGGGAAAGGTGGATGAGCCCAATGCCGTTGGCATCTCTTCAAATTTTCACTGCGGCAGCTTCGTCAAATTCTCTTTGCTTATCGACAAGAAGTCGAAAACTATACTTCAGGCTAAGTTTCTTTCGAATGGGTGTGGTTTCATGATCGCGGCTGCCGACACGCTGGCGGAGAAGCTCATTGGATCGAGGCTTACCGATCTCGGAGGCTCTGACGAAGATTACTTCTTTCAATACGTTCAAAATGAGACCGGGCAATATCCGACCGAAAGGCAGGATTGCTCGAAGGTCGCGATCAATGCCTTAGGCGAGGCTCTGGCCCACCATCGTTCTCTCGTGATCGAGGAGTTTGCCGGCGAAAAAGCGCTTATTTGCACCTGCTTTGGAGTATCAGAGGATTCGATCGAGACCGCGATAAGGCAAGGGGGAGCAAACACTGTAGAGTTGGTTGCCGAGGTCTGCCGCGCCGGCAGCGGATGCGGATCCTGTCGTCTGCTGATCCAAGAAATGCTCGATCTCGCCGGTGGCGGCTGAATTTGCGATGCGGTTGACCTGATATGCTACAATGCAGATAATATCCCGCTCTAGGCGGGTCAGATCGGAATACCGGGTGAAGATATCTCTGCGGTCCGATATTCCGGCTGCACTATAGTTTTCCCAATGGACGACCCTGCTAGTTTATCTTTCCTTCTCGCATTCGTAGATCTCTCGGAGCCAATTGCAACACCGACATTCGGGTGGTCGGCAATAAGCATCATCTCGGTCATAGTCTTAGTCCTTGCTAACGGCTTTTTCGTTGCCAGCGAGTTTGCCCTGGTAGCAGTTCGCAAATCCCGTATCGAAACACAAGCCGCTGATGGAAATGCGGCCGCACAAAGATTATTGGGAATGCTCAACAATCTTAATGCGTATATTTCCGCTACCCAGCTCGGCATAACGCTTTCATCGCTCGGCTTGGGATGGATCGGGGAACCGGCAGTAGCAAGATTGCTCGAACCTCTGTTTCTCGAATTGTCACTTTTGACGGGTTCAGCCTTCTTCACGTCAGTAGCCTTCATAAAAACAATCTCGTTTATCGTGGCGTTTTCCTTTATCACGTTCCTTCATATCGTTTTTGGCGAATTGGCCCCGAAAACGGCCGCACTGGAACTTTCTGAGCGGGTGTCTTATTTTATCGCGGTCCCGCTGATGATCTTTTACAAGGTTTTCTATTATCCGATCCGGCTGCTTGATTGGGCGGGAACAAAAACTGCAAGAATGTTCGGGCTTAGACCCTCGGGCGAACACGGATCGAGCTACACGGAAGAGGAGATACGCCAGCTAATTCGCGCGTCGGAAGCAAGCGGCCATCTGAACAAGGAAGAGGGCGCGCTGATCAACAAGGTATTTGAATTTTCCGAAACGACGGTAAAAGAAGCTATGGTGCCCCGGACCGAGATAATTGCTCTGCCCGAGAACAGCACGTTGGAAGAGATCGTTAGGGCGTTTCGACAGCACGGATATTCCAGGCTGCCGATATATCGCGGTTCTCTCGACGACATGATAGGATTCATTCACAGCAAGGATGTGCTTTCTTACTTGCTTCGCCCAAAGGCCTTTCGGCTCGAACGGATCATTCAGAAACCAATGTATGTTGTTGACACCGCGCGGCTTGAAGATGTGCTTCGTCAGATGCAAAAGGAAAAGTTCCATTTTGGATTCGTTGTAGATGAGCATGGCGGCATTGAAGGTATCATTACATTGGAAGACCTGCTTGAGGAGATCGTCGGCGAAATATCTGACGAACACGACGAAGAGGTCAACGAGCAGATACATCCTCAGCCCGATGGAAGCGTTATTCTCGACGGAGGTGTTGCCGTCCGCGATCTGAATCGTCGCCTATCCCTTAACCTTCCGGTTTCTGAGGGATACACTACCGTTGCCGGCTTTCTGATGTCGGTCTCGGGATCGCTTTTGTCCGCCGGTGATACGGTTCCGTTCAACGGCCACGTCTTTATCGTGGAGAAGGTGAACAAACGAAGGGTCGTACAGGTCAGAATGACTGAAACGGCCCAGCCTCCGATCCAAACTGCGTGAAGAATGCCGTTTATGTAAAATCCGCTATTATTACGATCTTTGCCGTATTTGCGGCTGGTATGACGGTCCATGGTCTTCGAGCTTCCTATGTAGGCATCAGGAAAGGGAAGCCGGACGAAAACTACATCCAGTCAACCGACTGCCGTCTTTGTCATGAGGAACACTACACATCTTGGAGCCGGACCCACCACAGCCGAATGACCCAGGACATCTCGCCCGAAACGCTTCAGGGTGATTTTGTCGAGAACAACCAATACGAATTTCAGGGTGTGAAGGCCAGGATGGAACGGAACGTAGGCGGGTTCTTTATGAACCTGAGCTATCCGGATGGGCGTTCTGAAACATTCAAGATCGAGCGTACGGTCGGATCGCGACGTGTCGAACAATACGTTGCGAAGCTGAACGGACAGTATTTTCGTCTTCCGCTTGCATATGACCTGATCAATAAGAGATGGATGAGCCTGAACGGCTCTTTCTTTTATCCCGATGGCGGCGACTTCAAGCAGCATTTCACACAGTGGGACACTAATTGCGTGTTCTGCCACAACGTAAAGGCCCAGCCGAATTTCAATTTCACGACCCGTCGGGCACGTACCGAGGTGAACGAGCTCGGAATCGCGTGTGGAGCCTGCCACGGCCAAGGAGCGGAGCACGCCGAGATGGCGTCATCTCCGTTCACTCGCGCCGCCTGGCGGTTTTCGGATGGTATCAAGAAGATCGTTAACCCGCTTGAGGTCGATTCCGACCGTGCGATGATGATCTGCGGCCATTGCCACGGCCAACGTGTGCCCTATCCTGACGATCGGATCAGAGAAATCCTTGCTGTGGGTGATCCGTATAACGCGGGTGACGATCTGTCAAAATTCTATCGCCCCGTTCACGCAGATACGATGATCGGCGAATTCTCATTCGCCAGCCGGTTTTGGGCGGATGGTTCGCCTCGGCTGACAGCCTACGAATATCAGGGAATTCTCGCTTCGCCCTGTTTCGTTAAAGGTAAACCGGGCGATCGTATAAATTGCATGACCTGTCACACGATGCACGGCGGTGACGTTAAAGGACAGATCACCGAAGAGATGCGCACCAACGCAGCCTGCACGCAATGTCACACAGTGTATCGTGAATCTGAGCAGGTGGCACAGCATACAAAGCATCTTCCGAACTCGACCGGAAGCTCATGCTATTCGTGCCATATGCCGGAGGTGGTGTATGGCGTCCAGGCATTTCACAAAACACACCAGATCGGCGTTCCGCAGCCGTCTCTTACGATCGAGAAAGGCGTGCCTAATGCATGCAGCCAATGTCATGTTGACCAGTCTGCAAACTGGGCGATCGAGCAGGCAAAGCTCTTCTGGCCTGAGCGATACGGGGAATCAGCTTCGTCACCGGATCATCAGTTCGACATTCCGGAAGGCGTGCGCGGTCTTTTCGCCGGAGACGCCCTGACGCGTGCGATGATGGCGGACGCGTTGCTGAGGCGAGCCGGCCCTGCGTGGTCGCTTCCGCTGCTGGCCGAATCATTCGATTCGGACAATTATCCGATAGTTAGGTTTTTTGCAGCGAACAACCTGGCCGCGTCCGGCCTGCATACGTCGAAACCCGATTATCTCGCAGACGAAAATGCGAGGCGTTTGCAAATTCGGTTGTGGATTGAAAGAATGGATGCGAGCCGTATGGATGAAAGCCGGAGGCTAGCCGCACAGCTTCGAAAACTGCGCAAAGACGTCGATCTTGAGGTCGGCGAATGACCAATGGAGTGCCAAACAAGGACTCGAGTGTTCGATCGGTCGCGTCGCAGGCATTGATCGGCCTCGCTGCTTGGATGACGTTCGGCCTGATTCTCGAAGGGCTGATCGGTTTCCGGTCACCGTCGTATCTGCAGGACCCAACCCGCCGCGAGTTGTTAAGGCTGGCGCATGCCCACGGCGCGATATTTGGTATCTTGCTAATTGTTTTGGGCCTGGCGCAGCACGCTGGAATGATCTCACCTCCGCGTGCGGCCCTCCTGAGCCTTCGTACAGGCACCATCTTGATGCCTGTCGGGTTCCTTCTTGGCGGCATCTGGCTCTACGGTACCGACCCGGGCCCGGGTATCTTCCTTGCACCGCTGGGCGGACTAATGATAATTTTTGGCGTGATCACAACGGCTGTAGCTTTTCTATCCGAGAAAAGATCGGATCTTAATAAAGACATCGACAATTCTAGGTCTTCAACGAAGGCCTCTAAAAAATCATGAGCATAATAGATCAAGTTTGGGCGCGCGAGATCATGGATTCCAGGGGAAACCCCACGATCGAGGCCGAAGTTGTTCTTGAGGATGGCACGATCGGGCGTGCTGCCGTCCCGAGCGGTGCATCAACCGGCGAGAACGAGGCGGTCGAACTGCGAGACGGTGACAAGCTCCGCTATCTTGGCAAGGGCGTTCTTAAGGCAGTCGAGAATGTCAACGATAAGATCAGCAAAGAGATCGAGGGCCTGGACGTGCTCGACCAAACGCAGATCGACCAGGCGATGATCGAATTGGACGGCACGGAGAATAAGTCAAACCTCGGGGCGAATGCGATATTGGCGGTATCGCTCGCAAGCGCTCGAGCTGCAGCCGCTATCCAGCAAATGCCTCTTTATCGCTATATCGGCGGGACAAACGCAAAGACGCTCCCGGTGCCGATGATGAACATTCTAAACGGTGGAGCCCATGCGGACAATAATGTAGATTTTCAGGAGTTCATGGTAATGCCTGTCGGGGCGGAAAGTTTTGCGGAGGCCTTGCGGTGTGGTGCGGAGATATTTCACAACCTTAAGTCCGTCCTGAAAGCACGCGGATATTCTACCGGCGTCGGCGACGAGGGTGGATTCGCCCCGGATCTGCGGTCAAATGAGGAGGCCATTGAGACTATCCTTGAAGCGATCGACAACGCAGGCTATAAAGCAGGGCAAAATGTGATGCTCGCTCTTGATCCGGCCGCAAGCGAATTTTTTAGCGAGGGTCGCTACGTATTCAGAAAATCCGACAATCGCGAGCTTTCGCCTTCAGAAATGGCGGCTTACTGGACGGATTGGTGCTCAAAGTATCCGATCATCTCGATCGAGGACGGTATGGCCGAGAACGATTGGGAAGGCTGGAAGGAGTTGACCGAGTCAGTCGGTGAAACGGTCCAACTGGTTGGCGACGATCTTTTTGTCACGAACGTCAAATTCCTTCGCCGAGGGATCGATGAAGGTATAGCAAATTCGATCTTGATAAAGGTTAACCAGATCGGCACGCTTACCGAAACCCTCGATGCAATAGAGCTTGCCCGAACTAATAAAATGACGGCCATCATCTCGCACCGCTCCGGCGAGACCGAAGACACATTCATCGCTGATCTTGCCGTTGCGACTAACGCGGGACAGATCAAGACCGGGAGCCTATGCCGATCGGACCGCATCGCAAAGTTCAATCAACTTCTTCGCATCGAAGAAGATCTTGGCGATTCGGCCCGGTATCCGGGCCGTCGTGCGTTTTATCAACTCGCGCTTCCTAAGGCCAGCATGCAAAAGCATGTTTGATGCTGCATTTGAGAGATACCAGTGATCCGGTCTCACGGAGAATTCAGCATTGATGACGACCGATCGCGGATCGACCTTGCCGCGGTGCATTCTTTCCTGTCGGAAGAGTCATATTGGGCGCGAGATCGCACACTTGCACAAACGCGAACGGCGATAGAAAATTCGATCTGTTTCGGTGTTTATCGAGAAGAAAAGCAGGTCGGTTTCGCCCGCGTTGTATCTGATAAAGCGACCTTTGCATATCTGGGCGATGTTTTTATTCTTGAGGAGTATCGCGGGAGAGGCCTTGGGAAATCGTTGATGGCAGCGGTGATCGAGCACCCCGACCTTCAGGGGCTCAGGCGCTGGGTACTTGCAACTCGGGACGCACATTCGCTCTATGCACCATTCGGATTTCGACAGCTTGTATTTCCCGAGCGGTGGATGGAGCGTCCAGCTGCGGATGCTTATTGAAATTTTGCTGGCTTTGTTTGGCCGCCGGACCGTGTTGCGCGTTCTTCCGCACCTAGCCGGCTGCTGACGGTGGAGCAATTCACAATGTCCTATCAAACTAGACCGCCGCTTGCGTTGATCATCCTCGATGGTTGGGGAATCTCTGCATCAAGGGTCGGAAACGCGTTGGCTCTCTCGCATACACCGATTTACGATGACATTTGCAAACGATATCCGTCTGCCCGATTAGAGGCATCAGGTGAGGTTGTTGGCCTGCCGCCCGGAAATTCTGGCAACGCGGAAGCGGGCCATCGAACCCTGGGGGCCGGGCGGATCGTGAAGACGGCTGCCGCTCGCCTTGAAGAGGATCTTGCCAGCGGAGCCTTCCTGAGGAATGAAGTCATACGATCGTCCTTTGACAAAGCAGCTGCCCGGGGTTCGTCCATTCATTTGATCGGTCTCCTTTCCGATGCAGGCGTTCACTCGTCACATGAAAGCCTTTTCGCTTTGCTTCGGATGGCGAAGGCGGCCGGGGTCCATGACATCTTCGTTCATGCGATCCTTGACGGCCGCGATGTCGGCCCCCGAACCGCTGAGATCTACGTTGAGGCCCTTGAGATCAAGATGGCTGATATCGGAGTTGGACAGATCGCATCGCTCTGTGGACGATTCTACGCAATGGACGAGGGCCAAAGATGGGAACGAACGGCCAGGGCATTTACCATGATGGTCCACGGGGAGGGCGAAAGAACTTTTGATGCGGCCTCTGCGATCCGCGCGTCGTATCTGCGGGGAATATCAGACGAATTCATTGCTCCGATCGTGATCGAGAGAACGCCGGGAGAGCCGCTAGGGGTGGTAAGGGAAGGTGATGCCATTGTTTTCTTTAATCACACCGCAAGTCCCATGCGCCAACTGGTCAGATCGCTGACAGTTTCTGAGGCGTCCACGCCTAAGCCGAAAGTCGATGCCGCCTGTATGACCGAATACGATCAGGCTTTTGGATTGCCATTCGCCATTGGTGAGGAGGCAGGGCGAAACCTCTTCTCGGACATTATGGGACATTGCGGTATCAGGAATTATCGGATCACAGAATCTGCAAGAGCCTCACACCTTTCGGCAGTCTTTAACGGTGGCATTCCGGCATCAGGCGTCGAAACGGACGTGTTTACGCAAACGCGTTCCGACAACCTCCTCTCGGAACCAGAGTCCCGCAGTTTTAAGGTCGCCGATGCTGCGATCCGCTGTATTGAGGATGACCCGAACGGAGTGTTTATCGTAAATTTGCCGGCAGCCGATCTGCTAACCGCATCAGGGAGTCTTGATAAGACGGTAGAAGCGGTTCAGTTTGTAGACACCTGTCTCGGCGGAATTGTTGAAAAGATCGCTGAAGTCAACGGCGCCGTTATAATAACCTCCTCTCACTCTGGATGTGAGGCCGTGTCGGAAGGCCGTCAAAGCTCGGCAAGCGGCACTGTGCCAGCCAATCCCGTTCCCATGCATCTGATCGACTTTAACGATCTCAGTGTCGGACTTTCCGATGGCTCGCTTATCGATGTCGCTCCCACTATGCTCGGTATCCTCGGCTTGAAGATACCGTCAGACATGACCGGACGCGATCTGCGATCGTATTGATCGGTTGCAAACGCGTTCACGCGATCAAAGTGAGATATGGTCCCCACAGGCTTTTCCCGAAGCCGGGCACCGGTTGCGACGGGATTTGAGCGCTCAGGCGTTGATAATAGGGGGTTGAGGCGAAAAAAAGTACATGAGTTCCGGGAATGAGGGCTTTGGTGCAAGTCAACCTCCTCAGAGTGTGACTTTCCATTCTCCGCGTGATAATCTGCATTTTCTTTTGATCTCGAGCTCACAGCTTCTTTCCGCTTCGTATGGTTGAGGAATTTGCATTCGACAACACGGAAGAACGTAGGAAACACCGGCAAAACGGTACCGGTTGGGTTGAGGTGATCGTAGGTTCGATGTTCTCGGGGAAATCCGAAGAACTGATCCGGCGGCTAAATCGTGCCACGATTGCACGCCAGCGTGTACAGGTATTCAAACCTCTGATCGATTCACGATACTCTTTGGAAGAGATCGCCTCCCATTCAGGACGAAAGCACCTTTCAAAGCCGGTGAAAACGTCTGCCGAGCTACGCGAGCAGGTCGAAAACGAGACCCAGGTGGTCGGCATTGATGAGGGCCAGTTCTTCGACGCAGGTATCGTTGAGGTGGTGAACACGATGGCTAATGAGGGTAAGCGAGTGATCATTGCCGGCCTCGACCAAGACTACAAGGGAAAACCATTCGAGCCGATGCCGCAGCTGCTATGCATAGCTGAATATATCACGAAGATCCATGCTATCTGCGTAAAATGCGGCTCAACGGCCAACTTTACACAGCGAACCGTGGAATCAGAAGCGCTCGTTGAGGTCGGTGCCGGGGATAAATATGAGGCCCGATGCCGGCGGTGTTTTGTCCCTCATGCAGACCCTCCAACAATAACTAAAGGATGAATTTTCGTTCTTCCACTTCTTGACCCTGGCGTAAAAGAAAATATAAGCTTCGCAGTATCGGGCAAACGGGCAGTCGTTTTAGGTGTTTAGACGCGCCGTTTTACGAGCGCTCAAAGGAGGCATATGAAAAGCAGTACAGATCTTGTAAAGGAAGCGTATGAGAAGTTTGGCAGCGGCGATATTGATGGCTTGCTCTCGCTTATGACGAACGACATCCACTGGTCCACGCCTGTGATCGACGGTACGACCATTGGCGGCGTACGCCGCGGACACGAGGGCGCCGGAGAGTTCTTTCGAATTCTCAACGAAACCGAGATCGTGAATAATTTCGAGCCGAGAGAGTTTATCAGCGAAGGAAACAGGGTTGCCGTCCTGGGTACTTATGGGGCTACGGTCAAAGAGACCGGGCGGAGTTACGAGATCGAATGGGCCCAGTTCTTTACGGTCCGCGATGGCAAGATCGCGAGCTTCGATGAATATTTTGACACCGCGATCGCTGCTAAAGCCTTTCAGAAGGCACTTCCGGCCTAGTATCGCCGGCGTTGATGCAAATATATTGACTGCATAGGTAAGCGGCCTAATGGCCGCTTACTGCATTATGCACTTTCAAGTTCTCTCAGGGCGGCGAGGCCATATTCGGATCGGTCAATAAGGGGTGGCGGGCTCCTTTCGCACTCTACTCACTTGTTGCAGACGATCCTTCAGAAGAAGCTTTCAGGTCTCGCTTCGATAAATCCCTGTTTATACTGGAATTTATGCATAGAAATGTAAGAATTATACTTCCAAGCGATACTAAAGTGTTCTATAATCCCTTCGACAAACTAGACGCGGTCCATTGCTCACTTTTCCCGGAGAGGTTTTACCGGGTACGGGTACGAGGTGAAAATGAACGAAGATGCGAATACCGCGACCATCCGAAATTGCTACGAAAAATTTAGCCGCGGAGACATCACCGGTCTGCTCGAACATATATCGGAGGATGTCGATTTTACCGTTCCGGAAGTAGAGAATGCTCCTTACGGAGGAATCTGGCACGGACGTGCAGATGTCGAACGATTTTTCGAGCTTATTGAACTCGCTGAGGTTCTGACGGATTTTGAGGTAAGAGAATACATTGCCCAGGGTGATCGGGTCGTTGTGCTGGGCCGCTCAACGGCAACGGTACGTTCGACCGGAAGACATTACTCAACCGAGTGGGTTCATGTTCATACTGTAAAGGACGGAAGGATCACAAGCTTCAGTGAGTTCTTCGACACGGCCGCGGCCCTGCGAGCATTTCAAAAGGTAACGACAGCCTTGACGTAACTAAGGTGATCCCGATGTCAGTTCACTTGACGCCGGCGCCTTAGCGTTAGAATAAGGGCCTGCCTCCAGACGGAGGGACAACAAAGTTAGCGATCGCATTATTCCACATCCGGCCATGTCCGCGGCCGCGCATTGAAATTTCGCCCGATCAGCCCCAGAATACTGACAGTCCATGCACACCTCTCAGTTGTTTGCAGATCTGCTGATCATTCTGCTGGTTTCCGTACCGGTCGCCTATTTTTGCCTGCGAATGAAGCTCCCTCTGTTGGTAGGGCTAATGCTTACGGGCATCGCCATCGGACCATACGGTCTGGGCCTGATCCGCGAAGTGTCGGCGATAGAGGTGCTTGCAGAGATCGGGGTAATGCTCCTTCTGTTCACCATTGGACTTGAATTCTCGCTCCGTCGGCTGCGCGAGATGAAGACGATGGTGCTGATCGGCGGCAGCCTCCAGGTAATCGTGACTATTGCGGCGACGGCTGGCATTGCAGTCTTATTTGGACGCGAAACCCAGCAGGCAATTTTTTTCGGTTTTCTGGTCGCACTTTCGAGCACGGCGATCGTCTTAAAGAGTTACGTGGACCGGAACGAGATCGATGCCCCGCACGGCAGGACTGCAATCGGGATACTTTTGTTTCAGGACATCAGCGTAGTGCTGATGCTTTTGCTGGTCCCGATCCTTGCCGGGCAAGACGAAATGACTTGGGCGGGAGTTTCGATAGATCTGGGCACATCCATCCTTGCTTTGGTATTGATCGTCGTCGGGGCTTGGTTTTTACTTCCTAAGCTTCTAAAGGTCATTACGGGCCTGAAAAGTCCAGAGGCTTTCCTTCTTACAGTAGTATTGTTCGCGCTCGGACTCTCGTGGATCACGTCGCATTTCGGCCTCTCGCTTGCCATAGGAGCGTTTATTGCCGGTATGGTGCTGGCCGATTCCGAGTTCAACCACCAGGCTACCAGCGAGATCCTTCCATTCCGCGATGTTTTCAACGCGGTCTTCTTCGTTTCGATAGGACTCCTTCTGTCGGTAGGTACCCTTTACGAGAATTTGCTTGCTGTCTTCGCTCTCGTTTTGGCGCTTATTGCGGGAAAGGCCCTTATCGTTTGGGCTATCATTCGACTGATGGGCTATCCGCAAAGGATCGCAACGATGGCGGCGCTAGGCATCGCGCAGATAGGCGAGTTCTCATTCGTGCTTGCGAAGGCAGGCAAGGGGGTTGATCTGCTGCCCGAAACCGATTACCAAAGCTTTTTAGCTGCCTCGATAATCTCGATGATCGCAACGCCGTTCTTGATCTCATTTGCTCCGCGGGCGGGATACATCGCTCAGAAGTTGTTTCGTGACGGTCGAGACAACGAGATCGGAAATGCCGAGGACGATATTCACTTAACTTCAAGCGGCGGCCTTCAGCACCACGTTATCATCGTCGGCTATGGCCTGAACGGACGTAATCTTGCTCGGGTTCTCAGGACCGTCGGTGTCCCCTATGTAATTCTTGAGCTCGATGCCGAGGCGGTCCGACGGGCAAAGAAGAATGGCGAAAAGATAAATTATGGCGATGCTACCCGTCGTGAGGTTTTGATACACGCTGGCATTGAAACTGCGTGGGCAATGGTTCTGGCGATGTCGGATGCACCTGCGGCCCGCCGAACGGTGAGCCAGGCCCGGAGACTTAGCGAAAAGCTGCATATCATTGTCAGAACAAGATATGTGGCCGAGATCACGGAGCTCTTTGAGCTCGGTGCGGATGAGGTAATTCCGGAAGAGTTTGAAACCAGTATCGAGATCTTTTCACGTGTATTACACAGGTATGGGTTTCCGCACAGTGTCATCGAGAACCAGGTCGACCGGATACGCCGGCAGGGATACAAGATGCTTCGTTCGCCTGCCTTGCCTAAGCCCGAGCGGCCGGCCTATCTGAACGCCGCCCTCGACCTTGCCGCGACAGAGACGGTCACCCTTGCAGACGATTCGCCAGTTTTGAGAAAGACCCTCGGTGAGATCGACCTTCGCGGTAAGAGCGGCGCTACAGTGATCGCCATAGTTCGGGATGGGAAAACAAAGATCAGCCCGGGAGCGACGTATCCGCTGATTACGGGAGATACAGTTGTTTTGCTGGGAACGCCTGAGGAACTTGACCGCGCCAAAGCAATACTGCGTGTCAAAGAGACGCCTTCTGAAGCCGCAATAGGTGGATTCAATCCATGATCCCGGATGTGGGATTCGCGTTTGCCCGCGCGATCTTTCGCTGATTTTCAAAATGACGGACTATCTCTGCCGCTGCCCTCGCTCCGACGAAAGGCTTAAGGTCTTCTTCATTTGCCTTTGCTATTCTTTCGATCGAGCCAAATTCCTTTAGCAGCCTCAATTTCCGCTTTTCCCCGACGCCCGGGATCGCCGAAAGTTCTGACGTAAAATCGCGACGTTCTCGTCTTTTTCGATGATACTCGATCGCGGTCTTATGCGTTTCTTCGCGGATCTGCAGCACGAGCCGAAACGCCAATGAATTCCGATCAAAAGGGATTGGCCGATCTTCGCGGCCATGGATCAAAAGGTGCGATATCTCATTATGACGTTTTGGAGGTTTGACCAGCCCGACAAGCATTATCTGTTCGAGATCGAGCAGGCGCATCGCCGCCGCCGAAGCAGCCAATTGCCCCTTGCCGCCATCGATAAAGATCAGCTCCGGCAACTGGCCGCCCTCATCTAGGATCCGCTTATAGCGGCGAAGAACGGCTTCGTGCATTGAAGCAAAGTCGTTTGCTCCGTCAACAGACTTTATGATCAGCCTGCGGTAGGCTGCTCGAAACGGTTTCCCATTGTCGAAGACAACGATGCCTGCGACGTTCTCCGAACCGGAAATATTCGAAACGTCGAAAGATTCGATCCGCTGGGGAAAGTAGGACAGTTCGAGGATCTCTTGGAGTTCTTCCAAAACCTTCTGGGAATCTGGTTTAAGTACGCGGAACCGCTGCTCGAAAGCCACCCGTGCATTTGCCTCGACCAGTCCGATCATTCGGCGCTTCTCGCCGATCTTGGGTACCGTAATGCGAACGCGGCGGCCACGCCTCTTGGTAAGCAGTTTTTCCAGAGCCGTGCGGTCTTCGAAATCGCTGGGAACGTGGATCTCGAGCGGCACATAATCCGTCGAATAGTACTGGACGAGAACGTCACCGAGAAAGTCAGACGGGCTGAATTCATCATCCTCCGGCAGGTCTTCCCAAAAAAATTCACGTCTGCCGACCACACGCCCGTGGCGCATTGTGAAAAGCTGGAGGGCGAGCCGGGGCCCTTCGCGGTGATAGCCGAAAATATCGACATCCAGTTCGGCCGTATAGGCCATCTTTTGCTGTTCGCTCAGGGCAACCACGGCGCGTCGAAGATCGCGGTATTTCGCAGCCAGTTCATATTGGCCCTGCTCTGAGAAATGCCACATACGTCGTTCCAGGTCCGACGCAAGCTCCTTATTCCTCCCTTCCAGCAATGCCTTAACATCCTGTGCCGCTTCTTGATACTCTGCCTGCGTACAAAGGCCCTTTACGCATGGGCCGAGGCATCGCTTCAAATGATATTCCAAGCACGGCCTTGCGAGCCGGCCGTCGATCTCGATGTCGCAGGTTCTGAGCTGGAACGCTTTGTTTACCAGATCAAGTGTGCGTCGGGCCAATGAAGCAGGAAGCATCGGGCCGTAATAACTAGAACCATCCTTTACGATCTTTCGGGTAATGACGACCTTCGGAAACGGCTCGTTGGTCATTTTAAGGTGAGGGTATTGTTTGTCATCCTTAAGCATGACATTGAAACGGGGCTTGTGCTTCTTGATGAGGTTCGATTCTAAAATGAGGGCTTCGACCTCGTTATCAACAACGATGAACTCAAAGTCTGCTATGTGCTGACGAAGACGCCGCGATCTCCAATCTGAGCTTCGGCTTGATTGAAAATATTGACGTACGCGGTTCCGCAGGTTCTTCGCTTTGCCGACATAGATGATCTTCCCGGCGGCATTCTTATGCAGGTAGATGCCAAACGCTGTTGGGAGCGTCTTCAGTTTCTCATCGATAGTCACAGCTTCGATTCTAGCCAATGGTAGGCTCGAAACGAAAAAGGGCCCGGCTTTCACTAAGGCAAACCGGGCTTCGAGTGTGGGTGGACAAACCGGATCTATCGGATATTTTGAACCGCCGGAAGCAGAAGTCCGATAAGAATTGCTATGATCCCTGAATTAACTAAAATTAGACCTGTCATGATCGCTTTACTCCATCGAATTATATTTGCCGATCGAGATCGTCGGCTTCAAATGTAAGACGATCCCAACAACAGTTTTTGCGCAGACATAATAATTCTGATTGCAGATCGTCACAAGAAAATGGTTTTGTCCACGCAACTCACAACTCACCCGCACATCGCTGCTGAGGTGATCAGAAGCGGCGGGATCGTGGCGTTTCCTACTGAAACGGTATATGGCTTGGGTGCGGATATTTTCAACAAAAGCGCGATAGAGAAGATATTTGAAGCTAAGCAGCGGCCGCCTGACAATCCGTTGATCGCACACGTTTCCTCCCTAAACCAAATGACCCTTCTAACGAATGAGGTGACGGACAATGCGAAAAGTCTCGTCGATGCGTTCTTTCCGGGGCCGCTGACCGTTGTGTTGAAAAGATCTGCCCGCGTTCCGTATGCGGCAACCGCCGGCCTAGACACCATCGGCATTCGTATGCCAGAACACAGTCTCGCAAGGCGGTTTCTTGCGGCTTGCGGCACCCCGGTGGCTGCACCTTCGGCCAATCTATCTGGCCGACCGAGTCCAACGACATGGCAGGCCGTTCTTGAGGATCTGAACGGCCGGATCGACTGCATCCTGCAGGGCGATCCGACCGATATCGGTTTGGAATCAACGGTCGTTGACTGCACTGTGGATCCGCCTTTACTGCTTCGCAAGGGTGCGGTTTCTATCGAAGAGCTGCGCCGTGTTGTGGCCGGGACCCGGGCCGACGAAGTAAACGGGCAAGAGGATATTCGCAGCCCCGGACTTCGCCACCGGCATTACACGCCGAGTGCGAAGATCATTCTTGTCGAACCCGATCTCATTCGCGCCGATACCGCAAATTCTGCATATATTGGGCTTGTACCACCAGTTTGGGATGTCGGTAAAAGGGTCATATGCGGTTCTGTCGAGGACTATGCTCAGCAAATGTTCGAGTTTTTTCGTGAGTGTGACAGATTGGGGATAGAAAAGATCTATTGCCAGATGGTTGATGAAGTGGGCATCGGCTCGGCACTGATGGACCGGCTGCGAAGAGCGGCTTCTGCATAGGCAGTACTATCGGCGGCGAACATAGAACATCCCCGAATAGCCGTTGTCCTTGATCTTTATGACCTCGAGCTGGGGTGCTGCCTTAAACTCATTGAGAAAACGAAGCGGAACGAGCACGAGAACCCCCTCCGGCCCTCTTTGCTCCAATTCAGCCCGGATCTGTTCCGGTTCCATGAACGTTCGCTGGTTTCCGCCGGGTTCGCGTACGAGCCGCCCGGCTGCGTAAAACTCCGCATTATGTGAGATATCTCGATACATTAAGATCTTTTCGTTTTTGTGACCGAGCGCCGAAGCTTCGGCAATCAAGCTTTTTACGGAATCCGTTTCTGCGTATCGCGGCAGCGCGACCATCAGAATGCCGAGATAGACGACGAATGTTGTAATAGCAAACCCTATCAACCATTTTTCGCGCATTCTTTTCCTACCGATGAAGCCAACAAGGAATATTGCAGTGAATATTACGGCTCCGGGAAGCGCGGGCAGTATGTAACCCGGAAGCTTCGAGCCTGAAAAAGTAAAGAAAGCAAGCGGAAACGCCATCCAACAAATAGCGAAACGAAACAAAGGAGAAATGGCCGGGTCATCTTGAAAGTTTCCGATACATCTCACCGCCCGGCCGTTAGCGGCCCTAACGAGCGATCGCAGTCTATTCCATAGCCCTGCTGCAAAGAACGGCAGCCAGGGGATCGTCATCAAGGGCAGAACCCAATAGAAAAAATGAAATGGCTGCGGATGGCGATATTTGTTGGAGGTGTAGCGTTGAAAGTGGTGCTGAACAAAGAACTGGTCGATGAATTCCCATCCGTGGCGAAGATACATCGGTAAATACCAGACCGATGCCACGGCCGCCGAAAGCGATCCACCCCAAAAAAGGCTTACCACGAACATCCGGCTCGGCATTCTTCGCGATAAGAGAAAGTAGGTTCCGACGATCCCTAGCGGGAAGACTGCACCGATCAGTCCCTTTGCCAAAAGTGCAAGTCCGATGAAGAGATAAAATCCTGCCAAAGGTGCCAACAGATAGCTTGACCCGTTAGTTTGGGGCGGAATATCTCGCCGTTCGGCGCGCAGATCTTTCGAGTCGGCGGTCTCAGCGATCCTGCTCCTAGAATCGTAAATGTAAAAACAAACAAGAGAAGCAGCCATCGGGAAGGTGAGAATAATGTCAAAGCTTGCACCTCTCGCGAACGCGAATAGCCCGAGTGATGTCGCAGCGGTCAAGGCTAGCCAATCGGCAAGATCATTCGCAGGGCCACTCGGATCATCTTGCCCGGGCTCGATCGTCCTGCTAGCAGCAGGGCTCGAGCTTATCATCTCTTTCTCGACCTGGCGGCCCAGTAGCCAGAGGCTCGCGACCGTTCCCAGTCCAAAAAGAGCTGAACCTAACCGTGCCGAATATTCCGAAACGCCGATCAGTTTATAGAAAAATATCTGCAGCCAATAGAGAAGAGCGGGTTTCTCGAACCAATTGAACCCGCCTAGCGTGGGCGTGATCCAATCGCCCCTTTCGAACATTTCCCTTGCCACCTGGGCATACCTCGGTTCGTCCGGCCCCAGCAGAGGCACCCAAAGCCCGAAAAGGTAAACGAATGCGGTCAATGCCGCCATGGCGGGCCAAAAGTAGCGAGAGTTCTTAAGGGATAACTTTGTCATTTAACGCAAGTTAGCGGAGAATACCCAGTATTGCTGAATTCGGTTCTTCATTCAAACATGAGGGATACCTCAAAGAATATAGGTCAGTTGCGGGCTGCTGCGATAGGTGTTGGGAGTCTTGGGCGCCATCACGCTCGAAATTATTCCGAACTGGCGAATGAAGGACGGCTTGAGTTTGTCGGGGTGTGCGATATTGACAGAGAAACTGCTTATCGAGTCGCATCAGGATTGGGCGCGAAGATCTATGGAGACTGGCATGAATTGCTTGGCATGGTCGATCTGGTTTCGATCGCAACGCCGACAGAGACTCATCGTGAGATCGCTTGTGCCTTCCTTGAAAATGGCATTCATGTCCTGGTCGAAAAGCCGATGTCGCTTTCGGTTGCAGAGGCCGATCAAATGATCGCGGCAGCCCGTGCGTCAGGTGCAAAACTGATGGTTGGGCATCTTGAACGATTCAATCCCGCTATGGTGGCTCTTCGGCCACACGTTACTAATCCGCTCTACTTTGAGATCCATCGCGTCTCGCCATTTCCAAACCGTTCACTTGACGTTGATGTCGTCCTCGACGTGATGATCCACGACCTGGATGCGGTCCAATGGCTGGTCGGCAGCGACGTTCAGGTCGTGGCGATACATGCCGTTGGGATCCCGGTCATTTCTAATAAGGTAGATGCGGCAAATGCTCGGTTGGAGTTTCAGAATGGAACGGTAGCGAATATTACTGCGTCCCGCATCGGTAGCGAGAAGATCCGCAAAACAAGATTTTACCAATCAAACGCCTACGTTTCGCTCGACTATGCCGCGAAGCTCGCTTCAGTAACTTCTCTTGACCCTGCTGCTTCGGATCCGCTGGCGGGTATTAAGATCAACCGACTTGAGATCGCCGATGTAGAACCGCTTCGCGCCGAATTGCTGGCCTTTTTGGATGCTATCGAGAACGACACCGAGCCTCCGATCACCGGAGAGGACGGACGGAGGGCGGTTGCACTTGCAACCGGCGTGCTCGACAAGATAAATGAGCATGCCGCACGATTGGACCAGACCCGCTGATCGGAGAATTACAATCTGGAACGGGCCCGCTGCTTACAGAAACGAAGGCCCGGCCTCGATCAGGCGGATGCCTCGCTGGCTTGTTCGTCTTCAGTATTTGCTTGCTCTGCCTGCTCTCGGATGGACCTCAACCATTCCTGGGTCTTCCTCAGGCGTTCGGCACCGTCCTTGCGGTCCATTATTACCTTCTCGAGATTGGCAAATGCATCCGGCATTTCCCACCTTTCTCTTAGGTCTTCGAGTATCGGTTCGATCTTAGCAAAGACCATAATGTGCTCGCCGACGGTATCATTGAACATTGAGGCCTTTATCGCTCCGTGATTTACCAATGCCGCCGCCATATCCCAATAGGACGTGACCATCCGGAGATAGCCGCCCACCTCTGGGTCCATCATCGTTTTTTCAAACTCGTCAGCCGTTTCAGGATTAAAGGTGAACATCCAGTCTCGGGCCTTTCGCATAGTGGCCTCGCGGCGCAGGTCGTATAACTTAAGGATCAATTCCGCGGATTCGTACTTGCTCATGAACTACCTCCAAAAATATGTAGATGAAGTCTAGACGCAGAGCCGAAGAGTGTCAATCAGGCGTAATTCAAGTTAGGATAGATGTTGCATGAACAAACGGATCTCGGCGTTTCTGGACCAGCGGATCAGATCCGGCGACTTTCCGTCAGCCGTCTATCTCGTCGCAGAAAAGGGAAAGATCATCTTTCAAGATGCGCTTGGCTTTGCCGTGGTCAAGCCCGAGCGGATACCGGCAAGGTTGGATACGATCTATGACCTGGCAAGTTTGACCAAACCGCTTGTCACCGGGCTTCTGGCGGCACAGGCTATCGAGAACGGTGAATTTAAATTGTCGTCAAAGATAGGCGATCTATCCGGTCCGATCTCAGGTTCGAGACTTGCGGGCCTTACTGTTCAAGAACTCGCGACGCACACATCGGGACTGGCTGCATGGAAACCGCTTTACTTGCTATGCGCTTCGCGAGGGGTTGTTCCTTTGGCCATTGCCAAACACGGGCCGAAGGAAACAGCCGGAAGATCAGTTGAATATAGCGATCTCAATTTCATTATTTTAGGGATCGCCCTGGGTTGGATGTTGCTTCAACTCGATTTCTGGAAGAAAGTAAGCGTTCCGTTGGAGCTGAAAAGAACAAATTACAAACCAACCTCAGATTTCGGGGGCGAGAGTCACGACCAAGTGGAAATTGCAGCCAGCGAAGAGGGAAACGGGTATGAAAAGCAAACCTGTATCGAGCAGGGCTACCTTGGCCCGATCGAAGATATACAGAGCACGGCCGGACCGTCACTATTTCGAAGGGAAATTATCTGGGGCGAGGTACACGACGGGAACGCTTATTTCATGAACGGCATAGCCGGCCACGCGGGCCTATTTTCAACTGCCGATGAGGTCTTCAAGGTCGCCCTTCAGTTCCTGTCGGGGCATACGAAGCTACTAAAACCAGACACCTGCGAACTTTTTCGCACCAATTTCACGAAGGGAATGAAAGAAGACCGATCTTTCGCCTTTCAGCTCGCATCGACCAAAGATTCGACAGCGGGCAGCCTGATGTCGCCGGAAAGCTTTGGGCACAATGGATTTACTGGCACTAGTCTCTGGATCGATCCGGTCCGCGAGAGGATATTCGTTCTGCTGACAAACCGCACCCACGCTCATTCTCTGCCTTTCGTTAACATAAACTCGGTTCGTAGGCGGTTTCACGACATTGCCATCGAGGAGCTGGACAAACTCTGATCGGTTCGGAACGACATCCGGCAAAAATTGTTAGCAACGCGAGTTAAGTAATCATAATCAAATCGGCGCTTTCCCCAAAAGTCAAAGTTCCTAGATCGGAGACCCGGCGATGATGAAAAGCGTTCTTTACGTCTTCATGGTCACTGCAGCCGCGGCTGCAGCAGCGCTTGCCCAGAGCAATGCCACAAGACCCAGAGTTGTGCCTACCCCGACACCTGCTCCTGTACTCGGTGTCCCCAGCATACAGGGTGAACTCCCTGATGGCGGAAGACGCGGCGGCCCGCCCGTTTTTTCCGGTGATCCGACCCGACGGCCGCAGCCGACGCCTACGCCGGATGTCGTGGACGATGATTCGGAAGTTATCAAGATCGAGACTAACCTGATAACGATGCCCGTTTCAGTCCTCGATCGCGAAGGGCGTTTCGTGACCGGGCTGCAGCAGCGGGATTTCCGGATCTTTGAGAACGGGATCGAACAAAAGGTGGACTACTTCCAATCGGTCGAACAACCGTTTACGGTCGTTTTGATGATCGACGTTAGCCCCTCGACGCAGTTCCGAATGGACCAGATACATTCGTCTGCCATAGCCTTCATTGAACAGCTCCGCGAAAATGACCGCGTAATGGTGGTTGCGTTTGACGATAAATACCGGGTACTGTGCCGTCCCACTAATGACAAACGCATTCTTCGAAACGCCATCACCCAGGCTCAATGGGGCAATGGGACGAGCCTTTACGAAGCTGTTGACCGCGTTATTTCAAGAGAGCTTTCACAGATCAGCGGCCGCAAGGCCGTGGTGCTTTTCACTGACGGTGTCGATACGACCTCAAGGCGGGCTACCTACGAAAGCACGGTCAGCGATGTTGAAGAGATCGACGCCCTATTCTACACGATCCGTTATGACACACAGCAAGATGGCTTCGGGGGCGGCTGGGGCGGAAACCGATACCCGCGGGGCGGCGGCAGAACCGGCGGCGGGCTTGGCTCAATAATTGGCATCATCCTGAGCGGCGGGAATTTTCCTGTTCCCGGGCCAGGCACGGGGCGGGGAGGTGGCTCTTCGAACGAATATGAAACGGGCCGCAAATATCTCGAGACACTTGCGCAGAATAGCGGCGGCCGAAGCTTCGAGGCCGATTCGATCACGAACCTGGATGCCGCCTTTACCGGCATCGCCGAAGAACTGCGCCGCCAATACTCGCTCGGCTACTATCCCGAGCGCGTCGGTGAGATCGGTGAACGAAAGCAGATCCGTGTGCGCGTGATGAGGCCAAATCTCGTCGTTCGAGCTAAGAACAGCTACGTTGTCGGCCAGAACACAGGAAAGCAGAGCGGCGGTTAAGGTCCGCTGCCAAATTTGAGGGTACCGGCAGATACATCTTACGTTAGGTGTTGCTGCATCGTATACTCGTTTGGCGTGTTCGAAGACAACGACCATGAGGTCCCTTATAACAATTTTGATCACGGCCTTCTTTGGTATTAGTATGCCGACTGAGGGCCAATCACGCCGGGTGCCTCCGGCTCAAACCATTGAAAAGGCGACAGATAGGCAGTTTCCGGCAAGACCCACCCCAACCCCGACCCCTGACGCGACGGACGAGAACGAAGAGGTTTACTCTGTCAGCACGCGCCTTGTCACCATCCCGGTCAGGGTGCTCGACCGCCGAAACCGGTTCATCGGCGGCCTCACGCGATCGAGCTTTACCATATTCGAAGACAACGTTCCGCAGGAACTCGCCTATTTTACTAATGAGGCACAGCCTTTCACGGTGGCCCTTGTCCTCGACATGAGCTATTCCGCGGCGTTCAAGATCGATGAGATCCAAAATGCCGCGATCGCATTCATTGACCAGCTAAGGCCTGATGATCAGGTAATGGTCATTTCGTTCGACGAGGATGTTCATATGCTTTGCGAGGCAACGTCGGACCGAAAGCGGATCTATTCCGCAATTCAAAGCACGCGCATCGCAACAGGAACCAGTCTTTACGAGGCCGTTGACCGTACGATGAATGCCCGATTGCGATCCATAAAAGGGCGGAAAGCGATCGTACTCTTTACCGATGGTGTTGATACTACCAGCCGCTCAGCCCACGACCTGGATAATCTTCGGGATTCAATGGAGTTGGATGCCTTGATCTATCCTATAAGGTATGACACGTTCGCCGATGTTCAGGCAATGAGCCGAGGCGGGGTGATCATAAGGTCCGACGGATCCGGTGTTCCTGCGGTAACGCTCCCGGCCGGGTCTCCGCTACCTGACTCTTCACGCCGCAGAACGGGAGGCTCCGGCGATGTAAACACCGTCCCGCCAGGTCTGCCCCCCAGCCGTCCGCCGATAAGGACTCCCAGTGAAAGAGGGACCACCGCCGAGGAATACGCCTATGCCGAATACTATCTCGACCAGTTGGCGGTTCGTACCGGCGGACAGGTCTATATGGCATCTGACAGGAGGAGTTTGAGCTCGGGATTTGCCCGCATCGCCAGCGAGCTAAGGGAGTATTACAGCATCGGTTATTATCCGCAGGAAGCACCGGTACCCGGAAGATCGCGAAGGATCAAAGTCAGAGTTGACCGGCCGAATGTCGTCGTGAAGGCAAGAGATACTTTTGTCGATTCCAATAACTGAATTCAGGGACCGCAGTTACACTCATCAGACCACCATACCGTCCGGTATAGTTGCTCCTTTCGGGATAATTATGATCCCTTCGCGAATAAAAAATCTCCCATCTTCGCCGTCCATTTTTTCGACACCGCTGCTGTTCAGCAGCTTCACATTTTTCCCGATACGTACATTCTTGTCGATGATCGCACGTTTAACAATGGAGTTCTCTCCGATACCGATATGAGGTTGCCCATTTGCGAGGTTTGATGATATCTCGTCGATCGTTTCGAAAAAGTCGGATCCCATAAGTATCGAATTCTCTACCCTGACTCCCACGTCAAGGCGGCTTCTCAGGCCGATGATGGAGTTTCGGGCATAAACACCGTTCATTATGCAGCCTTCGCTGACCATTGAATTGTCAATGTCGCAGCCATGCAGCTTTGACGGCGGCAGATATCGGCTGCGTGTGTAGATGGGAGATTCGGCGTCAAAAAAGTTGAATTTAGGCAGCGGGGATGCGAGGTCAAGATTTGCCTGGTAGAATGCCCGGATCGTTCCAATATCTTCCCAATAATCATTGAACAAATGTGCCTGTACGTTGCAGGACTTGATCGCCGCCGGAATTATCTCACCGCCAAAATCGACTGCGGATTCATCGGCGCGTAAAAGTTCGACAAGCTTTGCATAATCAAAAACATATATACCCATTGAAGCGAGATAAGGCCGCTTTCGCGCTTCACCGAGGGTCAACCCGAAGTTTGTTGTATCGACCTGCATCGCTTCTAATGCTTCGCCTTTGGGCTTTTCCTTGAATTCTATTATCCGTCCGGTGGCGTCGGTTTTGAGCAGGCCAAAGCCCTCGGCGTCATCCGGCTTTGAGGGTATTACAGAGATCGTGACATCCGCATTGGAATCGAAGTGACGGGAGAGAAAATCCCGATAGTCCATTCGGTAGAGGTGGTCGCCCGACAATATCAGCAGCGATTTTACATTCCAGCTGCGAAGGTGTGGAAGTATTTGCCTGACGGCATCCGCAGTACCTTGAAACCAGTCCGGACTGTCATTTCGCTGCTCGGCCGCCAAGATCTCCACGAAACCCGTGGAAAAACTCGAAAACCTGTATGTTCTTGAGATGTGGCGATTTAGCGATGCAGAATTGTACTGGGTTAGGACAAAGATCTGCGTAATGTTCGAATTTATGCAATTCGAGACCGGGACATCTATCAATCGATACTTTCCGCCTAGCGGAACGGCAGGTTTGGAGCGCTCGCGGGTAAGCGGAAAGAGCCGCGAGCCCGCACCACCGCCAAGAATGACCGCAACGACATTATCGGTTTTAGCCATAGATCTTTATCGGCTTTCGGCTGAAATGGAACAGAAACAGAATAGCCGTAAATACCGGATAGGTTCAAGTAACGTCACCCGACTTTGAAAAAACGTGGTTTTGGGGGTGTTAGGTCTTGTATTATCGTAGATGAAGAGGTGTTCGCCGTTGTTGATCTGATCCCTGATGTGGTACTGGACAAAACTTCTATTCTTGATGGTTGTTGGAGCCATCCTCGTGTGGGCTTTCTACGAGTTGGTGACTTTTCCTAATATTTCGGCACTAAGAAGCGAGAACCCGGTTACTACGTCGATGATCGAGAATCGACTGAATGAGGCTCGAAGCGAAGGCAGGGAGCCCAGAAAATTCATGATATGGATGCCTATGGAACAGATCTCTCCCAATTTGCAGCGTGCAGTTTTGGCCGGTGAAGACGCTAGATTCTTCGAACACAACGGCTTCGATTGGGACGCGATCGAGAAAGCGTGGAACGAAGCCGTAAGAGAGGGGAGGCGGGAAGCAAAGGAGGAGTGTGAGGCCGAAGCAAAGTCCTCCGGACAGTCAGGCCGAGACTGCTCTTCAAGAGAAGACGAATGGATCCCCCCGCTTCCGAGTTTCAAGCGGGGTGCATCAACCGTTACGCAGCAGCTAGCTAAGAATCTTTATTTGTCCGAGGATAGAAACTTTCTCCGAAAAGGCCGAGAGGCAGCATATACATATTTCCTTGAGCGGAACTTGTCAAAGAAACGGATCCTCGAAATTTATCTGAATGTGATCGAATGGGGCGATGGTGTATATGGGGCAGAAGCCGCATCGCGAAACTACTTCCGGAAGTCGGCATCAAACCTTACGCGTGAAGAAGCAGCATTTCTTGCGGCAATGATCCCGAGTCCTCTTAATGTCTTCAACCCCGAGAAAAACCGCAAGCGTGTCGTCCGCCGGCAAAGGGCGATCTTGCGGGGAATGAACTCGATAAAGCTCAATTACTAGTGGCTCAAACTGGTTCTCTTGGTGCGCCCAACCGCATGGAAAATGCTCTCTCGTAAGTTCAGCCTCCGAGAGAGCAACTTGTTGGAGTCCTGTTTCCTAGTCCATGAATGCTGCCTGGGTCGGGATATCGCCGTTCTGTCCGAAG
>JRYF01000097.1_pt1 | contig 87126 bp, 63 predicted proteins | sample 235331 | NCBI WGS metagenome assembly JRYF01 (sample SAMN03074217, study PRJNA261475) | activated sludge metagenome | biome: Wastewater Treatment Plant; feature: Wastewater; material: Activated sludge; isolation source: activated biomass of a wastewater treatment plant treating hydrocarbon... ... | reverse complement strand
GCCAGATCGCGGAATTGACGCAAACGAGAAACTTCACTTACGACAACGTCGACCGCCTGACCGGAATGACGAACGGCACGACAACCGAAAGTTACGCCTATGATGACGTTGGCAATCGGACTTCGAGCCATCTGTCGGCGACTTATGGTTATCAGAGCGGAGAATTCAATCAACTCTCGTCAAACGCCTCGGCGACGATGCGGTACGACGCTAACGGGAACACGATCCAAAAGTCGGAAGGCTCGAAATTCTGGCGGTACGTCTGGGACTACGAGAATCGCCTAGTTGAAGCTTCGACCCGAAAAGAAAAGGCCCGCTACAAATACGACGCACTCGGGCGAAGAGTCGAACGCAATCTGAGATCTTCGAAAGAACGAACCCGATTCACTCACGACGGTCTCGATGTCGTCATGGATGACGACGCGGAAACGGGAATCACAAAATATCAAAATGGATTGGGTATCGATGACAAGCTGAAACGGGCGAACGCCGGGAATCCGTCTTATTTCCTGCAGGACCATTTAGGCTCGACGGTCGGCCTGGCAAACTCCTCGGCGTTGGTTGCGTCGTCGAACGCCTACGATTCATTCGGAAATCCGACTGGCAACCTTGCTTCGCGATACCAATTCACCGGCCGGGAACACGACGACTTCTCCGGCCTGCAGTTCTCGCGGGCGAGGTATTACGACCCGAAGATTGGAAGATTTACCTCGGAAGACCCGATCGGCTTTGGCTGAGGCGACATCAATCTTTACGGCTATGTTCGGAACCAGCCGCTCCGGTTTCGCGACTCGCTGGGCCTATATCCAGCGGCCGAAGTCTGGAGCCACCCAGCCACATGGCAGACCATAGGGGCATCCGTGTCGGCTACGGGTGCGGCCATTGGAGCAGGTATCGGAATAGCCGCGTCATCGCCTGCCGTCGTAGCAGGAGCAGGGTTTGGAGTCGGCTATGCAATCGGTTATTACCCTGGCCAGTGGACTGCAAGGCATCCGTCAAACCCGTTCGTAAACGGCCCGTGGAATCCGTTTGGCAACCCATATCCCGGCGTTCGTCCGTTACCACCAACGATCACCACTCCAACCACTGGGAGACCGTATTGTCAGCCGTTTCCGAGGGCGATTCCATTCTACCGTACGCCAAGCATACCCTGGCCCGGGCCGCCTCCGGATCGGGACGGGTGCGCAGAGGAAATTTCGGCGTGTTATCAACTGTGCGCGAAAGCACAGTATGATCCGGATATGAAGAATATTTGGGGAGGCAGTATGTCAACTTGTCTGAGAGGTTGCATATCGGCACGCTGCCAAAGAGGACTGAAGTTCTGATTCGGGTTTCGTAACAGAGGATCTTTTATGATTGGCGACAACGAGATTGACGCAGCACTCATGGCGAACATTACCATCCAGTGGCGGAAAGTTGCATTCGTAGTCGGTACAACGATGATGCAGATCGACCAGGAACAGCGCGTCGGATTGGATGACCTTTATTTTGCAAATAGAATCGCCGTTTTGGTCGAAACCGGATTAGTTGAATCGAACGGCGATTTGAATCAATGGAGATATTGCGAAGTGAGAGTATCGTCCGATAAACAATCGGCTGCATAAGATTAGGGGTCCCTGTTTACGGCGCGGGCACTTCCTTAGCCGAAGGATCGGGCGGCCGATCGCGTGGAGTCGGCCGACTATCAACTCTCCGCCGAGTAAAATACGCGTACCACCCCTCCTTCGTAAGGCGGGGAGCTGAAGAATGGAACGGCTGCGGCCGCGGCGTCCCCGAAGGGGACATCGGAAATTAGCCCAGGGTGAAACCCTGGGTCCAGGCAAATAGAATGATCCCGACCCTGAAAGGGTCGAGCATCCGCGTCCTTGTTCGACCCCTACAGGGTCGCTTTCATCTTGGCATCCGCTCCAGGGGTTCCACCCCTGGCTATTATCCGTTTCCCCTTCAGGGAATAGTGCGGACCCAACCGGCCGTTTTTCCACAGACACCTGTGGATAGATCTAAAGCGAGTGCTTAAAATGCTTAACGAAAATTGCCCCAGTTGTGGAAAAAAATTTTGCGTCGTGGTGACACATGCACCAATGGACGCGAACTGTGGGCAATTTTGATACGCTTTCAAAACGCCATTTTCGGCGATTCTCCCCTTAAAACAAAAAAATATCCACAACATTACGCCGGGTCCCAAAGGAGGACATAAAAGACCAGGCGAAGTTGTGGATAAGAGCTGCTAAATGCTGTCGGGAGACGAATCTCCGGCCGACTGCAATGGCCATTGCCAATAACCACACGGCCGGCCGCTACTTTCGGAGTTTTGTTTTTGAGATTTGCCCAGACAGCGGGCAGCTACTACCGTATCTGCGTCTCGAACGACGTTCGGACGCGAAGCTGTTGATTTGGCCTCAGGTTTACATGCTTGCCGCGATCGATAACTACGGCGCCCACGCCGAATGCCGCACCAACCCCAGCACCGACCGCTGCTCCTACCGGGCCTCCGGCGATCGCGCCTATCGTTAGTCCTGTTCCCGTGGCAGCCCCTATCTTGATGGCATCGTCTTTATAGGGGCGAACGCCTTGGGCAGCACCTTCGTTATCAACACGTTTGATGTTGTCGCCTTTTGCAGGAAGAACCTCGGTCAAGAGGGCATCAAAATTGCTCCAGCGCGTCTGGGTCAGAATTATTCGATTGAACGAAAGCTGCAGCTCGGAGCGTCGCTTTATGTGGCCCGGCTTGATAACACGAGCAACATGTCCCTCGACGATCGCACCCGCGATCTCGGTCGGCGAGATAATCTTTGCATAAAATCGATCCCCGGGCCGAGCGGTTTCGGTGGTCATTCCCTCCTGGAGTTCCAGGATCAGCTCCGTGTCTTTCGGAATAATTATGACCGCATCACTAACGGGCCTGAATGTTGTCTTTACGAAAGTCCCGGGGGTGGCCGCGCTTCGATTAGTCGATTCGCTGGTATATTCTCCGTTCGAAGGTTTGCTTTCCTTTTGAACCGGTTCAACAGGGAGGGCCGCCGCTGGCCGATCTGGAACCGCCGACTTGCCGCTGCTCACCGGGTAAACCTCTTGATCCGAATAAGAAACCTCTTTATCTGGCGAGGTCTTTTGGCCGACTGAGGTTTCGAGGCCGCGCCTGGCAAGTTGCGAAGGCACATTCGCCTCGAACGAACGTTTTTCGAATCCAGCTGCATAGCCTGCCTCGAACCCCTGTCGATAACCGTCGCGGTAATCATCGATGGTACCGTAATCCTTGTTGTAGGCCCGGTTCGCCCTTTCATAGTCGACATGCCTCGCAAACTCTCGTGAAGCATTGTCCAGCACGTCACGGTAGCCTGCCATGTATCCGTCGGAATAGCCGGTCCGATACCCGCGATGCAAAGCAACCTTGGGATCTACATTATCGGCAGTCTGCGCGGCAACGCTGAATACGCCGCCCAAAAGCATTATGGTGAACGCAAAAAGCACCAGTAACTTCTTCATTTTCTTCATTTTATCTCCTTTGGAATGACTGTCTGCGGTTTGAAGAATCGACTAGCTGCCCATAGTTATACACAAGTATCTAAGTTTTTACAAGAGATTTTATGCGTTTGCTTAAAATAGTCGAATTCCTTCGGTTCTTTGGCCGAACGAAGGTTGGACCTGGTTAAGGCTAAAGTATCGGCGAGAGCTTCTTATATTTCATTGCGGATATGCTCTGCCCGATATCGGAACCGAGCCGGATAAGATAGAAAAATAGGATGGATCGGGATAAAAAAAGCAGACCGCACGCAGCGGCCTGCCAGGGTTACTCAGGAGGAGGAGTAAATTGAAGAATGGCTAGAAACTCTTCTTGAACGAGTACGACGCCCTTATGAAAAACGTGCGGCTGTTTCGCTCAAATCCCGGCTCCCTCTGGCCGGTGAATGGGTTAAAACCGTTGTAATTGAAATTGTCGTTATAGCCAACGTAAAACGCCTTGCCGGGGCTTGGGTTCCAGCCAAACAGCACCTGGCCGCTCGTATTCTTGCGGGTGCCATCGTAGTCGACACGGACCCTGGTGAATATGAACCGCGTGAACTGATAGGTCGAACTCATGCTCACGATATCGGAATCGAACGACCTCACGTTATTATCATTTCTGACCATCCGACTCTTGGTGTAGTTCGCCGACATTCGAAGCGAATTGATCGGCCGGTAACCGAACCAAACCTGAGCGTCAAATTGTTGTCCGGGGCCCGGGTTCTGCAGACCATTAGGTTCGAAGAAGAAAAAGTCGAACGCATTTCGAATGAATCCGACAAAGAAGCCGTAATTGAATTGCTTGTTGAAGTTTTGGTTAAGGTTGACAGAGGTGTAATGCTGCCATGCAGTCCGGTCTGGGGCTCCGAAAAATGTCCCGAGGGGTCGAGTCGGCGAACGCCTCAATCCGAATTCCTCTTCATATATCTTTTCACGATTCAAGCCCGTCTCAATATTGATGAACGTGCTTCGCGGCAGGTTTAACTGAATGTTAGTACCGTAATTATTACTCTGAAGTCGGCCTTTCCAATCGTAGTTGATCCCTGAGAACTGGGCCCAGCTTGCCCGAATTATCGTCGCCTTGGGATTCGACTTGGTACTGAACCGGTTAAAGAAAAATGCGAAATTTGAGTTTGTCCGTCTTGTGAATCCTGAATCGGCACGATAATCCGAACTTCGCCCGCCCACTTCTACAAACCAGCCGTGACGGTCCGTCGAATAATCCAGATTGGCGTAGTACCCGACGCCGTTACCGACTCGATATGAGTTATAAGTGCTCGAAAGCCAATTCAGCGAGTTCGGGTCGGTTTGATTGATCACAGGATCGAAGCCGCCCGTTCCGCATATCTCACGATTCCTCTGGGCACGACTAGTATTCAGGGTCGGCTCGAACTCGGGGTCAAAAAAACATCTTCGAGAGTGGGTTCCCACTACCTGAAACTGCGACGTTAAGCGCGGATTGAGCTTCAGACGGCCATCAATGCCGCCAACCGCATTCTTCTGTTCTACAAAGTCTCGGTAGGTTCCAAAGAGGCCTAACTCGTGCTCTTTGCCAAAATCCCGCTTAACACGAATTACTGCGAACGATGCATTTCTATCCAAAAACTCGCGGATCCGCGGCTGCAGTCCAGGATTGTTTCTCTCGTCTTCACTGTAGTTTCCAGGGGCCTTGTCAGACGCGGCAAGAAAACCAAACGATGTGCGGCCTATCTTTCCGGTCAGCTTTGCCGCAACATCCGGATCGACGATCGCCCGGGAATTGAAAACCCTTAACGGCGAATTGAATATCTCGGCCCCTTCAAGGAAAAATGGGCGTTTCTCTTGAAAAAAGATAGGAAAACGCTGATTAGCGGTAACGACCGGGGCGTCTGCCTCGATCTCGGCAAAATCAGGATTGTACGCGGCGTCGAGCGTGATATTCGGCGAAAGATTGTACTTGACCGTGACCCCGATGTCCTGCTGGATCGGGTTGTTTACGAAACGGTCGGGCGCGGCGATCGTTGTCGGAAATACTCTTGTTCGACGTCCAGTTTGGCTGAGGGTCACGCTCGGCACTATCTCTAGCGTTCGTTCATACTTTATCTCATCGAGGCCGGTGATCTTTCCGTGTTTCACAAGAAATCCTGACACGTTTCGGTCGTCCGGAAGCCATTGATTAAACTCATCGTTGAAGCGATCGATATTTCGGGCTGCATTGAAACCCCACATCTTGCCCTTGCCCGCAGTGTACCGAAGCGATTTGAAAGGTATCTTCGCCTCTACCGACCAGCCCCAATCCTCGATAACTCCCTTCGATTCCATTACGATGTCAACCGAATAGTCTGCACCTTGACCTTCGGTGTGAATGCCGTCCTGTTGAATCCCTAAAGGATTAAAGCCGATCACGTAGGCTCGCCTTTGATCATTGTATGTATCGAGCCAAAAGCGCACGTTATCTTCTCCGAATACATTGTCGCGTCTCGCAACGGTCGCCCGGACCTTATCCTTCTCGTCCCAGCATTTAAATGCGATGTACAGGTGTTTTTCGTCGTACATCAGGAGGACTTCGGTCCTTCGGGAAGGTTCAATATTGTCGCCGGGATAGGTCTGGTAGAAGTCTTTCAATACCAGAGCTCCCTGCCATGCTTCTTCGTCAGGTATTCCGTCGATCGCGATCGCCTGGACGATCTTTGGCACAACCTGCGGCTTTAATTTCTCTGGCGGAACCTCTGGCTTCCCCCGCCTGTTAGATGGATCGGTGCTTACCTCCACGGGATTAAGCGGGCCGTTTCCCGCGGGCGAGTTCTGTGCAACCGCCTTCTGTTCGCGAGCGTCGGAAAGGAAAAGAACTAGAAATAGTAATATGTAGATCGATGAAAGCCTGCTCATAAGTCCGTCCTGCTGCTGATCGATATGAAATGAATTAATCCCAGAAAACTGTTTTAGCCGCCGGTGAGGTACAGATCCAGGTCCAGGCGTTTGTGACTGAAACGAATTTTTAGTCAGAAAGTTTCACGAAACTTCCGGCTTAGATGATCGAAAGCCAGGCCGGCTCATTTTGTGCCAGAAATTGTTAACAGACTGCGGATCCTGACGGAACCACCGGACACATCAAAATCAAATCTTGAACCGCCGCGCCCAAGCCGCCAATGTCCTTCGCTTACTACCTCGACATCCCGAAGACCATCGAGCGAGATAGAATCCGCATTGGATCGGATGTCGGCATTCGCAGCCTCAGGCAGGGTAACGATAAAGTTTCCGTCGTTCGATCGGCCTCGAATACTGCTAAAGGAGCCTTCAAGAAAGACGTTGCCGGCCTCCGTTGTTGATTCGAGGTCGCCAGAGTGGCCTATCACCCGAACTTGTCCTTCAGCCGAAGATATTGTCAAACGTCCTTCGCCATTTCTCACGTCGATAGCCTCGTCCATACCGATCAGTTCAACGTTGCCCGAGACCCCTTCGATCCTGATCTCGCGATTTGAATCTATCTTCAGGTCAGATCGCTTCGGAACGAATATTTCGATCCGGGCTGAACCGGGATCGACTCCAAGAAATGCATCACGCGAACGAGGCCCGCCGGCTCTAACATTAAGTTCGACGGAGGAATCGGTTGCAGCCTCCTCAATTGTCGGAGCCACGCGAACGTCGGAACGGCTGACCTCTGTAAGTTTGTAGGCGACCTCCTGCTTATCCCAGCCTCTGACCCGCACGGCGCAGCCTTTCGCCTCGACCGTGATCTTGGGAGCATTCTTTACAGAAAAACTATTTGACCGCGTTTCCATATAAGGGGATCCGCCGCCCCAACTGATCATTGAAAGTCGGGTGAGTGCATCGGTTTGGCCGGCAACCGCATCTGCAACTTTTTTGGTTATCTCACCAACATCGACAGCAGGGACCTTGTCGAGGCCTTCCAAAGAGATCTTATCAATCTCGGGCAAGATGCGAGCCACCTCATCCTGAGCGATCTTGATCCCGGCCTCGGCTGATACCCGGGCGGCCTCCTTGACCGATCGCTCGATATCTTTGCGTGCCTTTTCAGCGCTCCGTTTGCTTTCGGCGAGGCCGCGCTGCAGATCGTCCTCGGAATTCGAGCCTTCCTGAAACAGGTTGGTTACCGGGCTTGGGGGACGTCCGTCATTCCTTCTAAGGATCGAGAGCTGGCCGTTCACAGTGCTGAGCTTTATTTGGGTCTCTCCGCCGCCGAGCCTTCCGTGAAGATCGCGGCCAACATACTTCCCTTTCCGTACCATGAGGCCGAGATCGTTCGTGATAGTTCCGTTCAAAGTATCGGCTTTTACCGTAGCATTAGCATCGGAAGGAATCACCAGAGATGCGCGGCCATTTACTGCTTCGAGAGAGATGCGCCCCATTGGATCAAGCTGATCAAATTCTGCTTTCACCTCGCCATTCACGGTCTCCAGCGAAGCGGAGCCTCGAAGGTTAAGGGCTGATACATTCCCATTCACCGTGGACACCTTCGTTGTGTTCGTAAAACCAGACACCGTTACCGAGCCGTTGACCGTCTCAATGTCGTCCAACGATGCCGTCCGAGGAACCGAGAGCTTGAACTGCACCTCGCCGCGGCCAAAATTCTTCCAACTGCCATCGCCCATCGTGCGCCGTAGCCGATTCACGTCAACAGACGCACTGAAGAGATCAGCACGAGAGTCGATCTTTATTTCGATGGCGTCGAGGGCTTCTTTGGAGTCGGCGATCTTCACGGCCTCGAGCTGCACTTCATTCCGATCCCATGATTCGACGGTGATCGATCCATTGATGTTCGAAACTCTGACTCTTCCATTGGAATTGAGCGGATAAGATCGCTCGATCTTTTCTCGGTGAACATCCTGAGCGACCTCAGCCGGCTGGAGGCGTCCGTCGCCTGTTGCAGCCGGTTCAAGGACATCCTCTCCTGAGGCGAAGATCAGTCCCGAGATAATGATCGTATATAACCAGTTCATTGCAGTAAGACTCCTAAGATATTGTTATGATGACCGCTTTGTTCCGCTCGATGGTTTTGCCCGAAGCGTCCTTGTTTCAAAACCAATACACCGGCCCCGAGGTATTTGTGACAAGAATTTCGCATTGTATTGGAGAGTTCTGACAGATTCTCATACTTTTTTCGCCCTAATGCCTGCTTATACCTACCGGGTTTTTGAATTTACATTGTTACCCTGATTTGTTAGGTTATAGGGTTTAGTGAGTCCGGCAACCGGGAGAATTACATGGACCTAAAACAAACAAAATTGCATATCCTGCACAAGCCCGAGGGCTTAGGGTCGCGGGCAAAAACAGGAATATCGCTTCACTGCCATACGGAGCATTCCAGAGAGCAATTGGATTTTCTCCCCCATTATGCAGAGAAGCTTCCGATCATTTCCCGTTTGACCAAGATGGAAACGGCTGGTTACCAGAAGAGAAAGGGAACGAAGCTTGATTTTTCAACCGCTTTTTGGCTTCCGCCACTTTCTTCGGATGCGGTTTTTGACATAGAAGAAAAACAGATCAATGATGCCGGCCTTGATGCGTTAGTTTCGCTTACTGATCACGACAGCATCGACGGTAACCTGAATCTGCACAAGAATGGCAAGGCTGCCGATCTTCCGATCTCGCTTGAATGGACGGTACCGTTCGAGTTTGGGTATTTTCACGTTGGCGTCCACAATCTGCCAAAGGATCGCGCTCTGGACATCACGAAAGACCTTCTTGCTTACACATTTGGTGAAGAAGGAGCGAACAACCCAAGGCTTCATCAGCTCTTTGCGATGCTTAACGAATTGCCGGAAGTGTTGATCGTTTTGAACCATCCGCTTTGGGACATCGGCCGTATCGGGGTTGAAAAGAATCGGAAACTTCTTGATCTATTCATGAATGAGCATGGGAAATGGATCCATGCCTTCGAAATAAACGGATTTAGGAAATGGTCTGAGAACAAAGGCGTGATCGAGATAGCAGAAGCCTACGGCTTGCCGGTTGTCACGGGAGGGGATCGTCATGGCTGCCAGCCGAACACGGTAATAAATCTGACGAACTCAAAGACATTTGCCGAATTTGTGGATGAGGTCCGCGTAGATAGACGAAGTGAGGTAGTGCTAATGCCGGAGTATCGGCACAACATCCACTCTCGTCAAATGCAGTCATTCTCCGAGATATTGAAGCATTACCCGGAATTTCGAGAAGGTCATCAGAAATGGTTTGACCGTATTCATTTTGATATCGGCGACGGGCATGGTGTTCGGCCGTTGTCGGTCCACTGGGTTCGGGGCGGCCCGCGGTGGCTGCGAATGGCAATTTGGGTCCTTGGCGTGGCCGGCGATCCGAAGTTCCGTCCGCTATTCCGTCTAGTGATGAAGAACGAGGACCGCGTGCCAAAGAGTGCGTCCGAAACTAAGTTTGAGATACCCGATCTGAAGGAGATCGCGGGACGCCGGACCGAGGCGGCTACGAGTTAACAGTGGAGAATCACGAGCTTCGGACCTCATTCGCCCCGCAAATTCAGCCGGGCATAGGACCTACACGTTTCGAGTCAACCAAACCGGCCGTCAAAAGAAAACGGATAGCCTTCTTCCCAGACTCCTTTCTCGAGGTGAATGGCGCGGCAATGACATGCAAAAGGCTTGTCGACTATGCCGCCCAGAACGACCTGCCCATGCTTTGTGTTCATGCCGGAAAGGAAACGGGCATAAAGCAGGAAGGAAGCATCCGTTACCTTTCGCTCAAGAGATCGCCGCTTGCTTTTAAGATGGATGAAGACCTTGCCTTCGATCCGCTTTTCCAGCGTTACAGCCGTCGTGTCCTACGAGAATTGGTCGATTTTGAACCGGATGTGATCCATATTACAGGGCTGAACGATGTGAGCATCATCGGCTCGATCCTGGCTTGGAAAACCCAGACTCCGATGCTGGGCTCATGGCACACTAACCTCCACGAATTCGCGGCACGACGCATCGAAAAGATGTTTCGTTTCCTGCCCGATGCCGCCATACGGAATATCTCAAGCTTTGCCGAAAGAAAGATCCTCGAAGGATCGGTAAAGTACTACAAGATGCCAAAAGTCATTCTATCGCCCAATATGGATCTGGTAGAACTTTTGGCTAAAGGGACAAACCGCAAGTCGATGTTGATGTCACGCGGTGTCGATTGTGAAAAATTTTCTCCCGAACACCGAACCGTTACCGATGGTATCTTTCGATTCGGTTTTGTTGGCCGCCTTCGTGCAGAGAAGAATGTCCGGCGATTGGTCGAACTCGAACGTGCTTTGCTAAACGCTGGGATCGATGACTTTAAGTTTTTGGTGGTAGGCGAGGGCGATGAATACCAATGGCTCAAAAAGCGTCTAACCAAAGGCGAGTTTACCGGCTTTCTGGAAGGCAGCGAACTCTCCGAAGCCTACGCCAACATGGATCTTTTCATTTTTCCTTCTGATACGGATGCGTTCGGAAATGTGGTTCAGGAAGCGGCGGCATCCGGTGTTCCTGCGATCGTGACGGATCGAGGGGGACCAAAGTTTATTGTGCAACACGGCGTGAGCGGTTTCGTTACGTCAGGCTTTGACGAGTTCATTTCGTATTCGATCGAGCTGATAAGAGACAGGGATCGCGTTGAGAAAATGAAGTCGGCAGCACGAGAAACTGCCTTGGCCAAATCGTGGGATTCAGTTTTCGAGGGTGTTTATGACGCGTATGATGAATGCGTCGCGCTTAAGAATCGTCCTTCGCGTTTACATCTTTACAAGAAGAAATGAGTTCCTCGATCACCGAGATACACCAATCCGTCACCGATGCAGATGACCTGGAAGACGTTCGTAATGAGCCGATCTCGGTTGGCGACGTTTTTCTAAGCCTACTGAAGCATCCAAAACAGATAGTCGCCAGGTGGAACTGGAAAGCAGCAATGATGGGCGCTTTATTGCGTGCGTCATTCTACTTCACGGTCTACACCGCAAGCCGGGAGAGTTGGGCAGTAACATTGACGGCGGTAATGGTTGAACTTAGCTTCCGCCTGTTCACTTCAGGGATTTCCGGTGCTCTGGTCCAGTCCTTTCGAAAAGCAACACCGGTATGGCTTGCGACGTTGATCGTCATGGTCTCTCTCCCAGCCTTCGGACATACCATAGAGTTCGCGTCGCACTACGTTCAGGAGGCACACTTCAGTTCGATATTTCCGGCTTCGGAAAACAATTCGCGGCAGGTCGCATTTGCGGTGTCTGTATTGTTCTCGGTGATCTCGGCGCTTTTCAATTTTTACATCATGCGGCATGGTGTGCTGCTTGTCGGCGCGGGTGAGGAAACACAGACGCTAAAGGAAGATGTCAAGAAATTCCCGTTTCTTATCGTGAAGTTTGTCGGATTTATTCCGGTTGAGATACTTAATGCTTTACGGGCGAGAAAATATGTTCTGGCACTTGCGATATTCACCGCTTTCGGCCTTTCGGTAGGCTCGATCCTCGGATTTTTTCGAGGTAAATGGTCATGGGCCTATACGACCGCGATCGGAGCCTGGGTGATCCTGTTTGTCTTTACGGTGATCGTCGCTCTCATCCGCAAGTTTGTTGTTCCGCGGGTCAAGCACCTTAAATTTTTCCGCCCTGTGTAAAGTCCTCTTGGCTTTTCCTGCTCTAGAATGTCGTGGCGATCAGATCTGTTCACATCACAAACTATTATCACAAGAATTCTGGTGGTATCAGCACGTCGTACAACAACCTGCTCGCGGCTGCGGAACGGCACCGCCGTTATGTTCGCCTCATAGTTCCTGGTGAAAACGAGGCCATTGAGGATATCAATGAATTCGCAAAGATATATTATGTCCCGGCACGCCATTCGCCCATTTTTGATAAGCGTTACAGGATGATCATGCCCTGGCAATATATGGTGAAGGGCTCGACGATCAGAGAGATCTTGCTCTCAGAAAAGCCCGACATGATAGAGATCTGTGACAAATATTCTCTAAGCATGATGGGTCCCATGATCGGCCTTGGAAAATTCAGTAAGCTCGGAAGGCCGATGATGATACATTTTTCGTGCGAGCGAATGGACGATAATGTTGCCTCCTTTCTGACCGGAGGCAGGGTCGGAAAATGGTTTTCTCGACATATTATTGGCGATTACATCCTGCCAAACTACGATTTTCATATTGCAAATTCCCACTACACTGCTCAGGAATTTTTCGAAGCTGTGGGCCATGAAGCGAGACCCGGGGGAAAATCCAATTTCAGGGAATTGTGTTGGAAAGTGTTCAGGTCGCCAAAAGTAGATCTGAAGGAGAGAGTTTTCGTTTGCCCGCGAGGCGTGGATGCTAAATTTTATTCTCCGAAGAGGAGATCTAGTGCATTTCGCCAGAAACTGATCGAAACAGCTAAGATCCCTTTAGATTCCGTTATCCTCCTGTATGCAGGCCGGCTCTCTCCGGAAAAAAATATCGGTTTACTGGTCGAGATCATGAAGCGACTCGCCCGTGAAAGTTCTAAAGACTTCAGACTGTTGATCGCGGGGGCTGGGCCGATGGCGAAAAACATCGAAGAACAGGGCGAGAAGATCGCTAAGAGAAAGGTAGTACAGCTGGGGCATCTCGACAAGGAAAGCCTCGCTGACCATTACGCGAATGCTGACGTGTTTGTCCATCCGAATCCAAGGGAACCATTTGGTATTGCCCCACTCGAAGCTATGGCATCCGGCACTCCGGTGGTCGCTCCGAACTCAGGCGGAATTTTGTCTTATGCAACGGATGCGAACGCATGGCTGGTTGAACCCGATGGCAAAAGTTTCGCTTCTGCTGTACTTGACGTTTTTTCAGATGAACAGGCCAAGCTCCGAAAAATTGCAAACGCCTTGGAAACTGCGACCCAAAACAGCCGTGAGGTAGCAACAAACAGGCTTTTCTCTACATATGACCGTCTTTTTGAAGATTTCGTTTCAAGGCGTCCGCTATTTACTGATCTGGCCTAGAGGGATACTCGAAGTCGGTTACCAAAGCGTTAAGAACGTAAGCAGAGTTTGGCTGGCAGGAATCATCGCCGATAGAATTAAGGTAATGTCACCTGCGTAGTTGACTATCCGCCGAGCCGGCTTTTTTCATCATGCTTGAACTGGTCGTCGCAAATCTCAAGGTCCGCCCGCTCAGAACGCTTATCAGTATCACAGGCGTCGCTATTGGCGTGGTTCTGGTGGTGCTTTTTACCGGTCTTGCACAAGGAATGATCGGCGAAATGGTGAAGCGTGCAACTAACTGGAAGGCCGAGATAGTGTTTACGCGGGCGGGCGGGATGGACCTCACGAGCTCGACGCTTAACGTCAGCACGGCGTATGCGGAACGTTTGTTGGAGATCGAAGGAGTTAAATCTGTGGTACCGGTCGGCCGATACATTTCTCCGAGCACGAAGGGCCGCTTTGGGCTTCAGCAGATCGAAGGTGTCGATTGGAAGCCGTTCGCTGAGATGAACGGTATCGGCATAGTCGAAGGGCGTGCACCTTTGGCCGATAACGAAGTCATCGTCGATCGCCGTCAACTCGAGGATGATGGTCTTAAGGTCGGAGACTCGATCGCCCTATTCGGCAACAAGAATTATACGGTAGCCGGTGTCTTTGAACCGCCTTCGGGTTCGAGAATTAAGATGGATCTCGCATCAATGCAGAGTGTCCTTGAGGCGGATAATAAGTGCACCTATATTCTTGTAAAGGTCCTTGATGGTGTCGACCCGGCTATCGTTGCGGCCAGAATAAATGAGGCACTTCCCGGAAACAAGGTCCACCTTACCAGCGATTTTGTAATAGACGCTCATGAACGAGTCCCCGGCCTTGGAACATTTCTGAACATCCTGGTCGGCCTCGGGGCTTTCGTCAGCACGATCTTCGTACTGCTTTCGATGTACACAACGATAACTGAGAGAAGAAAGGAGATCGGAGTATTGCGCTCGTTAGGTGCTTCAAAGGGGTTTGTTGTACGGACGATCGAAAGCGAGGCGCTGATGATCGGACTCTTGGGCGTGGTGCTCGGGCTCATATTTGCTTTTGGCTCCGCTAAGCTGATCGGGGGGCTTTTCAAACTAGACTTTGAATTCACAAGCGGGTGGATAGGGGTGGCAGTGCTTATTGCCGTTGCCGGCAGTTTGATCGGTGCTCTTTATCCTGCCATGCGGGCGGCGGCCATCGATCCTGCCGAGGTGATGGCAAACGAATAGATCACAAATGCATGATCCTGCCTTAAAGGCCGCCGTTCAAAACCAGAAACTGTCGTCTAAGCAGGGCCTTTTACAGCGCTCATTTGCGAGGTTTTTCGATAGCTTCGTTTACAACCAGATATGGGAAGACCCGCGGGTTGATGTTGAGGCGCTTGAGCTGAACGAAGCATCACGGGTCTTGACCATTTCATCGGGCGGATGCAACGCTTTGCATTATCTCCTTAAGGGACCTGCAAGGGTCACGGCGGTCGATCTTAATCGACACCACATTTATCTGCTTGAGCTGAAAACAGCGGCGATCAAACATTTGCCGTCATACGACGCCCTCTTTGAAATGTTTGGCCGAGGTAAAGGAAAGAACAACGGGGCGAACTACCTTCGCTATATCGCTCCTAATCTTAAACCGGATGTACGGAATTACTGGGAATCTAATTCGCTGTTCGGCTCGCTCCTCTTCGGTGATCGGATCAGCTATTTTTCGAATTCCGGCATTTATGATCATTCGCGAAACGGATACTTCCTTCGCTTCTTCCATCGCTTTGCCCGAATCTTGGGCTGCCGTCCCGAATTGGTTCTTTCGGCTCGAACCGTTGAGGAACAACGCAGATTGTGCAATGAGCATATTGACCCATTTTTTGACAATTTGCTCATCCGGTCTATTGGTAAGATGCCGGTCACGCTGTTCGGACTTGGGATACCGCCGCAGCAGTTCGACGAACTGAAGAATAGTATTCAGAGCGGCCACTCGGTCATAGATACTTATCGCGATCGGGCCCGTCGCCTGGCCTGCGATTTTCCGATCAAGGAAAATTATTTCGCATGGCAAGCATTTGCCAGAAAGTATGATACCGAAAACCGCACCGCTCTACCCGAATATCTTAAGGAAGCCAACTACGAACGATTGAGGGAAAACCTGTATCGGCTCTCGACCGTGGTCGGGTCGGTGACAGACCTAATTCGTAATGGAAAACACGGAGAATTTGACCGATTTGTCTTCCTCGACGCTCAAGACTGGATGAACGATATTCAGCTAACCGAGCTCTGGCGAGCCATTACATTCTCGGCCAAGCCCGGGGCACGGATCATTTTCAGAACTGCAGGTTCAGTATCTCCAGTCGAATCGAAACTTCCCGGAGAACTGCGTTCGAGATTTCGATATCACGAGGAACTCTCAAAAGATCTGTTTGTGCAGGATCGCTCCTCGATCTATGGGGGCTTCCACGTTTACGAATTGAAGTGAGCCGGGGTGACTCAATACTCGTCGGTACAGTTAAGCCATGCCGAAGATCGAACAGCAACTCGGAAATCCCGGAAGTGAAGCGTTCTTTCAGATGGATCGCATCTATCGCTTTCAGCGCCATTTCTATGATCTGACCAGAAAATACTATCTGCTTGGACGCGATCAGTTGATTGAGGAAATGGATGTTAAGGATGGCGAGTCTGTGCTGGAGGTGGGGTGCGGGACCGGCCGAAACCTGATCAAGATCGCGCAACGGTCGCCAGGTTCGTTACTCTTTGGTATCGACGCTTCGGCGGCAATGCTAAAAACCGCCACCGAGAACACACGAGCGGTGGGCGCTGAGAATGTCAGGCTGGTCAGGGCACTTGCCGACGAAATTTCATATGAACGTACGCTCGGACTCGAATGTCCTTTCGACAAGATATTCTTCTCATTCTCTTTGTCGATGATTCCGCCTTGGCGAGAATCTCTTGTCAAAGCCTTTGATAATCTCCAGGCTCAAGGTTCGATCTACATCGTTGATTTTTGTGATCAGACGGGACTGCCGAAATGGTTTCGCAAAGGCCTGACAAAATGGCTCGAACTTTTTCACGTAAGATTGCCTTCCGACCTGATAGAATTGTTGAAGAAAATGAACCAAGACCCGTCACTACACATCGACTACCGAGAGCTCTACCGAGGTTATTCCTTCATTGCGAAGGTGTCCAAAGTATAAAGGAACCCTACCCCCAAAATCCCGATCGAGATCACAATCCATTTTTTTGGACTTTTCTCAAAATTTTGATCGATAAAGCAAGCTAATATCCGGTAAATGTAACAGTTTCATAACCCTTATGTTTGGCATAAGGGTTGCAAATAGAGCATGTTAGAGCTGGCAAAAGACTTAAGAAAGCCGAACGTCTTTAAGCTATCCATCGCTCTAATGATCCATAATTTCCCGATAGTGGAGGACAGAATGGCTAGAACCCTTAGAACTTCAGTTTTGTTTTTATTTCTTCTCGTTTTGGCAGGCGTTGTGCTCGGGCAAACATCGACCGGTTCTATTAGTGGCCTCGTTTCTGACGAGGCTGGTGCGGTCATTCCCGGTGCTTCCGTCTCGATCCGAAACCGTGAAACCGGTTTCACACGATCGGCCACGACCAGCACCGACGGACGTTACTCGTTTGTCAGTGTTCCGATCGGAGCCTATGAGATAACCGTTGAGGCCGGCACCTTTGCGAAATACGTGCAGACCGGCGTAATTCTTGTGGCGAATCAAAACGCCGTAGTGAATCCGACTCTGAAGCCCGGCGGGGTTGCTGAGGTGGTGACCGTTGCCGAGAACGCTTCGCTTCTAAACACGGCCACGCCGGAAGTTTCCACAAGCTTCGACTCTCGAAGGCTTTCTGAACTGCCAATCTCGACCAACCGCAGCGTTTATAACGTTCTTCTTTCGGTTCCGGGCGTTAGCTCTCTCGGAAGCGGACAGACGGGATTTGCAAACGGAATCAGCTTTTCGGCGAATGGCGGCCGCCTTCGCTCGAACAACTTCATGATCGACGGCCAGGACATTAACGATCCCAGCGTTGCCGGGGGTCAGATCGCATTGAACAATCCCGATGCCGTCCGTGAAGTGCGTATCGTGACCAACCAGTTCCTCGCGGAATATGGAAGAAACTCCGGTTCGGTGGTCAACTTCATCTCAAAGTCCGGCACGAATGATTTTCACGGGTCGCTATTCTGGTTCCACAACAATGAGAACCTGAATTCGTGCAGCAATCTCGACAAGGGTAGCGGTTTCTGTAATCCGAATGCGACGATCGAATCAAGAAAGAAGGCTCCCCGACGTCTTGAAAACCAGATCGGTTTCACGGTCGGCGGGCCGATCGTTTTCCCGTCGGCACATGAGCCATGGTACTGGAAAGGAACCGATAGGACGTTTTTCTTCGTGGACTACCAGCGATGGTCGGATCGTGCTCTTGGTTCAGGCTTTACGCTGAATGGAGCACCAACCGCCCAAGGCCGTGCGATACTCCAGGCGCAGGCAGGAAACCGACTTACTGTCCAGGAACTTTTAAGATTTGTGCCGGCCGGTACGCCGAACGGCACATCGGCCAGCTTCACCACACCCAACGGAACGTTTGTCGTGCCTTTGGGTAGCATTACCGGCTCGTCGGCGTTCAAGTTTGATGATGATCAGGGCTCGGTCAGGATCGACCATCGGATCAATGATAAGAACCTGATCTATGGGCGTTATCGTTACGATTACAACTCAACGTCCGGAACCGGACAGGTTACCCCGCCCGGATTGACGACGATCAACGACACGAAGACGAAGGCTGCTACATTCGTATGGAATGCGATCTGGACGCCGCGTGTATCGAACGAATTCCGTCTTGCATGGAGCAGGTTCGATTCAGTGACCGGTGCTGAGGACCCCTCATCCGAAACCATTCCATCTATCGAGATCGCTCAACTCGGGATGAACGGTTTTAACGCTGCTGCCAGCCGTACGGCTATAGGCTTGGCGGTGAATCTGCCGCAGTTCCGCATCAACGATACCTATCAGATTACGGACGCAATAACGTTCGTGACGGGAAACCATACGATGAAGTTCGGCGTTGATCTTCGAAGGACCGATGTGAAGAGCTTTTTCTTCCCGACGGTACGCGGACGTCTGGCCTACACGACCCTTCAGAACTATGTTGACGATATCGCACAGACGGCTACGATCAACCTCCCGCTCGCCGGCGGCGATAGAATCGGCTTCTACCGTTGGAAGGAATACTACTTCTACGGTCAGGATGAATGGAAGGTTACAAAGAACTTCACCTTGACCATGGGATTAAGGTATGAGTATCCGGGCAATTCGTTTAAGTACCTTTCGGAACTTAACCAGCGAATTCTTGCAGCCAACAATAACAATCCGGGATTCATCTTTACCCCTGTCCCGCAAACTGATACTGACAACTGGATGCCGCGGCTTGGATTTAACTGGAATCCGCAGACAAGCGACTCCGGTGTCCTCGGTTTCCTAACCGGTGGTAATAAACTCGTCATTCGCGGCGGCTATTCCCGCACCTATGACGCAAACTTTATCAACATCAACCTCAACGTATTCAGCTCGTTCCCGTTCGTGGCCGCACAGAACATCAACGTGAACGGTGCGTTCGTTAATATGCGTAATACGACAGCACCGAACGTCTCGGCGCCGAACACGCTTGTCCGAACGATCGTTTCGGGTGATTTCAGGGCCCCGGCGACCGATCAATTCTCGCTAGAATTTCAGCGTGAGGTCACGCAGGATTCCGTATTCAAGATCGGCTATGTTAGGACCCGCGGAACGGGCCTGTTCCAGACCGTTGACGGAAACCCGTGCCGCATCGGCCAGAATTGCCGAGGAACGGCATTCGGTAATCGTGTCGATCCGAGCAGGGAGGTCATCCGGCTGCGGACCAATTCCGGGACATCAACTTACGATGCCCTTCAGGCCAGCTTTGACAAGCGTTTGTCGAACAACTTCAGCGCCGGTGTCCACTACACGTGGAGCACCTTTATCGATGATGGTTCTGAGATCTTCAATCCATCGACGGCTGAGGTAGCGGTTGCACAGGATTCGTTCAACCGGCGTTCTGACCGCGGACGTTCGAGCTATGACCGCCCGCATCGTTTCACTGGAAATGTGGTCTATGAGCTTCCGTTCTACGTGAATCAGCCCGGCTTTGTCGGCAAGGTTCTCGGCGGATGGCAGGTAAACTCGTTCTTCACGTTCCAGAGCGGTGCTCCGTTCTCGGTGTTCAATGGTGCTGACCCGGGTTGTGCGGTTTGCGGTATCGACGGTCTTGTCGGCAACCCGATCCGTGCGAATCTGAACACGAACCTTGATCTTTCAAGTATGAGCATCAACCAGATCCGTGCTGCCGGCGGTGCCAGCCTTTTCTCAGCCGTAACCGCAGCACAGAGGATCGGCAACTCGGGCCGCAACATCCTTCGGGCTGACGGTATCAAGCTTGTGGACTTTGGTGTGATAAAGAATACCCGCATCACGGAGAACGTCCGCATTCAGCTTAGGGCTGATATGTTCAATGTGTTCAATCTCAGAAACTATGGTATTCCGAATGCCACGATCACGGCAGGAGCCAACTTCCTCAACGAAGGCGCTACCAACGGCGGCAACCGCAGGATCGTACTCGGAGGCCGGCTTGTTTTCTGATCTCTTCTTTCTGTTTTGATCACTTGCGAGGCTGCCTTAAAAAAGCAGCCTCTTTTTTCCTTTAGCGGTCAGCTGCGGGCTTCCAAAGTGAATACGCACGCCCCTCATAGATACGCCGCCAAATTCTTTGACAATCGTTTCATCTGTGCAATATAGTTTTAGATACGGAATACTGAAGCAGGAAAGGCAGCAAAGATGAATCATCTTAGCCTGGTCAAAAGTCTAGCTCATTTAGAGGAAGAGCAAAAGCACGTCGATGAGGTACTGATCGAAACGGTCGGCATTTCATTCCCACGCGGGGCGATCTCCGAGATCGCGGGCGGCGCGAGTTCCGGCAAAACAAGCCTGTCGCTTTATCTGCTGGCCAAACTGACTGCGGCCGGCGAGATATGCGCGGTGGTCGATCCCTGCGGCGGTTTCGATGCCCGCTCGGCGGTTTTGTCGGGTGTCGAGATCGAGAATCTGTTATGGGCGCGCTGCGGCGGCAGCATCGAAAAGGCATTCATGGCCGTGGACCATCTATTGCAGGCAAAGGGTTTCGGGGCAGTATGGTTGGATCTGAGCGGCCTGGCTGTGAACAAATTGAAACTTGTCCCCCGAACATATTGGTATCGATATCGGAACCGCATCAGCCAAACCCCGACGCTTTTGCTGGTGACCGCACGCGAGGCCGTGACAGGTTCGGCCGCGCAGCAGGCATTTGTGTCCTCGCGGACGCAAGCCAGATGGTCTGGCAGCGGTAAATTCAAATTGCTTCGCGAACTGGAGGTCAGCTTCCATTCGCGCAAGCAGCTGATGCACGGGCCGCTGCCGGCACGGATCGAGGCCGATTACAGCGATGTCTAGGTTGTACGCCTGTGTGATCTCGCCCGATATCGGCGATCGCGAAAATGCTCTGCTTTCGGTCGCCCGGCAGTTCTCGTATTCGATCCGGAAGCTGGACGATGGTGTGGCGTTCGACGTCAGCGGGCTTGAACGCCTTATCGGCAAGCCTGCCGTTATAGCTAAAAAGGTGGAAGAAGAACTGCGGAAACAAGTGCTTCGGGGAAGCGTCGCGGTAGCCGAGACGGTGGCCGCGGCAGCCCTGCTGGCGAGACAGGAGAAAGGGGATGACAGCACGGTGCATACTGCCGAGGAGTTTGCTCAACTCCCTCTCTCCGGGCTGCCGATCGAAGCAGACATTTTGGGGGTCTTCGACGAACTTGGCCTGTATGATATCGAAGACCTGCTTCGGGTCCCGAAAAATGAACTGATCGGCCGCTATGGCCGCGAGTTTGAGCGCGTCATAAAAAGCATCCGTCAGGAAGACCGCCGCCCGCTGACGCCCAATATCAAGGAAGAAAATATCTGCTGGTCACATGGCCTCGACTTTCCGGTCGAAGATTTCGAACAGCTCATCTTTCTCGTCAATCACGGACTGGAAAAGCTGTTCCGGCAAACGGCACGCAGCGGCTTCAGCACCGAGCATATCGACATAGCCTTCCGCCTGAGCGACAAAAGCGAAAAGGCCTATGAGATCAAGGCCTCTTTTCCGACATTGGAGCGGCCGTTCTGGCTGAAGCTGATCAACCTGCGCATCTCGTTCGATCCGCCGCGGGCCGGCATTCTGGCCTTGAACTTGACCACCCATTTCACAAAGCCGCGGGCATCGCAGCGGGGGCTGTATGCGGTTTCGCGGCCCGAACCGGAAAGCCTGCTCCTGACGGTCGGAAAATTGAAGAAGCTGGCCGGCGAGGAGAATGTCGGCGTTCCCGTAATGCTCAACGAGAGGCTTTCAGAGCCGTTCCGTCTCGCCCCGGACGTTCTCCCTCAAGGGCGTGAAAACGGCACTACCGAGCCCGCGCGTCCGGTCATCGCCTTCAGCTATTTTCGTCCGCCGCTCGCTGCCGAGGTACTGGTCCGCGAAGGACGCCTTGCCTATATCCGGACAAGGCTTTTCAGCGGCCGCGTCGCCGAATACAGCGGTGTTTGGAAGGCGGATTCTAAATGGTGGGAACATGGCTGGACGACCCGCGAATGGGACATCGAGGTCGAAGGCGGCGGCATTTATCGTTTGGGAAAGATCGGGGCCGAATGGTTCCTGATCGGTGAATATGATTGAGTGGAGAGCGGACACCCTTGTCCGCACCGCCGCCTGCGGCGGGAAAAACTGCTTAGCATTTACGTTGCGTTGTCTTTATTAAAGACGGTCATTCGGGCTTCGCCCTCATGCGGACAAGAGTGTCCGCGCTCCGTATGTTCTATGAACTTCACACAAGATCGGCGTTCAGCTTTCTTTCTTCGGGTTCGTCGCCGGAGGTGATGGCCGCCCGGGCTGCAGAACTGGGCATGCCCGGTGCCGCATTGCTTGACCGCGACACGCTTGCCGGAGCGGTGCGCTTCCATTTTGAAGCACGCGAGAAAGGCATCAAGCCGATCATCGGTGCCGAGATCACGATGGACGACGGCAGCCTTTTGCCGCTTGTTCCGTTGAACCTGGGCGGCTATCAAAACCTGTCCAAGCTGATCACGACCATAAAGCTGCGTCACAAAAAAGGCGAGCATTTTGCGACGCGGGAGGACATCGAGGAGCATTCGGCCGGGCTTCTGTGTTTTACGGGTGGGGCCGACGGCTTTATGCACAACAGCATAAAGAACGGCCGCGGTCAGGCCGATATGGCCTGGCTGAAGTATGTTTTCGGCGGCCGGCTTTACATCGAGCTTCAGCGCCATCACCTCCGCCATGAAGAGGACCTGAACCAATCGCTGCTGGCACTCTCGCACAAGCTGCACGTGCCTTATTTTGCTTCCAACGGCCCCTATTACGCCGCACAGGGCGACCGCGAGCTTTTCGATGTTTTCACCTGTATAAAGAACCACTGCACGATCTATGAGGCCGGAAAGCTCCTCTCCGAGAACGGCGAACGCGGGATCAGATCGGAACGGCAGATGCTCTCGGTCTTCGACGACTATCCTGAGGCCGTCGATATAACAGAAGAGATAGCTTCGCGGGTCGATTTTGCGATGGAAGAGCTGTCTTATACCTTTCCCGATTATCCTGTGCCGGCGGGCGAGACGATGATGTCTTTTCTCCGCGCAAAGACGCGGCAGCGGGCGATGGAAAGATACCGCGGAGCAAAAAAAGACGTGCTTTTTCAGATCCAGGTCCGCCTCGAAAAAGAATTTGCGATCATCGAAATGAAAAAACTCGCCGGATATTTTCTGGTGGTCAGCGACATCTCCGATTTCTGCCGGAGTGAGGGCATCCTGTCGCAGGGACGCGGGTCAGCGGCGAACTCCGTCGTCTGCTACGCTCTCGGGATAACGGCCGTCGACCCGATCGAGCACAAGCTGCTGTTCGAGCGTTTCCTTTCTGAAAAATACGAGCAGTATCCCGACATCGACATCGATCTTCCTTCAGGGGATGATCGCGAAAAGGTGATCCAGCACGTGTATCAGAAATACGGCGAGCGCGGTGCCGGAATGACGGCAAACGTCATCACCTACCGCGGGCGTTCGGCCCTTCGCGAGGTCGGAAAGGTTTTCGGCTTTGATGCGGAAATGCTCGGAAAGCTCTCAAAGCTCAATTCGCACTATGAGATCTTTGAGAGCGATGAGCTTCGCGGATATTTAAAGAATGCCGGCCTTAACAACGGCGACGATCGAAGGATCAGAAAATTCGCGGAACTGTTCACCCGCATCCTCGATTTTCCGCGTCATCTGGGCCAGCACTCCGGCGGAATGGTCGTAAGCCTCGGCCGGCTGGACGGCATCGTCCCGATCGAGCCCGCTTCGATGGAGGGCCGCAGCATCATCCAATGGGACAAGGACGATTGCGAAAAACTAAAGATCGTGAAGGTGGACCTCCTCGGCCTGGGGATGATGGCGGTGCTGCGCGACAGCATCGCGCTGATAAAGCAGCATCACGGACGCGAGCTCGATCTTTATATGATCCCTCAGGACGACCCGACGGTTTACGAAGCTCTGCAGAAAGGCGACACGGTCGGGATGTTTCAGGTCGAAAGCCGCGCCCAGATCGCTTTCCTGCCCAAATCGAAACCGCGGACCTTCTACGACATAGTCGTCCAGGTGGCGATCATCCGTCCCGGGCCGGTCGTCGGGAATATGCTCAGTGCGTATATAGATCGGCGGCAGGGACTGGAAGAGATCACCTACCCGCATCCTTCGCTCAAGCCGATACTCGAACGCACGCTCGGCGTGCCGCTGTTTCAGGAGCAGCTCCTGAAGATGGCGATGGACATAGCAAACTTTTCAGGTGCCGAAGCGGAGGAACTTCGCCGGGCGATGGGCTTTAAGCGGCCCGACCGCCGAATGGAGCAGATCGGCCGCAATCTTCGCGACGGTATGACACGCAACAACATCCCGCCGGACGTGCAGGAGAAGATCGTCGATTACGTGAAGGCGTTCGCAAACTACGGCTTTCCGGAATCGCACGCGTTCAGCTTTGCCCTGCTCGCCTATGCCTCGGCCTATTTCATCCTTCATTACCGGGCGTGCTTTATGACGGCGATGTTCAATAATTACCCGCTCGGATTTTATTCCGCCGCCACGCTAGTCAAGGACGCCCAACGCCACGGCCTGCATTTCCTGCCGCTGGACATAAACCGGTCGCAGTACGAATTCACGGTCGAAGAGGCTGGAACCGAGAGTGAACGGCCGACATTTTCCGTCCGCGTCGGCCTGAAATACGTCCGCGGCCTTCGAGAGGAGGTCGGGCACAAGATCGTCAAAGAACGCAGTGAATTTGGCCCCTACACCGGCGTCGAAGACCTTGTCCGCCGCGTTCCCGCGATAAACAAACGCGAGATACGCGCTCTCAGCATTGCCGGTGCGCTAAATTTTGAGAACACCGTCCATCGCCGCGAAGCTTTGTGGCAGTCGGAGCTGGCCATCCAGCCCGCCGGGCCGCTGTTCGAGAATTCAGAATGCAGAATTCAGAATGCGGGATCAGAGATCGAAGAAGCTTCTTCAAATTCCCCCTTCATCACCCGCATGGAGGGCCTCGAGCTCGTGGATGCTGACCTGAGAAAGACGGGGATCTCCATCGGCCGCCATCCGATGGCGTTCGTCCGCGATGATCTGGAGAAAAATGGGATATTGTCTGCCGTTGAAACGAGAATGCTGCGGGCGGGCGACATCGTTTCGGTCGCCGGAGCAGTAATAGTACGCCAGCGCCCGATGACGGCGAAGAACGTCGTCTTCATGACGCTCGAAGACGAGACCGGCCATTCGAATTTCGTCGTCATGCCCGACATTTTCGAGCGATACCGGGCCGTCATCAACCAGAACGACTATCTCATCATCAAAGGCATCTTCGAAGAACGCGGAATGATCAAGGCCCTGCACTTCATTCCGATGAGCAAGATAAACACCGAGGTCGTTTCTCACAATTTCCGATAGCCGGAGCGGCCAAAGATGACCACCGCGATGCCCCCGAGCGTCAAAACACCGGCGATCACCAATCGCAGATCGGCCTTTTCGGCCAAAAGCACGACACCTCCGGCCGCCGCGATGATCGGGACCGATAATTGCAGGGCCGCAGCACGCGTTGCGGTGTGATATTTCAACGCCGCGTACCAAACCGAATAGCCCACGCCTGACGCGATGGCCCCAGAAAGGACGGCAAGCACAATTCCGCGGGCCGAAAGGTGCAGGCTGCCGACAAAAGGGATCGCCGCAAGAAATATCATAGGCAGCGCGCGGATAAAGTTGCCCGTTGTATCGGCCAACGGATCCTCACTGGATCTTCCACGAAGAGTATAAAAGCCCCACGCGGCCCCCGCAGCCGCCATCAGGAGCGAACTAACGAGCGGCGGAGCGGTCAAACCAGGAAAAACCAGGTAAACGAGTCCGCCAAAGGCCGCCGCGATGCCGAAAAGCTCTAACGCTCCCGGCCGTTCGCCTTTTGCCAATGCCGCGGCGATCATCGTCATCTGCACTGAGCCGAAAAGGATCAGCGCTCCGGTTCCGGTCGTAAGGCCGAGATATGCAAACGAGAACAAAATGGCATAGGCGAACAGGAAAAAGGCGGATGCCCAGTGTCCGGCTTTCAAAACGGAGCGCGTCTTACCAAATGCTGCGGAGATAATGGCGAGGGCCGCGGCGCCGGCCATAAGACGAACGAGCGTAAAGCCGGCCGCGTCCGCTTCCTGCTCGCCGAGTGCCATCCGGCAGAGGATCGAGTTGAACGCAAAGGCGGTTAACGCAAATGCGGTGAGAAGAAAAGGTCTCATCGAAAGGCCAGGTCGATACTAGCACGCATTTGCCGCGTCATAACGGGCGGACAGATAGAAAAACCAGGAAAAGAATGAACATTCAATTCAGAAAAACTTCAGAACATCCTCAAGACCGCGCACCCGCCGGCAAAGTATCGTTCTAACAGTGCAAGTTTGCACAAATGTATATATCCATAATAAAAAGGGAGACATAATGATGAAAGACAGCAATTTTAATCAGGCCAAAGCAGAGGCCTTTTCGGAAACTTTGGTCGAGACGCTGAACAGGAGCGCGATCGCGCTGGCGTTAAGCATCGGCGACCGCTGCGGATTGTTCAAGGCGATGGCGAACCTGCCCGCTTCGACGTCGAAACAGATCGCCGACGCAGCAAATCGCAACGAGCGTTACGTGCGCGAATGGCTCGGCACGATGGTAACGGGCCGCGTGGTGAATTATTTCCCCGAAACGCAGACGTATCAGCTTCCGGCGGAGCACGCGGCGTACCTGACGGACGAGGGCGAGTACAACTTCGCCTCGGCAATGCAGTTCGTGCCCGTGCTGGCGGGCGTTGAGGACAAGCTTGTCGAGTGTTTCGAGAAAGGCGGCGGCGTGCCGTACACGGCTTATCCGCGTTTTCACGAAGTAATGGCGAAGGAAAGCGATCAAACGACCGTCGCGGCCCTCGAACCGCACATCATTCCGATCGTTCCGGGCCTTCGCGAGAAACTCGAAGCCGGCATCGACGTGCTCGACGTCGGCTGCGGGGCGGGACGTGCGATGATCACGCTTGCAAAACGCTATCCGAACAGCAGATTTGCCGGCTACGACTTTTCCGAAGAGGTCATCGCGGCGGCAAATGCCGAGGCGGCAAAGCTCGGGCTCGACAACGTCCGATTTGAGGTGCGCGACGCAGCGAATATCGGCGAGACGGAGGCGTATGATCTGATCACGTCGTTCGATGCGATCCACGACCAGGCGAACCCGGCCGGAATGCTCGCAAGTATCGCAAAGGCGATCCGCCCCGACGGCGTTTATCTCGTGCAGGACATCACCGGTTCGAGTTACCTCGAGAAAAATCTCGATCTTCCGGTCGCTCCGTGGCTGTACACGATCTCATTGACGCATTGTATGACCGTTTCGCTCGCGTATAACGGCGAAGGGCTCGGAGCAATGTGGGGCGAGGAACGCGCTGTGGCGATGATGAAGGATGCGGGCTTCCAAAACGTCGAAATAAACCACCTCGATCACGATTTTATGAACACATATTACGTCGCAACGAAGTAATTCGGGTGCAAAATTCCGAACGGCGGTGGATATTCAGCTTCTGCTCGGAAATTCTGATCGAGAGCCTGTTTAACTGGGCTCAGATACATATGGAAATGGCCGGCTTCATCCGGGAAGCGGCCATTATTTTTTGTATCGACGCTCTGATACTTTGTATAACGCCCAACCTCTGGCGGGAAATGGCCGTTATGCGGCGAGATATGACGAGTATTTGACGAGAAATGACAGGCTTTCGACGAGAAATGATCGATCTTCGACGGAAAACTGCTGGAATTTGGGGAAAGACCGTCTGATCTCGATAACAAAACGTCCGTTTCTGCCGAAAAATGCGCGAGGCGGGGCGAAAAACCGGCCGATCGCCCGCACCGATGACCAAGATCTACTCTTCTTCGGCCGATTTCTTCTCCGGACGCATATGCGGGAAGAGGATAACGTCGCGGATCGAGTGCCGATTGGTCAAAAGCATCACCAAACGGTCGATGCCGATGCCGATACCGGCGGCGGGCGGCATTCCGTAGCTCAAAGCGCGGATATAATCCTCGTCGAGCACCATCGCTTCCTCGTCGCCACGCTCGCGCTCGGCCATTTGATCGGCGAAACGCTCGTACTGCTCCCGCGGATCGTTCAGCTCCGAAAATCCGTTGGCCACTTCCATCCCGTTGATGAACAACTCGAACCGCTCGGCAACCTGCGGATCTTTCGGATCGGCCTTCGACAGCGGCGAAATGGACTTTGGAAAGTCGATGATGAACGTCGGCTGGATAAGTGTGTGCTCAACCTCGCTTTCAAAGCGTTCCAGAAGCTGAACATCGCTTAGGGCAGAGACACCACCGTCAGGACGCGTGCCAACATTATCCTCCTTTGAGGCGATAACGCTGCTCTCGCCCGAGTTTCCGCCACGCTCCACCGCCTCGCGCATCGTTATCCGCTCGAACTTGGTGAAGTCGATGCGTTTTCCTTCGTATTCCACGGCCAAACCGCCCGTTGCCCTCTGCACAGACTCGCGCAGCATCGCCTCACAGAAGTCCATCATGCCGTTCACGTCCATGTACGCACAATAAAACTCGAGCATCGTGAACTCGGGGTTGTGTTTGTAGGAAATTCCCTCGTTGCGGAAGTTGCGGTTGAGCTCGTAAACCTTTTCAAAGCCGCCGACGACGAGCCTTTTTAGATAAAGTTCGGGCGCAATGCGAGCATAGAGCGTGATGTCGAGCGCGTTGTGGTGCGTGACGAACGGCTTCGCGGCGGCACCCGTCGCCTTTGGCGTGAGCATCGGCGTTTCCACCTCGATATAGCCGTGGCCTTCGAGAAAATGACGCATCGACGAGATGATCTTTGCCCGCCGTTCGAAAACTTCGCGCGTCGTCAGCCCATCGTGCTCCACCGCAAGGCTCGAACCGATAAGATCCACGTAACGCTGCCGCTGCTTTATCTCCGGGTCCTCGATGCCGTGCATTTTGTCGGGCATCGGGAGCATCGCCTTGGCAAGAAACTGGAGCTTTTCGACATGAACGGACACCTCGCCGGTGTTCGTGACGAAAAGATATCCTTCGACGCCGACGAAGTCGCCATGATCGATCAAACCCCACGCCGCCCACGCGTTCTCTTCGTCCAAAGTGCCGCCATCGTTCTTTATCAGGGCGAACTGGCCCTTCTTGCAGTAAATTTGCAGCTTCGCAATGCCGTCGGTAAGGTGAACGAAGTTCCCTCTGGGCGGCGTCGTCAGTCTTCCGGCAATTCGCACGCTGCCAAGTGCCTTTAGCCGCTGATTGAAACCGTCTTTTACGTCCGCAGGCGGCCTTTCGCCTTCGGCAAGGCTCTCTTTGACGAGCGCCATCTCGTGCTCGATTGCAGAAACGGGCGCAAACGCCTTGATCGCAGCGATAGTATCTTCGCCGCCGGTCAAATTCGACCGCACGAATTTGTTCGGATAAACATTGCCGACCAGTTCACGCAGTTTCTCAAGATGTTCGCAGCGTGCCTCGGTCTGATCGTTCGGTTCGATGATCTCTTCGAATTGGGGAATGTGCATTTCGTTCAAACTTCTACGCGGAAAACGCCGCTCTCGGTCATGTGTTCGTCCTCCGCAAGGCATTGATTATAGATGTCTGCGGGCAGATGTTCCAATAACCAACTTCCGCGGGCCACACATAGGCCGCATCGTTGGGATGCGCGGGCAAATCGTCTAAAATATACCAATGCCGACATTTGCCGCAGCCGAAGGGAACACGATAGTCGAGAAGAACATAAATAATGTCTCGGAATTGCTGAATTATACTCTCTTCTCGCTCGGCAATGCGCAGATCACGCCGCTAACCATCGCATATCTTTTCATTTTTTCGGGCGTATTGATCTATCTGTCGGCAAAGCTCAAGAATTTTCTTGTCGGAAAACTCCTGCAGCGGACAAAGCTCGACGTAGGAGCACGTCAGGCGATCGGGACCGTCACGCGGTATCTCGTGCTTTTTGTCGGATTTCTCGTGATACTGCAAACGGTCGGCATCGATCTGACCACTCTGAACGTGATCGCGGGTGCCGTCGGTATCGGAATCGGTTTTGGTCTGCAGAACATTGCTAATAACTTCATCAGCGGCCTCATCATAATGTTCGAACGTCCGATAAAGGTCGGCGACCGCATCGAGGTAGATGATATTCACGGTGAGGTCACGACGATCGGGGCCAGAAGCACGAGCATCAGGACCAACGATAACATCACGATAATCGTTCCGAACAGCAAATTCATCTCGGAGAACGTCATAAACTGGAGCTTTGGCGATAGCCTGATCCGATTTCGCGTGCCGGTCGGCGTCGGCTACGATTCGGATGTCGATCTGGTCTCACGCCTGATGGTCGAAGCGGCGAAAGAGAACGATGATGTCGTGGATGAACCGCCGCCATCGGTGCGATTCCTCGAATTTGGCGACAGCGCGCTCGTTTTCGAGCTGCGAGCATGGAGCCGCGTGCGGCTGCATCGCCCCGGCCTGTTCCGAAGCAATATGAATTTTGCGATACTACAGAAGTTTCGCGAAAATAACATCGAAATACCCTTTCCGCAGCACGATCTTCATCTGAGATCGGGGCGGGTCCGCGATGAAGGCGGATGGGTGATCGATAATCCGAACTATGTGGCCGCCGGCGAGAAAGGTGAATGATTCGCCTTGACGCTGCCGCCGCGATAAAGTGATAGACGGCTTGTGAACACCTGTCGAAAGGCGTTCGCGGCGGATAGGTGCGTTTGTGGCCGATGTTTTTGAGCAACTAAAGAAAGCTGTCACAAGCGAAACGAAGATCGTTTCGCTGAGCGGGCTTACATCCGGCCCGGCAACGGCCTATGTACTCGCCCGGCTCCACGCAGAAACAGGTGCGAAGCTTGCGATCGTGACCGAATCTAACGCAGACCTCGACACATGGGCTGGCGATATCCGTTTTTTCTGCCAACATTTCGGCAAAAGTCGTCAGGAGATCCTCACTCTTCCCTCGTTTGAAAGCCGTCCATACTCCGGCGTGTCGCCGCACGCAGAAACACAGGAAAAACGCGCCCTTACCCTGTGGCAGCTCGCCCGAGGAACGGGTGATCTTGTCCTGCTTTCTGCAAGAAGCATGGCCCAGCGGACTGTGACGCCGAGGGAAATGTCGGAGCTGGGCTGCGAGATCAAGATCGGACAGGATGTTCCGCCCGAAGAACTGGTCGGCCGCCTCATCGCCGGTGGTTATCTTCGCGAGGAGCCGATATTTGGGCCGGGCCAGTTCTCTTTACGCGGCGGGATCATCGATGCTTGGTCGCCGACAGGAGACAGGCCGCTTCGGATCGAATTTTTTGGCGATACGGTGGAATCGATCCGTGAATTTGAGCCGGACACACAGCTTTCAGTCGCCCGTGCGGCTCAGGCATCGATCGCACCGATGCGCGAATTGTCCGTTACTGAACAGGACCTTAGGGATTGGGCATTTTTTGCTGCGGATCGCTTTTCGGATGAGAAGTTTCTGCGGAATCTTCGCGACCGCACCGAGCTGGCGGCCAAAGGCGAACCGTTTTCAGGTTGGGAGTTTTTGTTGCCGCTTGTCCGGCCGATGAACGGTTCGGTGTTCGATTATCTGAAAGATCATCTGCTCGTCGTCGTTGAACCGGCGGCCGTTGAACTATCGCTCTCAACATTGTTCAGGGAACTCGAACGCGATCACGAAGCGATAGTCGAGTCGGGCGAGATCGGTCTCGAACCTGGTGAACTGCTCCACTATCCCGATCTTCTTCGGAGAAAGCTAAACGAACGTCAAACGATCGAAGTCCGAGCACTGGGCCGTGCTGCCGCCGCGACCGACGAGGACTTTCAACTTACAGCCGATAGAGCGAGCATGGGCACCGGTGCGTCCGCTTTAATGTCGAGCCTCCCGATTTCGGGTGGCAGCGCCAGGCAGTCCGAACAATTGTTCCTCTTTCCTGCCGCAAACAAAGCGGCCGAGATCGAGATGTTGTCCCGACCGGTGCGAAGTTTCCACGGCGACGTGCAGGCTTTCACTCGGGAAGTCTTGCCGACAGATATCGTCGTCGCGCAAACGCCCGGCATGGCGGATCGTCTGATGGAGATGCTGCGGGAATACGACATAACGTTGTCGCCAAACTCTATTGTGATCGGCCCGCTATCGGCCGGTTTCGAGATCCCGGCGGCCGATGTCCGGTTATATTCCGAGATGGACATCTTTGGCGAATCGTCGGCAGACGGCCAGGCGGATGTTCGTCCAAAACCTGCAAAGCGGTCGCGCCTCGCTGCGTTCACCTCGGACTTTCGTGACCTTAAGCCCGGTGATTTCGTCGTCCACGTCGATCATGGGATCGGCCGTTTCGAGGGCCTTGAAACTATCTCGTCTCAAGGTTCAGAACGCGAGTTCATGCTGCTGGTTCACGCGGACAACGCAAAGCTATTTGTGCCCGTCGAGCGAATGGACCTCGTTTCGCGTTACTCTTCGGGCGAGGCGACCTCGCCGACGCTTGACCGGCTTGGCGGGATCGGGTGGCAGAAAACGAAGGCCAAGGCAAAGCGGGCGATGCGCGATATGGCAGACGAGCTGCTGAAGCTTTATGCCGAGCGCAAGCTGGTGCGCGGCCATGCCTTCTCGGCCGATGCTCCGTGGCAGCACGAATTTGAAGATGCCTTTCCCTATGAACTTACGGCCGATCAGGCTGCGGCGATCGACGATGTAAAGCATGATATGGAAACGCCCGTGCCGATGGACAGGCTAATCATCGGCGATGTCGGTTATGGAAAGACCGAGGTGGCGATGCGTGCCGCATTTAAAGCTGTAATGGACGGCAAGCAGGCGGCAATTCTTGCACCTACGACCGTGCTCGCATATCAGCATTTCGAGACTTTCAGAAAACGTTTTGCGGCATTCCCAGTAAAGATCGATCTTTTGTCGCGATTTCGCAGTTCAAAAGAGCAGAAGGCGGTTGCCGAAGCAGTAAGCAAGGGTGAAGTTGATGTACTGATCGGCACGCACCGTTTGCTCTCGTCAGACGTGAAGCTGCCAAATCTCGGTATTGTCGTCGTCGATGAAGAACAGCGGTTTGGCGTGGGGCATAAAGAGAAGTTGAAGCAGTTGAAGAAAAAGGTTGATGTGTTGACGCTTTCAGCGACCCCGATCCCTCGTACCTTAAATATGTCGTTACTCGGGATGCGGGATATGTCCGTTATCGAGACGCCGCCACGAGATCGCCTTGCGATCAATACGCAGGTCGTTCAGTTTTCAGAGGGTGTGATCCGCTCGGCCATCGAGCTTGAGCTATCGCGCCACGGCCAGGTGTTCTTTATCCACAACCGCGTCGAATCGATCGAATCGATCGCTGCCCTCGTTCAGAAGATCGTGCCGACGGCCCGGATCGCCATCGGCCACGGCCAGATGAACGAAAAAGAAATGGAGCAGGTGATGCTCGATTTTATCGACTATAAATACGACGTGCTCGTCGCGACCACGATCATCGAGAACGGTATCGATATTCCGCGGGCGAACACGATCATCATCAACCGTGCCGATAATTACGGCCTCTCGCAGCTTTATCAGCTTCGGGGCCGCGTCGGAAGGTCGAACAAGCGGGCTTATGCATATTTGCTGATCCCGAGCGAGCTTGAGTTGACGCCTATCGCACGACGACGATTGTCAGCGATCCGCGAATTTTCAGATCTTGGCGCCGGTTTTCGCCTTGCCGCCCTGGACCTTGAGCTGCGAGGTGCGGGAAATATTCTGGGCGGCCAGCAGTCAGGGCACCTCGACGCCCTTGGGTTTGATCTTTATACAAAGATGCTGGAACGCACGATCGCAGAAATGCGCGGCGAGGAAGTGGCGGACGATGTGAGCGTCTCGATCAATCTGGGAATAGACGTGTCGATCCCGAAAGACTATATGGCCGAGGCAAGCCAGCGCCTTCGCACATACAAACGCATCTCGTCCGCGCAGAATGAAGAAGATCTTGTGCGGATTCATGCCGAGATCGAGGACCGTTATGGACGCATCCCGCCGCAGGTCGAGAACCTATTTGCATACGGCCGGCTGAGGAAAGTAGCGGATGAGATGAGGATACTCTCGATCGATCGGTCCCGCGATGGTATTGCAATCAAGCTTTCGGAGGACGCCCGTATCTCTCCCGATAGGCTGCTCGAATACCTGTCCGAATTCCCCGAAGCTCGGTTTTCGCCGTCTGGGGTACTCCGTATCCCGGACGACCCGGACCACCGTATCCTTTCCGTTAAGAATTGCCTCGACCGAATGGCTCTGTGATCCGTTGCCGCTGAGCAAGGAGCAATACCTACTTTAAGCTTTGGGCAATCGCAGGCTTATCGAAACTGAAGTATGACATCCCAGGCCCACCGGCCTAATTGGGCTCCATTTCGGTCATCCACCCGCCCGCGCCATCGAAATTGGTTTCCGTGCTGATCCACACGTTTGGAAGTTTCATACCGAAGGTGCAGCTTCTCTACACCGACTCTGGGAAGAGGAAGGAGTTCGGGGCGTTCTGAAATTCCGTTGTGATTCGCATCACGCCACAAACGGAGTCTCGCAAAAATAATATCGGCACGTGAAATCAGCCCATCCTCGTTCCCGCCGTTCTCAACCTTGTCAAATTCCGCAAGAGCCAAGAATCCGTTTCTTAATTCTCCGGGCGGCGGAGCGGGTTGAGGAGTGAAACTCCCGAACATTTCGGTACCGTCGTCTATCCGGCCATTGCCGTTACGGTCAAGGACCAGCCAAACATCATCCGAACCCGGCTCCGTCCAGGCAAGCCGCTCTTTTGTTCCGTCGGCATTAAGATCAAAGTCAACCCCGTCCGCTGCATTTGTAAGCGCAAATCCATTGCCGTTTGCGTCGATCACTATCGGAGACTGGCACTCGCCTCCCTGGTATAAGACGCAGCATTCCTGGCACAAATCCCAATGTCCGGAATCGCAGAAACCGGAGTTTCCCGAATCAGCTCTGCAACCCGGCGATGATTGGGCGACAATAAATTTCACATTCTCTATCTGCCTAGGCGTTCCAACGGGGACATTGTTCGTGGCTGAACCAAGGTAAATCCAGCTAACTACGGTCCCCGTTGGCGAAGTCTGTGTCTGTCCGGCATCAAGAGTGAAAGAGGTTTGGCTCGAAGTTCCTGGATTCGTTATCGTAACCGTTTTTACTCTGCCACCACTTACCTCGTAGTTAACAGACCCCCTCGACGTCTCATTGAATTCGACACTTACTTGCGTGCCAGGCGGTACCTGATTAGAAGATCGCACGTTTACGTGATACGTCGCAGAACCACCGGGCGTAACCGTATCTTCCATAGGTGTTACAGTACCGAGGGACACCGTTGCCGTTTCCTCCAAGGTATAACTCGTTTCGAAATAGCGTTTCCTTTTGGCTATTTCGGCGTCACCCGCGCGCTTCTCAAAGAATACGTCAACGTAGAACAGGTGATCGCTGCCTAAGAACAACGCCGTTTCACTGATGATCGACCCTCTCCCCCACTCCGTTGTGAACGAAGCAGTTCGCCCTTTAGCAGTTCTGACGGAAATCCCTGCACGGTTAAATGTTCCGATCGGTCCATCGTCGATGACTACAGCGACGCTTCGCATCAGCATTCCGTCTTGCCAACCCAATGAAAACGTATAAAGTTCAGAAATTGCCTTTCCCCCTTTGGCCTTCCGGTCCAGCGCTTTCGCTTCCTGCGCTTCGGCGGAAATAATGCGTCCATCTAAAAAGATAAACTTCTGGGTTCTGGGTCTAACAACTTTATCTATAAACTCTTCAAACTTATGCAGGGTGTCCTTCGAGAACCGCCCCGGAAAATATTGGAAGCGGTCGGTATGCAAATATCTGTTCTTACGTTCTAGAGCTTCAGCAAGCTGCGTTTCGTAATCTATCTGCGACGCTGGCTGGGTTGCTCGCCTCGCCTCGACACCTTCCACATACTCAGCATATTTTTCTAAAGGCCCGAGAGCTCCCCGCGAAAATTCTTCAAGATGATCTACATCGGCGGTTTCGAACCCGTAAGCGGTCAACAATGTTCTTGCCTTCTCGTTCCCCACAATTCGAACAAATATCTCAAAAGCCACAAGATCGGGGATCGCTTCTTTTGCTGACTTCTTTTTCGACGGTTCGGGGACAGCGGGGCCGAATCGTGACGCCGTGACTGATTGGGCACTCGATTTATTGTTTGGATATTGGGCACTGGCGTCAGATGCCGAAACAGAAAATAAGGCAGCCAGCAGGAAAGAAATCGAAATGAAAGTGAGAAAAGTTTGCGAGGCAGATTTCGAAAATCTCATGGAAGCCCTCCGAATGTATCTTTATAAGAGTTGGGCCAGCTCCACTTTCAATTTATGTTGAAAATTAACTTTGTTGACCCGTTGTAGAAATGTACTACCTGCAAAACTCTCGAATCAAGCGTTTTCAATGCGCATTTCGGCCTATTTTCGTGCGATTTTAGTTATTCTTTGACAATTGTTGACTCAGACTGTTCAAGATCTGCTGATCTCGAACGAAAATCCGATGGTGTGAGACCCGTGAATCTCTTGAATTCGCGAGAGAACTGGCTGCTGTTTGGAATTCCAACTTTATAGGCTACCTGTTTGATCTCAAGGAAACAGGAAGGATCGGACAGTATCTGACAGGCCATTTCCAATCTATGTGACCTGAGAAACGCCATTGGGGATTCACCCGTTTCGATCTTGAAGAGATTTTTGAACCGTGATGTAGAAAGGCCCGATCTCTTAGCCATTTCCTTTAAGGTCCATGTGTGGCCGGGAGATTCGGAGAGAAGCTCTATTATGTGGAAGATTCGCCTATCCATACGGGAGCAGAGGATAACAACCAGACGGTTAGACTACATAATATCGCCCCCCCCCCAGATGTTGTCAATCAATTTGCAAAACTGAGCGCCACCGTTCAACTTTGTCCTGCTCCTAACAGAAATAAGCTGTTGTTGTTAACGCGCTGAATGATGTTCGGACAAACGGAACTAACGATTAGGGGATTCGGTGCAGTCGTTAAAAACGTTCACATCGCAGACGAAGAGATTCGGTACCACTTCGCGGGTTTGTTTTCTTATCTCGTTCCACACCATTGAAGCGGAATAGTTTTCCCTGGTCCACCCGAGCCTTTCACGGTTTCTCCAGACAAATTCGTAGGCGGCCTTTTCGTCGTCGCCAGAAAGATGCCGTGCCTCGTGAAGCAGGATCGCGGCCCGCTCGACATCGTCTGCGGGAAAGTAAAAGAAGTCAGGATAAAGCGTGACTATGCCGAACGGGAAATTGGTCGCCGCAAATGCATTCTCCCTAACGACCGATGCGTTTAACCAGTTGTCCGTCGAGCGAAAGACCGCAAGCCGCTGCAATAGGCTGGCTTCGCTTGTAAATCCGTTATTTTCAAGCACTTTGATGGATGCTCGAACCATCAATCGCTGTTCCCGATCGAGCGGATCGGCGGAAAAAACGAGCGATATGTAGAAACCCGCAAGAGCGGCAATACAGACTATGATGCAGATGCTTACCCGTCGAAGAATCTTGTGTTCGGATCGAGATTCTTCCGCGTTATTGCCGTCGGTCCAAAGCACCGGCGACCCGCATCTCGCGCAAACTATTGCGGTCGGATAATTTACCAGTTTGCACTGAGGACATTTTTTCTTCATTTTGAGGAAGACTTGTGGAAAAGCACGCCCCGCCATATGGTAGAAACGACGAATAACACCGACTTCCCGGAACGGAAGCGGTTTACCGGTCAAAGAAACGCATTCGCACCTTTCTGCATCAAAGGTTTTGTTGTAATTTATTGATTTATCGGGTCGTCGCATTTTCGAACCGGAGTTCAGACCTTATGAAGCATCTCTTTTCTATCTCGTTGTTATTTGGAGTTATCGCAGTATCAGGTACCGCCGTCTTTGCTCAGGAGACCCAGGAACGTGTAGTTGACGAGGTAGTAGCCCAGGTAAACGAAGGGGTAATTACTCTTTCGCGGATCAAGCGCGAGTCTCGTAATTTTGTGGAAGAGGCGATCCGTTCGGGCAAGTCGCCGGAAGAAGCCCAGCGAATGGTTGACGAAAGACAAGGCGAACTGATAGCCAATCTTATTAATGAGGAACTCTTGATACAAAGGGCGAAAGAGTTGAATCTTGATCAGCAGATCGAGGCTTCAGTCAACGAGCGGTTTGCCCAGGTAATGAAACAATACAATCTTAAAACGATCGAGGCGCTCCATCAGGAAATGGAAAAATCCGGAGTAAGCCCGGCCGACATACGGGATGGGTGGCGCCGACAGGTCACGCGTGAGCTCGTGTTCCAGAGAGAGATCCATGCTAAAGAGTATTGGCGGCCAAGCAGCAAGGAGCTGCGTGATTACTATGAGAGGAACAAGGCACGATTTACCAAGCCGGCAACCATCTCGATAAGCGAGATCTTTTTGAGCTTTGCGGGCCGGGATGAAAATGCGACCCGTGAAAAGGCAAAGCAGCTTGTTGCTCAGCTTCGAGCGGGCGCGGATTTCGCAAAGATCGTTGCCGAGAATTCCGATCGCCCTGATGCCGCAAAAACCCTTGGCAAGGTCGAACCGATCAACGTGGGCGAATTGGACGAAAAGTTTGCTGCGGCCCTTAAGGACGTAAAGATCGGCGGTTATACCGACCCCGTCGAGATCGACGAAATTGGTGTGAACATACTTCGTGTTGACGGGCGAACGGCTGCAAGCAGCGAGTCGGTCTTCGATGAGAATGCTGTACGGATGGCTATAATGCAGGAACGGCTGCCCGAAGCTACCAAGAACTTTATGGCTTCGATTCGCGAAGAATCGTACATTAAGATCGGCGAGACCTACCGTCCGCTGGTATCACCGATCCTCTATGCCGACGAACGGAAAGCAAAAACCCCGAGCAAATAGGCTCGAACCATTTATTTATTGAGTAGGAAAACCCGCCTACGTCGGCGGGTTTTCTTGTTTAGAAAATGTTATCCGCGATGCCAAAACGGTTGGATCTATAGAAGACCCTGATCTCAGGAGGTTAATCGAACGCTGGCCGGCAATCGTGAAGTGGCACCTTCAGGAATTGTAAATGCCTCACATGAGTCTATAGTGTCGGCCTCAGCTTCCACCACTCCGTCTCCATATCGTCTGCCTGCCAGCAGGTTCTCAAAATAGACCGTTATGTTGTCTAGTATCTCGTCGGCCGAAAGTGAATGGTAAAGCGTTTGTCTAAACTGTGCGCCGCCCGCTAAGCCCTTTGTGAACTGGCCCGCGAGTTGTTTCATCTTGCCTAGTGCAACGATCTCAGGCATCTCTTCGCGGCACATCCCGAAAAATTCGAGCAGCACCGCCTTCTTCTCAGCTAGGTCTGGCTGATACGGTTCGCGTCCCTGCAATACGTCGTGCATCTGACGAAATATCCATGGATTCTGCATCGCGCCGCGGCCTATCAGGATGCCGTCGGTCCCGGCCTCGCGCCAGCGCTTCAACCCGTACTCGATCGTTGTTATGTCTCCATTGCCCGAAACCGGCACGCTCACAGCTTCTTTTACCTGTCGGATCAGGTCCCAGTTGGCAAGCCCCTTGTACCCCTGCTCACGCGTTCGCCCATGAACCTGAATGTGTTCGACACCGCATTGCTCGGCCATCTTTGCCACGTCAACTACGTTGATAGAAGCATCCGTATATCCGGTCCGCAGCTTTAGCGTCAGCGGGATCGTGATCGACTTCCTTATCTCTTTCAGTATTGTCTCAAGCAGGGCCGGCTCGCGCAGCAGGCCTGAACCGCCGCCGTTCTTGACAACCTTTGGTGCCGGGCAGCCGCAATTTACGTCCAGAATATCGGCCCCGACCTCTTCGGCCATCTCGGCTCCCATTGCCATTCGCTCAGGACGCCCGCCGAAGATCTGCACGGCAAATGGACGCTCTTCCTCATCAAAACGCATCTGACGCTTAGATTTGGGATTGTTCCGCGTCAGCCCCTCGACCGAGATGAACTCAGACACAACAAGGCCCACACCTCCTCGCCGCTTTATCAGGCGGCGAAAAATAAAGTCGGTCACACCCGCCATCGGCGACAGGATCATCGGCGGGTTTATCTCGATGTTGCGTATCCTAAATGGCCTCAAAGCAATATCAACCTTTCTTCCTGTTCATCAAAACAAATATCAACCCAACGACGGACATCACAAATGAAACGAACAGCACGAGCGCGCCTGGAATGATCCCGAGCATTGCTTCTTCCCAACTTGTTCGCCCGTCGGTGACCAATGGCAATGCGATGGAAATGCCCGTGACGGCGAATCCTAGCAATACCCCAAGTATTCCGAGCACAAGAACTATTTTCCAGAGCATGGATCGTTCCCCTCTTCACTAATTCTGACAAACTTCCGCCTGCCACGAAGTACCAGCAATTCCGTGCATTATAGCACGGCAGATCGTATAGTTTCCGATGCCCTAAGAAAATGAAAAGGCCCGGACGATCGACTCAACCGGGCCGCCATGCTCGTTTTGGGCGTGACTTAAGGTTTTGTCAAAACGACGCCGATCGCATCAAACGAAACCTCGGTCACCGTACCGTCGGGATTGCGGTTGTCGAATTTAGCGCCGTCATCGTTGATCAGGTGATCGACATGCTCTTTCGACAAAACCTTGGTCTTGAAGGTGCCCTGTGCACGTACTTTCATCCCCGCCGAATTGAGCGGGATAAAGAACGCATGGTCGCCAAAGGTAACGCGTACAGACTTGCCGCCTTCCTTATCGGCCATTTCCATCCAGCAGCCTTCCTTCTTGCATGACCGGACGATCACTCCTTGGACCTCGACCGTTTTTTCGGCAAGATCAGCCGGCTTCGCCAGAGCCCTTTCCACCTTGACTTTTTTGACACCGTCAGCCAAGGCTTCGCCTCGGGTGATCGTTTCACCCTTTTTCAGCTCTACCGGCGCGTTCTGGGTACTGCGATGCACCGGCTCGCCCTTGCTGTTCATTTCCTGAGCGACGGCGGACAAAGTAGCCATCAACAGCAGCGAGAATAGAATTATGATCTTTTTCATTAAATAAATGCTCCACATTGTTCCAAAATTTATTGGGAAGTTTTCCTCAAGAGAGGTCCTTCAGTATTTTCGTAAACTACGAGTCCGTTGACAACCGTCGCGACCACCTTTGCCGATCGAATATTCTTAACATCCTCAAAGATATTGTCGGACAATAAAACAAAGTCCGCGAGCTTTCCTGCCTCAATGCTTCCCTTTTCCTTCTCCTGAAACTCTGCGTATGCCGAACCCAATGTATGGGCATAGACTGCCTCTTCGACAGAGATGCCCCGCCGACCGCCCGCGTTGACCGCGGCAAATATACCCTCAAGCGGGTTGAACCCACGCATCGGTGCGTCGGCTCCAAAGGCGAGAGGAACACCCGAATCAAGCAGCTGCCTGAAGTTGTCCGCAACTCCGATGCCCTCATTGAAGAAAAGTATCGGCTGCATAGAAAGAATTATGTTTGCACGTTTGTAACGTCCCAGGTCAGCCATCGAAAAGCCAGCCGCATGCTCTACACGAAACCTTCGGTCGCGGGGCCCGTTTTCCCTTATTGCCGCCTCAAATGCATTGAGAACAATGGCGTTAGCCCGTCCGCCGATGGCGTGAACCATGACCTGTAAGCCGGTCTTGTCCGCGTAAGCAACCTTCCGCTGAATTTCGTCAGCTTCCGCTTCGTCGCCGTCACTGAAATACTTTACGCAGCCGGTGCGGACCATCGCGTCGCCGGTCGCGGCTTTCGTCCCGACTGTAGCAAGCTTTGCGGCAGACCCTATCGGGGCGCAGTCGTAAATCCGCGTTTTGAGCTTTCCTATACGGTTCAGCTCGCGGTAAAGATCATCGAGCTCGTCCGAATGGACATCCTGCACGCTCGTGACACCCAAGCTGGCGGCATAATTCGTTGCCGTCTCAAGCACCTCAGACCAGATCCTCGCATGATCCGCGGGTACGATTGAGGCGACAATATTCACCGCGCTGCCGGTCAAGATACCGTTCGGCTCGCCGTTTGGAAACCGACCGATCTCGCCGCCAGAGGGCGACGGCGTTAGGGCAGTGATACGAGCTTCTGCAAGTGCGACACGGTTCGCAATGGCCGATTGACTATTGGAAGAATAGATAAAAACGGGGTGCTCCGGCGCAATGCTGTCAATCGCTTCGCGCGAAAGCCCGCCGTTTCTAACTATCTCCTCATTCCACCCGCCGCCTAGTACCCAACGCCCTTTTGGAAGAAAACGGACATATTCCGCGATCTTCGACGCGATCTCACCTACCGATCGCGTCGAACGAAGGTCTATCGACGAAAACTTATTACCAACAGCGGCAAAATGCACGTGAGCATCGTTGAATCCCGGCAGCACCAGCCTTCCTTTCGCGTCGATAACTTTCGTCTTTTCACCTGCGAACGGGCGAATCTGCTCATTCGTGCCGACGGCGATGAACCGTCCATCAGATACAGCCAGTGCCTCTGCCGTTGGTTTGAGCCTATCGAGTGTCCGAATATGTCCGTTTAAGAGGACCACGTCAGCCGTGCGGATCTGACCAATGGATGTTGAATACACAAGCAGAACCCCGACGAGGACTAATGGGGAAGATTGGGCCCATGCGGTTTTTTCGCGAGCACCGAGAACAGCTGCGGCTTCGCGAAATAATGATGGCGCGCGGAAAGAAAAACCCCCTACTTTCCGCCATCGCGCAAGTGATTGGTAAAACACTATCTTCTGCCCTTCCCGCCTGAACCCGGTGCCGGATGAAAAAAAGAAATGGTCTCGGTCATGGCCGCTCGTAAACGACCCTGCCGTTTACTACTGTCATCACGACCTTGACATCGCGGATCTTAACCGGATCGATCGAGAAGATGTCGTCGGACAACATTACAAAGTCGGCTAATTTGCCGGGTGTTAGGGTGCCTTTATCTTTGTCCTGAAACTCGGCAAAGGCAGAGCCCCATGTGAAAGCTTTGATAGTTTCGAAAACAGAAATCTTTTGTTCTGGGATCCATCCGCCGGGGTTCTTATCGTCAAGCGTTCGCCTCGTCACCGCGGCGTACACGCCGAAGATCGGGTCGAGCGGAGCGACCGGCGAATCGGAACCAAATGCGAGCACACCGCCCGAATCCAGTATCGTACGAAACGCGTAAGTTCCCTTTAACCGCTTATCATCCAGCCGCTTCCAAGCCCAACGCCCGTCGTCGATGATGTGAAACGGCTGCATCGATGCGACAACCTTCTGTCCCGCGAAACGCTTGAGGTCCTCCATTCGTACGTGCTGTGCATGCTCGATGGTAAACCGCCGATCCGAAGCTCCATTTGCCGCCTCAACATTCTGAAAATGGTCCAGGATCGTGGCATTTGCTCTGTCGCCGATAGCGTGAATGCGGACCTGAAGTCCTGCGCGGTCGGCATCCTTTATCGTTTGCAGCATCGTGGTTGTGACATCGGCCATTGCCAGGCCCGTGCTCGATGGGGCGTCGAGATACGGCTCAAAAAACCATGCAGTGGTGGATCCCAGACTGCCGTCGGCGTACCCTTTCAGACATCCGACGCGAAGCATTCCGTCACCAAACGCATGTCTAACGCCAGTGTTCGCCCAACGTTTGAAATCGTTCAGCGGCGAGCAGCCATAAACGCGTGTCTTGAGTGTGCCGCGCCGATGAAGTTCCTGATAAACGCCCACGTCTGTTCCAGCCGACATATCCTGAACGCTGGTCACGCCAAGCGATGCAGCATGATCGGTCGCTGCCTGAGCGGCCTCTATCCGTTCTTCCCAAGTAGGATCGGGTATGACCCGATTGACATAGTTCATCGCCGCATCTTTCAGCACACCTGTTGGATTGCCGGCAGCATCACGTACGATCTCGCCACCTTCGACATCTTTCGTGTCGCGGTCAACCTTCGCTAAACGCATGGCCAGGCTGTTTGCCAGTGCCATGTGTCCATCCAGACGGTCGATAAAAACCGGATTATCCGGCGTGACGGCATCGATCATCGCAGCCGTCGGCAAATTGTTCGGTGTCCAGTTCTCATGGTCCCATTTGCCGCCGAGTATCCATCGCCCCTTCGGGAGTTTTGCCGCAAAGTTCTTTATCCGCTCGACAAATTCCTTCGGGGTTTTTGCATCGCGCAGATCAACGGACGCAAGCTGCTGGCCCGTTTCAAGAAAATGCACGTGGGCATCGTTAAAGCCGGGAATGACCAAGCGGCCCCTGGCATCGATGACCTTTGTGCCTCGGCCTACAAAGGGTTTTGTGTCCGCTTCCGAGCCGATCGCCACGATCCGACCATTCAGCACGGCGATCGAGCGGGCATTGGGCCGCGAAGCATCGATCGTTCGGATGTTTGCATTGGTGACAACAAGATCGGCAGCTAGGGACTGGCCGAACATAACGGCCGGGGAACACATGGAAATCAATGCTGCTATGGCTAAGATCTTCATAATGGTAACAACTTCGGCAGAGGAAAATGAAAGGATTGACATCGATCTCTGCATCTAACACACTTGAATTTGCCGATTATAACAGTGAAAGCCTCTTACATCCACATTCTGAGCATCCTGCTGTCAGCAGCATGCTTCAGCTTGATCGTTTTTCTTTATGCTGCCGAACCGCGGTCGCTCGACGAAGTATCGACCAAAGCGATCTCGGCGATCGAGACGACCATATCGAAAGGCCAGGTACTCACAGGTACATATGAGATCGACCAAGCGAGATTCGGGGAGGGGCTTGCTGCATTCCGGGCCGACAATTTCGTTCTTTCCCGCGACCGGTTCGAACGTGCCGATCCGGAAAGACGCGATGCGGCCACCCAGTTTTACATCGCTTACAGCTACTACCGCCAGGGTTGGGGACGAGCCTTCAACGATAACGATCTATTCGCCTCGGGCCTCGAACGCCTCAAACGTGTTCGAGAGATCGATCCTGATTTTGTTTCACGCGACGCCGATCTTAAATTGAAGACTGCTGCAGAGTTGCGCGACGAACTCGAACAAGGTCAGAAGGTTACGGCGGATGACTTTAACCCACTGAGACTATTGAGAGAGAGAAAATAGTGCGGGAAGATCCTATCAGGATAGAAGTTATCGATGCGGCGGAGGCCGCCGGAGCCGATGCCGTCTCTGGCGTTGACAATCTTTCACTCGAGGCAGGCGGAGAACAGGTACCAAAGATCATTGACCCTTCGGGACAGATCATCCGAACGGCAAAACAGGTCGAACGATCTAGGGCTTATCGTATTTATATCCTGCTTCCACTGATCTTTCTGACTGTCACGTTGCTCGGAGGGCTTCGTTTGGCTTCGGCGGATAACGCGTTTATTTTTGTCCCACCGGCCCTGGTCAGCTTGATATTCGGTCTGTTAATTGTAGCCCTCTTCCTTCGCGGCGGCCTTATCGACATCCGCGGCTGGTTTTCCGACGAATATCCTTTAGTCCATAACGCTGCGAACGGCGTTGTGCTGGCAGCAGCCTACGCGGCATCGGTGCAGGTGTTCAATTCTCTGTTGCCCGAGGCGGGCCTGCCGTTTTGGGTGGTAGCTTTTTGTTTCGCGTGGACGCTTTGGAACAACCTGTTTGCCGAATTCGACAACAAAAGGCTATTGCGTAGCCTTGCGGCTCTTTTCGCGTTCGCATTTGTTGCGAAATATGTGGTACTTGCGAATTTGACGGCTCCGGCAAGCAATGCAGGCTGGCTGCGTTCGATGCTCGAAAACCCGGCCCGAGAAGCGCTCACTTGGCTGCTCGATCTGCCGAGGTATTCTGCGGGTACGGGATATATTCAGTTTTTTTGTCTGGGACTCTATTTTCTTGGCCTCTTCCTTCTTCCGAGGTCAATGAAGAATCAAAATTTTTGATATGAAGGCGTTATATCTAATCCTGGCCTTGCTACTCCTTATCACTTCGGGCTCGGCCCAGTCAGCCGGGTCAATACTCAAAAGGGCGGAAAAGGCAAACGGTATTTCCAAGCAAGCAAGCTCTGGCGGAAGTTGGACCCGCTCGGGCACGGTAACTGATCCGGCGACCGGGGCCACAGGTACGTTCGCTACCAGAACTATGGGGCCCGACCTTTTTTACGTTGGGTATATGCTTGACGGCATCGAATACGAATCAGGCTACAACGGGAAATCTGGTTGGGAACGGGATTCGCGAAACGGCCTGCGGACGCTTACCGGTAACGAAAGTCTGGTGCTCCAAGCCGAGGCCTCCTATCGAAATGCGGCTTGGCAGAACTACAAAAAAGAAAGATCAAAGGTCACATTTGCCGGGAAAGGATCTGTTGATGGACGTCCGGTAAACGTGGTCAGACTTGTAACGGCAAAGGGCGTTGAGTTCAAACTGTCGTTCGATGAGGCGACAAATCTGCTACTTAAGGAAGAGATCCGGTCCGGCGACGTCGCGAAAGCTTTTATTTACAGTGGTTTTAGAGACCTCGCCGGACGTAAATTGCCATTTTCAGTTTTGGTTGAAGAGGATGGAGCGAGGCTGCAGGTGGAACTGACGGACCAACTCGCGGACAGCTCCATATCCAAATCGTCATTCGACTTTCCAAAGATCTCAAATGAGCCTTTGCCCGACATCGCAAACCTTCTATCAGAATTGCAGCAGAATGAGGATGAGGTTGAAAAGCTTCTCGATCAGTATTCTTATACCCAGCGTTCGATCAAACGCGAACTTGGAAAAGACGGGGTGCTTCGCGAAACGGGTTCTGAGACGTATCAGCTTTCTTTCTATAAAGGAAATCGCATCCGTCGGCTCGTCGAAAAAAATGGCCGGCCGCTAAGCCTGCGTGATCAGGAAGATGCGGATAAGGACGCCGCCAAGCAGGTTGAAGAGATCGAGAAGGAACTGGCAAGAAATGCCAGACGCTCGCAGTCCGGCCCGCCATCGGAAAACTCCAGACGCATATCGATAGCTGAAGTTCTCCGCGCATCGAAGCTCACAAATCCTCGGAGAGAGCGATTTCGCGGCCGGGATGTTATCGTTTTCGATTTTGAACCGAACCCGAACTTCGACTACAAGAACGCTAAGAGTATGCTGAAGTTTTTCGGAAAGACCGCAGGGGTTATGTGGATCGATGAGAAAGACAAACAGGTCGCCCGGCTCGAGGCATATCTTGCTGACAGTTTCAAAGTGGGCGGCGGAATCCTCGCGAAATTGAAGAAAGGCGCCTCGTTCACACTGGAACAAGAACGCCTGAATGAAGAGATCTGGCTGCCTTCGGTGGCAGATATCAATCTTTCGGTCCGCGTGCTCCTGGTTAAAGGCATCGATGTCAACCAGATCGTTCGATCTTACGACTATCGCAAGTTCGCGACCGAGGTGAAAGATGCCGTCGTCGGTGAACCAAGATCGAACTAGCGTTTACCTTTGCGGCGAAGCAAGCCTTAGGTCGATCATCCGGCCGTCACGCTGGACCGTCACCGATGCAGCACCTATACCGGTATTGAACTTCGTTTCCTCTTCAATGGGCTTGCCATCAATAGCTTTCAGTCGATCGCCCGGCCTTAAGCCTAGGGTTCGCCCCACGCCTCCGGGCCTAACAGAACTTACGATCCAGTCATTATCCCTAAATTCTGCATCAACCCCCAGCAGCCCAAGCGCTTTACGAACATCCATAGGTTCGAGTGAAATCCCAGGCGGCGTGATCACGGTCGGATTAACACGAAGTGTACGAACGGTCGAGTTACCTGGGACCACTGGGGCCGTTGACCGAGAAAAATCGACTGAACGTCCCGAGACGGGTGCTGCAGCCCTCTCTGCAGCCGAAACCCTGCGAACCGGCGGAACTGCCGGCGTGACACTTTCCGCCGCCGGCGTAGGGACGGGCAATTCGGCCCTTTCTGCAACAGTCAGCTCATCTGAATTTATTGGTCCTAACCGATCTGACGCGTCCGGCACCGAAACCTGCTGAGTGTCCAGGCCGTCGCGCAAAGAAACAATGTAGAGAACTGCAGCCCCCGTGAAGAGGAAGAGCATCAACGGCAATGCGTACTTAAGTATCGGGAAGAGCCTCACCGGGCGGACCTCAGCCGGGCGCGCGCTGGCGATCCGTGCTCTTAAACGAAAATCAAAGTCTCCCGGAGCTTCCACCCTCTCCAAACCAGATAGCAGAGCCGCGATCCGCTTTTCATCCGGATCAATAATATCCGGATTATCGCCAATTTTATTCTCTCCGTGCGTCATTGTTTGCCTATACACAAACTACAAATAGTGCTTCAATTTGTCTTTCAAAAGTCCGCGGGCCCGGCTGATCCTCGATTTTGTAGTACCGAGCCCCAGGCCCAAAATTTCCGCGATCTCGTCATAAGGTTTGCCTTCCACATCTCTGAGTATTATCGGCAGCCTGTATTTGGGCGGCAAGGCCACGATGGCCTTTGCTATAACCCGGTTGCGTTCGTCTTCCGCGAGATCTTCGTCCGGGCGGTTCCGCGTGTCCGGAGGCTGAAACTCCTGCTGCTCGTCATCTGCCGACTGAAACAGACCGGTCAGCGACAACACGTTTCGCCGTTTTCGCTTTCGAAGCTCGCTTATCGCAAGATTCGTAGCGATGCGGTAAATATAGGTTGAAAAGGCAAATTCCGTGTGGTACCGATCAAGTGCATAGTAAACACGGACAAACGTCTCCTGCGCCAGATCCACCGCCTCTTCATAATCATTCAAAAATCTATATAAATAGTTGGTTATCGGATTCCGATAACGCCCCACGATGACGGAGAAAGCCTCTTCGTCGCCATTTCTAGTGGCCTCGATAAGGGCATGATCTGTTTGGATCTTCTCAGACACGGCTGTTGGTTTTGCCCTCCGGTTCTGAGAAACATATTTGTCCAATGCCATACATTCATACTTTTTTACAGCAAATGTGACCCTCGGACAAAAGCTGCCCTCTGCTTTGTATCACGCAGGGCAGCCCGATTTGTTGCGAAAATCAACCTCGGAAATTCACTATTCTACGTTCCTGACCGTAAGTACGAGATAGATAGTACTTGTGGAATTTGGCTGGCCTAGGGTGCCGATAAGTGTTGGTGTAGCTTCGGCCACGACAAGCCGCTGCAGACTAAGTCCGACCATTTCATAATTGATCGCTCCGGACGACTTGCCCGCTTCGTTTGAGGAACCAGCCCCCACCGGAACTCGACCGCCAAAATAGATCGCCTGAAGTTGATAAATTGCCGCGCCGCCGTCGCTTGCCGCCTTTCTAAGGTCCATCAGCCTCCATTCAAGAAAGCTCGGAGAGCCCGGGATCGGATCCTGTGCAAACGTGCCGGACACACCTTTGTAATCGAGGCTGCCGCCATTCCCCAGCCTGCCGAGGAAGGTTTGCAGCACACGCGTGTTCTGCACTCCGAAATCTGAGCGCAGCTGCCTCGCAACATTGCTAAGTCCCGCGGGTAAGGGGTCGCCCACATCGCTTTTGGTCGTACCGACCAGAACATGCAGGATCACTTCAAAATTCGCATCGCCTGACCTGTTTGGCTCGGCTTGACCCGAGGCAGAACTGACAAACAGGAAACTCGCCACCAACATTGTTAAGATCAGGACATTAATATCTTTTCGAACTAGGAACACTAAGTTTTACCTCACTGAATTCGTTTTGTTACTACAATTCCTAACACTGTGCGGCAAGAACAAAGTTGCAAAAATTGGGCGCTAGGAACTTCGCGATGTCGATCGGACCGGCCGCTATGAAGCCTGAAGTTCAGGTTGAGAATGGAGACTAGAGTGTAGGATCTTGGAGGCACATTTAGGGCTGGCGTACCGCAAACTGGCTGTCGTCGACCTTCTGGCCAAAGGTCACGGTTCCTATGTCCGTTTCCTCGACGATCTTTCCATCCGCAAAGAGTACGGAGCGAAACGGGACGAGCGTTCCCTGCGCATTCTTATAGTCATAAAACCGCCGCTGGTATTTGATGCCCGCATCTTCAAATTCAAGCATCATCACTCTGAAGCTTTTGACGCTGACGAAATAGCGGATCTTTCGTTCCTGCTTATCAGTGAGATCTACTATATGAAATTCGACACCGCCAAGCTTCTCTCGCCCGGCGAGTGTGATCTGCGCCTCGTTTTCCTTGTACCTGAGCAATGACTCAATGCTGTAGAAGATCTGGTTAAGAAAGGCCCTGGCGGTATCGTCGCGTGGTGTGAAAACCTGATCATTGAAAATAAGGTAGGTCTTGTCATCCGAGTAAACAAGCGAGTAGCGGGCCGATGGAAATTCTTGATCCAGCCGGATCTTTTCGGTAACAAGAGTTTCGCCCCGCGAAGTCCACTTTTGGTAGTTCGCCTGATCTACCCGTCCATCTGGGTTGGTTACCTTAATCTTTCCTCTCTCGATCGCAGTTTTTCGGATCTGGTTCAGTAATGCCCTTCCGCCGCCAAGCCCGTAAATAAAGATGGAAGTTTCGACTACCTGTTCCGCGGTAGGATTCCTGAGTGCATCCCGTGCTGAGGCCGCCGTCGTTGGCTGGGGCGAAGCTGCCGGGGTCGGGGTCGGCCGCGCCGGCGACTGTGCAGCGACAAATGAGGCAGACACGAAGACTGAAAAACTAAGAAATAGCGATCTAAATATATAAGATGAAGTCAAACAGAAACTCCTGAGACTCGAATAGAACAATTGGCGATTGTAACACAATCCTTCTCGGCAAATAACTCGCCAGCCGACCTCGAAAGGCCTCAGACCAGCCGCCGTAACTACGCCTACCAAGTTGGCCGCCTACAAACCAAAGCTCTCGTGCCTTACAAGGTCACTTTCGCCAAACTTCCCAGCGTGGCCCTGGCGACCAGACCACCCCGCCCAGACCTTGGAAAAGTCAAACCTTGCAAGTTGATGAAATCCAGCCTCAAAAAGATGCACGCCAGACATAGCCGCGCGCAGATGTCCATACTAGAATTGGGCAGTATGCACATTGCTTTGTTCGAGCCGGAGATACCTCCGAACACGGGAAATATTGCCCGGCTATGCGCAGCCGCGAATACGACCCTGCACATAATTGGCGTGACGGGTTTTCGGCTGGATGATAAAAGCGTAAAGAGAGCCGGGCTTGATTATTGGGATAGTGTCCGCGTCTGCCGCCATATCGATCTAAATGGACTGTATCACGCTTTAGACGGGTCACGGTTCCTCTATTTTTCGACCAAAGCAAAGAGGCTCTATACCGATTGGGAATATAAGACGGACGATTGTCTTGTGTTCGGTCCCGAAACTCGAGGTCTGCCCGCGGCGATACTTGAAGAGAATTCTGACCGGTGCTTGCGCATCCCTATTTTGAATCCGGAGGTGAGAAGTTTGAATCTTGCGAACAGCGTCGCGATAGTTCTCTTTGAGGCGTTGCGGCAGTTAGATCTTCCGACCAAATGACGCAGTTTCCGCTGAATTTCTTTGGCATCTTTTTGGGCTCACGACTCGTCTCATAGGTGTCGCTTGCCGCTGCTGAAATGCAGGCAAGCAACCCCAATAAGGAGGGAAACGGCAATGATGTCAGTCAGAAATTATTTTGCTTTTTTCATCGCGGTCTTTGCGGTTTCGATCGGGTCGGTCTTCGCGCAGGGTCCTTCCGCAAAAGCATCGGATCGCACCATCGAACAGAATGTTGAAAGGCAGATCTTGAGGCTTCCGCGTTACGAGGTATTTGACTATATCGGATACAAGGTCGATGGTTCTAAGGTGACTCTTTTTGGGCAGGTTCTCAACGGCATCAACAGGAGCGACGCGGCGAATCGTGTAGCTGACATTCCCGGGGTGACTGAAGTTGTCAACAACATCGAGATCCTGCCCCCGGGAAGATTTGATGATGTGATCAGGATGAACCTTTATCGCCAGATCGCCAACTACGGCGGTCTTTCGAGGTATCTGTATCCGGTAAACCCGTCGGTTAGGCTCGTCGTGAACAGGGGCCATATCACTCTGGAAGGCTTTGTTGCAAACCGCGGTGATTACAACACAATGAACATTGTGGCAAATGGAATACCGGGTGTTTTCAGCGTGACGAACAACCTGGTCATCGACGGGGGACGAGCGGGATAACAGGTTTGGTTTTCGACTATATGAAGCAGCACGATCTATCGATCGTGCTGCTTTTTTCATTTTCGTTCCAGAATATCTCGCCGCCCCCTCACGGTTGCGTGATCGCGGGATTGCCTTTATCAGATCAATGGGGGATTATTTTCGTTTGCCTTTAAGGTTAGGACCGAAACCAATGATAGAAAGCACGAAGATAAGAAACATTGCCATAATCGCCCACGTTGACCACGGAAAGACCACGCTTGTCGATGCAATGCTCCGGCAATCAGGTACGTTCCGTGATAATGAGGCCGTACAAGAGCGCGTGATGGATTCGATGGACCTCGAGCGCGAACGCGGCATTACGATCATGGCCAAGAACACGTCAGTCCGGTTCGGAGACCTTAAGATCAACATTGTTGATACCCCTGGACATGCTGACTTTGGCGGTGAGGTCGAACGGGTTCTCAAGATGGTCGATGGCATCGTCCTGCTGGTTGATGCCGCAGAGGGATGCCTTCCGCAAACCCGCTTTGTGCTTCGGAAAGCCCTCGAACTCAGGCTCCCGGCCATTGCACTTGTAAATAAGATCGACCGTCAAGATGCACGGCCCGAAGAGGTGGTGAACGAGATCTATGACCTGTTCATTGATCTCGGAGCAGATGAGGAACAGATCGAATTCCCTATCCTATACTCGATCTCGCGTGACGGCATCGCCAAAAGATCGCTCGACGATGATCCCGTAAACCTTAGACCGCTTTTTGATCAGATAGTTGAAACCATTCCGGCCCCCAGGGCGCTTCGTGACGACTCACTTCAACTCCTCGTGGCAAACATTGACTACAATCCATTCGTCGGCCGCCTCGCGATCGGCCGCATATTTTCGGGCGAGATCGCCAAGAATCAAGAGGTCGCGGTCTCGCGTCGGGATGGTTCGATACAGAAGACCCGAGTAAAAGAGCTTTTTGTGTTCGAAGGACTCGAAAGAACGACGCTTGAGATTGCGGGCGTCGGTGAGATCGTCGCGCTGGCAGGCTTCGATGATGTTGAGATCGGCGAGACGATCACTTCCGTCGATAACCCAAAGCCGCTTCCCGTTATCGCCGTGGACGAACCAACTATCTCCATGATCTTTGGCGTCAATACTTCCCCGTTTTCGGGCATTGATGGGAAGTTTGTAACATCGCGCCAAATAAGGGAACGTCTTGACCGCGAATTGCTCGGAAATGTGGCGTTGAGGGTTGCGGATACCGACTCTCCCGAACAGTTCAAGGTCTCAGGCCGCGGCGAACTACAGCTTGCCATATTGATCGAGATGATGCGCCGAGAAGGCTATGAGCTGCAGGTATCGAAACCGGAGGTGATCACGAAGAAAGACGAAGCGAGCGGAGAGACGATGGAACCGATCGAACAGGTCGTGATCGATGTGCCGGAAGAGTTTATCGGCGTGGTCACGGAAGCACTTGGCCGTCGGCGCGGGCAGATGACGAAAATGATAAATAACGGCTCCGGGCGCGTGAGGCTCGAATACGAAGTGCCCTCACGCGGGTTGATCGGTTTTCGAGGCGAGTTCCTGACCGAAACAAAGGGGACCGGACTGTTAAACACGCTGTTCCTGAAGTTCGATCGATGGCAGGGCGACTTTAAGTCGAGGTCAACAGGTTCGCTGGTCTCGGATCGAATGGGTGAGGCGACCACCTATGCTCTTTACAATCTGCAGGAACGCGGCACGCTCTTTATCAAACCCGGCACCAAGGTCTATGAGGGGATGATCGTCGGCGAAAACGCCAGGGCCGTTGACCTGGATGTAAACGCCATAAAGGAGAAGAAACTTACCAATATGCGCACCACTTCTGCAGATGAAGCGATGCGGCTTGTGCCCGTACGAGAGATGTCGCTTGAGCGAGCACTTGAATTCATCGCCGACGATGAACTGATCGAGGCAACACCTAAGTCGATAAGGCTAAGGAAACGCGTGCTAAAGGCGAACGAACGTCCAAAACGCTGATATCTACGGTTTTTTGCTCTTTGTCCAGATTTCTGGATATATCCGATTGTTTTTTATAAAAAAAGGGCGTTTAATACTGCGTTAACACGCGTGGTATGTTTTTTGCGTCTTCCGCGCGCGGACTTCTGATTTCCTAATTCAATTAATTACGAGGAAAAATCGCATGAAAGGCACCAAGTTTCTATACGCGTTGGCTTTTGTGTTGGCCGCGGTCTTTGTTCCGATCCAGGTCGGTGCTCAGGTAACAACCGCGGACATCAATGGTGTAGTTGAAGATCCGACCGGAAAAGTGATTCCGGGCGCGACAGTAACCGTTACTAATTTGGCAACAAATTTCAGCCGCTCCACCACAACGGGTGGCAATGGAGCGTTTTCGATACCTAATTTGAGACCGGGGCGCTATAACGTCACGGTCGAAGCACAGGGCTTCAGTCGATCGGTTGTTCGAGACGTTGAGCTCAACATCGGCGCAAATCGAAATCTTCGAGTTGAACTGAGGGCCGGTGAGATCACCGAGAATGTTGAGGTAGTTGCGCAAGATGCCCTGGTTGAGACCACAAGGTCTGAAATTGACACGGCGATCAGCCCAAAGGAGATCACGAACCTCCCGCTTCTTAACCGCACATTTTCAAACCTTGCCGTAGTTGCCCCTGAGGCTAGGCCCGTCGGCAACTTTGACCCGACAAAGACCCGTTTGGGAACTGTTGCGTTTAACGGCGGCGACGGACGCGGCGTAAACGTGAACGTAGATGGCGGCGACAACAAGGACAACGTCGTCGGCAGCCTCCTCCAGAACTTCGCATACGAGTCCATTCAGGAATTCCAGGTCCAGCAGCATCGATGGGGTGCGGACCAGGGCCGAGCCGTCGGAGGTGTTGTTAACGTTGTCACGAAAAGCGGCGGGAATCAGCTTCGGGGTTCTTTCTTTACAAATTTCCGTCATGACAGCATGGTCGCCCGTGATTTCTTTGACAAACAAAACAACAGGGACAACCCGGCCTACAATCGTCAGGAATTTGGCGGAAGTATCGGCGGCCCCATCGTAAAGGAGAAACTTTTCTATTTCTTTGCGTTGGAACGATTCCGGGAAAGAGCGCAAACTCCCATTTTCGCGGCTGCGGCGCCTGAAATCCGGTTGATCCCCGGCAATCAGTTCGTGGACCAAATACCCACGCCTTACAACGACACACTACTGACGGCAAAGGTTGATCACAAAGCAACCTCAAAACAGTCGCTGTTCTATCGGTTTTCTTTCCAGGACAACAACTCGCCGAATGACCAGGTGTCTAATCCGGCAAGGACCGATCTTAGCGGCGGCAACAAGACCATCAACCGCCTATACAGCTTTCTCGCGAACCATACTTACCAGATATCGGCGACCACTCTAAACCAGTTTGCGTTCCATTTCCAGGACTTTAAGAACGAGATACTTCCAAACGCCGAGGGACTGACCCTGAACTTCCCGGGAGGCATCTCGATCGGCCAGAACGCGAATACGCCGCAATCGACCCTCGAACGTAAATACCAATTCAGAGATGACGTTTCGATGGTGCGGGGTGACCACACGATGAAATTCGGAGTGAACTATATTCACACCATTCTCGACGGTTACTTTTACTTTGGTACCCGGGGCTATAACCTGACGTTCAGATTTACACCCAGCCAAATAATGGCGAGCGGCGGCTTTGGACAGACCGATCTGCTCCAGTCATTGACCTATAACGATGGGGCAAGTTCGCATTATCAGGTCATCGATCAGCTTGCTTTTTACTTCCAGGATGACTGGAAAGTGACGCGGAAGCTTACGTTGAATCTTGGATTGCGTTGGGATGCCAACATCGGCAATCTGCCTCGACAAGATCAGAATCGCACGATCCTGCTCTTGAAGCAGTTAAACCATCCACTTGCTCGAGCACTGACCCAAGATGAGAAAAAGCTGCAGCGTGAGACACCCAGCTGGACAGAATTCCAGCCAAGGTTAGGTTTTGCCTACGATCCGTGGGGCGACGGAAAGACCGTGATACGCGGCGGGTATGGGATCTTTTATGACCAAATATTCCAGAACCTTTCGCTCTTTTCCGCCGTTCAGTCTCAGCCTGAGATCTTCCAATCGGCGATCAATCTCTCAAGGCCGGACCCGGTCCTTGCGGCATTTCGATTCGGGATCGATCCACTTCCGGCTGTCCCGCCGAATTTTAATTACTCAAACCTGATAACAGGATCTTTCGGACGCATCAACGATCCTGATGCAAGGGAACCTTACATCCAAAAATGGTCGCTGGGTTTCCAGCGCGAGATCGGAAAGAACTGGTCGATCTCGAGCGATTACGTTCATACGCTTGGCCTGTATGAGCCGAGATTTATCAACATAAATCCGCTCATCTCGAATGTTTGTAACACGGCGTTCGGCGGAAACCCAACATCGCCGGCATGTCCGCGTGGCACGGCTACCCGCGTGCTAGATACAGCGTTCGTAGCTGCGGGTTTTCCCGCGAACAGACTGAATCAGATCAATATGTTCGCAACCAATAACCGTTCCCTGTTTGACAGCTGGACGACGACGATGAAATATCGCTCTCGCAACGTGCTTTTCAATGCAGCCTACGTGCTGGCAAGTTCTAGAGCGTGGGGCGGACAGCCGACGGCATCGTATTCGGGAAATGGTATTGCGATCACGCTTGCAAATCAGTTCAAACAGGGCGAGTTTGGCCCCACAAGGCTTGACGAACGGCACAGGATCGTCTTGAGCGGCGTGATCAGCCTGCCCTATGGCTTTCAGCTATCGCCGATCATGCAATTCGCGACCGCACGGCCATATTCACCTGTAGCCGGTTTTGACGTAGATGGCGACGGCCTTACAACGGTTGACCGGCTATGCGCAAGCACAAACTTGGCATCCGTATTCGCGGTCCGCGGAAGCCTTGCCGCCGTTCAGGCACTGAATCCGCCTGGATGTCAGCAGGCAACCGTGAACAGCCAGCGAAGCGGCTTCGTTGTCAATGGAACGAACATCGAAGAACGGAGCGGGAATTTCTTCAATACTGATCTGAGGGTGACGAAAAACTTCAAATTCGGTGAGAGATTCGGCCTTTCGACGTACTTTGATTTCTACAATCTGTTCAACGCTGAGAATATCACGTTCGCGTCCCGTCTGGGATTGAGTTCAGGGGCGAACACGAGTTCATTCCTGCTGCCGCAATCGCTTTATGGGCCGGGCTTCGGACCACCGATAGGACGGCCATTCACCGGCCAGTTCGGTGCGAGATTTACATTCTGATCTGATATTCCAAGTGTGAAACCTTTGCCGGGTTATCTTTGATGACCCGGCTTTTTTTGGTTTTCAACCACTCTGCCCTCGTCTTGGTTCCCGCTGCTACCAGCCTCGGCATCCGGCTCATAGTCTTCGTAGCCGTAGGCATCGTCGTAGTAGTAGGAATGATGGTTTGGAGGCTGATCCCGATCCTGTTCCTTTTTCACTTCTTTGGCTGGTTTCGGCTCACGAGGCATATTTGATATAAACTATCGCATATCATCATGACCAAGAAAAACGTTTTGTTCGCGGCGGCGGCTATATTCTTTGTGATGCCCGCCACCATGTTTGCGCAGCAGCAAGCTCCCGTAGCTCTTTCCGGTGCGGACAATGAGTATCAGGTCGGCGCAACATTGTACATGCAGAAGGCTGCCGAATTCCGAGCGTTGGCTTATCAGGCGTTCAACCTCGCCCGGCTGCGGCTCGACGAAGATCTGAACGGGCGGAACCAGCGAAAGCTGCCCCGCAGCGAACGCAAAAGGCCTCGCGCGGTCATTGTAGATATCGACGAGACCGTTCTCGACAACTCACCCGCCCAAGCGGCTGGGATCAGGGACCGAAGGTCATTCAATATGAAGGATTGGTACGCGTGGACCGAGATGCGAAGCGCTCGGGCTATTCCGGGAGCTGTGGAATTTCTGAACTACGCGGTTGCCAGAGGCATCAAGGTGTTTTACATTTCGAACCGCGACGAGGTACAGAAACAGGCGACCATTGAAAATCTCAGGGCAGTTGGGTTTCGAGATGCGGGCATGGACAATGTTCTACTAAGGCAAAAGGACGAAAAAGGAGCCAACATCTCAACAAAAACGCCGCGTCGGTCATTCGTCGGAGAGAAGTATCGGATAGTTCTGCTGTTGGGCGACAACCTTGATGATTTTGCCGATATTTTCGAACGAAGGTCGATCGCCGAACGCTTTTTGGAGACCGATCGTTCCAAAGATGAATGGGGTAGGCGGTGGATCGTCCTGCCGAATGCAATGTACGGTACGTGGGAGAATGCGATCTATGAATATAAGGCGGGTGAATTGACTGAGGCGCAAAAAGCAGAAATGCGCATGAAGGCTCTCGATATGCCTTAGTGTAAGAAAGCATTGAGGGCGGTGATCCTAGACATTACTGTTGGAGACCTAAATGAATCGATACCGAGTAATCTATTTGATCTTTCTTTTGATTTTTTTGTCACTGGCCACGCTGGGACAAACGCTGACCGTTCGCCAGATCATGGCAGAGCCGTCTATCGCCGGCCAGCGAGTATCTGGCGAAAAACTATCGTCTGACGGTTCTAAGGTCATCTTTCTTTGGAACGAGGAAGGCAAGCCCCGACGCGATCTGTATCTTGTTTCTTCTGCAGGAGGTGCCCCTGAGATCATCCTGCGTACCAGCGACCTGCCGATTCCCCCGCGCCCTCCTGAGCGGCCGAACCCGCTGAATTACGGCGTGGACCTTCGGGACGAGTTCGTTCGTGACAGGGAAAACCAATTAGGGAATTTCGAGTGGTCGCCGGATTCGAAAAAGCTGATCTTCACGCACGGAGGTGACCTGTACGTCATGGAAATCTCGAGCCGATCGATCAAGAGGTACACTCGAACTCAGGGGCCGGAATTTGGGGCACGTTTTCTGGATAATGACCGAATACTTTTCTCGCAGGGCGGTAACGCTTTTGTCCTGAACACCACCGACGCTACATTGACGCAGATCACCCGCGAAACAAACCAGCAGCAGTTCATCTCTGTCGGCAATGTGACAACGAGCAAGGACGGCAATATGGCCGCCTACGTCGTAACGGACAGCTCGAAACAGCGACAGCTCATCGTTCCGAATTTTCTCCCCGAGTTTGTCTCCGGGGGCGGGCCCCGTCGAGGCTGGACCGAACAAAAGCTGATGTTCATGCCTACGGACGGCAGCCGCGATACTCCGCATGAAATAAGATTGCCAAAGCATGAGGGCGTTTCAAGCTTTCGACGAATGGTATGGGCCGCTGATAACCGCTCTCTTTTCGTGGACAGGTTGGACAAAGATACCAAGCGTCGGCAGCTTTACTACGTTCAGAACGTTGGCACTAAAGACGAAAAGATCATTCTGGTAACGGAAGAGACCGATGATAAATGGCAAGCACCTTTGTCAACAATCTTTGAGCCACATCCGACTCGGGCCGGTGAATTGTTCTTTGGCTCCGAACGCGACGGCTTCAATCATCTCTATCTGGCCAAACTTAACAGCGACGCTTTCAATGTGGAGCAGAAAACACGGGGCAACTGGCAGGTTGAATGGGCTAAATGGGTCACTGAGAGACAGATCCTTTACATGTCGACCGAGGACGGTTATACGGGGCGCGTTTTCACTGCCTTGTTTCCCGATGATATGCGAAAGGTGAAACTTCCCTTCCCTGCCGCTTCGATGAAAGGCTCGCCTCAGCTTGACGAATCGGGAAGCGGCGAGCCGTGGCTGTTGTTTGAAAGTTCGCAGTGGAATGTTCCCGGTGAGTTGTTTTCACAGAAAGTATGCCCACAATGCGGATCGCAGCCGCCAGCGATCAAGTTGACCAATACGATCCCAAACGGGTTCACGGCACGGAACTGGGCAGTACCAAAATTTATCGAGATACCGTCTCGAGACGGAAAGCAGATTCCTGCAAAGGTCTATCTTCCGGCCGGACATAATCCAAACTCGAGAACAAAGTACCCGATGGCCATTTTTGTCCACGGTGCCGGCTACCTGCAAAACGTGATCAACGGCTGGAACAATTATTACCGTGAATTCATGTTCAATGACATTCTTACAAAACGTGGTTATGTCGTCCTCGACATCGACTATCGCGGCTCTGCCGGTTATGGCCGAGATTGGCGTACTGATGTTTATGACTTCCTCGGTGGAAAAGACTTCGACGACCACATAGACGCCATCGACCATATGGTCAAGAATTATGGCGTGAATCAGACCAAGATAGGTGTGTACGGAGGAAGTTACGGCGGATTTATGGCAGGTATGCTCGTGATGCGAGCACCTGAGAGAATTGCGGCTGCAGCGGCACTGCGTTCCGTGTTTGATTGGAAAAACTACTACGCAGCGAACCCTTTCTATACCGCCCAGCGGCTCGGAATGCCGGACAAGAATCCCGAAGCCTATAAACGCAGTTCGCCAATTACTTATGCCGAAAAACTTGAACGGCCGCTGCTCATCCTCCACGGAATGGTCGATGATAATGTCCATGCACAGGACTCGCTCCAGCTGATCGAAAAACTTATCCGGCTCGGTAAGACACAGTACTTCGAAGCGATGATCTATCCCTCTGAAAATCATGCCTTTGTCAGGCCTGAGAGTTGGGCGGATGAATATGAAAGGATACTTTGGCTCTTCGATAAACACCTAAGGTAGCGGCCAGATGATCATGTAAAGTTCGAAATGCTGGAAAACCATTGCTTTCGATCAATACAATGCTGCTTTCTCTGTTGTGAACCATCGATAATGAAGTACTCAAGTGTCGAGTACTGGTTTTAGATATCCATTTTCTTGTTTTTCATTGTTTTCGTTTGACCGAGATCCGGAAGCGAAGCCATCAATAACGGATTCTTTCACCGCGGGAGGTAGGACTGTCCATCATGCGAATATTGGTCACCGGCGGGGCCGGATTCATCGGCTCGCATTTGTGCGAGAGCCTTCTTTCAAGCGGGAATGAGGTCATCTGCCTGGATAATTTTTACACGGGCAGAAAAGAGAACGTGTCGCATCTGCTTGAGAACAGAAAGTTCGAGTTGATCCGGCACGACGTCATCCAACCGATACTGCTTGAGGTAGATCAGATCTACAATCTCGCTTGTCCAGCTTCACCGATACATTACCAATTTAACCCGGTAAAGACCGTGAAAACGAGCGTTATGGGAGCGATCAATATGCTTGGCATGGCTAAGCGCGTGAAGGCCCGGATCTTGCAGGCTTCGACAAGCGAGGTTTACGGAGATCCGCTGGTGCATCCGCAGGCCGAAGACTATTTTGGAAATGTGAACCCTATCGGATTGAGAAGCTGTTATGACGAAGGCAAACGCGTCGCCGAAACCCTGATGATGGATTATCATCGGCAAAACAATGTCGATATTCGCATTGTAAGAATATTCAATACTTACGGTGAGCGAATGCTCGAGGACGATGGACGCGTGGTGTCGAACTTTATCGTGCAAGCTCTGAATGACGAAGAAATAACTATCCACGGTGACGGAAGCCACACCCGCTCATTTTGTTACGTCAGCGACCTGGTAGATGGTCTCATTAGAATAATGAACGCCCAGGGTGAGAACGTCCACCTGCCGATAAATCTTGGTAATCCCGAAGAATACTCGATGAATGAGCTTGCAGAAGAGGTTGGCCGCGCTACCGGGAAGGCCATACGCATCAGGTTCTTGCCGCTGCCGCCAGACGACCCTAAACAGAGACGGCCGGATATTCAAAGGGCGAAGTCACTGGTAGGATGGCAGCCGCTGATCCCGCTTGCAGAGGGGCTGAAACGGACCGTGGAGTATTTTCAGTCGAGGCCCCTTACCAAGAAAGATCCGGCCTCGGCCGCGAAGGGTTAGTCGAACCTTTGGAGGAAGGATGGTCGTTAGGGCTTGCCGAGTTCGGTGGGAGTGAAGCGACTTGAACCTCACGATGTCTGGAAGCCCGTGTTAAACTTTTGCTGGACACGCTCGATCAAATACACATAGGTTGAACTATGAGAATTCTTATCACAGGCGGGGCCGGTTTCGTGGGCAGCCATATCGCAGACGAGATGATCGCGGCCGGTAATGAAGTTACGGTAATAGACGATCTTTCTACGGGCCGATACTCAAATATTGAGCACCTGGAAGGCAGGGAACGCTTCCGGCTGATCATCGACACGGTTTTGAATCAGCCATTGATGGAAGAATTGATCCGCGAAACGGATCGAGTATTTCATATGGCAAGCGCCGTAGGCGTTAGGTTAATAATGGAACAGCCGGTCAAGACCATCGAGACCATTTTTCACGGTACTGATGCCATTCTCAAATTTTGCTCTCGTTTCAGAAAGCGTGTCCTTATTCCCAGTACTTCTGAAGTTTACGGGAAGGGCATCTCAGTTCCCTTCAAGGAGGAGGATGACCTTCTCACGGGGGCAACTGATAAACACCGGTGGGCCTACGCCTGCGCGAAGACACTGGACGAATTTCTCGCTCTGGCACATTGGAAAGAGACTCGGTTGCCGGTCGTGGTCGTGCGGTTATTCAATACGGTCGGCCCAAGACAGACGGGCCAATATGGAATGGTTGTCCCGAGATTTGTAGAAGCAGCGGTGAAAGGACAACCTATCGAGGTTCACGGCGACGGAACACAAAGCCGTTGTTTTGGTCATGTTTCCGACGTCGTAGCCGCACTCAGCCGCCTCCTGGAAGCGCCCGAATGCTTTGGACAGGTCATAAATCTTGGAAACGATGAAGAGGTCACGATACTTGAATTGGCGAACAGGGCGATAAAGCTGACGGGAAGTGAAAGCGAGATCAGATTCGTTCCATATTCCGAGGCCTATGGCGAAGGTTTTGAGGACATGCGGAGACGCGTGCCCAGCTTAGAAAAAGCGCGGCGCCTGATCGGTTATAAGCCAACCCGAACGCTGGATGACATCATCAATGATGTGGCCCGAGAATTCAGGCCATCAGCCGGTTCAACCACTGCATGATTACTTTACCGCGAATACGGTCGTTCACGCTTGTTTCTTTACTTCTTATGCTTGGCTTTGTCATCACCGCCAATGCTCAGGCAACCGGAGTGAAAGGCAAGGTGCGGGCAAATAATGGGCAAGGTATCTCAGGAGCAACAGTTTCACTGGTCAGCGGTGGGCGAGAAGCAGGATCAACGCGAACATCCTCAGATGGCAGCTTTGAACTGACAGGCATAGAGCCTGGAACATACTCGCTTCGAGTTGAGGCCGACGGCTACGCCTCTGGCTCGCTCGTTGGCGTGGAGGTAAAAAGAAATAGGGTGCGCAACCTTGGTGACCGGCTTTTTCTTTCGGTAGACCAGGGTACGCTTGTGATCCTTCGCGGAAGCGTATTTTTCAAGGAAGGCACAAGCGTGACCGGAGCAAGGGTCGAACTGGAAAGGGTGAATGCCGACGGCTCTGTTCAGAGACTTGGCAATACAGTCTCAAGTGTCAGCGGCGAGTTTACCTTTCGTCAGCCAGACGGAAAAGCCACCTATCGTGTCATTGCTAAATACAAAGGTGTTTCGGGCGCGAAAGAGATCACCGTTGAGAACGCCGCTGTTTATAGGCTTGCGATCACATTGGACCTATCGAATCAAGACCGTTGACCGCTGGTCAATTGATGGTCTCTGAAACTTCTTCGGCCGTTTGCAAACTCTGCATTTCCCTCGCATCGGTAACGATCAGCGGAAACTCTTCTAGCACCTCTGCATTAGCAAGGGTTTGAACCCAATAGGTCCCGGCGCTCGGAAAAACAACATTTACAAAGAAGCTGACATTGTCGGTAAACCCGCCCGGTGTCAAATCGATAGGCGTCGTCTGCGAAGAAACAACGAGGTTGGTACGATCGGGTGAGAGTATTCTGACCTCGGTTTCATGGACACCTTCGCCGGTCCAGTGATTGATTACTGCAAATTTGATAAGAGAGACCGGCAGCTGCTCAACCATGATGTTCTGGAAGATCCCCATCAAGGAGATCTTGTTCCCCATCTCGATTCGGACATCATCGCAGAGAAGGGTGTATCTAAGTTCCAGGTTACGAGATTCCATCGTGTTCGACTAAAAAGGCTGAATCAAACCCTGTTTTCACTCTTTTATCCGTCAGTAGTATTGAGGAAGATTTTCTTATGCTCTCGCATTCTGTAGAAAACTAGCGTTCACATGTGCACGATCACAAAAGAGTCTTTGTGTACGACCGTTCAAATTCAAATCCTCGATTAGTTGATTTTTACCTTTCATATCGGTTAGGTCAAGGAATATAATCAAGAAATCAAGTTCAGATCTGAGGGCACTCGATGTTGTATTACGTATTGATCGGGCTTTGTCTGTCGCTGGCGGGGGTCGCGGGCCTTCAACTTATGTACATGTTTTATCTTGACCGGATCGACCGTGAACGCAAGAAGCGCCTCAGCGAGCTTGAGGCCAGGTGCCTCCGGCTGCAAAGATCCTTAGCAGAGGCCAAGGCGAAACTTGAGAAACAGCAGGTTGAGCTGGAAAGGTTTGAATCTATGGTTGAATCACCCGATGAGGTTTGGGCCGATGTCATTGAGGACAATTAGGGCCCGACATCCAGTTCGGCGATAGTTGCTCCCCAACCGCCTGAAAATTCATCACCCGATTTGAAACCCTTTACAAAGCCAGTCTCCGATAAGACCTTTCGAACCATCTCCCGCTGTACGCCGATCCCTTTTCCGTGCACGATGCGAACGAAACGAAATCCTTTCTTTCGCGCTTCTCCAAGATAAGCACTCAAAACCGAACGAGCATCCTCCGGCCTGAACGCGTGAAGATCGAGGGAATCTGTTATCTCGATCTCGATGGGCTCTTCGGGAATCTCAACCTCGCGTGCGGTCAATTTCGCATCGGGCATTATTTGCTCCTGCTTTGCATGTATTGGGCGATATCTTCAGGCGGCGTCAACTTTATGCGATTCTTGTCCCTGAAAACGATGAATCGCTTTTCGTCGATCCGGCCTTCCGGATGGCGCAGCCTTAACGTGAATGTCTTGTTGTCGCCGACTCCTTCAACCAGCAGCGGCAGTTGTCCCCATACGTCACCCGAAGATCGCCATACTGTGTAGAAACTCTGGTCGTACTTATCGAAAGCAAGCACCAAGATCCCATCAAAGTCGGGCTCAACGCCATCTATCTGCTTTACCTGGTTCGTTCGGGATACGATAACCCAATTTCCCGGTGAACCGACGCGTTCTCCCAATCCGACCCGATCAGCAGTGTCTGTATCAAGCCGCTGCCACGAGACGAACTTTCGATTATTCTGCTGGAAAAAGACGATATCGCTCGGGACCTGCAACTCTACCTGCCGACCGAATAACCAGCCGGCCGGAGCCGGAGAGATCGAGGGATCTAACTTCACGAGGTACCAGATATCATATTTCTCCTCGATCTTTTCAGGTTCGTTTGCCTCTTTCGCCGCTTCGATCTCTTCATTCTTTGTTCGTCGTCCAGGTCTGCGCTCAGCAGCTGATGAATCATCAACATCCGCAACTTCCTGCTTCGGGACGAACCGCCAGTTCATGATCTCGAAAGTAGAACCGTTAGCGAGCTTGAACAGCACATTTTCCGGAGCCATATCCGGTGCAAGCCGCAGGTTCGACGCCGCGCGAAGCTGGCCGGCGGCTTGAGGTGTTCGGTTCTGAAACTCATTTACCAGGTTCCGAGATTTTTCAAGTACTTCACTGGTTATTACATGCTGGGCCTCGATCCATCCCTCTGTCGCCGCCTCATCGTTCGCGCGAACGCGGTACCAGAGCACTTTTTCAAACTCCATCTCGTCCAGCTTCTCTAAGGTCTCGCCGCGTTTGACCTCAAGCAGATCCGCAGCGACAACAGCATAGGACGTTCTTATCTGGGCCGTTTTCGAAATTACGATCGCGGTATCGGTGAGCCCGATCGCGCTCGAAACGCCCCCGAGCAAAGAGTCAATCAGCCCGCAGCCCGATTGAGACAAAACAACGGCGGCGACGAAAAACACTGAAACGATCTTGCGACAGATGACCATCACTTTCTGAACTTCCGCCAATTATTATACCCCAACCTATCCAACATCGCCCTTTGCCGTCCATTTAAGCTTGTTCTCACGCGGAGGCTCTCATGGCCGTTGTTAATCGATACCTCTAGGCCTGACAGTTCAAGGATCGATGCTTGTGAAAAAGGCCCGTTCCCGTCCACATTTTCGCGCACCAGATCCGCCAGAGATGTTTGGTCAGACAATAGTTTTTTAACGGCCGATGGTGCGTCGGAAGGAACTGACAAATCTCGGTATTCCGAGAACAACCGCTTCAGCAAGGTTTCGACAGAGACTTTCCCACCAGACCTTTCCATCAAAAGCACGTCGGTGTGAAAAGCTATCAACATTCCTCGGGCGTACAATAAAGTCTCATTTCCCCTCCATCGTTCCGCCGACAATTCCTGTAACGAAAGTCTGCCTGAATCTTTGTTTATCTTATAGGCCCGCGAAAGAGTATCCAGCATGTCATTAAAGGTCAACCGATTCATCTCAACACCGATCTTGAGCGAGTGGTAAAGGGCAAATCCCTCAAAAAACCAGTCATAATTCCCGACGAGCCGAACGCCGTTTGGTATCCAAATATGGAACAGCTCATGTCGGAGCTGCTCGTGAAGACGTTGAAGAGACTGGATGCGAAATGGCATGTCTGTTGAGACTATCAAGACGGTGTTCCCTACGGTTCGCGCCTCCCACGTACCCACGGGCAGTCCTGGACGTCCAGATCGCAGCATTAAAACGCGGGCCCTAGCTGCGGGTGCTCCTCCAAATCCCGCGGCATAACGCTCGAATATAGCATCCGCCATCGAGATCAATTCTTTCTCGGAAAAATGCCATTCTCCGGATAACGCCGCATTAACATTTCTGCCTTTAGATTCAAGGGATCCGGTCGAACCGGACCTGTCCAACCAAAATAGTCCGGTTCGGCGATCGACAAGCTCAAAAACTGTTTCCGAAATACGGTTGGCAGACGTGAATATTCTGGTACCGCCGCCTAGGCTCAGCTCAAGCCTTGCGTATGGAGAGCGGCGGCCGAGCGCCCGAGGAAGTATGTCATCGGTAAAGATAAGTGTACGATTGCCGCCCGACCACGAAACATGGGCATCTGATCTCGCATTTTCAAGTTGTTTCAGGTCTACCTCGTACTGGAAGCCGCGAATTTCACGTTCCGAAGCAAACTCGCCCGCTGTAAACCGGCGAAAGGATAAAGCGTTCCCGTCACGGTCATGCAGCACCATCTTCGAGACCCTGAGTCCAAGCCCGGGGGTTCCGAGGCTTGAATCCGCAAATGAGAGATTCCTTACTCCCTCGGCATCCGAAAGAAAAGCTCCCTGCACGGAAACAGTCTGGCTTAGGTCGTTAACCGCGATTCTTGCTTCAATTCCCTGGCCCGCTATACTCCCGCAAAACCCAATCAAGCAAAAACATATCTGGAACGCAGCGAAATTCAGACCGAGTTGTTTTGACATCGAAACCATGGGGCGACTAGACTGAAGCCTTAGGGTCATAAGCACCGATTAGATACTACAGTGAGCTTCATAAAAATAATAATCTATGTGGTCATCGTCCTGCTCGGGCTGTTTTTCCTTGGCCGATTCTCGATCTGAGTCCAGGCTCCTGACACAATAGCGAACGTGGTTTTCGATCAGTTGAACTATTTGCATTCTCGGGTCTCGTATTGCGGTAAAACAAATTAATTTGATCGGCGGTCAATTGAGGCCGCCTTTTCATTTTCTATGGACGGTTCGTTAAATCTAAAGCGTGCGCTTATAAGCGTTTCGGATAAAAATGGCGTTGTGGAATTCGCCAGCTTGCTAGCGAGATACGGCGTCAAGATCATTTCAACCGGTGGCACTGCGAAATTATTGCGTGACGCTGGGCTCAAGGTAACCGAGGTTTCGGAAGTTACCGGCTTTCCAGAAATGATGGACGGGCGGGTAAAGACCCTTCATCCGAATATCCACGGAGCACTCCTTGCGGTTCGGGACGATCCTGCCCATGTGAAGGCGCTAGCAGAGAATCAGATCGACTCGATCGATCTGGTAGTAGTCAACCTCTACCCGTTTGAACAGACTGTGGAACGGGATGGTGTCTCACTCGCAGAAGCCGTGGAAAATATCGATATAGGCGGGCCGGCGATGATCCGCTCTGCGGCAAAGAACTGGCGTCATGTAGGCGTTGTAACGGACCCGGCACAATACGTGCTCGTTTCTGAAGAACTATCCCGGTCCGGCGGTTGTTTGTCGCTGCAGACCCGGCAGCGGCTTGCAATGCTCGCTTACGCCAGAACTGCCGGTTATGATCTCTCGATATCTTCGTACCTGGCAAAGCAATTGTCGGATGAAGACCTCGAGCTTCTCGAGCCATTGAATCCGCTTGCCGGACTGGTCTTCATCGAATCGGAGGACCTTGATGATGAAGACATACAGACCAAAAATGCGGCAGCGAATACGGACGAGCTTCCTGAAGAGATCGAGATCAGATTGGGAAAGATCATCGACCTTCGGTATGGCGAAAACCCGCATCAGAAAGCTGCTCTTTATCGGATGAATGAAAGCGGTGTTGCCCTTGCGGAACAACTTCACGGCAAAGAGATGTCTTACAACAATTTCATCGATGCCGACGCAGCATGGCGTTTGGTTTCCGAGTTTGATGTTCTCGCGGCAGCCATTATCAAACACACTAATCCATCTGGCGTCGGCATAGGCAATACGATGGAAGAGGCTTATCGGCGGGCGCTTGCTACCGATCCTGTGTCCGCATTCGGTGGTATTGTAGCTTTCAATCGGATCGTGGATACGGCAGCCGCACGAGCCATGTCGGAGATATTCATCGAGGTTGTTGTGGCACCTGACTTTGAAACTGATGCACTTGAGATTCTCATGAGTAAGAAGAATCTTCGGGTCTTGCGAATGGGCAACAGCGATGACTCTTGCCATGATGACGCTTCAATTCGGTTCAGGCAGATATCCGGAGGCATATTGGCGCAGACGGGCGATAACCGGATCATTGAACCACAAGATCTGAGGGTCGTAACCAGGAAAGAACCCGTTTCCAATGAGATAGACGCAATGCTGTTCGCTTGGAGAGTGTGCAAACACGTCAAATCGAACGCGATTGTCGTTTCAAACTCGTATCAGACGCTTGGTGTTGGAGCCGGACAGATGAACCGCGTGGACTCGCTGAGGATCGCCGCAATGAGGGCAGAGCGTTTTGGCCATTCACTTGGCGGAGCGGCGCTGGCTTCGGATGCTTTCTTTCCTTTTCGAGACAATGTTGACGAAGCAGCCAAGCTCGGAATAGCGGCTATAATCCAGCCCGGCGGCTCGATCAAAGATAAAGAATCTATCGAGGCGGCCGACGAACACGGCATCGCGATGGCGTTCACGGGGATAAGGCATTTTTGTCACTAAAGTATTGCAGGAAGATCGGATTTCAAGCTCGGTCCCACCCGTCACGGCCCGTCTTGACAACCCAATTTTTAAGTGCAATCCTTTTGGCGAAGTAATATCCAGTAACACCTTTAGAACTACCTAAAAGGCGGGTAACGCCCTTTCGAGGAAGGCTTTAACTCATTTCAGCAAAGGAGAATTGAAAATGAAATTGTTTACGACGATTGGATCGCTCGTTTTCTCCCTGACACTCCTTACGTCCTGCGGCGGACCAGCAGCAAATGCCCCGGCGAACAGTTCGACCGGCAACGCAAACGCCAATGCAGCAAAACCTGCAGCGGCTGCTCCTACCAAAGAATCACTCATGGAAAAGGAAAAGGCGGCTCACGCAGGCTGGGCTTCCGGCGACACGAAATGGTTCGAAGAGAACCTTTCAGATAAATTCGTCGGCTATTACAATGGTGCCCGCAATTCGAAGGCAGATGAATTGAAGATGATCGCTGGCACAAAGTGCGAGGTCAAGGAATCCAAACTAGATGAAGAACAGATGGTCAAGATAAATGATGACGTTTATGCCATTGTTTATCGAAGCACATACGACGGCGAATGCACGGCAGAAGGCCAAAAAATGAAGATACCGAGCCCGACCCGTTCTGCTTCTATCTGGATGCGTGAGGGCGACAAGTGGAAAGCGGTCTATCACGGGGATACGCCGATCATAGACCCGACAAAGCCCCCACCGGCTCCAGCAAAGTCCGAGCCTAAGAAGGCCGAGACGGCAAAGACCGACGAGAAGAAAGACGAGGCTCCCGCCAAAGCAGCACCCAGTGCAAATACCGAAGCCCTCACCAAACTCCACAATGCGGGCTGGGAGGCCTTTAAAAATAGGGATGCCAAATGGTTCAACGACAATTTGTCTGAAGGAGTGGCTGTTGTTGGGCCGATAGGCGATGTTACCGTCGGCAAAGCCGAAAACGTGAAAGGTTGGACCGAAACGATGAAATGTGAGGGTATTACAAAGGTATCGTTTACCGATGCCATTGCTACAGCATGGTCGCCGGCTGTAGAGATGATCACCGGGGTTGGCACGGCCGATGGGTCTTGCAATGGACAAAAGAACGGGCCGATCTACCAATCGTCAGTCTATGTGAAAGAGGGAGACGGCTGGAAACTCGCTTTCATGTTCGAATCGCCAAAACCTTCCGCTTAGGCTTTGTTCTGCTCCTAAAAAGAAATGCCGTGAATATCTCACGGCATTTCTTTTTCCAGAAACTTTACTGTTGACAATATGTTGTATCTGTGTTTAAACTCTACGCAATTAGGACGACAAAGGAACGCTCGAGGTTTTTTTTTTCAGAAAAACCGAGGGTGTTTTGTATTTTCGAATCTAACTCAAAAGCCTTGTAACTCAGGGTCATGATCCTGCAGCTGCCGCGTCCTGTTGTTCGAGTATTCTATCCCTGATCTCCTGGACAAAACGGATATCATCCGGTACCACGTCAGCGAGCGTAACGACCAATTCACCTTTTCGCCCATACTTAACGGCATGCTGGATCGCGTCTCTTGAGTCCGGTATTACGCGGACCTGAGGTTCTTTGCCCGAGTTTTTGATACCTTCCTGGAGCAAAGCAGCGATCTCGGCCCCCTCTCTTCCCCTTAGGTAGTGGCCTTCGCGAATAACGATCCGGTCAAACGCCTCCCCTGCTATCTCACCCATTTCTCGAATATCGTTATCCCGGCGGTCACCCGGGACGTTCATAACAACCGTTCGATACTTATTCGGGAGCCGCGAGACGAACTTTGTAAGCCCACGGAAACCGGCCGGATTATGAGCGTAATCCATAAGCACGGTAACCTGCCCTACCTCAAGGAAATTCAGCCGGCCGGGCGTCTGGGCTGTACCGGCATTGAACGTTGTCAGGCCTACCCGGATATCCTCGATCGATACGCCGTGAACAAAGCAGGCGAGAGTTGCCGCCAGGACATTTTGGATCATGAACTCAGCTCGGCCGCCATAGGTTAGCGGAATATTTACTACCTTTTCGACCCGCACTTTCCACTTGCCTTTTAAGATAGTTACGAATCCATTTTCGAATACGCAAGAGATCTTTCCGCGTTCCGCGCGTCGAACTATGTTCGGATGGTTTTCGTCCATTGAAAAACAAACTACCTTTCCGTCAACAAGTTCTTTCATCTTGTAAACGAGGTCGTCTTCGGCATTGAGGACGGCATATCCTCGCTTCCCGACCGCTCTTGGCACAACTGATTTTACGCGGGCGAGGTCTTCGAGCGTGTTGACATCCTTTAGACCTAGATGATCAGAAGCCACATTCAGAACGACCCCGATGTCTGCATAGTCAAAGCCGAGCCCTGACCTGATGATCCCGCCTCGGGCGGTCTCGAGAACCGCTACATCAACGGTAGGGTCCTTGAGTACAAGCTGCGCAGAAACCGGACCTGTATTATCGCCCTTCACGATCTGTTCGTTGCCGATGTAGGTTCCGTCAGTCGTAGTGAACCCAACCGTTCGCCCGGAGTTCCGCAATATGTGAGCGATCAATCGCGTAGTCGTGGTTTTGCCATTGGTTCCTGTTATGGCAAATATGGGGATACGGGCCGGCGTCCCCGGTGGAAACAGCATATCGATAACGTGTTCGGCCACGTTGCGGCCAATGCCCTCGCTTGGAGCCAGATGCATTCGAAATCCGGGAGCGGCGTTGACCTCAATTATGCCGCCTCCGTTCTCGCGAAGCGGTTCACTGACATTGGGAGCTATAACGTCTATACCCGCGACATCAAGACCGATGATCCGCGCGATCCTTTCGAAGAGAAAAACGTTCTCCGGGTGTACCTCATCTGTAACGTCGATAGCGGTGCCGCCGGTCGAAATGTTCGCGGTGGTTTTCAAGAATAGCCTCTCGCCTTTTGGAAGCACACTGTCAAGCTGATAACCTGCCTTCCGAACGCACCTCATCGTCTGATTATCTATGTCGATCTGCGTTAGTACATTCTCGTGACCATAGCCTCGACGCGGGTCTCGGTTGGTTTCTTCTATCAATTGTTCAATAGTTTGCCTACCATTGCCGATCACATGAGCCGGTACGCGCTCCGCAACGGCGATCAAGCGGTTATTGACCACTAAGGCCCGGTAGTCCGCTCCTTGCAGCTGCCGTTCGACTATCACCCATCTTGAATATTCTTTCGCCTTTTCCCACGCCGACAGAGCATCTTCGAGGGACTTCACGCCAACCGTCGCGCCCTTTCCGTGATTGCCGTCGAGAGGTTTGATCACGGCGGGGAATCCAACCGATTCGAGTGTTTCCTCAAGATCCTCAACGTTTCGGATTCGATATCCCTTCGGTACCGGCACTCCCATATCACCCAGAAGCTTTTTAGTAGCATGCTTGTTGCCGGCAATATCGACCGCGATCATATTTGTGTTCGCGGTGGTGGTCGCTTGTATCCGCTTTTGATGAACCCCGTAGCCAAGCTGGACAAGCGACTGGTCGTTCAGCCGAATGTAAGGAATGCCCCTCGACTCTGCCTCTTCCACCAGCGATCCCGTAGAAGGACCAAAGCGTACATCCTCGCGGATCTCCCGCATTTTTTGAACATCATCCGCGATCTCACCCCTTATAACATCGATCGTCTTCTTTTCAGCAAGTGAAAGAAACAAGCGTACAGATGCTCTGGCCGCATATCGCCCGACCTCCTCTTCGTGATAACTGAACACGACGTTGTAAACTCCGGGGTCGCCGGTCTCGCGGGTGCGCCCGTAACCTGTGTCCATTCCTGCAAGCGTCTGCAGTTCAAGGGCAAAATGTTCGATCATATGGCCAGCCCATGTGCCTTCTTTCACACGCCGAAGAAATCCGCCTTCTTCACCGTAACTGCAGCCGTGGGTTCGAAGCGTGGGCATCACCCCGACCATTCGATCGAAAAAGCCACGCATCTTGTTTGACGGTTTCTGTTCGTATTCGCCAATGTCAAGGCGCATTATGATCAGCTTTTTCCAAAAACCGCTCCAATAGTTGGGCCCGCGAAGTGTTCGAATTTCGAGAATTTCCATATGAATAGTGATGGTGGATGCTTGCCGATCTCCAAGTATCGATCGATCAATACCCTATCTTCGTTAATCCGGCACCCATACCGTCTAACCGAGGTCAGGCAGCAGGAATTCCTGAGGCGGCTGCAGCGGGTGGCGGTCAATGTAATGGTAAACTAACCCGTCCCGCAAGATATGCATCCGAATTCCGCAAACACCGAAAGCATCATGCTCCTTAACCTCAGCTATCTCGTTGTAGGTTATGTCAGACCCATCAACCACGGTAACTGAACCCGCCCCAAAAACCTCCATCACCCCGTCGGGACCCAGGATTATTGCGGTGTTCTCGTCGATTCCCACGCCAAGGTTGTACGGATTATAGGAAACGGCTGTGATCAATCTGCTGATGCGGCCGCGCTCCGTGAAATGCTGATCGATGATAATGTTCTTTAGAAAGCCCAAACCGGGCGAAAGCTTGACCGCATCCTTCTTCGGATGGGAGGTCGCCTCGCCGCGAACGATCATCGAGGTACTCATACCCGCTGCTCCGGCGCTTGTTCCCGCAAGTACTATCGGGGTTTCGCGAACCAATTTTCTCAGTCTTGCTGCAAAATCCGTTCCGCCTAACAAGGAAACCAGGCGCATCTGGTCCCCACCCGTGATGAATACGCCCGTCACGCCGTCAAGAAGATCGGCGGGATCGGCCTTGAAAACATCTTGCCTTGAAGTCGCCCTGAGAACACGCGGATTCGTAACACCTAAATTTCGAAAGGCCTGCGTGTACACATCAGCCGAAAATTCGGGAAAATCGGATGCTACCGGAACGATCAGCACCTCGGCGCTGTCGCCGCCTGCAAGCTCGAGGAACTTTCTCAAGATCCGACGCTCGTTATACTTATCCTCTGCTCCGCCGATCACAAGCAGGTGCCCGCCAATGATCTCGCGGTCATGCGATTCAGTCATTTCGTGTCCGTAACTTTAAGAGAGAAAACAGTTTTATGTAAACTTATTGCAAACGGTTGTCTGGGTCAAGAAGGCGGGCCACGGTAGGGCTCAGAGTATGTGCTCGGCACTCTTGAACTTCTCAGTATGGATCTCCTGTAAGCAGCGTACAAGCGTCTTAGTTTCTGCTTGTCTCGACGCAATGGCTTCAACCAATGCTTCCGCACCGGTAATAGTCGTCACACAGGGCACGTTGAATTGGAGCGCAGCCTTTCTGATGGCCTTTTCGTCGTAGTGCGAGACCTTGCCGAGCGGCGTATTTATGATGAGAGAGATGTCACCCTGTCGAATGAGGTCTGCGATATTGGGCCGCCCTTCGTTGACCTTAAAGACGTTCTCGCATTCTAGGCCGACTTCACGAAGCCGGCTGGCCGTTCCATAGGTAGCGACAAGCTCGAAGCCCATTTTGGATAGCCTTCGCGCAAGCAGGGCAGCCTGTCCCTTGTCCGCGTTTGTCACCGATATAAAGGCCTTTGGGATGCGGGCACCTTCTTTTGCATCGAAATTCTCCGGCAGCGGCAATCTTAACCCCGCTCCTTCCATTGCCTTGCCGTAAGCTTCGCCGAACGATTCTCCGACACCCATCACTTCGCCTGTAGAGTGCATCTCTGGCCCGAGGATCGGATCAACTCCTGCAAACTTCTTGAATGGGAAAACAGGTGATTTTACGAAGATCTTTGGGACTGAAAGAACTTCCGGAAGGTTAAACTCCCGTAGGGTCCTATGGCCTGCCATTACCAACGACGCTATCTTCGCGATCGGAACTCCGGTGGCTTTGGCAACGAAAGGCACCGTGCGGGAAGCACGCGGATTTACCTCCAAAACGTAAACACGATCATTCTGAACGGCATATTGAATGTTCATCAAACCGCGAACATTCAGGCCCTTTGCCAACAGCCGGGTGTAATGTTGGATAGTCTCGAGATGCTCGATCGCGATCTTTTGCGGCGGCAGGACGCTGGATGAATCGCCGGAATGGATACCCGCTTCCTCGATGTGCTCCTGTATGCCTGCGATCACGACCGTAGCTTCGTCTGCCAGTGCATCAACGTCGATCTCGCCCGCCCTCTCGAGAAACTTGTCGATAAGGATCGGCTTTTCTGGCGAGGCATCTACAGCAGAACGCATATATTCGTCGAGCGACGCCTCATCGTAAACTATCGCCATTGCCCGACCGCCAAGCACGAAACTGGGCCTTACGACGACAGGATACCCGATCTCGGCTGCGGCCTCTTTGGCTTCTTCGGGCGACGTCGCAGTACCATTCGGCGGCTGCGGGATCCCTAATTCCTTCAGCAGAGCTGAAAACCTCTTTCGGTCTTCTGCCAGATCGATCGAATCCGGTGAAGTGCCAATTATAGGAACCCCGGCCGCGTGGAGTTTGTTGGCAAGGTTAAGCGGGGTCTGCCCGCCAAACTGGACTATCACACCCTCCGGCTTCTCGACATCCACGATGTTCATCACGTCCTCAAACGTAAGAGGCTCGAAATAAAGTCGGTCAGAAGTGTCGTAGTCCGTCGATACGGTCTCCGGATTGCAATTGACCATTATCGTCTCGAAACCTACGTCTCTTAGGGCAAAACTTGCGTGACAACAGCAGTAGTCAAATTCGATCCCTTGCCCAATTCGATTCGGTCCTGAGCCGAGGATCATTATCTTTCTCTCAGCCGTCGGATCGGCCTCGCATTCTTCTTCGTACGTGGAATAGAGATATGGTGTGAACGATTCGAATTCGGCACCGCATGTATCAACCCGTTTATAGACCGGAGCAATTCCCGCGGACTTTCTGTGTTCTCGGATCCTGAGTTCGTCATCTCCCGTAAGGAACGACAGCCTTCGATCTGAAAGACCAAACTCCTTGGCAATACGCAATTCCCTTTCTGAATAGGTTTCCAGTCCTTTGTCATCGAGCGTTTCCTGGAATTCCATCACTTGCTTGACCTGGTCAAGAAACCACGGATCGATCTTTGTAAGCCGGTGCACTTCTTCGATCGAGTATCCGTTCTGAAGGGCATATGTAATGTACGAGAAGCGTTGAGAATTAGGACGTGCAAGCTTTCTTTGGAGTTCCTCATCGGGCACATCGACAAGCCGCAGCGGCTTTACCGCTTCAAGCGAGCGAAGTCCTTTGAAAAGCGATTCCTTGAAAGTCCGCCCGATCGCCATCACTTCACCGACAGACTTCATCTGTGTTCCCAAAACATCCTCGGCTCCGGGGAACTTCTCAAACGCCCATTTCGGAATCTTAGTGACTACGTAATCTATGGTCGGTTCGAAAGATGCAGGTGTTTTCTTTGTAATGTCGTTTGGGATCTCGTCGAGCGTGTAGCCAACCGCTAGTTTCGCCGCTATCTTTGCGATCGGAAACCCTGTGGCTTTTGATGCCAGCGCCGATGAGCGCGAAACTCTGGGATTCATCTCGATGATCCTTACTTCACCGTTGGCGGGGTTCACGGCGAATTGGATGTTTGAGCCTCCAGTCTCGACACCAACCTTTCGAATGCACTTTATCGACATATCCCGAAGCCGCTGATACTCCACATCTGTCAAGGTCTGTGCAGGAGCGACAGTGATGGAATCGCCTGTGTGAACACCCATCGGGTCAAAATTCTCTATCGAGCAGATGATCACAACGTTGTCCTTGAGGTCTCGCATAACCTCAAGTTCGAATTCCTTCCAGCCGAGGATCGATTCCTCAACAAGTATCTGCGATACGGGCGAGGCTGAAAGTCCGTGTCGAGCGATCTCTTCAAACTCTTCGGGATTGTATGCAGTCCCGCCGCCGGTCCCGCCTAGCGTGAAGGCCGGTCGAACGATCGCCGGATAACCCGTATCTTCCACTATCGCCTTCGCTTCTTCCCAAGTGTTGGCGAATCCTCCCTTCGGCGATGGAATCCCCACCTCATCCATCGCCTTCTTGAAGAGTTCCCTATCCTCACCGATCTTGATGGCATCGATGTTCGCCCCGATCAGCTTTACCCCGAATCCGTCGAGTACTCCCCGTTCAAAAAGCTCAACCGAGAGATTCAGGCCCGTCTGGCCCCCTACGGTCGGGAGCAGCGCGTCCGGCCGTTCCTTTTCGATGATCGCCCTCATTGTGTCGAAATTGAGCGGCTCGACATATGTACGGTCGGCGATCTCAGGGTCTGTCATGATCGTTGCAGGGTTAGAATTGACGAGCACAACCTCAAACCCTTCTTGTTTTAGAGCCCTGCATGCCTGCGTGCCCGAATAATCGAACTCGCAGGCCTGTCCGATCACGATCGGCCCTGACCCTATTATCAGGATGCGGTCAATGTCATTTCTTCGCGGCATCGGTCGGTGCGTCCAAAGCTGAAAGTATAACCAATCAGTGTGCATTGGTCGAAACGCCGGGATGAAGGATATATTCCGGGATGCCTAATGTCGCGTCGCTGAAATTGCCGAAAATGAAAACGGCCGTGCGTTCACAGTAGAGCACACGGCCGTTCGTTAGTTAGATCCGCAATTGAATGAACGCAGTCCTAGAACGGGATTCCTGGAATGCGAACCTTCTGCCGCAGTTTTTGTGTTCCGATATCTATAGCCTTTCCAGCGATGATATAGCCTAGCTGGTCGGCCAGGTCCGGACGGATCTTTTTCAGCCTGGCCTGGGTCTTCTGCGCACCCTTCTTGTCGCCGCTGGCATACTGGGCAGAACCTAAGTTAAATAGCCCGGCCACGTTATTCCCATCGAGAACCACTACCCGATTGAATTGAGCGAGTGCTAATGGCAAATTGTTCGAACCGCGATAGGCGAGACCTAGCTGGTTAAGGGCAATTACCCAATCATTATGGAGTCGAAGTGCCTCATTCAGTGCCACTACTGCCTTTTCATGTTCGCCAAGGCTGTTATACGTTGACCCAAGATTCAAATGGGCTGCTTCAAGCTTCGGGTCTTTCTCGACCGATCTTTCCAGTTCTCCTCGCGCTTTCTCCAGTTTTCGCTGCGCAGCTTCATCGTTCTTGGCTGCCTTGTCCTTTTGGGCCGCGTTATAGTAAGCCCAACCCACATTCGACCCGTCCGCAGCGGTCCCTCCGACGGTGTTTGCAGTTTCAAGCTGTGCGGCTGCCCGGTCCCATTCGGCGACCTTTCCAAGGCAATAGCCCCACTCGCTGTAAAGATTTGGGTCGTCCTTAATAGTCTGGGCCGCTATCTCGTATTCCGCGATCGCTTCACGAAATCTCTCAAGCTGGCGGAAGGCGCTCGCAAGGTTTGCATGCGTTCGTGCGTTTGTAGGATCGGCTTTTATTGAGGCTTGATAGGCGAGGACAGCATTGGTGAGGTCACCCGAGTTATAATAGATCACGCCAAGTTCGAACCACGCAGCCGCATTGATCGGCTGTATTTGCGTAACCCTCCTAAACGCCTCGACCGCCTTTTGGTTTTGCCCTAACTTAAGAAATATCGATCCACGCTGAAGGTGTAGATCGGCATTGTTAGGCTCCATGCTTGCCAGATGATCGAAAACCGCGAGTGCCTCATTAAGCTTGTTTTGTTTAATAAGCAGCAGCGCCCGCAAATACCTCGCCTCCGCCGTATCGATACCGGCAGATTCGGCCTTAGTCAGAAAATGCTCTGCTTTCAATAGATCGCCAGTCTCGACATAGGCCAAAGCGGCGGGCAAGTAGAGTGATGATAATTCGGGATCAATTGCAATCGCCTTCGAATAATTATCGGCAGCAAGGCCATTATTCCCTTTCGCACTGTATATGTCGCCAAGCTTTGCAAACGCTACCGCGTTCTTCGGATCAAGCTTTACCGCCTCTTCAAAGAGCGGGATCGCGACCGGATCGAGCCTTTCGCCGGCCGATTGAATGCCGGTAACGGTCAATGCTTCGCTCAAACCAGCCATCGCTTCAGGATTCTTCGGGTTCGCCTTGAGCGAATCCCTAAAGCTGACGATCGCTCCAGAAATGTCTCCTGATTCCATTTGCTTCTCACCCGCAGCTGCCAGCGTATTGGAAAGTTTCAATTTCGCAACACGTTCCCGAGCCCGGGCTCTGGCAATGGCATCTTGCCGAGCCTTTGCCGCTTCGGCCTTGCGTTTACGGCTGGCGGCAATCTGTGCATTCGCCCTCTCACGTTGAGCGCGCGAGGGTGATGCCGCCCACTTTGAGCTGCCGCCAGAACTCTCTTGCGGCCTCCGGCGAGACTCCCTGAAAACGAACACACTCGAACCGCTCACCACATCCTCGGACACGACGATGTCATTTCCTAATGCGGCGTTAACTGCGAATTGATTGATCGAGACGAGCGCGATAAAGGCAACTAAGGATCTTGAACGAATTGACACGGTCATTACCCACCTCGGAGTGATCGGGAAAACTGGTTGGCGAAACTGCGGCCAACTGAAATTATACGCCAAGAAGACGGTATCGTTCGATATTTTTTGCTTAGCGTATCCAGACCTACCCCATGCAAACATCAGGAAACCTGCTCCGAAAATCCGACGAAGGTAGGCTCGGGCACCAGAGAAACACCAAACTTTGCCCTAACTGCATCCTGTATCGCCCGCTTCAGCAGAAGAACCTCAGCCGCTTTCGCTCCGCCGCGGTTGATTATCGCGAGAGAGTGGTTTCTTGATATACCTACATTCCCTTTCACGTAACCTTTATAAAAGCCTGCATTTTCAATAAGCCATGCTGCCGGTACCTTCACCCGGCCCGACTCGACCGGAAAGTTCGGGATGTGCAGACCTCCGGACGATTCCTCTATTGCGGCTAATTGTTCGAGGTCGATGACAGGATTCTTGAAAAACGAACCAACGCTTCGAGAATTGGCATCTGCCGGATCAATTAGCATCGATTTCGAGGCCCTAACCTGAAGCACCAATCGGCGCACCTCAGCCAAATCAGGCGTATTTGAGCCGAATCTTTCTCGAAGATCTTGATAACCGATGTTGGGTACTCCGTTTCGTTTCATTCCAAACGAAACCGAGGTTATGATAAAGCGGTCCCGAAAAGAAGCATTGAAAATGCTTGACCTATATGCAAAATCGCAATCTTTGTTCTCGAAAACGCGCGATTGGCCAGATTCCCGATCGATTGCTCGCACCGAGATGATCGTTTCTCCTACTTCCTGTCCATACGCTCCGACGTTTTGAACCGGTACGGCACCAACGAGACCCGGAATACCGCTCAGACATTCGACACCGCAGAGGTCATTTTTGACGCAATGGGCAACAAAATCATCCCACTTTTCGCCGGAGCCGACTGAAAATATTACCAAACCCGGATGAGAAGCCCCCGCCTCCTCCGCTTGCTCCCTTTCTATCCCGGGTATCGACACTTTGAGCACAAGCCCGTCGAACCCCGAATCGGAAACCACTATGTTGCTTCCTTCCCCCAGCACAAACAGTTCAAGACCTCGATTCCCTGCAAAATCCAGCGCATCGATGATGTCATGTTCCGAGCGTGCTTCAGCAAAAAAACGAGCGGCCCCACCGACGCCGAGCGTCGTTAGTGGGGCTAACACCACATTTTCGGTAATATTGAGGGATCCGTTATTGATCAAACGATTAGTGATCTGTCAGCGCACCGGTAGCCCGTTTACGAAAATATGATGTGAAAGAAGGCGTACCGCAATTATCCGCGAAGGCGGCCGCCACTTATCCTTTCTAGACGCTGAGTGAATTCAACCGCCGAAGGTCCCATTTTTCTCAGTCGGTCGTAGGCTTTCTTAGCTTCTCCGAAATTTCCATTCTGCAACTCAGCCTCCGCCAGATTGAACTGGATCATCGGGTTTTTATCTTCTTTGGAGGCAGCCTTCCTGAACTGCGCTGCCGCTTCCTTAAAATTATTCTGCTTGCGATAGACCGACCCCAACTCATTCATCGCAAAGGCCCAATCCGGTTCCAGTTGAATTGCCTTCTTGAACGCCTCGATCGCACCAGCATCGTCGCCCATGTCTGCTAGAACACGACCCAGATTGACAAGCGGCCCTGCAGAATACTTGTTGCTGCCCGCCGCAGCGGTCTTTAGAGCCGCCCTTGCTTTTTCTAGTTTTGGCCGCGCAGAAGCTTCGTCCTTAAAACTAAGGTCTTCGCGGGCCGCGTTGTAATAGGCCCATCCCAGATTCGCGGTATCAAGCCCGGTGCCGCTGTACTGGTTTGCTTTCTCGAGATATGTAACCGCGTCTCCCCATCGGCACCGCATGTTCCGAGCGCGATTGATCTCGCACTGTTTCGCCACCATATAAGCACTCTTGCTGTAGATATCGGCGGCCTGTTCCTTATTGAAATCAGGAGTTCTCTCTATGAATAGTGCGGCAAGCTTATAGTTCGCCTCAGCCTTCTCAAAATTGGGAAGCTGCCGGTAGGCATCCGCAAGGTTTTCATAGGCCTCGGCGTTGTTGTTGCGGAGCCTTACAGCCTGTTCGTAGGCCTGCACCGCTTCGGCCCATCTTCCCTGCTCGTAAAGTGACGAACCAAGCCCGAGCCAGGCTTCAAAATACGCGGGCCGAAGATCTTTCGCCTTTTGAAATTCGATCTGGGCTTCAGAATGTCGGTTCATTCTTGTGAGCGTTTCCCCGGCATAGTAATATGCCTCGGCGTTGCCCGGCTCCGCCGCGATGGCTTTCCTGAACGCGGTTAAGGCTTCCGGGTTCCGATTCTGCGCGTAGCGGATAAGACCCAAGAAATACTGGGTTTCTCCGTCGTTAGGCGACAAAGCCATTGCTTTGGAGAGAAAATCATCCGCCTTCGCGATCTCTCCAACCTTGAAATAGAGAATACCTAACGGAACATATATCTCAGTAAGCTCTTTATCGCTCGCAAGCGCTCGTTCGTAACTGATTCGGGCCTCATTGTCCTTCTCATCTGCCGAAAAGACCTCGCCGAGACCAAAATGAGCAGGCGCGTTGTTCGGGTTATATGTCAATGCTTCTTCAAAGAACCGGCGTGCAGTAGGCCGCGCGTCACGGACGAGCTCCTCATTGCCCTTCAGAGCCAGTGCTTCACTGAGTCCGTTTCTGGCAACCTGATATTTTCCGTCTAATTGAACAGCTTCGCGGAAAAAATCGATCGCACGATTGAAATCATCCCGGTCCATGTAGTATTCACCGACCCCGGCAAACAATCGAGCCGCCTCTGATGCCGGCATCGTCCTTACCTTTGGCAGCCTTGGATCATTCGGATCTACGGCCTCCGTCCGCTGTCGGCGAGGAGCAACTTTTGCGAGCGTTACATACTGCCGGTTGAACTTGCGGGCGGTTTCAGTTCGCTGTTCCTGAGTTCTCGGCGTTCTGGCCCTGGCAACGTATTGCCGCGGCGACGCTTTCGCACTCGTACGAAAAACAAACACGCTCGATCCGCCGGTTATGTCGCTGACCGAGACCAGTTGTTGTGCGTGTACGGGGGTAGCCGAGAAAATGATTCCGAGCAGAATGACCGAGGCTGCCGCCTTACTGAGAATAAATGTAGATCTTTCCATAATTGCCCCACTTAGGCCGGTTGGTAAGCTTTCCGCGCAACGTATGCGCCACATCTGGATAAGATGCGGTCGCTACCATAAGACGTTTCCCTGCTTGATTTTTGCTTTAGCAAGATATCGGGAATTCCACCCTTCTGTATTATTGTAACCTAGTAAGTCAAACGCTGGTCTCGATCACACCGGCTTCCAGGTCTGCTCAATCTTGCCATAATGTTACGTGTCGTATAGATTATTTTCATAACATCAGTGATGTGTCGTACGGCCTGCTCACGGAAACAGCCCGGATTATCTCTCACTCAGAGGGCTGGGGACCAAAGCCGAAGATCATTCATATTTTAGGAGAAATTGCCGACCATGAAAGCATTTGCTACTGACCAGATCAGGAATTTGGCTGTCATTGGGCACGGCGACGCGGGTAAAACCCAGCTGGTTAGCTCGCTGTTGCACGTTTCCGGAACTTCCCACCGATGGGGAAAGGTTGATGACGGTACGAGCGTGACCGACTACGAAGAAGATTCGATCGAAAGAAAGATCTCTCTCAACAACAACATCACCCACCTCGAGTACAAAGATACTAAATTGAACCTGGTCGATACACCTGGGTATGCCGCTTTCGTTGCCCATGCTCGGCCGGCCCTGCGCGTCGCGGATTGCGCGCTGGTGGTTGTTGACAGCGTGCATGGCATTGAGGTGCAGACAGAAAAGACATGGCAATATGCGAACGAGTTCCTTTTGCCAAGGTTCATGGTCATTAACAAGATGGACAAGGAGCACGCTGATTTTGGTCATGCTCTTGAGACTGCAACCTCGAGCTTTGCCCGTTCGATCGTTCCTTTCACGTTGCCGATAGGACAGGAGAGCACGTTCCGCGGTGTAGTTGATGTTGTCCATCAGAAGGCCTATGAGTTCGACGAGCACGGCAAGGCCAAAGAGATCCCGCTCCCCGAAGAAGGAAGAGATGTTTTCGATCGCACCCGCGAGCGCCTTATCGAATTGGTTGCTGAATCAGACGATGCGTTGATGGAGAAATATTTTGCGGACGGGACCCTTCCCGAGTCCGATATTTATCCAAACCTTGCAAAGGCAATAGCTAAGAGCAAGTTATGTCCTGTGTATGCAGTCTCGTCCTTGAACCTGGTCGGTCTCCAGATCCTCCTGGATCATTTAGTTGAATTCGCACCGAATCCGGCGGTCCATGAAGCAGAATACGGCTTTGCGAATTCCGAACAGAGCGGCGATCGCATTTCCAGAAAGTACAGTGACGATGAGCCCTTTTCGGCCTATGTTTTCAGGACGATCGCGGATCCATTCGCAGGGAGGATCAGCGTAATGAAAATAATCAGCGGGCATGTCGATTCGGACGCCACAGTCTTTAACTCGGCCCGAGATGTATCAGAACGTCTGGGATCGCTCCATACGATCTCCGGTAAAACGCTTGAAAAGGTTCCCAGAGCTCAGACTGGTGATATCGTGGCATTGGTCAAGTTAAAAGAAACGCAGACAGGCGATACTCTTTGTGAAAAGGCCAAGCCTATCGTTTACCCGCCTGTTGAATACCCGGAGCCGGCAGTAGCCTTTGCGATCGAGCCTAAGTCACGCGCTGATGAAGATAAGATATCCGGAGCAATTCACAAGATATTGGAGGAAGACCCATCACTTCACTTTGACCGAGATGCACAGACAAAAGAATTTATTTTGTCCGGTTCGGGGCAATTGCATATCGAAACTGTGGTAAGGAAGCTTGCTGACCGCTACCACGTGGAAGTCTCGCTGAATCCGCCGCGGATCGCCTACAAGGAAACCATTACAACACCAGCTGAAGTGCAGGGCCGGCATAAGAAGCAATCGGGTGGTCGAGGACAGTTTGGTGACTGCAAATGCATATTCGAGCCCCTTGAACGCGGCGCAGGGTTTGAATGGGTAGATAAGATCTTCGGTGGAGCGATCCCGCAGAACTTCCGCCCGGCGATAGAAAAGGGTATTTTGGAAGCGGCAGCCAACGGAACCCTCGCCGGATACCCTTTGGTCGACTTTAAAGTAACATTGATCGACGGCAGCTATCACACGGTCGACTCAGACGAACACTCTTTCAAGGCCGCCGGACGTAAGGCCTTTCGGGCGGCGATGGAAAAAGCCAAACCAGCCCTTCTCGAGCCCATTATGGATGTCGAGGTATTTGCCCCTCAAGAGGTAAGTGGGGACATTATGTCTGACCTGAATTCGCGGCGAGGACGCGTCTCGGGCATGGACATGCGCGGCAAGCAGCAGGTCATCAAGGCAAAGGTTCCGCTGGCTGAAATGCTCGACTATCAATCGAAGTTGAATAGTGTTACGCAAGCCCGCGGATCATATCATATGCAATTCTCCCACTACGATATGCTGCCCCACAATCTTGCCGACAAGGTAATTCAGGAAGCGGTAGCCGCCGGACGGGTGCGGGCCCACGACGAAGAAGATTGACGGATCGATCAACGGCGCAGAACATCAGCCGAAGACCAGCAAGAGGCTTCCGTTCCTCAGGGTTCGGGGGCCTTTTCCGCAGATCGTTCCATCGTGTACGGCTCGACTATCTGGAGGTGAGAGGACGGTTTTGTTTCCAAAACATTAACACGCATAATGTTAAACCGATGAATGCTGAGGGCAAGATAATGTCGGTGAAGCCAGGTTTCGTTATCCCAGGCGGCGAGATAACCATCGAATGCGAAGGCTTTCAGCCGCAGCCAGGTGGGGGACATGGTGTATCTGTCGGCGGCATTCCGTGCCGTCTGACCGCGGTGTCGTCCCATCGGGCACTAGCGGTGATTGACAGTTTCGCGCCGCCTGGAACGTCGGACCTGGTGCTCATCAGCGGCGATGACCAAAGCGCGCCGGTCCCGATCGTCGTCGGCAGGAAAATTGCCGACGGGATGCACATTGTGGCGAATCCCGCCATCGATCCTTCGGATGATGCGATCATCGTCACGCGTTCCGGTTCGCGGGGCGAGCGCCTTCCGAACACGATATTTCGGATCGAGCAGGACGGCTATATCGAAGAGTCGCCCGATGCAATAATGAATCCGACGGGCATTGCTTTTGGACTTGACGGCAGTATGTTCGTCACAAACCGGGCCGATGGCGAGGTTTACTTGGTCAGCCCTAACGGCATAAATCCCGTTTACGCATCGGGTTTGGGTATAGCGACCGGGATAGCATTTGATAATGAAGGCGTGATGTATGTTGGTGATAGGACGGGCACGATCTATCGTATTCCCGGTATCGGCACGGTTGAAGAGTTTGCGACGCTTGAGCCTTCTGTCGCTGCCTATCATCTTGCATTTGGCCCGGACGGCCGGCTTTACGTCTCAGCACCGGGCCTCTCCAGCCACGACGCCATCTACCGCGTCGACAAAAATGGCCGCGTTGAAAAGTTCTCCATTGGCTTCGGCCGCCCGCAGGGACTCGCTTTCGACACCGACGGCAATCTCTACGCCGCCGCCTGCTACGCCGGCCGCCACGGCATCTTTCGAATTGAGCCGGACGGCCTCGGTATATCGCAATTTGTCGCGGGCCCGAACATAGTCGGCCTCTGCTTCACCCGCGACGGCGACCTTATCACCGCTACCAACGATTCGGTCTATCTTCTCCCCGTCGACACCTTCGGGACACTGTTATGATTCGGACCCTCTGCCCCCGACATCGATCTACTCAAACCCGAAATTTCCCTGATCCGCCCTGGACCTCCCAAGTTTGCCTGCTTGCTTGAAAGTTTGAATGTTCGGCGGCAGGTCGGGTTGTTTGCCGCTGAGAATATCCTCGACCGTTAGTATCTGTATCCGCGGATAATCCTTGTTCCAGCCTTCGGAATGATAGAAACCTGCCTTGACCGCTTCTTCAAGCATCGGTTTTGTTGGCGGTTCGAGCGTAAGAAACACGCCGATCGCCGCCTTTTCGCGTTCAACAACGTGTCCGAGGTCGCGTATTTGAGCTACATTCACCCCGCCGCCTTTGACCGAAACGATAACTTTCTTCGCCTTGCCCGAATTGTCGTCGGTAAAGACGATCATTCCGTCGATACCGCCGTCAGCGCCTTTCTTGCCTTCTTTCTTT
>JRYF01001706.1_pt1 | contig 88023 bp, 74 predicted proteins | sample 235331 | NCBI WGS metagenome assembly JRYF01 (sample SAMN03074217, study PRJNA261475) | activated sludge metagenome | biome: Wastewater Treatment Plant; feature: Wastewater; material: Activated sludge; isolation source: activated biomass of a wastewater treatment plant treating hydrocarbon... ... | reverse complement strand
GCTTCTTTCGTTCAGCCAGGTTTATCATCTTTCGGGTAAAAAAACAAAATATACTTACTTCCCAGCAACCCATCCCGGGTAACTGTTTCACCTTTTTCATTTCTTAAAGAAAAGTCAGGAACTTTGTTTCCAGGGTTAAGAATAGCCATTCTCTTTTATGTTCTTATTTGGCATATCAACAATGTAATCTGAGGATGGTTTATCTGATGGCCACTAAATTTTTATGGTATAAGTATATTGATTTCGATTACTCCGATCATCGGTGACTACAATGCGTAAACTATGATTTCCCGGAGTTATTTTATCAGGAAGGGTTACTGTTAATATACCGGACATGGCTTTCAGGGGACTTATCAATGGTTTTTCATCAAAAAAAACCTGATAATCAACATCTTCAGCCATTCCGGAAACAGTATAATTATCATTTATGGAAAAATGCAAATGATCTCCGGGCCGGTACCTCTCCTTAATTCCTCTGGGTCGTATGGTAGGCGCTTTATCATCTATACCCACATAAAATGTACCTAAATGATTGAAGTAGGTTACTATTTGGTCGTCTTCAACTTTACCTCCCAGACTAATTTCTCTATTTCCATCATGATAAACTATAATAGCTTTGGACTGGTTTTCTTTTTCTATTCCATCCAGCGGAAGGGATATTTTTGCCCTTTTAAACAGAATGTGATATGGTTTGCCTATTTCAAATGCCTTTTTCCCATTATTCAGGGTTTTACTGCTCAGGCTAATAAAATGGTCTCTGTCGAATCCGTTTTCAGGAATATCGATAGTAGCACCCTCCCAATGAAGTTGGAAACTTCCTGAATGAGGGATGACGTGGTCATGAGTATGGACTTCAGCGGGACCCATTTTCCCATCTCTTAAGAGTGAAAATTGTATGATAGTGGTATTACCGGAAATATCACTCAACTCTATTCTTACTTTTCTTGGGATATCCTTGTACAGTGCTATACTACCATCTCCGTTGAGTGTTTGGTAAATTCCCAATGGATTTCCCGGAACTTTGTACAAACGAGATACATTTCTTTTCCGGTGATATTTTTCCGGATAATAAACAAATGAATTGATGTATTTTGTTTCATCAAAAGAAATACGGTTCATTACTGAATGAAAGTATAAAGTATCATCCACATACATTTTTTTATCATATACTCCATTTCTATTAGGAGCGCCATCTAGCTGGTCAAATGCTTGTACCAATATTCCTGCTCTCCAGGCGGGGAAAGTGATGGTTCCACTTCCAATGGTATATGAGTTATTCCCTTTTTTCAGGGGCTGATAAGTTTGATGCCCTTCTGTCCGAAATTCTGGACTTAATCTTTGAATATCAATGGCCTGTACAGTAGGTGGTCTGGTGTCTTTAGCATTGATACCAAACAGCGCCGGATTTACGGGTACTTCACTTTCTGTCTCTCTGATTTCAAAATGCAAATGTTTAGCATAGGAATGACCTGTATTTCCCATCATTCCAATGAACTCTCCTTTCTTTACTTTGAATATTTCAGGATCGGGATAAAGGTCAACACTATAGGTGTTCAGGTTTTCCTGCCATTCGAGTACAAACTTTTTCACATCGTTTCTGAATTCATCCAGATGTGCATAAACACTGGTATAGCCATTGGGGTGATCTATATAGATGGATTGCCCATAACCACCCGGTTGAATTTTGATCCTGGATACAAAACCCTGTCCTATGGATCGAATGCTATCTTTTCCATTAGGAGCCTGGGGTTTAATATCAATTCCCATATGGAAGTGAGAACTTCTAAGTTCTGCAAAATTTCCTGCCAAAATAATGGGTCGGTCAACCGGTGATCGAAAATCTTCATCCAATATAGAAATGGATTTTTCAAAATCATCTATTTGTAATGGTTGACTGTTTCCAGAAACAGAAAATATCAGAATATACAGTAATTGTAATACATACCACCGGTTCATTGCATGCGTTTTTTAACCCAATTGTTTAATTGAATCTGTCAACTGTGATAAAGCTTCGTATATGGGGATTTTCTTATTGATAACGTCAGAACGAAGATTTTCTATATAGTTGTAAGCAGAATGTTTTTGGAGAANNGTTTTTGGAGAAAGTGATGCAAAATCATTTGCTTGTGCATCTGGTCAAACCAAAGAAGTTCCTGTTCCTGACGTTGAGTCAAATACCACCCGCTTTCCTTCATCACTTCAAAAGTATGCATGATCTCTTTCCATATTATATCCAGTCCTTTACCAGTCAATGCCGAACACGTTAGTACTTTGGTTTGAATGCCAGATTGCCGACCATGCAATAGTTTTAGGCCCATTGAATAATATTTTGCCGTTTCTTTAGCAAGCAATACACGATCGCCATCTGCTTTATTGATCAGAACTAAATCGGCCATTTCAGTAATTCCACGTTTTATACCCTGTATATCATCACCGGCTCCCGGCAAAATTAACAAACAAAACAGGTCTGTTAAATGCACAATATCAGTTTCAGATTGTCCAACACCAACAGTTTCAACAAAAATAATTTCATAACCTGCAGCTTCACATAAATCAATGACTTCTTTAGTGCCGGATGCAATTCCGCCTAATATTTGACCTGCAGCAGTAGGCCGGATAAAAGCCATTGGATCTCTGGAAAGTTTCTCCATCCTGGTTTTATCTCCCAGAATGCTTCCTCTGGAAAGCTTGCTGCTTGGATCAATCGCCAAAACAGCCACTTTATGTCCTAATCCGGTAAGCATGGTTCCGAAGGTGTCCAAAAATGTGCTTTTTCCTGCTCCCGGAGATCCTGTGATGCCTATTCTCATGGACTTGGACTCCAAACTCTGGATAGCCTTTAAAATTTTTAAAGCTCTGTTTCTTTTTTCCTGCTGAGTACTTTCAACCATAGTGATAGCTTCACTTAATATAAATCGATTGCCTTGCAAAATTCCATTGATGAAGTATTCATCCGTTTTTTCCGGAAAGGAATCTTCAAGGTGATATGTAGTATTAATTTTCAAATGAATCGAATGTCTTGTATTTTGAATATAAAAAAAAATTTATGCGCTCAGAATATGGTAGTAGGGTTTTCATTTTAGCCAAAGATCAAGAATTTGTCCAGTCAGGTTTTCTAAGACATAACTGCCAGCTACCGGATCACATATACGGTTCAATTGGGTTTCAAGATCCAGAATATTTTGGATGTGAATTTTTTCACGGCTAAAATCCTTTTCTTCATGCATTACGGGTTCAAATGAAATGTAATGGACCCCTCCCAATCGAGCAGAGATGGATTGTAGCGTTTCACTGATGAGACGCTCCTCAGCATATTGGGTAGTGTGACGGCAAATACCGAGGACTTTAACATCATTTTTCATGTTTTTCTTTTGGGTATACAATCGGATCGCCCGAAGTAATGCAATTTGAAATAAAATATGATTACTCAATTCTATGATTATCATTCTACAATGAATCACATTATTCAGTATGGAAAGAACATTTTTATGGTAATCATCTATTTCATAAAACTTCGATGTTTGGATGATATGCTGCTCATCCGGGTATTCATAAATCTCAAAATTGTTAATTCGATCCTTTCCTTTTTCATTCAATAATTCTGGAAGTGCATGACCTTTAAAACCGATCCAGGTAATAAATCCCGGTTCAACTCCTTCCAATATTTGTTTGTGAATGGTTTTGACATCATCCTGAATATAAATTGCACCTGCTCCAAGGGATAAAAGTTTTAAGATTTGCTCATTGGTTGTATTTCTATTTACTGGAATAGCAGCTCGAACCTCTGAAGGCCAGGAATGAAGGGAAGATTGAGAATTTCGTGAACTTTCGTCTAAAAAAGGAAGCATTGTGATGTGTTCACCAATCTTTATCCGGGTGTCTTCCAAATTTCGTTGACTTCCAAGTTCTTTTTCTATTTGCCTCAACCATTGCCCGGTAGTTCTTTTTTTAAATTGGTCAAACATATAGATTAACTTAAGGCAATTTTATTGGTTCTTAATAAGAATGGAATTCAATTATCTTGTCAAATGTAACGATAATTCAAGTTTATGATTTACTGCAAACTATTTTTTTGGCTTTAGATTCATATTTACGTTATAATGGACAGTTCTTTAATCAACATTAATGAAGATGGAAAAGGTCGATAAGTTTGAAAGAATGCCTGTTTATCTGGATTACAATGCCACGACTCCTATCGATGAAGAAGTATTGAATGCCATGTTGCCTTATTTAAAATCCCGATTTGGAAATGCAGCAAGCCGTACCCATCGATGGGGTTGGGAAGCATCTTCTGCGGTGGAACAAGCTCGCTCGCAATTGGCATCTCTCATTCAATGTAAAAATGAGGAGTTGGTGTTCACATCCGGAGCCACTGAGGCTGTGAATCTGGCCATAAAAGGGGTATTTCATGCCTACCATAAAAAAGGACAGCACTTAGTCACATGTACTACAGAGCACAAGGCCGTCCTTGATGTATGTGAACGACTGGAGGAGATGGGCGCTGAAATCACCTATGTGGATGTGGACCAGTATGGGATAATCGACTTATTGGCTCTTGAAAAAGCAATAAGGACAGATACGATTCTGGTAAGTGTGATGTGGGCAAACAATGAGACTGGAGTGATACAGCCCATGGAAGAAATTGGTCGCATATGCAGTGAAAAGAATACGTTGCTCTTTAGTGATGCTACCCAGGCTTTGGGCAAGATGTCATTGCATCCACGTCACTCAGGAGTGCACTTGTTAGCGGGTTCAGCGCATAAAATGTATGGACCAAAAGGAGTGGGCATCTTGTATGTGAGCCGACTTAATCCGAGAGTAAGCCTCAAGCCTATTGTGGACGGAGGCGGGCATGAATTTGGTTTCCGCTCTGGAACATTGAATGTTCCCGGTATTGTGGGGTTTGGGAAAGCTGCGGAATTGGCTGCTAAGGTCATGTATTCAGACGCGGAGAGATATTTATATTTGAGGGGTAGGTTTGAAACAGGAATACAAAAACATTTAACGGATATATTAATCAACGGACACGCTGGAAAAAGACTACCTCATGTTTCTAATGTATCTTTTAAGGGAGTTTCTGCGGCATCTTTAATTAAATCTTTGGGGCATTTATTGGCCGTATCAACGGGTTCTGCCTGTACCTCTGCCAGTCTGGAACCCTCTCACGTATTGACGGGGATGGGACTAAGTAAAGAGTTAGCTGAATCGTCCATACGTTTTTCAATGGGTCGCTATACTACAGAAGAAGAAATTGATACGGTCATTTCATGGGTTATTGATGGAGTCCATAAGGCCCGGAAAGATAACCCGGTATGGACTTTGAATTTGGACACTTGATTGCAAACCCATGTATTCAATTATCGCAATTTCACCATCAATTCATTCCGGCTGTTTACCTCCATTTTTTGAAAGATGTTTTTGATATGCGTCTTTACCGTATTCAATGAAATAAACAATTCCTCACAAATATTTTTATTTGTTTTTCCTTGCCATATAAGTTCAATAATGCGAAACTCCATTGTTGTTAATGGTTTTGTCGACAACAAGTCTGCTTTTTCTTTATACAGGATTTTTTTATTGTTATCCATAGAATGACGAAACATTCCAATTTCAATAGCAGTAATGATGTCTTTATCTTTAAACGGCTTAACAATGTAGCCATAAGGCATGGTTGGATTTACCCTTTCCAGAGTGATCTTGTCACTAAAGGATGTGAGGAAAATGAATGGAATTTGGTAATTGTTGCGTATGATGTGGGCAATGTCTACTCCATCTTTATCGCCTTTTAACGCAATATCCAGCAATACCAGGTCAGGGTATCGGGTTCCAAGCATATCAATAGCGCGTGTACTGGAATAAGCTTTTCCGATCACTTCATAGTCATGGCTGAGAAGTATGTGTTCAATATCTTCGGCTATGATGGGTTCGTCTTCAACTATGAGTACTCTTATGGACATATATTATGCGGCTTTAGTATAATCATTGATGATCAATGACACTTCAGTTCCTCCCTTGTTTTGAATGTTCCACTCTGCCTCCAGTTTTTCTGCCAGTGATTGGATGAGTTTGTGACCAAAGCTTTTTTGTATTCCTGGCTGTTCCGGGTGATAACCTTTTCCATTATCTTTTACTGTTAAAATTAGCTTATCTTCATTTTCTACCAGGGAAATAAACAACTCTGCATGATTGCGGTCATCGAAAGCATGTTTTAAAGCATTGCTGATCAACTCATTGGCTATAAGGCCTAAGGGTATTACAGTATCTATATCCAAATGGAGAGGTTCAATGTGGGTTGTCAATAAGATTTGGTCATCATGAATGTTGTAAGTTTCAAAAAGTCCTTCAACCAGATTTGTAAAATATTCTTTCATATCCACTCCGGTTAGGTTATCTTCTTTATACAGGTTTTGGTGTAATAAAGCCATCGAATTGACACGGTTTCTGCCTTCCGCTATCGCTTTAATAGCATTTTCGTCCTGGATATAATGTGATTGTAGTTTGAGTAAACTGGAGATTACCTGCAAGTTGTTTTTTACCCGGTGATGAATCTCCCGGAGTAAAATATTCTTTTCATCCAAAGCTTTTGAAATTTGTCTGTTTTTCTCCTGGAGTAATGCATGGGCTTTGCTTTTATTCCTTTGATTTCTGTATGCTAAAACAAGGATAGAAACCAAAGCGATGGTCAAAAGAATCAACCCAATGAGCATGGTATTTGATTGTTTGATTTTTAAATCTTTTAAAGCATTATTGGCCGTCAAAAGCTCTATTTCCTTTTCTTTCTTTTCTGATTCAAACCGCGTGAGGGCTTCAATAAGATTTTTATCTTTTTCCTCATCCAATATACTGTCTTTAAGCACCAGAAATTCTGAAAGTACAGTGTATGCTTCTTTATGCTGGCCGGTTAATCCGTATGCAGTTGACAAATCAAACAAGATGTCTCTTTGTTCTTTTTTAAAGCCTTGTAGAGCAGCAATTTGTAACGCATTTTGAAGGGATTGCATGGCTAAAGCCGGTTTGTTGAGCTTCAGGCGGATGTTGCCTAATCCTTTTTCTGCCATGCATCTCGTGTATTGATCCAGCTGATCTTCTTCTTCAAGAATTTCCATGTAGAGTTTTTCAGCAACAATGGGTGGGTCTGTCATCCTTAGGGTATTAGCCAAGTTAGTCTTTGACATATTGTAAAAATCAGGCATAAATGCTTCTTTGGGATACTCCATTACCTTAAGCAGCAGGGACTTACTCTCTTCAAATCTTCCTTTTTGAAAGTGGATGTTACTCATATTGTTTAATGCATAGATTTGTCGGGCTAGATCATTACTTTTTTCAGCCATTTCAAAGGATAGATAAAAGTAAAATATAGCAAGAGAGTCTCTTCCTGTATTTTCATATACAGCTCCCAGTGCATTGTAGATGGAAGTGATAATTCTAGTCTCTCCGGTTTGATTAAAGTACTTTTCAGCATCTAAGAATTTTTCTAATGCATCCTCATATTGACCCAGACCAAAAAATGCATTTCCTTCGTAAATCTGTGAAATGTTATACATCCTTTCATTGCCTGAAAGTAAAGCGTGATGACCGGTGAGTCGGGTATATTCCAACGCTTTTTGTGGATTATCATGAATTTTTATTCTTCTTAGCTGATCATACAATACCATTTTTACAGAGTCATGCCCGGCTTCAGTGACCAGATGTAAAAGGCTGTCTTCTTTGCTTTTAAAAGAAGGAGTTTCAAATTGTGAATTTGAATTTTGGGAAATTACAGCAGGGGACATCCAAATGAATGAGTAGGTCAAAATCAAGCACTGTAACGATCGGATAGTATTTTGTGCTGAAATCATTATTTCATTGTTTTTTCCAAAACTATAAGTTAATCTTCGGAATCCATATTTTTTGACAGTAAATCATCAATATCCAGAAGGTCTTTATGTAAAGTTTCGATCAGATTGCTGATTTTATTTTTCTTCACAACATCTTTATTTTCAGGTAAATGGATGATTTTTGATTTACCCGCATTCTTTTTCTGAGGTTTTTTACTCATATGGGGGACATTTTGAAAGACAAAAATATTCACCTTTTCACTAGAGTATATCACACCAATGGGTGATAAAAAAGGCTGAAATGAAGCTCAGTTTTGCAATTACAAAATTGCTTGAAACCATGAAAAAACTATTCCAGCTTTATTCTTTGCGTCTTCCGTTTATTGTCGTATTTGTCACCTTGCATATTTCGTATCTCCATGCACAGGATGATTGGTATGATTTAATCAAAGATACAGAAATGAGTATACCATCTTCTCCGGCATTTGCCATCATGGGGGTGAATCCAGAAATGGTATTAAGGCCATCGGATATTCGCTCTTTTAAAGTGGATTGGAGAATTAAGAATTACAATCTGGCTCCTGACCTGGCTATTGAAGGGCAACCCTTATGGCATCTACTGTATAAAAAGAAATCATGGCAAGAGCTGGGCAACCTCAGTGATTGGGAGAAAAGACTGTCATCTCTCAGTATTTCATTAGGAAATGCAAAAGTCGATGGCATCAATCATGCAGCCTGGTCGGTAAAGCTCAATTTGTATAAATCCGAAGATCATCTGTTTAATAAAGAGTTGCTCAGTGAAATGCAATCAGAGCACAATCAGTTGTTTTTGGAAATGAATGTGGAGTTGGATACTTTAAGAATGCAACGAAACAGAGCTGAAAACGATCAGGAAAGAGCTGTTTTGGATCACCAAATTGAAAGAAAGCAGTATGAAATTAAAAGTTTGAACAATGTTCTCAAAGATCGGTATCGAATGAAAATGGAAGAATACGAATCGCGCCATTGGAACCGCACCATGGTGGATGGCGCTTTTGGAATGGTATATACATATGATAATGCGGCCATTGATAGTCTCAAGGTGCGAAATGCAGGGTATGCCATGTGGATCAATGGAGCATTTCAAACCGGACAGCATAGTATGGTCACTGCCATGTTAAGATATACCGGAATAAATGACCGTTCAAATATTGCTCTAGGTGGAAGTTTTCGATATGGAGGACCGAAATTCAATTTTTATATGGAAGCAGTATATGAGAAATTAGGAAATTATTTTGACACATCCCTTGATAATCCATTTTCTGAGCAGGAAGTATTTGCAGGTAAATTTGAGCAGGATATAGGTAATGGATGGTTGCATTATAATAGTTCTGGTTCCATTACCCAGTATACCATTGCTTATGGAGGGGATTTCAGACTTACCAGAAACATTTTGCTAAATTTTGCCCTTCGTTCACAATTTTCCAATGATTTTAGCCTGACGAGGTTTATTCCTGTTGCCAATATTATTTGTTTGATGAAATAGATGGAGTTGGGAGTAAAATTGTTAGGTTCGGAAATTAAATAATCCTTATCCTTGTACAGAAAATATAAGTGTACATGATTTGGTTTCTCTTTATTTGCCTCATTCTGATTCTACTTGCTTTTGATCTGGGTGTTTTGAATAAAAAGGCAAGAGTCCTAAGAGCCAGAGAAGCAGGATTGTTTACGATGTTATGGGTCTCTTTGGCAATGGTATTTGGGGTAGTGGTTTATCATTTATATACATCAGATCTCGTGGAAAACCCATTGGGACTGGAGCCATTGGAAGCCACACTGCTTTATTTGACCGGATATTTGGTAGAGTTGTCACTAAGCATGGATAATATATTTGTCATTTCCATGATATTCTCCTATTTCGCTATTCCGCGTAAATACCAGCATCGCGTTTTGTTTTGGGGTATTTTGGGTGCAATTTTTTTCCGGGCAGTGATGATTTTCCTTGGCGTGGCTTTAATTGAGAAGTTTGACTGGATGATATATGTTTTTGGTGTGATTCTCTTGTACTCAGCCTATAAAATGGCTACGGGAGGAGATGATGAAGTAGACTTTAATAATAAACCTATTGTCAAACTGGTACGAAGGGTGCTGCCGGTGACTAAGGAGTTTGAAGGAGAAAAGTTCATAGTAAAAAAGAAGTGGTTATGGGCAGTGACTCCTTTGTTTATCGTGCTGGTGGTGATAGAATTGACGGATGTAATTTTTGCCATTGATAGTATCCCTGCCATTTTAGGAATCACTACCGATCCTTTTATTGTTTTCAGTTCGAATATTTTTGCCATTCTTGGGCTGAGATCTATGTATTTTCTGTTGGATTCTCTGTTGGCAAGGTTTGTTTATTTGAAATATAGCCTGATTTTTATTCTTAGTTTTGTTGCTATCAAAATGCTTTTAGTAGAAGTGATTCACCTTCCTGTGTGGATTTCACTGTCTGTTATTTTGATTGCATTAGTTGCTGGAACACTAGGAAGTTTAATGAAATCCAAATCACTTTAACTTCGATCATATGCCTATGAACTTATTCATTGATTTAAATTTCTTTGAATGACATGAGCAATGGGGATATTTTCAATTTTACTCTCCAGCCAGGCTATGATATCCAGATATAGAAAAGGACGTCTTTCATAAGGATCCTTCATCAACAGAGTAAGTTTGGATTTCAATTTTATAAATTCAGGAATGACATCTTCCCGGCTCATCACAGGGGTTTTTCTCAAAAAACGGAATATTTCTTTTTGAACTTCCTGCAAATCTTCCATTTTTAAAAGAAAGCGATACACGGATTTTACTTTATACGAAACCAGTACTTCATTTCCCAAATCAAAATGAGCTATAAGGTTGAGAATTCTTGCAAAACACTGTATATCCTGTCGAAAGTTTGGAAAGACATGATTGGTGATTTTATTCAGGTATAAAATGGCTCTATTCAAATCTCCGGCACCAAAGTATACACAAGCTATTTTATAGTAAAATACCAATAAGCGGTTGAGATCCCAGTGATAAATGTTTCGGTTTATTATTTGCTCCAGGAGTTTGATTTCCTCAATACCATTACTGTAGCCCGCGGTTAAAAAAATGCGATTAATTCCATGGATATGTTGGAAAAGAGTCCATAGCGAAAGCGTATTCTGGTCACTCAGAAATTTAGTATCCTTTCCCAAATCGATCAGATGCTCGTAAGCCGGCAAAAATTTGTCATAGCGTTGAGCCATAAACAAAGCATTCAATACATTGTGTATTCCTTTTAGATACAAGGAAGTGTCGGTATATTTTTTACCAGGATCTTCTTTAAAGAGGTCAACCCACTTTTGTGCATATTGGTAATAATGGGCAAAATCCTGAGTCATATTATGGAACCAAACATAGGATTGGTACAGAGATAGCTTCTCATAAAAGTCCAGATCGCTGGATTTGACTGCAGGCTTATTGGCTTGGAAAAACTCTTTTATAAACCGGTAGTCATTTTTATCTTTTACATAACCGAATTGAAGGTAGTATCCGTATAGAAGTAAAGAAAAGTTAGCAAGGTCATTTCGGATGACCTGTTTTTGAACAAGTTGTTGAGAAAGATTCCTGATTTCCTCGGCTTTGCCAAACATCGATCCTGTGATATGTTGCGACTCAATGTGCCTTTCAAAATCAAGGACATGAAGCGCCAGATTATAATTTCTATTGATTAGAGCGGCTTTTTTGGATTTCTCCAATAAGTCCAGACTTTGCTTGTATAGTCCTTTTTGATATAAGATCTGAGCATAATCTAAATTTTCTCTGATTGAAATTTCCTGGGCAGGATTTTTATGTACATTACGCAGACATAAAAGAATTTGACGGTATAGATTGGCTTTAACATTGGAGAGTTGGGACTTTTTCAGCTTTGGAATTCTCTTTAAAATATGCTCTTCGTTGTATTCTCCATTTTTGTCAAGCAGATCAAAAAGTTGCATAAATAATTTGTCTTCCGATGATTGATTACGGTTGACAAAAAGCCTAAAGCTCCTTTTTTCACCTTTGGAGAGGCTAAGTATCAATTGAATAAGATGGTCTGTTTGCTGCTTGGGCATTGTAATTAAAAAGAGTTTAAGATACAGACTCTCAATGTATTAACTAGCTATGTAGTAGTTTTTGAATTGGAGTAATAAAAATCTTTGATTCAATATTTGGTGACTGCAAAATATATATTTGTTCAACAAAAATAGTTTGGAAGTAAACAACTTTAGTATGTCGGCAGAAAGAATCTATATTTTTGATACTACTCTGAGAGATGGAGAGCAGGTTCCTGGCTGTAAATTGAGGACGGAGGAAAAATTGCTATTGGCTGAAGCGCTTGATAATTTGGGAGTGGATGTAATAGAGGCAGGTTTCCCTATTTCAAGTCCCGGAGATTTTAAAAGTGTTGATGAAATCAGTAAAATCGTAAAATATGCTACAGTGTGTGGCTTATCCAGAGCTGTTGAGAAAGACATTGAAGTGGCTGCACAAGCATTGATCCATGCAAAAAAACCCAGAATACACACCGGACTGGGAACCTCAGACAGTCATGTATATCACAAACTGAAAACTACCCGTGAAGATGTACTGGAACGGGCAGTAGCTGCAATTAAATTGGCAAAAAGTTTTGTTGAGGATGTAGAATTCTACGCGGAAGATGCCGGTCGTACCGATAATGTTTTTTTAGCACAGGTGATTGAAGCTGTAGTTAAAGCCGGCGCTACCGTTCTGAATATTCCTGACACAACGGGGTATTGCCTTCCCCATGAATATGGAACTAAAATAAAGTTTTTAAAAGAGAATGTAAAGGGTATTCATAAAGCAATACTTTCTACCCATTGTCATAATGATCTGGGAATGGCAACTGCGAACTCAATTGCAGGGATTGAAAATGGAGCCCGTCAAATTGAATGCACCATTAACGGTATTGGAGAAAGAGCAGGTAACACTTCTTTAGAGGAGGTGGTTATGATCATAAAACAAAGATTCGGCGGTCGATTCATCACAGGTGTACATACCCCCTCACTGAAAAGGATGAGTGAAATGGTTGCTGATAAAATGGGGATGGTTGTTCAGGCCAATAAAGCAATAGTGGGAGCAAATGCATTTGCCCATTCATCGGGTATTCATCAGGATGGAGTGATCAAAAGAAGGGATACATATGAAATCATTGACCCCGCTGATGTCGGTGTTGATAAGTCTTCAATAGTTTTGACAGCGCGTTCCGGTAGAGCTGCATTGGCATATAGAGCAAAAGAAATAGGGTATAATCTGACGAAAGAGGAGTTGGATTTGGTTTATATTTCATTTTTAAATTTAGCCGATCAGAAAAAGGAAATCGATGACAGGGATCTCGAAATTCTTTTAAAAGAAAAAGTTTACGAAAGCATATAGAGAAGGAAATGGGACGCACTTTGTTTGATAAGATATGGGATGCACATGTAGTTACCACCATTGATGGAGGGAGAGATGTCCTGTATATAGACCGGCATTTCATCCATGAAGTAACAAGCCCACAGGCTTTCGATGGATTGAGAAAGAGAGGAATAACGATCTTTAGAAAGGATCGAATCACCGCTACTGCTGATCATAATGTTCCCACCCTAAATCAGCATTTACCGATTAGTGATCCATTGAGTAGGAAACAGGTGGCTGCACTAGAAACCAACTGCAGAGAATTTGGGATTGAGCTCTACGGTTTGGGTCATCCTTATCAGGGTATTGTTCATGTGATTGGTCCTGAACTTGGCATCACCAGACCAGGAATGACCATAGTTTGTGGGGACAGCCATACCAGCACACATGGCGCATTTGGATGTATTGCCTTTGGTATTGGTACCAGCCAGGTAGAACAGGTAATGGCTTCACAGTGCCTGATACTTACACGACCTGAAACCATGAGAATCACGGTTGATGGTATTTTAGAGAAAGGGGTATCTGCAAAAGATGTCATTCTGTTTATTATTTCTAAACTGGGTGCTGCCGGTGGAACAGGATATTTTGTTGAGTATGCCGGCGATGTGTTTCGGTCAATGAGTATGGAGGAACGCATGACTGTGTGTAACATGAGTATTGAAATGGGTGCCAGGGGAGGAATGATTGCCCCCGACGAGGTAACCTACGAATATATACGAGGAAGAAAATTTGCTCCCATTGGGGATGATTTTGAAAAAGCGGTGGAATACTGGAGGACACTTCCTTCAGATGCGAATGCCAATTTTGATAAGGAGTTTTACTTTGAAGCAAAAGATATTGCACCTATGGTTACCTATGGTACCAATCCTGGTATGGGAATCCGAATAGATGACCGTATTCCAGAAAAGAGCGGAAGTGCTTCTTATGAAAAAAGTTTGTCGTACATGGATTTGCAACCCGGTCAATCTTTGCAGAGACATAGGATTCATCATGTGTTTATTGGTTCATGCACCAATAGCAGGATTGAAGATTTACGACAGGTAGCCCATTTTGTTGAGGGAAGAAAGAAAGCGCCTCACATACATGCTTACATAGTCCCCGGTTCACAGTTGGTCAGAAGGCAGGCTGTTGAAGAAGGATTGGATGAAGTGTTCAGGAAAGCGGGTTTCGAATTGCGTGAACCCGGTTGCAGCGCATGTCTTGGAATGAATGAGGATAAAATCCCTGCCGGGGAATATTGTATTTCCACTTCCAACAGAAATTTTGAAGGAAGACAGGGGCCTGGAGCACGTACCATTCTGGCCAGTCCATTAATGGCAGCGGCAGCAGCCATTGAAGGGCATATAGTTGATATTCGGGAATTTTTAAAGGATTGATATGGAAAAGCTTGTAATATTGAATTCGACGGCTGTACCACTTCCTGCAGAAGATGTTGATACGGATCAGATAATTCCTGCCAGGTTTTTAAAAGCAGTAACCCGGGAAGGTTTTGGTGATAATTTATTCAGGGATTGGAGATTTGACCGGGCAGAGATGCCGATCAAGGATTTTGTTTTGAATAATCCAATGTATAAAGGAAAAATCCTTGTAGCTGGCAGGAATTTTGGTTGTGGCTCCAGTAGGGAACATGCTGCCTGGGCTTTATATGATTATGGGTTCAGAGCAGTGATATCCAGTTTTTTTGCCGATATATTCAAAGGTAATGCTTTAAATAATGGCCTTCTTCCCGTTCAGGTGTCTGATGTTGAACTGCAATTTCTTTTTACAGCCATTGAAACCAATCCGGCCATTCAGATTGAAATCAATTTGCCTGATCAAAAGTTGTCCATACCAGAAAAGGGTTGGACAACACATTTCGAAATTGATGGGTATAAAAAATTATGCCTCGTCAATGGGTATGATGACATCGATTTCCTTTTAAGTATAAAGAAAGAAATACTTGCATACGAAGAGAAGGTCGGGATCTACTGAGTGGATTTATAATATAAGTGGAAATTGAAAAATAAATATTCTGTATGACATTGAACAAAATTGCAGTTTTACCGGGGGATGGAATAGGCCCGGAGGTAGTCGCTCAGGCAGTAAAAGTTCTGGAAGGGTTGGGTGAAAAATACAAACACCCGTTTCAATTTGAATACGGTCTGGTGGGGGCATCGGCTATTGACAAAACTGGTAACCCATTACCGGATGCAACGCTTGATTTATGCAAATCCAGCGATGCTATTCTTCTGGGAGCCATAGGTGATCCTAAATACGACAAAGATCCGTCAGCACCGGTACGTCCAGAACAGGGATTACTCAGATTAAGAAAGGAACTGGATCTTTTTGTCAACATTCGTCCCATTCGTTTATATGATAAACTGGCCGGTTTATCAGTCATTAAGCCTGAAGTTTTAAAAGGGGTAGACTTTCTTATATACAGAGAATTAACGGGAGGTATTTATTTTGGTAAAAAAGTTCGGGGAGAGGATTTTGCCTCCGACGAGTGTCTCTATCATCGATACGAGATTGAAAGGGTGGCAAAATTAGCTTTTAAGGAAGCATCAGGAAGAAGGAAGAAGCTAACACTAGTTGATAAAGCCAATGTATTGGAATCTTCCCGATTATGGAGAGATGTGGTCATGAAAATGTCGCGGGAATACCCTGATGTAACTGTAGAATATCTGTATGTCGACAATGCTGCCATGCAGATCATCCTTCAACCCTCCCGTTTTGATGTGATGTTGTGCAGTAATATGTTTGGAGATATACTTTCTGATGAGGCGAGTGTATTGGTAGGGTCTTTGGGATTGCTGCCTTCATCGTCACGAGGCGAAAAGTACAGTTTGTACGAACCGGTGCATGGATCTTATCCAGAAGCTGCCGGAAAAAATATTGCAAATCCTATGGCTACCGTCCTGTCTGTAGAGATGATGCTAAGGGATGCCGGATTAATTGTAGAAGCAGATGCTATAAAAGATGCAATTGAGTTTTGTATGGAAAAAAGTATTCTGACTGAAGATTTGAATCCTGACATCAAATATTCGTGCTCTCAAATGGGTGATATCATTACCACTCTTGTATTGGATGGGCCTGATGCATTGAAAACCAAATCTTTACGTGAAGCCAATTCAACTATTGTTTAAAAAAGTTTGGAACATATTTTGTACTATGAGAAAATCAATTCATCTTTATTATTATGCGGACAGAATTTACATCGATAATCATCATCTCTATTATTATTAGCGTGGTCATTACCTGCTAAAGGGAGGTGTATTATCTTAAATTATAAATCGATAAAAAATACCCTCCCTTCCGGAGGGTATTTTTTTTTAAACAGGATATGAAAGAAAAAAACAAATACAGTAAACATGTAACTCAGGATCCAACACAACCTGCTGCTCAGGCTATGTTGCATGCAGCGGGTCTTTCGGTTGAGGATTTGAAGAAACCCCAAGTGGGTATTGTCAGTACAGGATGGGAGGGAAATCCTTGTAATATGCATTTGAATGACCTCGCAAAAGAGATCAAAAAATCAATTTGGGATAAAGATCTTGTCGGCTTAATTTTTCATACCATTGGTGTCAGTGACGGCATTTCAATGGGTACCTCAGGTATGCGGTATTCACTTCCATCCCGGGATATTATAGCAGACTCTATTGAAACAGTTATGTCAGCTCAATGGTACGATGCACTCGTAACAGTGGTTGGTTGCGACAAAAACATGCCGGGAGCGATGATGGCATTAGGGAGATTGAACCGGCCCGGTCTTCTGGTTTACGGGGGAACGATTGCACCCGGTTGTCTTGCCGGTCAAAATCTTGATATCGTTTCAGCATTTGAAGCTTTAGGTCAAAAGGTAGCCGGTAATATTGATGAAGATACCTATACTCAAATAATAAGAAAAGCATGTCCTGGGCCGGGAGCTTGTGGAGGAATGTATACAGCCAATACCATGGCTTCAGCCATTGAAGCTATGGGTATGGCATTGCCATATAATAGTTCTTTACCGGCGGTGAGCAAAGATAAGATTCTGGAAAGTCAGAGAGTCGGAGAGGCAATAAACCACCTACTCGAAAATGATATCAAACCGTCAGATATTGTTACAAAGAAAAGTTTTGAAAATGCTGTCAGACTGGTAACGGTACTTGGGGGATCAACCAATGCAGTCCTTCATCTTATAGCTATTGCCCACGCTTTCCAAATTTCTTTGACATTGGACGATTTTCAGGAGTGGTGTCAATCTACCCCATTTCTTGCCGATTTGAAGCCAAGCGGTAAGTATGTCATGCAGGATCTCCACGAAGTAGGGGGAATTCCTGGGGTCATGAAAATGATGCTTCAAGAAGGACTTTTACATGGAGATCAAGTCACTGTTACAGGCAATACTATTGCTGAAAATCTGGCAAAAGTTGACCCTCTGAATGAAGGTCAAAAGGTAATTTATCCAATAGAGAAGCCGATCAAGCCTAATGGCCATATCCAGATATTATATGGAAATCTGGCTGAAGGGGGGAGTGTAGCAAAAATTACAGGCAAAGAAGGGTTGTATTTCAAAGGAACAGCTAAAGTATTCGATTCGGAAGAAATGGCCAATTCAGCAATTCAGTCAGGGAAAATAGAGCCTGGAAATGTAATAGTCATAAGATATTGTGGTCCAAAAGGAGCTCCCGGTATGCCAGAAATGCTGAAGCCTACCTCTTCCATCATGGGTGCCGGTCTTGGGGGTTCCGTAGCTTTGATCACTGATGGAAGATTTTCCGGAGGCACACATGGTTTTGTGGTCGGTCATATTACTCCGGAAGCCTATAATGGAGGGCACATAGCTTTAATTCAAGATGGAGATGTAATAATCATAGATGCTGAAAATAATCGTATGGACGTATTGCTTTCTGATGAAGAATTGAATTTTAGAAAACTGAATTGGAAAACACCTATCGATAATATCAATGGAGTATTGAAAAAGTATAGAACCAGTGTCAGCTCAGCCTCCGATGGCTGTGTAACCTGTTAGTAATCAAAATATAAATGTATGACAACACAATCAATAGCGAAACCAAAGAAGAATGCTCAAACCACTGTGTATGTGTCCGGAGCTGAGGCGGTATTGAAATGTTTGGTAGAGGAAGGAGTTACTACAATATTTGGATATCCGGGTGGGGCTATTATGCCTGTTTATGATGCATTGTATCACTACCAGGACCGGCTGAACCATATTCTAACACGCCATGAACAAGGCGCTATTCATGCTGCGCAAGGGTATGCTCGTGTAACCCGAAAACCAGGAGTGTGTATTGCTACTTCAGGACCTGGTGCAACTAATCTTTTTACAGGATTAGGGGATGCTTTAATGGACTCAACTCCTTTGGTATGTATAACCGGACAAGTATTCAGCCATTTGCTGGGATCCGATGCTTTTCAGGAAGTGGATGTCATAGGTTGTTCTACTCCAATTACCAAATGGAATTATCAAATTACTAAAGCGGAGGAGATTCCATATATCATGGCAAAAGCTTTTTATATATCTAACACGGGAAGGCCCGGCCCTGTATTAGTAGATATAACCAAAGATGCCCAAATTGGAATGTTGCATTACCAATATGAAAAAAAGCCTATGGTAAGGAGCTATCTTCCAAAACCTATAATAGAAAAAGAGTCAATCATCCGGGCTGCTCAATTGATTAATCAAGCCGAAAGACCTTTGATTTTGGCCGGTCATGGCATTCATATTTCCGGTGCCAGGGAAGTGTTTTTACAATTGGTTGAAAAATCAGGGATACCGGTTGGCTGTACCATACATGGGTTGTCAACAATTCCTAAAGATCACCCTTTTTATGTAGGTATGTTGGGTATGCATGGAAATGTAGGTCCAAACATGCTCACTAATGCTTGTGATGTTTTAATCGCTATAGGTATGCGATTTGATGACAGAGTTACCGGCAACTTAGCCAGGTATGCACGTCAGGCTCAGGTGATTCATATTGAAATCGACCCTTCAGAAATTGATAAAAATGTAAAGGCACATGTTGGCATCAATGCGGATGCGCGCGATGCCATTGAAGCGCTCATCCCACTGCTGGAACCAAAGCGGTATCATGAATGGTACCGACAATTTAAGGAATACGATATGCAGGAGTACAACAAAGTGATCAGTCGGGACCTTGATAAGACCAATGACAGACATCTCACTATGGGTAGGGTGGTAAAAGCAGTCTCAGATCAAACTGGAGGTAAAGCGATCGTCGTGACCGATGTAGGTCAGCATCAAATGGCTGCAGCCAGATATTATGATTATTTAGGCCGTGATCAATGGGTTTCTTCTGGAGGAGCCGGCACTATGGGTTTTGGATTGCCGGCAGCGGTAGGTGCTCAATTGGGAGATCCAGAACGTACGGTAGTAGCATTTATAGGAGATGGAGGATTTCAAATGACGTTGCAGGAGCTGGGTGTTTTGGCTCAGTGGCATATACCGGTGAAAATAGTTTTGCTGGACAACGAATTTCTGGGCATGGTACGCCAATGGCAGGAATTATTTTTCGAAAAGCGATACAGCTCCGTGGAATTGAAAAACCCGGATTTTGTAAAGATTGCAGAAGGTTTTGGGGTTTCAGGGAGAAAGATAACTGAGCCCGCATCCATCGATGAAGCCATCCATGAAATGTTAGGGTATGATGGACCTTTTTTACTCCATATCATGGTACAGAAAGAAGAAAATATCTTTCCTATGATTGCTTCAGGGAAAGCTGTAGATGAAATTGTTATGGAATAAAAGCCTAATTCATTAGTAATGCAGGAATATACTTTAACCGTATTTTGTGAAAACAAAACGGGTTTGATGGCCCGCATCGTGGGTATCATAACCAGAAGACACTATAATATTGAAAGCTTCAGTGCTTCTCAATCCTCTATTGAAGGTATTTACCGCTTTACCATTATGGTCATTGTTGAAGAAGAACATGTGCGTAAGCTGGTCTCTCAAATTGAAAAACAGGTGGATGTGCTGAAAGCATTTTACTATAAAAATTCTGAGATCATTTATCAGGAAATTGCGCTATACAAGGTGCCCTCAGAAGTATTTTTTGGAAGTGATAAAGTAGAAAGAATTGTAAGAAAACACAATGCACGCATATTAAATATAGAACCGGAATTTATAGTCATAGAAAAAACCGGGCATCAATCTGAAACGGAGCTGCTTTTGGATGAACTCAGAGAAATTGGTATATACGAATTTGTTCGTTCCGGGAGAGTAGCTATTACTAAGCCGATGGAGAATTTAAATAAATATTTAAAAAGCGTAGGAAAATATAAAGCCCATGTGTAGGGATGGAAAATACAATTGAAAACAAATATTTTAATAAAACTTAATAATTATGGCACAATTAAATTTTGGTGGAGTAGAAGAGAATGTAGTAACAAGAGATGAGTTTCCGCTCGAAAAAGCAAGATCAATATTAAAGGATGAAACGATTGCTATCATTGGCTATGGTGTGCAAGGACCCGGACAGGCTCTTAACCTAAAGGATAACGGGTTTAACGTGATCGTAGGTCAGCGAAAGAATTCAAAATCCTGGGATAAAGCACAAGCGGATGGCTTTGTTCCGGGAGAAACTCTATTCGAAATTGAAGAGGCAGCAAGCAGGGGAACCATTATTCAATATTTGTTGTCGGATGCTGCCCAAATTGAAGTATGGCCCACACTGAAGCCATACCTCACCAAAGGAAAGGCGTTGTATTTTTCTCATGGTTTTGGTATAACTTATAAAGAAAGATCTGGTATAATTCCACCTGATAACATTGACGTGATCCTGGTAGCGCCCAAAGGGTCGGGAACATCCTTACGGCGATTATTTTTAGCCGGTAAAGGATTAAATTCTTCATTTGCTATTTTTCAAAATGCCACAGGCAAAGCAAGGGACAGAGTAATCGCATTGGGCATTGGTATCGGATCCGGATATTTATTCGAAACAGATTTCAGAAAAGAGGTTTATTCTGACCTGACTGGAGAGAGAGGTACGTTGATGGGAGCAATTCAGGGATTATTTGCAGCCCAATATGACTTGTTAAGAAGCAAAGGCCATTCCCCCTCAGAAGCATTTAACGAAACGGTTGAAGAGGCTACGGAATCATTATATCCACTGATAGCAGAGAACGGTATGGATTGGATGTATGCCAATTGTAGTACTACGGCTCAAAGAGGAGCATTGGATTGGTGGAAAAAATTCAGAGACGCGGTAAAGCCGGTTTTTGAAGAATTGTATGACAATGTTGAAAAAGGGATTGAAGCCCAAAAATCCATTGATTCAAATTCTCAAGCAGATTACAGAATTAAACTGGAAGAGGAATTGAAAGAACTAAGAGAGTCAGAAATGTGGCAGGCGGGTAAAACGGTAAGGAATTTGCGACCCAAAAGCGAATAATAAATGAACTCTATGAACGGAAAGGTCAGTACCATAGCCACAACAAACCGGACGAAATGGATTCCGGTATCAGCCATTCATGAAGCTGCCGAAAGGTTGAAGTCTGTGGTTGTGCGTACTCCTTTAGTAAAAAATGAAAATCTATCTCACCGGTATGNNGGTATGCTTGTCATGTCTATCTGAAAAGGGAGGATATGCAAACGGTGAGATCTTTTAAGATCAGAGGCGCTTATAATAAAATAGCCTCTTTGACACCAGAGGTCTTACAAAACGGTGTCATCTGTGCCAGTGCGGGCAATCACGCACAGGGAGTAGCTTTTGCCTGTATGCAAAAAAAAGTCACCGGAGTTATCTATATGCCTACAACTACTCCCAAACAAAAGATCAGCAAAGTGAGGCACTTTGGAGGAGAATATGTAAACATTGTATTGCATGGGGATACTTATGATGATGCACAACAGGCAGCATTGGACGCAGCTGCACAGAGTGGTGCTGCTTTTATCCATCCTTTTAATGATGATACGGTCATTGCAGGCCAGGGTACCCTGGGTCTGGAACTTGATCAGGAAATGGATGTGCACATAGATTATGTGCTGCTTGCTGTTGGGGGAGGTGGATTAATAGCTGGAGTTGGTTCTTACTTCAAAGCACTTAGTCCAGATACGAAAATCATTGGTGTGGAATCGGAAGGAGCACCGGCCATGACTCGCTCTCTGGAGGAAGGAGCCCTGGTAACTCTTAATAAAATCGACTCATTTGTGGATGGCATAGCGGTGAGGAAAGTCGGTCAATTGACATTCGATATAGCCAGAGAAGTGGTTGACCAAATGGTTACTGTTCCTGAAGGTAAAATTTGCTCTACCATGCTTAACCTGTATAATGATGAGGCAATAGTGGTAGAACCCGCCGGTGCCATAGGAGTTGCGGCACTGGATGCACTGAGTGAAGAGATTAAAGGAAAAAATGTGGTAATTATCCTTTGTGGAGGAAATAATGATATTTCCCGTACAGCGGAGATTCGTGAAAGATCACTTCTTTGGGAAGGTAAAAAGCACTACTTCATTATCCGTTTTCCTCAGCGGGCAGGTGCATTGCGTGAATTTCTTCATGTGTTGGGACCAGATGATGACATCGCACATTTTGAGTATAGCAAAAAGAGAAACAGCGATACCGGCCCAGCCCTTGTAGGCATTGAATTAAAGAGAAGAGAAGATTATAATGGACTGATCAGACGAATGGAAGAAAAGAATATTCAATTCCTGCACATCAATAATGATCCTATGCTGTTTGAAATGCTGATCTGATAATAGAGAGTATTCAGCTTTTTTAAGTGAGAAGATAAATCAACTGACTTTTGTGATTACAATTTCTTTTTAAACATCCGGTCCATATCCATTCGTATGCCTACATGGTTGGAATTGCCTGCTATGTGGGTATACCCTACACCGTAATCTAAATGGAACCCTGCAGCTTTTACTCCAAAACCAAAACCAAAACCACTCATATTATTTGAAAACCGTGTTGACAAATCTCTCCTCCTCAGGTGGTTATATCCCACTCTTACTACAAAATTTTCATTTTTGCCCAATAACACTTCACAGTTTGCTATAAAATGCCTGAAAAAATTCTCTACACCAATACTCAGTTGGCTACGCTCTACAGGGTTTCCGCTTAAATCTATGTTTTGAGTAAGTTCCTTGTCATAGCGAAGATCCCAGGTCAATAATTGATGAGCGACAATAGAAAATCTGAAGGGGGCATTGCTTAACCGGCGTGTAATTCCTATCTGTAAGTCAAAAGGTGTTGTTGATAGCTCCTCCCTCCAGTTGTATATTTCGGTTCCAGCATTTTTTAAAGCAATGCCTAAAGTAGTATTCTTTTCATCCAGGAGATAATGCATTCCTATATCCATAGCCACACAGCCTGCATTGAAACCAGCCAATTGAGCTACTGCGTATTTAATATTCATTCCAACCGACAATCGTTCATTGAGCTGTTGTGAAGCTCCAAAGAAAAATCCAAATTCCTGGGCTGAAAACTCACCTTCAATATTTCCAAAAATGTCTGTAAGGTCAAAAATTCCATAATCGAGATAACGTATGCCACCATGTACGGTTACATTCCATCGTTCAAGGTGCCTGGCATAAGACACTTGTCCCGTTTGTATGCCGGCAAAAAGAAAATTGTGGGCAAAAAATATACGATTATGTGATTCACTATTCAAAAGGGCAGGATTGGCAAAAGCCAATGATATATCACTTCCGGCTATAGTAATCAGACTGCCTCCCAAAGAAGTTTCTCTTGGTGAAGAAGGCATACTGAGAAAATTAAAAGTGGTTTGGGCTCCTGGTTGACACCAAACCAGAAAGGGAACACATGTGATGAAGAAAGTGTAATGTAGCCGAAATGTCATCAGTAAAAATTAAAATGATTCATCTTCCCGGTACTTTTCATTTTTCCAAATGGTAATACAAATGGATCTCTCGTCACAATTCATTTTTTTAATGGTATCACCGTTTGGCGCATAATGAATAAGTATTCCAACTTCATTGGGACCATCTTTATAAAAACCTTCCCATTTTTTTATACCATCAGAGTAAAATTCTGTAAAAGGCCCATTTTCTTCGTTATTAATAAAGGTAACTTCTTCTTCTAAACTACCGTTTGCTCCATATTTTTTTAATAAACCTTCAAGACGATTGGAAACATATTGAGATGCTATTTTCAAAAAGCCATTGGGATAATAAACTTTGTAATTTCCATGTAACTGTCCATCTGTATAATTTTCTTCAATTTCAATTTTATTGTCAGAATAGTATAGTTTACGGACACCTTCCAGCTTGTCATTTTTATATGTGCTGAATTCCAAAGTATCTCCATTTTCATACAATTTGATCAAATAACCCACCTTTAGAGAGTCTTTGTCAATTTGCCAATGAGCCTGAAGATTCCCATTTTCATCATAGACCCTTACTACCTTCTCCTCTTTACAGGAAAAGAAAACCATCATGGATAGTATTATAACAGCAGGGTATATGCTCACATTCATTTTTTTCAACCGGATAGGTTTTTCTAATGAATGAAACGACCGATTTTTACAATTCATTGTCAAAAAAAAAGCCGGGTAGTTTGCCCGGCTTTCTATAAGTTCAATATTATACTAAAAGAATTTTGACCTTCCATCCTCAATGGAGGCTTCTTTTCTTAGGGATTCCATCAATCTGAAACTTACTTGTGTTCTGGCAGCACTGTTCATAGCGCTTCTCGCGAGCGGTACATTGGATGGCGATCCGGCTTCTCTTCTCTCCCGCAACCGTATCACATACACACCGTTATTACCTATTACCGGATCAGAAACTTCACCTTCTTTGATCCTGAATGCTGTTGCCAATACTTTAGGTTCATTTCCAATCCCCGGAATCATGTTGGCAGAAAACCGGATTTCATCTAAAGAATCAATCTGAACACTAAACTGCCCGGCTATCACATTCATATCTTTGGAATTGATCTGGCTTGCAATCATTTCTCCTTTCTTCTTACTAATAATTTCAGCTTCAGTACGGTTTCTCAATGTGACAGTCGGTGGCAAACCTGCAGGTATAATCTCTTCCAGGGATACAATCACAAATTTATTGTCATAATAATTTACTGGATCAGAGTAAGAATACAATTCAGGTGAAACCTGACCTTTTTTGGTGCTCTTATCAAAGAGCCATTTAATAATTTCGCGAGATGTCTGATCGCCTCCCAGTCCGGGTATTTCATAATCATTTTCTTCAAATGGGCCACCTTTTTGAAGTGTAAATTTATTATTGCCATCTGCCAGATTTTGCAAATCGCTTATCTTCCGAGTAGCCAGTAAATGATCCAGCATCTGACCTTGCACTTGATTCTGTGTTTCTTCAGAAGGAATAATTGGACTTCGGATGAATGCCAGTTGAAAGTCGTAATCATAATCATTAAAAATGATATCCTGAACTTCAATCAGGTGTACTCCAAACTGAGTAGTCACAACATATAAACCTCCCTTTTTACTTCCATGGAAGCAGGCGTCATTGAAGGGCTGTACCATAGAACCTTGGGCAAAAGTTCCAAGGTCTCCACCATTGAAACTAGATCCCGGATCCTGGCTATCTCTGATAGCCAGAGAGTCAAATGTTGCTTTTCTTGTTTCAAGTAAAACTTTTAAGCTGTCAATGTATTTTTGTGCTTCAACAAGAGCTACCCCACCTGTAGCTAAATCCGTTGATCGGAGTATGTGACGAGCTTTGACGGAATCAGGGACAATTTTTCTGTCAGTCAGTTTAACTGCAAAATAATTATTATTATCTTCATACGGTCCATAAACATCTCCAATCTGCATGCCCGGAACTACCTCCTTGATAGACTCTGGTAAATCTTCCTTTGAGTTATAATAAGGAGAATAAAACCCGTTATTATTGGTTGAAAAAAGTGAATCATTATCAGTAGTTCTGAATTCTTCCACCAGATCGCTCATTTCTTCCTTTTTGCGAAGAGAATCTTCACGAGTGGGAAGAACATCAACAGCAAGGTAAAGCATGGTACGGGTTTCATTTTTCACTTTAAACCGCGATTCTTTACCTTTAATATGAGCCAGAATGTCATTGTCGCTTACACTAATTTCTTCTTTGATGAAATCAAATGGTATTTTGATGAAGTCAAAATCTACTGTGCTGTTGTCCAGATTTTCTTTAAATTCAACCATCCAGGTCGGAGTGTACATACCTTTGCTCACCAGGGCATTGAGCTTTTCTCCCAGCCTGGCTACATTGACTTGTTTTTCTACTTCTGCCCATCGTGTTTCAAAAGTAGGATTAAGCATTTGTCCACTTTCAATGGCTTGTCTTACTTCCAATAAAGCCTGGCGATTGAATTGCCCGGTTGCAGGGTCGGTATACATTGTGCGAATGATGGGAGCTGGATTAGAGCCAAATAGCAAATTTTTTAGTTCATCAGAAGGAACGAATAATCCGTTAAGTTCTGCCTCCTTATCTATGATTGCTTTGTCAACAAGGTATTCCCAAACAGCCTGCTTAGCCCCAAATGGATCTTCAGAGCCGCTATACAGTGAGCTTTCAGCGGTGTTAAAATCTCTATAATCCAATTTAGTGCCGTTTACTTTTCCTATAGTGGTGGCTCCGGCTACTCCTCCTTGCTGAGAGGCTGATACCATATCCATGATGACAAACCCTGCCAAAGCAAGGCCGATCACAATAAATACCAACCACATATTTTTTCTGATTCTTCCGATTAATGCCATCGTTATAATAGATTTAAACTATTGATTTGTTTAATTGAAATTTAAAAGTCAATATATAATTTTCAAAAGAAGTGCAAAGGTAACTTCTTTAAACCATAGTTCAAAGATTTAACCCTGATATTAATTACCTGGTGAATTGTCTTCTTCTTCAATGATATTTTCGTCACCGGACAGATGTAGGGCTGCAGCTTCAAGTTCATTAAAAAATTCAGAACCATACAGTCTGATCAGAGCATTTTGAACAAAGCGATAGAGCGGTATATTTAAATCCTGACCAAGAGCGCAAGCGGGATTGCAAATATTCCAAACATCGTAGTTCAGCGCTTCAAACCCTGAAATTTCATTGGTTTTTCTTCTCACAGGATATAAATGGCACGAAATGGGTTTTTGGAAATCAATACAGCCTGCTCTCCAGGCCGCTTCAATTCCACATAAATTGATGCCTGCTTCATTTTTAATCATATATACACAGGCGCCGTCCTTTTGCATCCGGGTACCAAAAGTTTTGGGTTCGTCATAAAAGCAATAACCACCACAGCTTTTAAGTAATTCTATACTTTCATTATTCAGAAATGGATACAGTTTTTCCTGAATTTCATCCAAAATTTTTAACTCTTCTTTCTCCAAAGGAGCGCCAAAATCCCCTTCTTCGCAACATGCACCCAGGCATGCTTGCAAATTGCAATGAAAATAAGAGTCCAGGAGTGCATCACTGATCAGAACCTCACCTATAACTAACATGGAATCAAAGGAGGTTTAATTATGTACAGACAAGGAGTAATCATTTCTTCTATTGATAGATTAAAGGATAATTTTTTGAACGCTTTTATTTTTTCTGCTCTCTTCAGCCTGAAACCCCATAATATGACTTTCAATAGAATCAGCAATGGTGCTGGTAAGTAAAGAACTGTCTTGATTGTCTACAGCTTCAATCCAGTCCCGTACCAAATTCCAATCTCCTCCACCATGTGAGTCTGTATTCATACTCCATTCTTCTCTGGCACCGGTCAAAAAGTCTGTGTAGATAAATGAGCTCATGTCTCCGGTTATATCGCCCAAACTTCCCATTATTCGTGTTCTTCTGCCATGATACGAAGTGAATGCTTCCATAGAAAAGCTGGCAGTGGTATCTCCTTCAAACAAAATATTAGTAATGTAGTGATCGGGCTGGTCATTTTCCATTCTGTACACACATCGACCATAATTACTGGTATTCAAGTAATGGAGAATTTCTTTTTGATGATTTTCAGGCTGATCGGAAAGATCAAAATGATGCAGGTAACTTCGATCCTTTGCATATACTTTCAATGCAGAATAAGGGCATTGTGATTCTGCTTTACATCCTTCCGTGCACCGGTCTGTACTTCCTTTTGGGGCATTTTGCAATCTGAACCATGACAGATTTCCAAAGGCATGTATGTGCGTCGACTTTTTACCCAGCATCCATTTGATGATATCGAGATCATGGCAAGACTTAGCCAAAATAATAGGTGCACTTTTTTTCGAATTGTGCCAATTGCCTCTGACGTAAGAATGAGCCATATGGATGTGATGGATGGGTTCAAAGTGTTGCATACTGACTACATTACCTAATATTCCGGACTGAATGATCTCTCTTAACCTTACGAAATAGGGTGCATACCTAAGGACATGGCATACAGCGACTATACGGCCCGTATCTTCGGCAAGTTTTAATATGTCCCTGCATTCCTTTTCTGAAGGTGAAATGGGCTTCTCTAAAAGTATGTCATATCCTTTTCGCAGCGCAGTCATACAGGGTTCGTAGTGAAGGTCATCCGGTGTGGTGATGATTACAGCATCAGCCCATTTTTCCTTTTCAAAGACTTTTTCCCACGAATTAAATATTTTATCCTTATCGATTTGATGGGCTTGGCTATAAAAGGATCTTCTGGACTCTACCGGTTCTGCAACTCCAATGATATTTAATTGCTCAGGGTAGGTGAGTGCATATTGACCATACAGTTTACCGCGATTACCTGCACCTATTGTGATGGCGGTTACCGGTTTCTTAACTTTGGTTTTCTTTTGGGGTAAGATCAAAGGACGGCCAGTTTCATCAAAGGCCCAATGAGAAACAGGTACTGTTAGGGAAGCAAAAAGCAAGGATAGTTTCTCCAAAGCCTCCCTACGTCCAATCAATTCCTTATGCATTTTTTTAAAAAGCAATATATCCAAATAATCCAACATTTCTGTTGCGTAATGATTTATTATCCCCTGAAAAATTACCACTTTCAATGCTGGTGAGGCCATAGCCATATGTAATACCCACTCCAAATCGGCCCAGAGTAAGTCCTGCGCCCATATTAAGACCCAGATCCACCGTGTTATATTCTATATCGGTAATTCCTCCCGATCCTATCATCAACCCACCATAAGGCCCTAATTCAAGGTATAGCCCCGAAGGTTTACCTATGACGTGAAAAATAAATGAAAGAGGTACTTCGAGATAAGTGAGCTCTCCCGTATCATCGAATGTATTGAATCCTTTTAAGGAAAGTAAGGCTCCCGGCCGGAATGATACATTTTTACCAATAGAGGAAGTATGCATAAATCCAACATGGATGCCCGTTCTGGCTTCAGTCTCAAAGGATACTTCGGAAATATTTGAAAAATTCAAACCTGCGCGTACAGCAAACTGGCCAAAAAGTGTGGTGGTCATCAATACCAGCAAGGCAATCAAAAAATGGTTTTTCATCGAATTAAGTTTTAATGATTAATTGTGTAGAAACTATAAGTTAACGATTTCTCATACTATTGTCATATTTGATTAAAGAAGAAATATTTTAACATTTTTTTTTAAATTTTATATACAACAAAGTAAGAATTTAAACGTCTTTTAGTCTATAGGTTCAAGAGTTTTTTCATAGTTTATCAATGGAGGCCGGTGCATTCCGGCCTTTTTTTTTTGAAAGATTTCTGCATTCTAATTCGATTTTTTGGAATTTTAAATAATATTATATGATTTTTACTGAAATTTAATTTTAATTATATTATTTTCGCACTCTTATTTTATTAAATATTTTTCTACAAAAAAAATACAGTAATCATGGCAGAGTACAAACTAGACAGAATTGATCTCAAGATCCTTAAGCTTCTGCAGCAAAATTCAAAAATAACCAATCTCGATTTATCAAAAAAAATTGGCTTGTCTCCGGCGCCAACCCTCGAAAGGGTTAAAAAACTTGAAAATGCAGGGATTATTTTATCTTATCATGCAAAAGTCGATGCCGCAGCCATTGGACTGAATGTACGCACATTTGTTTTAGTTTCCCTGGCGTGGCAAAAGGAAAATGCACTTGAAAATTTTATTAAAAAAATAAATAAAATTGATGAAATAACAGAATGTTATATTATCACTGGGGATGCAGATTTCCTTCTCAAAATTGTTTGTAAAGATTTGGCAAATTATGAACAGTTGCTATTCAAAACATTGAGCCAGATTGAAGAAATAGAAAGATTGAAAACGCTGATGACTTTGTCCAAGGTAAAAAAACAAAAAGTTTTACCTTACAACTATGATGAAGCACCAGAGTATTAATAAGTTTCAATTAGTCATCGAGTAATAGAAAAGTTGCAGATATGAAAAATGTTTGCAACTTTTTTAATTTACAGATTGTGGAATCACCATGATACCATGGGATTAAAATATAAATCAACTTTTTGGTTTTGTGAAAACCTGGAATTAAAGGTTAAAATTTATCTTCTGGGTACACTCCATCTTCCTAAGAATCTGATCCGTTGGCCTTTGACCCAAGTGACATCGATGATTCATGAATGTGATGTTTACTTTGGCGAAATGGATATCAATGAATCTTCCAAACCCTCCAATTCTTTGATTTTTAATATTCCCGGTGGATTGTTACTAAATGATTATATGCCAACTAAAGTGATGCACAAAACTGCACGAATGTTAAATAAAGCCTTCGACATGAATATCTATGATTTCATGAAAACACAACCTTTGTTTATCCTTCACCAAATTGACCGAAAAATTGTTGGGTACTCTCATGATAAATCTTTAGATGAGTGGTTGTGGGATTTTGCTTCTAAACATCATAAGACCTGCTTAGGACTCGAAAGCTTTGAACGCCAGAAAGAGATTTTGGCACTGATCCCTGTTGAAAAGCAGATAAAGATGTTAGTTGACTTGAGCACCAATGTGAAAGCATACCGCAGTAAAGTCAAAAACCTGATCCACATGTATAATGAAGGCAATCTATATGGTTTGTACCAATATGCCCGAAAAAGCCTTGGAAGTCTTCGGTCAATCATGTTGCATGAAAGAAATCATTCTATGACTGATCGTTTACATAACCTTCAAATTCAAAAAGGCAGTAAAATCTTTGTTTCAGTAGGAGCCGGACATTTATATGGTCATTCCGGAATTTTGGCAGGCTTAAAAAGGAAAGGATGGAAAGTCAATCCTATGTAAACTTTTCTTGATAATGTAATACTTACAGAAATATTATTCCTCATTTTCACAGAGATCCTCTACAGGGACTCCATTGATGAACACATAGCAAACGTGGGTAAGATATTCAAAAGGATCCCCTGTATAAAGTACAAGATCAGCATCTTTTCCCACTTCGATACTGCCTATTCGGTCATCCAGTCCAAGCATTTTAGCTGGATGGAAGGTGATGGATTTTAAAGCTTCATCAAAGGGTAAGCCATAGGCTGCTGCCATGGCAGCTTCAAATCGAATCACTCTGGTTTTAGGAACATATCCTTCAAAGCCACTCTGGAGACTAAATGGTATACCAGCATTATAGAGATGTAAGGCGGTTTCCATGTTCATGTTCTTCATATCTCCGCTTGCTCTGGACATAGTGGGGTGTAGTACGATTTCAATTTCGGAATCTGCAATTTGATCCAGATGATTATAAATTTCAGCAGCACCATCCAGTACCAGCTTAAATTGAAATTCATTGGCGAGTCGTATAGCCGAAAGTATGTCTACTCCTGTGTTGGCGTGAATCAATGCTTTGGTTTCTCCTTTTAAAAGTCTCCGAAGAGCCTCCATTCTAAGCTGTTTATCCGGATGCTTGCTTGCATCCTCGTTATCCATTTTTCTGGAGTAAGACTGAGCTTTCAACAATTCTTCCCTCAACATGGCAATGGATTTGGCTTTGGTACCCGGACTTCTGAAATTTCTTGAAACTACACTTCCAAGGGTCATGGCCAGCATGCTTTCATCAATTAATGTAACTTGCTCTACTGTGCCAGGGAGTGTTTTTGCTACCATGGTCTGGCCACTGATCAGCGCTCCGGGTCCATGACCTGTATGGATAGTGGTTATGCCTTGCGTACGGAGGAAACTTACCAATCCTTCATGGGGTGAATAGGCATCAATAGCCCGAAGTTCGGGTTGCATAGGCGCTGACTTTTCCAATTGATCCTGATCAGCAGGAACATTGAGCATGCCTGAAAGTCCAACTACTGTATGACCATCGATCAGGCCAGGTGTAACCACTACTGCTTTATACTCCCTATAGCCGTCAGGTATAGAAATTTCTTCTCTTTTGCCCACTGCCTGAATGGTGGATCCTTCAATAAGTATTACTCCATTTTCTATGGTGCCCTGGGTTACTGTAAAAATTTTGTCTGCAGAGATAGCCGTCTGAGCCCATGACATTGATAAATGACTTAAAAAAACCAGCAGCAGTATTGAAAATTTGTTGATTGACATTTGAAATTAATTAATTTGAGGAGATGGTTTAAATCATCTGGTTTGAGTGAAGTTGCTATTCATGATCGTCATGGTGATGATGAATATGGAGCATATTTCTGTAAATTCCATATCCTCCGGTGGCAAAAGCTTTGTCATTGGGGTTTGAAAGATCAAAACGCTTGACTCCTTCTACCCATGTTTGTTCTACTCGTGTATATACACTGAAAGGATCTCCCGACAGAATTACGAGGTCAGCATCTTTGCCGGTCTCTAAGCTGCCGGTTCGATGGTCCATATCCATCATTTTTGCTCCAGCCAGTGTCAATGCTTTCAAAGCTACTTCTTTTGACATCCCTTCCTTCACGGATAAAGCTGCCGATCGGAGAAAAAACCGGGAATCAGTTACTCCATCATCTGTATGAAATGCAACCTGCGCTCCGTATTTTTCAAGTTCTCTGCCATTGGTGGGTGATAGGTCCCGAGCTTCCATTTTGCCACCGGGAGAATCAATATAAATGATGGAACTTGGAACTCCTGCTTCGGCAATTTCGCGGGCCACTTTCCACGCTTCACTGACATGGTGCAGAACAACCCTGAAACCAAACTCTTGTGAAAGCCGGATGGCGGTCATAATATCATGGTGCATATGGGTATGAAAATGTACGATTCTTTTTCCCTCCAACACTTCTATTAATGCTTCCATGGCCAGATTTCTTTCTGGCATTTTAGACAAATCTCCACTGGCACGGTCAATTTTCTTTTGAAATTCCTGCGCTTTCACAAATAAATCCCTTGCCAAAGCGGCTGATTTGGCACGCGTACCGGGAAATGGGGCATTGTCTCTCATTGGATTTGTTCCATTTGCCATTTTAATGCCTCCAAAAATTCCAGGGATCTTACTTTCAAGGATGAGGTCTTCAATGATTCTACCTTCCCGCATTTTTAAATACAGTGTCTGTCCACTCATGAGATGGCCAGACCCTGGCAAAACGTTGACAGTAGTGATTCCACCGGCAAGAGCCCGCATAAATCCATCACTACGGGGATTAACTGCGTCAAATATTCTTACTTCGGGATTTAACGCTGATGATTGATCTCCACCGGAACCTTCTCCCAGGTGAGAGTGCGTGTCTACAAACCCTGGAAGCAAAGCTTTCCCTTGAATATCAATTCTTTCTGCATCTGCTGGAATGGCAAGATCTGCGGTTCCTACTGACACAATTTTTCCCATATGGATGATCACCGTACCATTCTCTATGGGTTCGCCGGCAATGGGATAGACTATTCCTCCAGTGAATGCAATGGGTCTTTCCTGAGAATAAAAGCTTGTATAGAAAAGTAGAAAAAGTGGGATCAGAATAGCAGGTTTCAAATGATATCTTTCCATGAATGGATTTTAAGTCGGCTTGATGAAAATGTGAAAGGACAATATAAGAATAAAAATTTCATAACAGCAAATAAATTGATGGATTTCATCGGAGAGTTACCTTCATTGTATGGATGGATTCAATTTTTTACGGATGCGCGTAGCCACTGTCAAAGGGTCTTCCACTGACCAAACTGCAAAATGGGCTCTTTTGTAAAATGGCCTTCTTTCACGTAAGTGCTGGCGAATGAAATTTTTTAATGATGTCCCTGATGCACCTGCTATCATTGGTCTGTGTGAGTAAGTTTCGATTCGTTCATATACTATTTGTATGGAGGCTTTCAACCAGACAACTTTTCCATTCTCCAGCATCCAATCCATATTCTGATGAAAGCAGGGAGTGCCACCGCCCGTAGATATAATAAAGGATTCGTTCGTTGAGGTGATTTTTTTCAGGATCTCGGTCTCTTTAAGACGGAAAAATTCTTCCCCATTGTGCTTAAAAATATCAGCAATACTTTGGCCTGTATGTTTATTAATTTCTTCATCCAGATCTATAAAAGGTATATGTGTCATTTCCGACAATGACTTTCCTACCGTGGTCTTTCCTGAACCCATATATCCAATCAGAAATATCTTCATTGATGTGAGACTCTATTTTGGGAAGTGGATGAAAAAATCATAGGGATGTATTGGTGGTTCAATTTACCATAATTAAAATATGTTATTTGCCAATAAAGGTATTAAAAAAGTAATTGGCTTGATTAGTAAAGCTCTACAGGTGACTGCAAAGGAATCCAAAATTGTTTGAATTTTTTCCAAATAATTTACCTCTTCATGGCTACGAGGCATTCTAAATTTATAACTTTGCCTTTGTACTAATAAATAAAGAATGATGTTAAATTTATTCATATTGCAGGGAGGTGGTGGAGGTTCAATGCTTGGTAGTTTTCTTCCTCTGATTATTGTGATAGTGATCATCTATTTTTTCTTCATCAGGCCTCAGGCTAAGAAGCAAAAAGAACAGAATAACTTCCTTAAAGCTATGAAAAAAGGCGATGAAGTGGTAACAGCCAGCGGTATGGTAGGCAGGATCAATAAAATTGAAGGCAATATGGTCACACTCCAGGTAGACCAGAAAACATTTATCCGGGTTTTGAGTCATGCCATCAGTAAGGAAATGTCAGATCAATTAGAAGCGGTAAGTAAGGAGGGAGAAACTAAATAGAAATTAACCTTTATTCAGAGCCATTTTATAAGCTTCAAGGCATCTTTCACGAGCAAATTTGTGTTCAATGATTGGCTTTGGATAAGTCCCTGTTCCCCATTCAGGTACATATTTTTTAATATAAATCCCTTTAGGGTCAAATTTTTCCATCTGTGTCTGAGGGTTGAATATACGAAAGTAAGGGGCGGCATCCGTTCCACAACCGGCAGCCCATTGCCATCCTCCGTTATTGCTGGCCAGGTCAAAATCAAGTAGTTTTTCAGCAAAATAGGCTTCTCCCCATCGCCAGTCGATCAACAAGTGTTTGGTTAAAAAGCTGGCTGTGACCATTCGCACCCTGTTGTGCATAAAACCTGTTGAGTTTAATTCGCGCATTCCCGCATCAACCATTGGATAGCCGGTCTTTCCTTCACACCAACGAGAAAAGTCTTCAGGATCATTCCTCCATTCTATACGATCGTACTCAGGGCGAAAAGAATTTTTTTCAACATGAGGAAATGACTGTAGAATCATACTGTAAAAATCACGCCAGATCAGTTCATTTAAGTAAGTCTTGTTCAGAATGAAAGCTTTTCTTGCTTTTTCACGGATGCTGATAGTGCCAAACCGGAAATGGATGCCTAATCTGGATGTACCGGCAACACCAGGGAAATTCCTGACTTTATCATAATTTTTAATCACTCCCTGTGCTACTTCTATTGAAGGAAAAGGAATATCCGAAGAAGCAAAACCGATTTCTTCCAATGCAGGAATAGGCTGTGGTTTAACCTGGGCCAATCGGTGTATGTATTTTATCACCGGATAGGATTGCAGATAAAATGAATTGGGACCGTGGCTCTTCAAATTCAGTTTTTCTATCCATTTGCGTTGAAAAGGGGTAAAAACAGTATAAGGCTTTCCATCGTTCTTTAATACTTCATTTTTTTCGAAGATGACGTGATCTTTAAATGCGTTCCATTTAATACCTTTTTGACCGAGTATGATTTCTACTTTTTTGTCCCTTTCCAGCGCATAGGATTCATAATCTCTGTTTGTAAATACTTCTTCTGGTTTCAGTAGATCAATAATTTGCGGCCACAATTCTTCCGGTTTGCCATGGAATACATAAAGTGAAGATCCAAGAAGTTGTAATTGATGATTCAGCGATTCCAGGATGTGGTGTATAAAATGTACCCTTGCATCCTTGCGATTACTTAAAGCATTCAATATATGGGTGTCAAAAATAAAAACAGGATATACCGAAAGACCTGAGCGTAAAGCATAGTACAAACCGGCATTATCCTCCAGCCGCAAATCTCTTCTAAACCAAAAAACCGCATTAGCCATAAAAAAAGTTTATCGCTTTTTTATCAAAAGGTGATTGAAAGTTGTGTTTCTTAAACGGTAAAATTGGAAATGGGTTTTATATAAGCCTGATCTTCCCATATTTTGAATGGTTTATGACATCATTCTGGACTTCCCCTTCTGATTGGGGAGATAAATAAGCTATATTATAGAAGCTACAGATTATGATTTTTATTCTATGCCTTTTATTTGCCTAATGTCAAGAGGTCACATGCATTTATTTTTGAGGAATCCATGGAACTTCCTGTACTTGGGCATCTAAAGCCAATTTGCGTGCAAGCATAAAAAAGTAGTCGGATAACCTGTTGAGGTATTGAATAATCCACGGCACCACCTGCGCAGATTCTTGTAAAGTGATGATTCTTCTTTCCGCTCTTCGGCAAATCGTACGACATAGATGGGCACGCGCTATAGCTTCGGAACCGGCAGGGAGGATAAAATATTTAAGCGGTGGAAGTTTTTCATTCATTTGGTCCATTTCATTTTCCAACATCGCAATATCATCTTCCGGCAAACCGGGCAGAGGGAGTTGCTTATCGGGATCCGCAGCAAGATGAGATCCAATGGTAAATAGTGTGGTTTGGACTTTTTTCAAAGTGATCAAAACTTCATCGTCAATGATTGCAGCGCTACAAAGGCCAATGAAGGAATTCAGTTCATCGACGGTTCCGTAAGCTTCAATTCGTATGTGATCTTTGCGGACACGTTTTCCGCCAAACAAAGAAGTTTCGCCTTTATCACCCGTTTTAGTATATATTTTCATGGTGTCAGTTTTTAAAAATTGAATTTACTGGATTATGCTTAGACCCAGGAAGAATCTTTTAAAATTATATTGTCAATAAGGCGAATTCCCTCTACTCGGACGGCTGTACAGGCAACAATAAAATTATGTTGATTCCAATCTGCAACAGGCTGTAAAGTGAATCCATCGACAATTTCAAAGTATTCGGGATGAAATGGGGCAATGGTCAGTTTTTCTAACGCAAATCTTTGCAATGCGTCAGGGCTCTCGTCGCGGAATATGTTTTTTACTTCCCTTAATGTGTGGTAGATGATGCAAGCTTTTGCTCTGGTTTTGTGCGATAGCCTAACATTGCGACTGCTCATAGCCAGTCCTGCATTTTCTCTTATGGTAGGGCTGGAATGAAGTTTAACCGACAGGCTAAGCGTTTTAATCATGTGGCGGATGATGGTCAACTGTTGGAAATCTTTTTGCCCCATAAAAAGGTGATCCGGTTCAACAATATTCAATAATTTATTGACAACCTGCACAACCCCTTTAAAATGACCGGGTCTGTATTTTCCTTCCATCAAGGAGTCGAGTCCATTGAGGGGAATACTGACTTCATCAATTTTTTCATTCGCAGGATAAATTTCTTTAGCAGTTGGAGTGAATACGATATGGGTGTGATGGGAAGAAAGCATGGCAAGATCGGACTTCAGGTTTTTCGGATATTTCTTCAGATCCTTTGGGTCATTGAATTGTGTGGGGTTAATAAAAACGGATGCCACTGTTACATCTGCTAATTGCATACTTGCTGTAATCAACGAAAGATGACCTTCATGCAAAGCGCCCATTGTAGGCACAAATCCAATGGATTTTCCATCCGCCTTTAATTTATGCAGTGCCTCCCTCAAAGTATTAATCTTTATTTTTCGGATCATTTATTTCGTTGGCTAAATTTTAAATGGTAATAAAATTCATCAAATCAAAATGCCCCATACATCTCCCGGATCACATCCTCAGCCATTTTGCCCTGAGGGGTGTAATCCCGTTCCGGATACCCTTCATGCCCTTTCATTGCCGGAAACCATTTCCAGAGAAAGCCTCCTGCCCAGAAATCTTCAGCATGAAAAGTGCTAAGCAGAGCCTTGTACGCTATGGCCTGGGCTTCTTCGTTTACGGGAAGGTTGCGAATGTTTTTTTCCAACAACCATGAAGATCCTGCACAACCATCTACGGAAAGGTACCCATATTCTGTAAACATTATTTTTTTACCATTCTTATCTGAGAATTTTTTCAAAGTGCGAACAATCGGCTTCCATTTTTTTTTCAAAAGGTCTAGGTTGGGATTTAACTCTTCCGTCAAAGGGAAATAGGCACTGATCCCTATAAAGTCCAAAACATCCCAAAATGGGAATTGGCTATACTGATCCCAATTGGCCGAGTAAGTCAGACTGCCTTCATATACATCCCGGATATTGGAAACCAGTCGGCGCCAGAAGGCTTCCCGTTTTATTGCAGCCCATTTATATTCAGTCCCAATACAAAAGAGTTCAACATCAAGCTCAATAGCAATACATACCATATCCATAATATATTTTTCATAAGTACTTTCCCATAACCGCCATTCGTCTTCAGTCGTAAAATTCATGTCACCTACCCATGACCCCGGAATATATACCTGAGGTTTTAGCATGATTTTGAATCCTTTTTCTTTAGCTTTTACAATAGATTCGCGGATACCTTCCGGCGTTTCTCCCCACCATTGTCGCCGGTGGTTATAGCGTACTTCAGCTTCTCCTGGCCGGGTAAAAGCGTATGGAACAATAGCAATCCATCCGGCATTGATGGTAAATATATCCTCAAAAGGGTTGAGTTGAAAAGGTACGGGGGGAGCAACGAGGGTTATCCCAGCCATTTTTTGTAGGTAAGAATCATCAGCTTTCTGATGAAGTTTGAAGCCGGTTAGTAAAAGGAATACAACCAACAAGATTCCAAACGCTACACGATAATTTATAATATTTATACTATTGGTTTGACAAGATTTATACATTGAAATATATATTAATGCACAAAAATTATTAAAGTGTAAACATCAATAATACAATGATTTACATAGTTTAAAATATGATTATATTAAAATATTTTCTAAATATTATATAAAATACCATTTTGGCAAGATATATGCACCATGCTAAATATTCAGAAACATTTGGTGAAATGTAGCAAAAAAGGCCGGTAGCGGGAAACTGTCGGTCTTTTTTTATTCAATAAACCTTATCAGATCAGGACAAATGGCAAAACTCCTATCGATGCTGATAAAAGTTTCTTCCATTTTTTTCGTGATCCAATTGGCAAAATACTCTGATTTCTTACTTTCTTTAGCAAAATAGGATACTTTGTCATAGTCTAATTCCAGGCTCGCTCTATGCGGTCTTTTAATGCTTTGTAACTGAATAAGTTGATAGAACGTACCTTTTCTGGGATCGGTGGATTCAATTGGTTCAGATACTTCTCCCGTTTTTAGATCAATAATGGCAAAATAAATATCAGGATCCAGCTCTTTGGTTTCAAAGAATGTAGTATTGTTATATCTGTTTGTCACTCGTCCTGCATTATTATAGGACATGGTTTTTGGATCAGAGAATCTTCGCACTGCTGTTATAAAATCCATCTCACCGGAATTTATCATTTTTCGGATGGAATCGGCCTTTGTTAATGCGAGCTGTAAATCATCACTTGTAATTTCTGGTTTTCGTATAATGTGTTTTACCCTTACACTCAGACCACGCCGCTCCACCTGTTTAATGATGTGAAATCCAAATTCAGTTTCAACGACATCGGATACTTCTCCGGGATCCAATGTAAATGCTATTGCTTCAAATTCAGGGACATAATTTCCGCGCGCAGCAAAGCCAAGATCTCCACCTTGTTCAGCTGCACCATCCTGAGAATAACGACGTGCCAACTCTTCAAATGTAGCTTCTCCACTATCCAATTGTTCTTTGATCATTTGCATAAAATCGATCGTCTTTTGTCTTTCATCCGGATTCACTTTTGGAAAAATGATAATTTCTCCAATTTCAACTTCAGAATCAAGATAAGGTAAGCTGTCTGCCGGTATACTATGGAAATATTGAATAACTTCTTTGGGAGTGATATCTACACTTCTGATGAGTTTATCCTGCATTCTTTGAGCCAATAGCATTTCTTTCTGGTCATCGCGATACTTTTCCTTCATTTCTGAAATACTTGCCCCATAATAACTTTTAAAAAATTCCTCATCATTGTTCATTTGCTGGAGGATACTTTGGAAACGCATATTCAGATGGCTTTCAACTTCATCTTCCGAAACTTCGATACTATCCAGTTTTGCCTGATGAACTATCAATTTCTGAGCTATGAGACCATCCAGAATATTGCATTTTACTTCTTCTGACACGTTGGGATTTCTTGTGCGTGCGTAGGAAAATTCCTCTTCAACATCTGAAAATAATATATATTCATTGCCAACGTTTGCAATTACTTTATCCAGAATATAGGGTTGTTGAGCAAACACCGAATGAGTCATTATTAAAAAGACTAATAGTTTGAATAGAGTGTATGATTTTATTGATTTATCCATTACCAGATCTTTTTCGCATTTCCATATTTATTATGCCAGGGTTTTTAATTGCTAAACACTATTTCAATTTGATCTCTTCTGTTTAAAATGAGAATTTGATCCAATCTAGTCATTATAAATTTTTACGCGTTTTAGCTCTAAAGCCCCTTCATACAGTCTTTGTTTCATGTTACGTAACAATACAATTTTTCTATTGTACAATATAATTTTTTCAATTTTATCTTCAATGTATTCTAACGGAGCGTCTTCGTTTTTGTCTCTGAATTCCAGTATTTTAACAAAAAATTGATTTCCTTCCCTGAACCGGTCAAGATTCCTTCCTGACTTAAGCTGATACTCCGAAAACAAACCTTCAGGGAATAAGGTCAGCAAATCACTATACAAAATCCAATGCTTATCATCAAATGAACAGGAAAGGCTGTATTTTTCACAATACTTTTGCATAGATTCTACTTTTTGGCTTATCCAGTCATTTCTAAATTCTCTGATTTCTGAAGTGTTTTCTGGTACAGTCGCGTAAAATGCCTTGACTATAGGCTCATTTAATACAAATGAAGAGCGGTTCCTTTGATAATAGCGTAATTTTTCATCATCGGAAACTATCGTGTCTAAGCGTTCCTGAACAACTTTTTTCTCAAAATTATGGATGATAAGAGACTCTTTATAATCTTGAACCAGTTTATTGATATCTATATCTTTTGGCAGTGATTTTTCAGCTTCTTCCAGCAATATGGTTTTTCTTATCCATTGATCTACATAATTATTTAAAAAAATAATTGAATCCTCTGAATCTGAAAAAACCGGAAAAACCGATTTCACATCACTGAGATATAAAGTCCTGTTTCCTGCTTTAGCCAAAAGCCTGTCTTCTGTTTTAGCGGAGTTCCTACTCTCACAACTCAAGAAAACCAGAACAATAGGTAAAAGATATAGAAATGTTCGGCCCAAACGGATTAAGATTTTATGATCTTATCAATGATCTCTTTATATATTCTGACAGGATATTCATCCTTGAGTTCTTTTACCCACTGTTCCTCTAATTCCTGCTGGTAGTTAGCCATTACATAACCCCTGCTTTCTTCCAACGATTTGTACTTGTTAGGGTGAATTTTTTCTAACTTATACACGACATTTTCATTCAACACCAAGGGGCTAAGCGCGCCTTGTTTCCAAGCCATATTTTGAATCCTTGGATCTTCAGCATTGATTTCTTCTTTAGAAAATTCAAATGCAGTTTGCTTCTTGTTAAATTTTGCATCCGCTTTTTCTGTGGAATTTTTTTCCAAAAACTCAATAATTTCCTGAATGTTTGCATCCGGTGAGCCGGCAAATTTTATAATACTTAGAGTGGCTTCTGGAGTATAAAAATAATTTTCACGATTTCTGTTAAAGTATTTTCTTAATCCGGCAGTGTCCGTACTCGCTTTATCCCAAACTATATTTTTACTGATTTCAAAAAGCAATATTCCTTCTTCATATTCTCGCATAAGAGAGCGGAAATCGGCATATTTATTTTCAAGATTCTTCTCTTCATAGTCCATAATCAATTGTCTGCTATACTCATCAAAAATGAGGGCAAGGGCTTCACCCGGTGGTTTTTCCCGATTGTACTTCATCCGCATACGTGCATTTTTCCTTGCAAATTCAACAAAGTCAGAAAGCTTGAATTTTTGATCCTCATCAAAAGAGATCAAAACTTCTGATGATGTATTTCCCGGTTCCCATCTGTAGGTGAAAAACTGATCATCCAGAGTTAAAGAAAATGAGTCTAGCAAATGATAATTGGCATAAAAGCCGGTTTCATTCTTGATTTCTTCAATAAGAATGTCTTTAATATTGTTATATCGTTCCAATGTGGGAAGCTGGGGTTTCATTCTTTTTCGAAACTCTTCAAAACTCTCTTCAGGTTTGCTTAGCCTTTTAATCAGATGCCAACCTGCTTTAGTTTTTACTGGCGAAGAAATATCTCCATCGTTTTGAAGGGCAAATGCAGCGTTTTCAAATGTGTTGTCAAATGTATTTATACCAAAAGGATTCAAGCGGCCACCATTAGGAGATGTGGTTCTGTCATCGCTCAGTGTTTTGGCCAGCTCGAAAAAATCAGCTCCGTTTAATGAAAGGTGGTGAATTCGCCTGATTTTTTCCAAAGAAGCATCAGGATCTGAAGGATTTTCTCTGACAAGCAGATGGGCAACTTCGATTTTACCATAAGCCGGTCTCTTATCCTTTATCTGAATGATATGTACACCCAATCTTGTTCTGACCGGCTTTGATATCTCACCGGGAGCTAAGGTATAAGCAGCGTTTTCCAAATAGTAAAATCCTGAAGGTAACCATGCTGTAATATAACCAAGATCTCCCCCTTGACCAGAGGTGTTTTCATCTTCAGACATTTCTTTTGCAACTTTTTCAAAAGCTTCCCCTGATTCCAGGCGTTCCATAGCTTTGTTTGCCTTACTCATTGCCTGAGCCCATTCTGATTCGGGAGCATTTCTTCTCACATTGAAAAGTATATGGCTGATTCTTACATCCTGCTGCCTGCGTTCATACATTTCACGGATCAGTCTTTCCGACAATTCTTTTTCCATTAGGTATGAACCGGCCAGCTGTTTTCTGTAGCCCGCTAATTCTTCTATCAATTCAGGAATTGTATCATAGCGGAGATCTTTGGCCTTTTTGACCTTAAGTTTGAAATTCACAAACAATTGAAGGTATTCTTCGACACTCTGTCTGGAGTAATCCGCATTATCTCCGTGGTTTTTCTCATATATGTAAGTAAATTCTGACAAAGGAATTTTTTTATCACCCACCTCCATCAAAATAGGATCTTCTTGTGCATTGACAAGGAGGGAAATACCCAATATTAAAAAGATCCAAATAATTCCAGTCCTGTTCAAACGTATTTTCATTCTGATTCTATACAAAAATAACTATAATCTTAATTAAAAAAACAATGATCCGTAAAACGCTTTAAAACGCAAAATTCTACCTATTTATTTTTAATAATTAAAAGAGCATTTCAAACCCATCTTATTTATATACATATCTGCGAACCACACGAGGTGCAATTCGTGTAAGTATTTCATAAGGAATTGTATTGAGTTGACCGGCTAAAGTTTCAATACTAATGTTTTTTCCAAAAATTTCAACAGGATCACCCAGACGGATGTTCAGAGCAGTGGATATATCAATGAAGGTTACATCCATGCAAATATTTCCAATCACCGGAAGCTTTTGTCCTTCATACCATACACAACTCTTGCGGTTACCCGCTATACGCATCAAGCCATCGGCGTACCCCAGATTAATGACAGCTACCCTTGCATCCCGATCAAGAATCTCTGACAAATTGTAACCCAGTGCATCTCCTTTCTTTAATTCTTTAACACTGATTACCCGGGCCGAAAGAGTATGGACTTTTTCTAATGATTTTTTTGCAAAAGCGGATATTCCATACAAGCCAATGCCTATTCGGCTATACTCAAATGAATAATCAGGAAAACGTATAATTCCGTCACTGTTTAATATATGCCTTTTAATATTTTTCTGTAACCCCTGACATATTTGTTCATGGAATTCTGTGAAAGTTTGTACCTGCCGGTGTGTGTAGTCATCATTTCCAGGATCATCTGTAGCACTTAAATGTGAAAATATTGTATCTGCCTCAATCCATGGGTTGGATTTCAACAATTGAATCAGACCAGGAATTTCTTCCTTGGTAAATCCCAGCCTGTGCATACCTGTATCCAGTTTGATGTGGACCCTAAGAGATTGTTGTCGGTCAGATGCCATGGCAGCCATTTCAGAAAGCATAGCAAGGTGGTGAACAGAAGGTTCCAGTTGGTATCTAAAGAATGAATCCGGTTTTTCCGGATCAGCATTAAAAATGATTAGGCGTGTATGAATACCTTCATTTCTAAGATGTATGCCTTCATCCACATTGGCTACTGCCATCATTTCGGGGCCGAGGGCTGCCAGCTCATGAGCAATGATTTCTATTCCCGACCCATAGGCGGCTGCTTTAATTACTGGAATTAAAGTAGAACCCGAAGGAAGCAGATGGTTATAAAATTGAAAATTGTGCTTGATCGCAGAAACATCAATATCCAGCTGTGCACTGTGGCCTTTTTTTTCCAACCTGCTAACCAATTGATGCAAACGAAAATCGCGTGCCCCTTTGATTACTATTACTTCATTCCTCCAGGGCAATTGATCTATGATTCTATACAACGATTCCATATCTGCATAGTGAAACCTCTCCCAATCTCCCTGGATTCGGGAAGAAAGTTTCCCAACAGTAATGAGTTTCTTTAGCGGATAAGAATGAAGTAGTTTTTCGATCGTTAGGATATATGCATCAGGTTCTTTGATATGGGCAAAGTCTGATAAAATGAGAGAAGTGCTTCTCCCTCTGGCTTCAGAAAAAGCATGATCCAATGCCAGAGTCAATGAATTGAAATCGGCCACATAGGCATCATTTATAATCAGGCAATCATGAATTCCTTCTAATTGCTCCAAACGCATTTCTAATGGGGGTAAATCTTTTGAAAGAATCCGTATATGCTCCGGACTTATTCCAAAGTATAAAGCAACATTGATACAATGCATCAGATTTTCAAAATGGAAATGTTCCTTTTTGACAGGAATCTCCAACTGTCCTGCAGGATACACAATGCTAACAATGCCATGTTTGAGGGAAGTAATCCTGGTAAAACAGGAAGAGTCATTGCCCCATGCAACCCTTTTTTTTTCACTATATCTGTATAAAATGGTATTGGATATCAGTTCGTGATCCTGGCAATAGAAGAGGGTGTTTGAATTTTCAAAAATTTTCAGTTTCTCTTCCAGTTTTTCCACTATTGAATCGAAGCCTGAATCATGGGCATCGCCAATATTCGTAATCAGACCCATTTCAGGGGATAGTATATCGCACATTGTTGACATTTCGCCTTTCGCCGATATACCTACTTCTATGAGGGCAATTTCGTGATGATGCCCGATTTGGAGTATTGATAATGGTACCCCGATCGATGAATTATATGATCTCGGACTTTTAAATACCGAATAATTCCTGCTCAAGAAATGATAGAGCCATTCTTTTACAATGGTTTTTCCATTGCTTCCGGTAATGGCGATCACATGGAGGTTGTTCAAATGGGAAAGGTAATTTTTTGCTGCAAGCTGTAATGTTTTCAACACATCATCCGAAATAAAAAAGTTGGCATCTTTGATTGCATGGGGATGATTTTTGCTGATAACAAAGTTTCGTACACCTGCTGCATAGGCTTCGCTAATAAAATCATGACCATCTCTGTTTACCCCTTTGAGACAAAAAAATATTAAGTTATCTCCCTTAATAATTTTGCGGGTATCAATTGAAATTTTATCAATCACCCATTCTTTATCAAACCAAATCACTGGGGTGCCGGCCAATTCAGCAAATTCAAAGGCAGTAAACATCAGAACGATTTATTCAAGATCAAAACCAATATCGCGACGGTAATATTTTCCTTCATATGTAATATTTTCTGCCATTCTTAATGATTGTTTTACGGCTTCCTGTCTAGTCAGCGCTAATGATGTGACTGAAATCACCCTTCCTCCATCAGTTAACACCTTTTGTTCGCTACCCATCTTAGTTCCTGCTTGAAATGCGATGGATCCGGAATGATCAACATCCAGCCCCAAAATCTCTTTTCCGGTTTCATAAGACTCAGGATAACCTCCGGATACCAACATGACAGTCACAGCATGCCGGGCATCAATAGATAGTGTAGGAAAAGGCTTATTGAGATCCAGTCCTTCGATCAAATCCAACAGATCGCTTTGAAGTCTGGGTAATATAACTTCGGTTTCTGGATCTCCTAAACGACAGTTATATTCAATGACATATGGATCACCTTGCACGTTGATCAAACCAAAAAACAGGAAACCTTTATAGTTCAATCCTTCATTATATATTCCTTCAAGGGTAGGAATAATGATCCTGTCAATTACACGTTGTTTGAAGCTACCTTGAAAAAATGGAACAGGAGAGACTGCACCCATTCCTCCAGTATTTAAGCCGGTATCATTTTCACCAATCCTTTTATAATCTTTCGCTTCTGGCAATAGAAAGTAACGCTTACTGTCAGAATTCATAAGGACAAATACCGAAAATTCAGTACCATTCAAAAAAGCTTCAATTACTACTTTTGATGATGCACTACCAAACTGACCTTTCAACATTTTTTCCAGTATTTCATTCGCATTCTCCAGGTCATCAATAATGAGGACACCCTTGCCTGCTGCAAGGCCATCTGCTTTCAGTACATAAGGGGGATACAACGACTCCAGAAATTTCCGGCCTTCATCCAGTGTAGAAAGATCAAACTCTGCATAATCGGCTGTAGGGATGTGGTATTTTTGCATAAACTTTTTTGCGAAGGATTTACTACCTTCAAGCATTGACGCATCTCTATCCGGCCCGATAATATTTAAATGGCTCAATCGCTTGTCAGATTTTAAATAATCAGTAAGTCCGGCTACCAAAGGGGCTTCCGGACCTATTATGAGTACATCAATTTCCTTTTCCGAACAGAAATCTGCTACCGCTTGAAAATCCATGAGATGAAGATCAACCTTTATCCCATACTTTTCGCTTCCTGCATTGCCCGGCCCGATATACAAAGTATGTAATTTAGGACTTTGGTGAATTTTCCAGGCCAAAGCGCTTTCCCTCCCCCCACTACCTGCTATCAGTACATTCATATCAACTATTCATTTGAATGAAGTAAAAGCAGCAAAAGTAGATGAATTCTTTCTTCTTTTACTCCCATAAGAAATGAAAGTGGCAGGTTATTTGATATATGTATAATTAGTTTAATGTGATATATAAATTTTCATTTATTTTTGTTATTTTTTAAGAAAATTTTAGTAAATGTCAGCATAGAGCGGGACAGCTTTCGTTTATCTATGATTCATCAATATTTAAACCCAAAGACCCAAACATTTTGATCGGATATATAAAAGGACGCATTACCTTAAGATCACCCAATTTTGTTTATCTGGAAGCGGGAGGAATAGGCTATCAGATATTTATAAGTTTACACACTTATTCAAGATTGGATAATATGGAGGAGGTGAAATTATTTACCTACATGCATGTACGTGAAGATAGTCACACATTATTTGGATTTTTAGAAGAAGAAGAAAAGTCAGTTTTTACTTCATTGATCAGTGTATCAGGAATAGGAACCAATACAGCAAGATTAATTATGTCTTCCATGACGCATGAAGAAGTTCGTCTTGCTATCTTACAAGATCAGGTAGTCTCTTTTTCCGCTATTAAAGGTATTGGGCCTAAAACTGCCAAACGCATTATATTGGATCTCAAGGATAAAATGGCAAAAGGCATATCTGACACTCAAGTTTCTGTACAGGGAATTGAACATTCATGGCAGGAAGAAGCAGTATCCGCTTTGGTCGCATTGGGCTTTCCCAGGCAGGTAGTTTTAAAGGCAATTTCACAGGTCGTTCAAAGCGGCCAAAATATCTCCGGTTTAGAGGATTTGATTAAGAAGGTTTTAAAGCAATTATCGTGATACAATCTTTACGAAATCGGTACGTTATTAACAAATATTTAAGGAATCCGTACATGCAAAGAGAGATAATCCCAATGATACAAGATATTTTATGAGAGTATTTTACACCATGATAATGGTTTGGGCGGGGATATTGGGCATGGTGGCTTATAGCAATGGTCATGGTGTAGCTCTACCTTCAGAAATACTTGAATTCTATAATATTTCTCAGGATACATTTCCATTAAAACCTCGTTATGGAGATTTTATTAATGATGAGTCCTACAATCCCTTTGATATTACACCTTCACTGATTGAACAAAAAGTAGAATACGATCCGCAAACCGGAAATTACATCATTTACGAGAAAATCGGTGACGAATATTTCAGAACTCCCAGTTATATGACTTTTCAGGAATATATGCAATGGAGATCCAAGCAAGAGGAACGTGATAACTTCAGTCGTCTTGCAGGTATTAGTACAGGGAAAAAGACTGGGATTGAATTGGCAGATCCTATGCAAAAAATTGATATTCAGAAAAACATGATTGACAGACTTTTTGGAGGATCTGAAGTGAATATTCAACCTCAGGGTAATATCGATCTGACTTTTGGACTTGATTATTACAGAAATGAAAATCCTAACTTGCCATTGCGGCAACAATCTCCCGGTGTTTTATTTGATTTTGATATGAATATCGAAATGGGTGTGGACGGAAATATTGGAAAAAAACTGAATTTGGGTTTTAATTATGATACTCGGGCAACTTTTGATTTCGACAGACAAATCAAGTTGGAATATGACAGCGAACAATTTTCTGAAGACGATATCATCAAAAAAATAGAAGCTGGAAACGTAAGCCTTCCATTGAGATCAAACCTGATTCAAGGCAATCAAAATCTTTTTGGATTGAAGACAGAGCTTCAGTTTGGAAAATTAAGACTTACTGCCATCGCTTCTCAACAGCGCTCCCAAAGAAACAATATCAGAATTGAGAATGGCGCTTCGATCCAGACTTTCGAGATCAGGCCGGATGAATACGATGAAAACCGTCACTTCTTTCTGTCTCACCATAACAGAGACACTTACGAGAGCAATTTGGAGACACTCCCATTCATCCGTTCTTCCTTTCGTATATCCCGTCTGGAAATATGGATATCTGAAGATAGAACAGACTACCAACCCGGTACCCGAATTATTGCAGCTGTTTCTGATTTAGCAGAACCCAACCGGGATAAATATACCAATCCCAATGCCAACTATAATCCCCCTATGATCCAGGACCCTGTATTGATAGGTTTGAATGGAATACCTTTGGGAGATAACCGTTCAAATCCTTTGTATCAGGAGCTCATAGCGGATGCCGATATCAATGATATTGACAAAGCGGCTACATTGTTAAGATCAAGATACAACATGATTCAGACCAGGGATTTTGAGGTATACAGGGGCAGGAAATTAAATCCTACTGAATACACATATCATGAGCAATTGGGTTTTATTTCATTGAATTTACGTTTGCGTCCCAATCAGGTTCTTGGGGTAGCTTATCAATATTACTACACTGCCAATTGTGATGAAATTTATCAGGTAGGAGATATGTCAAATGAAGGCGAAGGGAATACGGCTACCGCTTCTATGGAAGTAGCCTCTCCTAAACTGTCATTTGTTAAAATGTTGAAAAGCACCAATCAGCGTGTGGATCTTTCCACCTGGGATTTAATGATGAAGAACGTATATCCTTTAAACAGCACCCAGATCACCAGGGAGGATTTTGAGTTTGATATCTTTTTTGAGGACGATAAGGATGGATCTTTAAAGAAATTTTTACCATTTGGGGATCTTCGTTACAGGCAGTTGCTTGAAGTCTTTAATCTTGACCGGCTCAATGTTATGATGGATCCGCAACCGGATGGTATATTTGATTTTGTTCCAGGGGTTACCGTCATTCCCAGGACTGGAACAATGGTATTTCCGGTACTGGAACCTTTTGGACGTTCATTGGTCGAGCTGATCGGTGATCCTCAATTGGCTGACAGTTTGAATTATAATGCCCTCTACGATACTACATTGGTAGGTGCGAGAGAGCAATTGGAGAGAAATAAGTTTGTGATGAGAACCCGGGTCAAATCTGGTTTTTCTGGGGAAGTACAGTTAGGTCCTTTTGTGCCCCAGGGCTCGGTAAGGGTTACTGCCGGGGGAAGGACATTGATCGAAAATCAGGATTATGAAATCGATTATTCATTAGGGCGTCTGAGGATCATCAACCCGGCATATCTTCAACAAGGTACACCGGTAAACGTATCTTTTGAAGACAATGCTTTATTCAGTTTGCAACAAAAAACTATGTTAGGGCTCAGGGCTGATTATGAAGTCAGTAAAAAGCTCAGTTTGGGAGCGACCTATCTCAGGCTCTTTGAACGGCCATTTACTCAAAAAGTAAACCTTGGAGATGATCCTATCAATAACCGGGTATTTGGATTTGATATGAATTATAGTACAGAATCCAAATTTTTGACCAGGGCAGTAGATCGACTGCCATTTATAAGTACCAAGGAGCCGTCTTTTTTGAATTTCTCAGCAGAGGTTGCCGCATTGAAGCCCGGCCACTCAAGAGCCATTAATTTATCCGATGACAATAGTGGAGTGGTGAGTATCGATGATTTTGAAGGGGCGTTTACAGGATTATTGTTGGGAAGTACCAGAACCAATGATTGGGTACTTTCCAGTTGTCCTTCTGACCGCCCTGAATCTGACATTCCCAACCTGGTAAGTGGCGCTAACCGCGCTTTGCTCAATTGGTATGTTATAGACATTTCTGCTCTGAACAATCCGGTTGACCGCTCCAATTCATATACACGGCTGATTCAGCAGGATGAGCTCTTTGATAGAGATGTGCAAATAGGGCTTTCCAATCTTTTTACATTCGATTTAAGTTATTATCCAAGAGAAAGAGGGCCTTATAACTTTGACTTACCCGGCGGCACAGCTTATTCTGCGGGTTTATCCCTGAATGCTGATGGAACTGACCTGGTGTTGAATAACCCTGAATCCCGTTGGGGAGGGATAATGAGGTACTTTCCTAATACTGATTTTGAAGCCGCCAATTATGAATCCATTGAGTTTTGGATGCTTAATCCATTTATGGAGAGAAGTGATGGTGAACAACATATTCCAGGGGAAGTGGGTAAAATGATTTTCCATTTGGGTAGTGTTTCTGAAGATGTGTTAAAAGACAATTTGCAATTTTTTGAAAACTCCATTCCTGTGGATGAAACCAGTGCACCCAATACACTAAGAAGCACTCCCTGGGGCAGAGTGAGTAATGTGGTGCCCATTGTGGATGCTTTCGATATACAAAGGGGAAGCATTCAAGATGTGGGTTTCGATGGAATGAATGATGAAATGGAGCGGCAGCATTATATGGATTGGTTGAATACGGTAGGTGCTGCTTTTCCTGTTCCACAGAAAGTGTTCCAGGATCCTTCTAATGATAATTATTTATTTTTCAATGACCGTCAATTTACTGACGAAGATTTATTGACCCGGTATAAGCAGTTTAATGGTCCTGAGGGTAATGCACCGCTGAGTGGTCAGAATGAGGATCAGGATCAACGACTGAGAGGAAATCCCAGACCCGATAAAGAAGATCTGAATAACAATAAGTCTCTGGATCTTGCCGAAAATTATTTTCAATACGAGGTGGATATCATCAATGCCGGAGGAGAAGTGGATGTAAGTGGTTCTTCTTTTATCCGCGAAGTCAGGCAAATTACTAATCCTCAGAACGGCAATATTGAGAAATGGTACCGTGTAAGGATACCATTGAGAGACGGACAAAGAGTAAATGAAATTGAAGGATTCAGAGCGATTCAGTTTATGAGAATGGTATTGACCGGCTTTTCATCTGCTAAAACTTTTCGAATGGCAGAATTCCAGTTGAGAAGAAATCAGTGGCGTTTATATCCTTCCCGGTGCTTTAGTGACGTTAACCCAGACTTTGAATTTGTGATCGACGATGTAGGGGTGGAAGAAAATTCCTCCAAACGCCCATTTAATTACATCACACCCAGGGGAATTAAACAGGAGAGAGTATTTAATACATTTTCAAACCTACTTCAGGATGAAAAGTCCATGTCAATGAACTTTTGTGGTATGGCAGAAAAATGTGAGGCTTCTATGTATAAGTTGACTCAGCTGGATCTCACTTTTTATAAACGATTGCAGATGTTTGTACACGCTGCAAGAGATCCTGATGATCCCACACTGGATGACCATGAAGTATCGGTATTTATCCGGCTGGGTAAGGATTTTGAAAATAATTACTACGAATACGAGATGCCACTTGTATTGTCTGATGAAAATCTGGGCATCCGGGATCAGGATAACATTTGGAGGGATACAAACTTTATCAATGTAGCATTCGAACATCTTACAGAGCTAAAGCTGCTTCGGAACAACGCAGGAATTGCTGTAACTGATCTCTATGAGGCCCCTGACCCTGAACGTCCCTATGCCAGGAGGAAGATCAAAGGTAATCCCAGTATTGGGTATATCAAGGTGATTCAGATTGGTGTAAGAAATATTGATCCTGAAAGTCCCCCTTCAGGGCATTGTGGTGAAATATGGGTCAATGAACTCCGTGCAGCAGGATTGGAGCAAAGAGGTGGTTATGCCGGGTTGGCAAGACTTCAGATGCAATTGGCTGATCTGGGTGAAATGAATTTTAGTGGATCCTATTCGAGTATAGGGTGGGGCGCCATTGATCAAAAAATACAAGACCGTGCGCGGGAGGAAATTTTTCAATACGATTTGTCAACCAATCTGGAATTGGGTAAATTTTTTCCCAATAGTTTTGGTTTGAGCATCCCTATGTATGCACAGTATTCAAAATGGATATCCAGACCCCTTTACGATCCTTTACAGCAGGATTTGACCATCGATCAGGCAAAATTACTTGTGGATACTCAAGAAGAACGGGATGAGGTGGAAGACCGGGCATTGGAAACCACAACGGTCAAAGCTTTAAATTTTACAAACGTAAAGAAATCTCCTTCCGGAGGATCTCCACCCAAACCCTGGAGTATTGAAAACGTTAGTGTAACCTATGCATACTCAGAAACCGTAAATACTGACCCAATCATCAGGGAAAATAAAATGACAGAAACCAATATGGGACTGGATTATAATTATAATTCTCAACCCAAATATTGGGAGCCATTCAAAAGTATGAATGTAGGTGCGCTTAGACTGTTAAAAGAGTTCAACTTTAACTTTAAACCCAATTCAGTTTCTTTCTCTGCCGATGTCAAACGATTCAGAGGTAACCGGACTTTCAGATTTCCTGATGAGCCTGTGTTTACTTTTGACAACAATCGATTTATGTTTGACAGGAGGTACAGGGTAAAATGGGATTTCACAAAGGCTTTAAAATTTGATTATACTGCCAATGCTTCATCAATTATTGATGAATTGCGACAAGTGGGAATAGCAGATAACCCGAATGATCGACCTTGGGTGGATGAAACTGGACAGGATTTCACAGAATTGGTTCGGCAGGATCCGGGAACGGTGAGGCAATATTGGTGGGACAATTTCAGGAATCTGGGCCGTGCTAAAGGTTTTGATCAACGGATCACATTAAGCTATACCTTACCTATCCGGTATCTTCCGATGATGGATTGGGTAACTGTAAGAGCTGATTATGCTGCTGATTATTCATGGCAGGCAGGCTCACTCATTATTATTGATGCTCTTGGGAATGGTCCCGGCAACATAATTCAAAACAATCAGACAAGAACAGTCAATGCTACTTTTGATTTTAAACGTCTATANNATTGAAGGACAACCTGCGGGCCCTGCTGCGAGACAAATTGAACGCAGAACCCGCGGAGGAGCGCAGGAAGCAGCACCTCAACGAAGTAGTGATGAGGATAAGGAAAAAACAGGACCTTCAATCATTGAGAGAGTGTTGTTACGCCCATTGATGAGTTTGAGGGATATTCGCTTTAATTACAGGGAAGATTTATCCACTTTGCTGCCGGGATTTAATATGGAGCCGCGATTTTTTGGTTTGAGTCCCGGTTTTGAAGCACCGGGGCTGGGTTTTGTTTTGGGTATGCAGCCCGATCTGAATCCCAATGACCGAAACAATTGGTTATTCAGAGCCGCCAATAGAGGATGGATGAATACCAGCCCTGTCCTAAATGATCAGATTTCACAATTTCAATCCCATAATATTGATGCCAAAATTACTCTTGAACCTTTCAAGAGTTTTGAGATTACTGTAGATTTTATAAAAAAATACAGGCGAACCCATACGGAGGTTTTCAAGAATAAAGATACTTCTGGGGAAATTGAATTTATGCAGCTGGCCGGATTCGATATGGGAGGCTTTGAAGAGAGTTATCTTTCATTAAAAACGCTCTTTGGCCGTCCTCCTGAATTACTATATTCTATTTTTAAAGAAAATCGAAGAGTGATATCCAATCGACTACCCAATATTCCTGATCCTCCGGAGCATGCTACAGATCCTGGATATGTCCGTGGTTACGGAGAAAGACATTATGATGTAATCGTACCTGCTTTTCTGGCTGCTTATCAGGGGGATGATGTCAATACTGTTGATTTTGATCTGGAAGGAAAAATGAGCAATCGTTTAAGAATACCGGCACCCAATTGGAGTCTTAGATATGATGGATTGAGAAATTTACCATGGTTTCGTGATTTCCTTTCTGGTTTTAATCTTACACATGGATACCGCTCCACACTACGTGTCAATCATTTTAATAGTATTCCCAACTTTAGTGTACTTAACCCATTCGATGCATTGGACAGGGCAAATAATTACTATACACGTATAGAAATCCCACAGTTGAGTATTGTAGAAGCATTTGCGCCCTTGGTTGGGGTAAATTTCAGAACCAAGAGCGATTTGAATATTGATTTTCAATACAAAAAAGGAAGACAGCTTGATCTTTCATTGCAAACCGATTTAAGGGAACAGAGAAATACTGAATTGGTATTTGGTTTTGGATATACCATCAGGGATTTTAAGGGATTTGGTGGTGGAGGAGCAGATAGAGGGCAGCGCACCCGACCAGGCCAGGAACCTCAGCAACAACAGCAACAGAGAGGAAGAGTAACTTCAACAAGAGGTCGAACTTTAAAAATCAATCTTGACTTTTCTGTTAGGGATAATATTTCCTACGTATTCAATTTTCTGGATACTTCCGATATACCGGAACCTGAAAGGGGAGTAAAAGAAATCAGCTTGAATCCCAATGTAGATTATGATATGACAGATAATCTTACGCTCAGGTTTTTTGTTCAATACAGGAGATCAGAGCCAAAAACGTCTCTTTCATTTAACACTACAAACGTGAATGGAGGTGTTACGCTTCGTTTCAAACTGAATTGATCAGCCTATTAGATTTCTTTATTGATTAGCTATCCAAAATGGAATGTATATAATAAGAAACCAAAAATGCGTTTCTCGGTTAGTAGTTTGTAAAAGAATATGAATCGAAAAGCCATAGTTGCTATAATAATTCTGATGAGTGGTGCTCTTTTGGGTATTGCCATTATTCAGTGGTTTTGGATTAAGTGGTCAGTTGATCTGGATGAAAAAATTTTTGATGATAAAGTGATCATTGCACTTAGCAGGGTGAAAGACCGGTTAGCGGAAGACGCCAGGCTTTATAGTAAATTAACAGACGTCAACCTGGGATCCACCGATCCATTAAGCAATTTGAAAAGCTCAGCCTTAATCAGCAGGATCAGGGAGGCGAAAGAAAGTCAATGGAGGCAAAAAGCAACCGATGAAGAAATCAGATTGAATTTATTATTAATTCAAAAAGAGTTGTTTTTTGACAGTCAGCAAAAGGAAAAGCTGAATATATATATGAAGCAGGAATTGGATCAACAGGGGATTGATCTGTATTACGACTACGGTGTATATTCAATCGAGTCCGGAGGCTTTACCATTTTGAACGGAAATTTTACGGTTCCGATAAGTATATCAGATGTTTCAGAAACCAATGCCCGTGTTGAAAAGAGTTTATATAATTCCCATTATGAAATCCCTTTATTCAAACCTGATGAAACATTGAAGCTCTATTTTCCTCAGAAAACCAAGTGGATATGGTCGTCTGTATTACCGCAATTAGTGTCTTCAATTATTTTTACTTCTCTGGTTTTATTCTGTTTTATTTACACTGTATATGTCATTTTCAGACAGAAAAAAATCTCTGAAATTACAAACGATTTTATTAACAATATGACACATGAGTTTAAAACACCAATAGCAACCATTTCTCTTGCTGCCGACTCGATAGATAATCCTATGATTATCAGAGATGATTCAAAAGTCAAAAGGTTTACACAAATCATAAAGCAGGAAAATAAACGTATGTTGGATCAGGTAGAAAAAGTTTTGCAAATTGCTATGCTGGATAAGAAAGATTTTAAACTAAAATTTATAGATATTGATTTGAATGAAGTAGTTTTACAGGCGGTAAAAAATTCTGAGCTTCAGGTTTCCCAAAGGGATGGAAAAATTGAAGTTGAAACAGGTGCTGATCCGGCGATGATCAGAGGTGATGTAACTCATATTTCCAATATAATATACAATTTATTGGATAATGCAAATAAATATTCTGCAGATGCACCGGATATAAAAGTTACCACTTTCAGATCATCAGCAGGGGTACATGTTTTGATCAGAGACAGGGGAATTGGAATGTCTAAAGAATCGCTAAAGCACATTTTTGATAAGTTTTACAGGGTGCATACAGGCAATAGACATGACGTAAAAGGCTTTGGCCTCGGTTTAAGTTATGTGAAAACCATGGTGGAAGCGCATAAAGGGTCAATAAATGTCCATAGTGAATTGGGTAAAGGGAGTACTTTTGAAGTCATTTTTCCTTTTGCAGTTTAAATGTATCTTTGCTTTGCTCACTAATTAAAAATGCATAATAAAAATGGGAGTGAAAATTTTGCTGGTTGAAGATGACAGGAATTTTGGAGATGTGTTAAAATCATATCTTGAAATGCACGATTATGATATCGTTTTGGCAAGTGATGGAGAAGAGGGGGCAAAAGTGTTTAAGAAAGGTGCTTTCAATCTGTGTATATTAGACGTTATGATGCCTAAGAAGGATGGATTTACATTAGCTAAGGAAATCAGAGACCAGGATAAAGAAGTTCCTATCGTTTTTTTGACTGCTAAGACTTTGAAAGAGGATGTCCTGGAAGGGTTTAAAATTGGAGCGGATGACTACATAACCAAACCTTTTAACTCGGAAGAATTGCTTTATAGGATTAAAGCCATTTTAAAGCGGTCACATGCCAAAGAAGAAGAGTTATCACATATTAAAGAGTTTCAGATAGGCGACTACCATTTCAATTATCCGCTAAGGATTCTTACTTATAATGGGGACGATGGGAAAACCAGAGACAAATTATCTCCTAAAGAAGCGCATTTGCTTCGCATGTTTTGTCTCAAGAAAAACGATGTGCTCTCCCGGACTGAAGCATTAAATACCATTTGGGGAGAAGATAACTATTTCACGGCACGTAGTATGGATGTCTTTGTAACTAAATTAAGAAAATATCTGAGCAAAGACGAGAATCTCGAAATCGTCAATATCCATGGGAATGGTTTTCGGCTGATCGACAAACGAGAAGTTGATGCCATCTGATTTACTGCAAAAATTCAATTTTTAAGTTTAGAAATTACTGGCGGGCTTGAAGTCCGGAAGAGCCATTGATCTTTTATAAATCCATACTCATTGGGATAAGCTAAACCTGTTTTGAAATCATGAATGCAATTCAGGTTTTTCAATTAAATGTTTTAATTTATAATTTTTTATTCAGAAAATATTAAATATATTGAATATTAATACAATAATATTGAAAATATATGAATGTAGTTTTGAAATTACCTATGAATGCACATATATTTGTATCATCAACTAAAGGGTTGATCACAATACTGTGAGGTGATGAAAAAGGTAGACATGCCCTCCTGTCTCGGGGGTGAGGGTGACACGATAAACACAGAATAACGGGTTGACCACTGCATTCAGGGGGTCAATACTGACCCGCTGAATTTGTTCTGATGCTAAGTGCCTCGTGGAGGTTCGAATCCTTCCCTTACAGCCAGCATTAGCCGATCATATAGCTTTTAATGATCGAATGAGTATTAACCATTTTATTGAAAAAGGCAAGTTCCTGCATGTGGAATTTGCCTTTTTGTATTTAACATTGCATAAAACTTTATATCTTAAAGACGGCTAATGGTATAGAACCATTCTAAAGATGATAAGAAATTGGGATTCATTCCTGTTTGAAATTTGTTGGCATCTGAAAAAGATGACGCCAAAACTGACCTGATGAATAAAGAAGCTGGAAAATTTTATCAGAATATATTTGTTGCTGCAACCAGTCAACACGTTGGTAAGACCACCTCAACGCTTGGGTTGGTGTCTGCGTATATGAAACGGGGGTTAAAAGTAGGCTACAGTAAACCTGTGGGACAAAAATTTCTCGATGTAGCTAATATCAGAGTTGACAAAGACACTTTATTGTTTGCAGATTTGATCAATTTTGATATTGTTCCGGAAGTGCACAGTCCAGTTATTTTGGGGAAAGGAGCAACCCAAAAATATCTGGATAATCCAGAGCAATTTAATCTTGATGAAATATTAATTCACGCTCGTAAGAATCTGGAATGCCAGAACGAATTAGTGATTTTTGAGGGTACAGGTCATCCCGGTGTAGGGAGTGTAGCCAACATTTCCAATGCAAGAGTTGCAAAGCTGATGAATGCTCAGGTGATTATGATCGTTGAAGGAGGAATAGGAAGTACTATCGATATGCTCAATATGTGTACCGCTTTATTCAGAGAAGAAGGAGTACCCATACTCGGAGTTATCGTCAATAAAGTCCTGCCTGAAAAAATGGAAATGGTGAAAAATTATGTTGGGAAATGGCTTCATTCCAAAGGCATTCGTTTGCTGGGACTTATGCCATATGACAAATCACTGGCTTTTCCGCTGGTAGCGTCGGTTTCCAAGGCGGTAGGTGGTGTAATAACTTACAACAGTGAGTTTGCCGGTAATAAGGTAGAAAGTATTTTAGCCGGATCGTTAATTGATTTGCAAGAATTAACATCCTCTCAGGATCTATTACTTGTAGTTGATACAAAGTCAATTAATGATGCTATCAATAAAATTCGATCCATCAGTACTCTAAACGAAATGGATTGCCCGCTTTCAGGTATTGTTGCAACTGGTCCAGGCAATATGGACGGCGAGACCTTACTTTATATCGAAGAAAATAAAATTCCACTGGTGAGGACCAATCTGGATACATATGGCGCTGTGATAAAAATAAGCAAGATTGAAGTTAAAATCAATAGAAGCACCCCATGGAAAATCCAGAAAGCCATCAATCTTATTGAAGATAATGTGGACCTTAATGAAATTATAAAAGCTGTAAGTATAAGGCAACCGCTTTAGGAGTATTTCAAAATAGATGCATATTATATTTTCTTTAATTTATGGAGAAAATGTTTTCGTATGACCTTTGAGATTATTTAAATTCATTGGTTACAATCGTATTTTAGCTTTTCTTTGCACCGGATTTCTTTATTTACATTTTTGCTCTTGTAGTTTTATGAAGTGGAATTGGAAGATAATATGGTTGATCAGTTTAGCAATGCCTATTCTATCCACAGGGCAAAGCAGTCGATTTCCTCATCGATCTTTCCAGGTTAATTTGACTGAAGAGGATATTAAAATCGATGGATTTCTCAATGAGGACATTTGGTTGCATGCCGAATCCATTGGCCATTTTTATCAAAATTTTCCTGAGGATTCTATCCTTGCAGAGTACAATACGGAAATTAAAATGGTGTATACACAAGATGCATTGTACATTGGAGTAGTTTGTAAAACAGCAGGAAATTATTATGTAACGCCCTCATTAAAAAGGGATTTCAGGGCAGGAGGAAACGATAATATCACTCTGATTTTTGATGCTTTCAATGATGGTGCTAATGCTTTCTTTTTTGGCGTTAATCCATTTGGGGTTATGAGAGAAGGCTTGATATCAAACGGTGGGCAAGTTTTAAGTGATTTTTCTGTCAGTTGGGACAATATCTGGTCATGCAGAACGAGTATTGGTGATCAGGAGTGGGTAGCAGAAATCAGAATTCCATTTACTACTTTTCGATTCAACAATGGTTCAACCAAATGGCGATTCAATTCATACCGGTTTGACATGCAAACCTACGAAAGATCTACTTATGTTCGTATACCCCGGAATCAATGGATATTTTCATTGGCATATATGGCGGATCTATATTGGCAAGAACCGCTCAAAGGCAGTGGTGCTCCAATCACGGTTATACCCTATCTGGCCGGATCAACTTCAAGAGATTACTTTGCCGGCACCCCTTCCAATACAAGTTTTTCAATAGGCGCAGATTTTAAAATAGCGGTTACTCCGGGCTTAAACTTAGACCTTACGGTCAACCCTGATTTTTCTCAGGTGGAAGTCGATGAGCAAATTACCGACCTCAGTCGTTTCGAGATATTTTTTCCTGAAAGGCGTCAATTTTTTCTCGAAAATGCAGACCTCTTCAGTTCTTTTGGATTTGACAGAATTAATCCATTCTTTTCACGAAGAATTGGTGTGGCTATTGATACGCTCACGGGAGTACCGGTACAAAACACTATTTATGGAGGTGCCAGACTGAGTGGCAAACTCAATGAAAATTGGAGGTTGGGATTAATGACGATGCAAACGGCCAAAGAGGGTGCATTTGATCTGCCGGCATATAATTATTCTGTGGCATCTCTTCAGCGTCGATTAGGTGCCCGGTCATTTGGTGGCTTAATTATGGTGAATAAACAAAATTTTCAAAGGAATGATGGAGTGGATGACTACAATAGGGTGTTTGGTCTGGACTATAACCTGGCAACCAACGATAACAGATGGTCGGGTAAAACCTTCCTGCATAGAAGCTTCAGTGCAGGGGAATCCGGTAATGATTGGACTCATGGACTTAGGCTGGTCAGAAACCAAAAATCTTATCAAGTAGACTGGAATCATGAATATGTGGGTGAAAACTATAATGCAGAAGTAGGATTTATTCAAAGAACAGGGTATAGCAGGATTAATCCTGAATTCAAGCTGTTTTTTTATTCACCCACAGGATATCTGAATTGGCATGGTCCGCTTGTCGGGTTAGAACAGATTTGGCAATCTGGATTTGGAATGACTGACCAGAGAATGTATGCAGGGTATGTCATTTCAGGTTCTGATAATTCCACCATCGAAGTTTCAATGAATAGAGAATATATATTTCTTTTCAGTGATTTTGATCCTACAGGAACAGAATCAGAGCCTTTGCGAACGGGGACTGATTATACATACTATTATATTACAGGAAGTTATAACTCAGATCAAAGCAAAACATTTTACTATAATACCAGCTTTTTTACCGGAGAGTATTTTGCAGGTTTGCGTTTGGGAATATTCGGGAATTTGAATTATCGTTGGCAGCCGTATGCCATTTTTGGATTGCGTTATGCAGTGAACTATTTTAATATGGAACATTTGCCAGGCTGGAATTCAACGATCTTATTGGGGCCAAATCTGGAGTTGACGCTAAGCAGGAAACTATTCATTAATACTTTCCTTCAATACAATAGTCAATCGGAAAATACCAATATTAATGTGCGCTTACAATGGCGGTTTGCCCCTGTTTCTGATTTCTTTCTGGTTTGGACGGAGAACTACTTTACCCACAGTGGAAATCCATCAGATCGCTTTGCTTTTGATATCACAAATCGATCCATTGTAGCAAAGATTACCTATTGGCTGAACATTTAGTCCATTGGTAGAAATTATAGCTTTCCTTATCTATATTTTAAAACCCTAAAGGTTATCTACCGTTACTTTTGCGTTCAGTAAATCACTCTATGAAAAAAATACTTCAACTCATTACTTTATGCTTGTTTTTTCAAACAACTTCCCGGGCTCAATTTCCTATGATGGGGAACCAATCTTCTATCAAAGGAAGAATTTCAGGAGTTTTACAAGATTCTTTAACCGGTGAGACCATCCCCTATGCATCGGTAGTATTGAAAAAAGCAGGAAATGACCGGATCCTGAATGGTGTCATCAGTGATGATTCAGGACTATTTCGATTGAATGATGTTGCGGTAGGAAAATATGATATTTTCATAAGTTTTCTGGGTTATGAAGAAAAGTCAATATTAGGAATAGAAACTACAGGGAAGAGTCCGGATTTGAACCTGGGTACAGTATATATGATCACGGATGCTTTACTCCTGGATGAAGTTCAAGTTACGGAGCAGCGTTCACTTATTGAGAACCAGGTTGACAAATTAGTTTTCAATGCCGAGCAAGATGCTTCTTTAGCGGGAGGCGATGCCACCGACGTTCTTCGTAAAGTGCCTACACTATCTGTAGATTTGGATGGAAATGTTTCATTGAGAGGGTCTCAGAATGTTCAAATTTTGATCAATGGTAAACCTTCCGGGATGTTTTCCAGTAATGTGGCGGATGCACTTCGAATGTTTCCGGCCGACCAGATTAAACGAGTGGAAGTGATCACGTCCCCTTCAGCTAAATACGATGGTGAAGGTAGCGCAGGGATAATCAATATTGTTACCAAAAGGGATCAATTGGAGGGAATTGCCGGTAATATAAATACCTCTATTGGAAACATTCAGAATAATGCTAACTTTGGCTTGAATGCAGGCAAAGGCAGATTTGGTCTCACTACCAATGGAGGAGTTTTTTATTCCCGTCCTGTCAATGCCATTAATCAATTTCAAAGAGAACAGACTATCAATGGCTTAACCAGTTCTATTGAAACCGATGGTACCAATCGTACTTCACGGCTTGGATTTAACGGATCGTTGAATGCATTTTATGATATTAATGCATATCATGCCATCAACACTTCAGCAAGTCTCAGGGGCTTTGGATTTAGAACAGATGGAGTCATTGATGGAAATTTGGTAGATAACATTAGAAATTTTACTGATGTATATACTAGAGATAATGAAGGTAATACATTAAATTCAGGATTTGACTGGTCTACAGATTATACTTTAAAATTTCCCGGAAAAGAAGGTAGAGAATTGGTCTTTGGATACCAATTATCAGGAAACGTAAATAATCAGGATTTTAGTTTTACTGAAATACACGATAACCCCTTTTTGAATCGTAGAGAGAGACAGGATAATGAAGGTTTGAATCTTGAATCTACCATTCAAATAGACTATACCCATCCTTTTTCAAAAGCCGGTAAACTGGAAATTGGAGCAAAAGCTATACTTCGAGATATTGACAGCGATTACCGGTTTGATGTTTTCAATGAAAACACTGGCCTCTATGAATTTGACAATGTCCGATCCAACCTGTTTTTTTATGATCAGGATGTATATGCAGGGTACGTAAATATGTCAACCATCATAGCCAAAAAATATTCTCTTTCGACAGGATTAAGATATGAACGAACCGATATTGCCGGCATCTTTCAGCAAGGTGAGGGTCAATTCGATAATGGATACAACAGCTTTTTACCCAATATCACTGTGTCAAGAAATTTAAAGAATTTCAGAACATTAAAAGTAAGTTATAACCGAAGAATTCAGAGACCATCATTGAGATTTGTCAATCCATTCAACAATTCCGTTGAAATTTATAACCAAACTATTGGAAACCCATATCTCGATCCGGAGTTGGTGGATCAATTCGAACTGACGTACAATTTCAATTTTAAAGGGTTTACATTCTTTACATCAGCTTTTCACCGCATAACTACTGGCATTATTGAGCAAATTGTTGGCGTGCAAAGCGGTATTTCTATCAATACTTTTGACAATGTTGGTACTAACCATTCAACAGGGTTGAATCTTTTTACCAGTAAAACCATCAGTGGACTTACTGTAAGAGGGGGAGGAAATTTCTTTCTGTATAATGGCTCAGGTGTTGTAAATGGTGAAAGATTGCAAAACAAAAGTTTTCAGTACAATTTATTCTTTAATGGAGATATTAAGATTTCAGGTTCTATAAAAGCTGACTTTTTTGGATTTTTCAGAGCACCTAACCAGAATCTGCAAGGGATTACTCCGGCATTTTCCATCTGGGGTTTTGGGGTTAGGAAGGATTTTAAAAATTCAGGAATTGGCATTCGAATCATTCAACCCGAAAGAGCCAATCAGGATTTTTATTCTGAATTGAGAGGATCAAATTTTGTTCAAACCAGCTTATTTAGTGTGCCTTTCCGATCCTTTGGAATCAACTATAGATACAAATTTGGTAAAGTTGATTTTAAAGAAAGACGCTCAAAAGTAACAAATAAAGATTTGAAAGAAGGGGGTGATGCAATGCAACAGGGAGGAGGAACGAGTAACACAAATTAAGTTATACTATATTTAAACTAAGATATAACCTTTAAGTATTCATTTTTTTTTTCAAATGGCTTCGTTAAGAGGCCATTTGTTTTTATTAATTACCTGATGGTATAAGATTTTTTGGGAATAAGGAATTGAATGGTAGGGGGAAGTATTGAATGACTTTTCTCAAAACGAAAAAGGCTTTCCTGAATAACAGGAAAGCCATAAATTATATTTTGAATTTGGAAAAAGCTAAATTATAACTGTCCCCCAAAGTTCTTTTGACGATAGATGGCACTCAGAATTTCATTTCTTCTTTTCACAGAAGGCTTTTCAAAGTTTCTTCTCTTCCTCAATTCTTTGATCATTCCGGTGGCCTGAAACTTTCTTTTGTAACGCTTTAGCGCCCTATCAATAGACTCGTCGTCCTTAATTTGAATAATAAGCATAAAGATGTTTTTATTTTAGCAGCGCAAAGATAAAACGCACTTATTAAATCTACAACATCTTAGTGAAATTTTTAGAAAAAATAAATACAATTAAAGATATTGTAAGTCATTTGATTGTCACTTTTTTTTCACTCAATCTATACATTGAAGTCTGTTTATTCTTTCCAAACAATAATTTTAGTGGATGTTTTTCTTCATTTACACTGCAATAAAAGTGAGGGATGATTGCATCTGAAATTGTGTGCGCATTCTGTGGTCACCAGAATACTCCTCTTCTTCATATGAAGCATTGATCAAAGCAATAAATAGTGATTTGTGTGCTCCATTTTTTATCATTCAACATAACGGAATATTGGTGGAAATATATTCTTCTTGTTAGTTTTTTTTAAATTAGACAAAATATACTCAAAGTAAATATATTAATTATAGTAAAAAGTTAAATTTCAATGATATAGGTGCAATTATTCATGGATGTATTGATTTTTAATGTAAAAATATTTAACTTTGAGTTTAATTATTAAAAATTAAAATCCAGGACCATCATGTCACAAATAGTTGAATCGGGTAAAGTTTTAAAGGGATGCGAATTCATTGTAGATGACCAATTGAATCCTATTTTTTTTATTCCTGAAAAGATGGACGAAGAGCAAAGGATGATTAAGGAAATGGTAGAGTCATTTGTCCGTAATGAAGTATGGTCAGTTATGGAAAAGATAGAGGAGCAAGAGGATGGTTTATCTGCCCGCTTAATGGAGAAGTTGGGCGAGTTAGGTCTTTTGGGTTCACATATGCCAGAAGAGTATGGAGGTATGAACCTTGATTTCAACACTAATTCCATAATTAGTGAAGCTATTGGACCATCGGGTTCATTCTCTGTAAGTTATAATGCGCATACAGGGATTGGCATGCTTCCTATATTATATTATGGTACAAAGCAACAAAAAGATAAATATTTACCCAAATTGATCAGTGGAGAATGGAAAGCTTGTTACTGTTTGACAGAACCTGGGAGCGGATCGGATGCATTGGCGGCAAAAAGCCGGGCAGATCTTTCTGAAGACAAAAAACATTATATTTTGAATGGACAAAAAATGTGGATATCCAATGCCGGATGGGCTGATGTATTCACAGTTTTTGCTAAAGTGGATGGTGATAAATTTACAGCTTTCATACTAGAAAAAGGAATGCCTGGACTAACTCTTGGTGCGGAGGAGAAAAAATTGGGTATTAAAGGATCTTCAACACGTCAGGTGTTTATGGAAAACGTATTGGTTCCTGTCGAAAACGTTTTAGGTCAGATAGGTAGGGGACATGTGATCGCTTTTAATGTGCTTAACATCGGTCGATATAAGTTAGGAGCCAGTTGCCTGGGAGGAGCCAAAAAGATGGCCAATGTTTCCGTGCGTTATGCCAATGAGCGGGTACAATTTAATCAGCCCATTTCAGCTTTTGGTGCCATTCAGAGTAAAATAGCCGATCAGGTGATCGCATGTTTTATGACTGAGTCTGCAATTTACCGTTGTTCTCATTTGATCAATGAGAAGATTAATGCATTGGTTGAGGAAGGAAAGAATTTTGTTGAAAGTAAGCTCCAGGCAGCAGAGGAATATGCTTTGGAATGCAGTATAATAAAAATAATAGGATCTGAAACCCTGGATTTTGTCGTGGATGAGGCGATGCAGATCCATGGAGGTATGGGGTATTCTGAAGAAGGGACAGTTGCAAGAGCTTACAGGGACAGTCGGATCAACCGCATTTTTGAAGGGACCAACGAAATTAATAAAATGGTCATTATTAATACCTTGTTCAAAAGAGCAATGTCTGGCAGTATCGATCTGGCCACTCCTGCCATGAAGGTTCAATCGGAGTTGATGAGTGGCAGATTGGAAGAATTTGAAAATGCAGGAATTTATAATAAGGAATATGATACAGTCATTCGATTTAAGAAATTACTCCAAATGATTTTAGGTGCTGCCGGTAATGAAGCTATGCAGGGTAACATCAATTTGAAAGAAGAGCAGGAATTGCTTATGTCAATGGCAGATCTAGTGATTGAGGTGTATAATGCAGAATCTCTTTTGCTTCGGGTTGTCCAATTGAGCAATATCGGCACAGATATGTCCCAGGATATTTACGATGCCATTTTAAAAAGTTATCTCTATGATGCTAGCCACCGAATGTTAAAGAGTGCATTTGATGCAGTGGGTGTATTTACTGATTCCTCTATGCATGGATTATATGCCAAGGGAATAAAAATGTTGACCCAATATCCAATCCAGAATAATAAGGAATTGAAGCGAACAATTGCTGCACCGTTTATTGCGGCCAATGCTTATGTTATATAAATGAAATCCTGTTTGTATTGAGATACCAATACAGCTTTGCTAAAAAGGGTAAATACAATTTATCCATGAGGTGTTATCTTCATTGAAGTAAAACAGTGTTACTCACTTTGAAGTGATTTGGATTTATAGCTTTTTATGTCAGAGTAGTACAATCATTTTGTGCTATCTTTGCATACAAAGTGCGATCAATGAGAAATACTTCCTGGGCTGCCATTATTTCATTGGGTGGGGTGATTTTGGCGGGTTCTTCTTTTTTTTACTATTACCTGGGTTATCGGATGATGGAAGAAATGCTTGAAGATGCAAGTGCGCATGATGCGCTCTATTCTACTATGAATTTGGTTTGGATTTTAACTACTATTTCTTTGTTTTTATGCGGAGTTTGGGCCATTTTCATTGGTATTACCATACGAAAAAATTTAAGGTATATGAAGAAGCAGGCCCTTACTTTGGGAGGAGGGTTGCTTACATTTGGCATCATAGGATTTCTTCATACTTTTCCCAATTGGAAGTTATTTATTTTTATAGTGGTAGGATGTTTGATATTTATTCCCGGCCTATTCTTATCCAAGGAAAAAGGACCTTATTATTGACCCAGTTAAAAAAATAGAAGAATATAAAATGATGCTCCGATACTTTTTTACATGGGCCTTATCAGTCCTTCCTGGGCAACAGACACCAATAACTGTCCATCAGCTGAAAAAATCTGACCCCGACAAAACCCTCTTGCTTTAGATAAATTTGGGCTTTCTACACTGTACAGCAACCAATCGTTTATATTAATTGGCCGGTGAAACCACATAGCATGATCAATGCTGGCGATCCGCATGGGCGTTGTGAAGAGAGACATTCCATGGGGCATCAATGCAGTGATCAGTAAATTGAAGTCAGAAGCATATGTCAACAAAGCTGTATGTAGCTTTTCGGAATTTCCTACCTCCCCATTGACTTTAAACCAGGTATGGTTTCTTGCAGGACGGATGCCCGGATTGAAGGGATTGTAATATTCGACCGGATGAAAAATAATGGGACTGTCTTTGGAAAAAATACCTCTGGGTTTGATATTGAATTTGGCTGCGAAATCAGCAAAAATATCTGAAAATGAATTTAGCTTTTCAGGACGAGTGACATTGGGCATCAGGGATTGATGCTCTACACTTTTTTCAAAAATGTGGAAGGATATTGCACCGAGAAAAATGGTTTTTCCGTTTTGTGAAGCAGTTACGCGCCGGACATCAAAACTTCTTCCGCTTTTAATATTTTCAACCTCATAGTATATTTCCAAATCATTATTTCCGGGGCTTAAAAAATAGGAATGCATTGAATGAATGCTTTTATCCTCTTCTGTTGTCATGCCTGCAGCTACTACAGCCTGAGCAAGAACATGCCCGCCATATATTTGTGGAGATCCAATATCAAGGTTTTTTCCAATATATGAATAGGCACTCTTCTGCTCCAAATCAAAAGATTCCAGTAGAAGAGGTAATAGACTTTTCATCAAAGTAAGTATTTTTCAATTATCCGTAATGTCTGCATGGTCATCTTGCCATAAGGGGGAAGAAGGTTGCGTGTTAAACCCCACTTTTGGTCCATGATCCCTCTTTCATTCATAAATTCCATAAGACCATGGAAGCCATTGGTTTTTCCAATTCCGCTTTGATTGACCCCTCCGAAAGGTAAGTAATTATGGGTCAAATGAACCAAAGTATCATTAATCATTCCCCCTCCAGCTGTTGTATGGGATAAGAAGTACTGAATATTCTTATTATTCTTTGAAAAAATATACATCGATAAAGGTTTAGGTCGTCTTTGAATGTCCCGGACTACCTCCTCTGGATCAGAATAAGGGATCACAGGCAATATAGGACAGAAAATTTCTTCCTGCATAATTTTCATATCCAGCGTGATCTGATCAAGGATGACGGGTGCCATATACCACTCCTCATCATGTGTTTCTCCTCCAAACAAAACTCTCGCACCTTTATTCACGGCATCTTGCAGCAGAGCTTTCGATCGGAGGTAATGTTTTTCAGTGATCATCTTGCCCAGGTTTTCTCTTTTGCCTCCATCAGTTTGAGAAGAGGGATAAGCCTTTTCTATGAATGCCACCAATTCCTTGACAAATGAATCAACAATACTTTCGTGTACATACAGATGGTCAACCGATATACATGTTTGGCCGGCATTATAAAGTTTTGCCCATACTATTCGTTGTACTGAAGTTTTTAAATCAGCTGATTCATCAACAATGCATGGGCTTTTACCTCCCAGTTCCAACGTGACTGAACTTAAATTTTTTGCCGCTGCTTCCATTACAATTTTTCCCACAGAAGTGCTCCCTGTAAAATAAATATGATCAAAAGGCATGGAGAGCAATGTGGTAGTCTCTTGAACTGCTCCCTCGATCACTGCTACTTCTTTTTCACTAAAAAGGGTAGAAACCAATTTTTTAACTACTGCATTAGATGCAGGAGTGAATTCAGAAGGTTTAATGATAACCGTATTTCCAGCGGCAATGGCATAGAACATCGGTACAATGGCGAGTTGCACAGGATAATTCCAAGGTGAAATAATCAGAGCACTCCCCTTGGGTTCGTACATGATATAAGATTTTGTGCCCAGAAAGTGGAGGGGAGCAGGCACCTTTTTTGGTTTGAGCCATGCGTGCAAATTCCTTTTTAAATGTTTCAATGCACCTATCACTGCAACAATTTCGGCACCATATGCTTCCGCTTCATGTCTCCTCATGTCTTCCCATATTGCCTGGATTATTTCTCTTTGTATATCATTTTGACTCAAATAAACCAATACGGATTGTAATTTGGCCTTCCTCTCCTTTACTCCGGTTTTTTTTAATTCCGCAGCATGTAATCTTTGCTTCTCAAAAATGTTTTTGATTTCTTCCTGGTTCAGATAGTTATAATTCATATGTTAAAATTAACTTTTTCACCGACAATGACTGCCTTTTCTAAGGTAGAGCTGCCTGGTAGATTAACTCTAAAGAACATGCGGTTGTTTATAGAATAGTTGTTAGTTTAAAATAATTTATCCACTTCTTTCATGAATATTTCAAATACAAAAGAGTGAATACCAATGCAATCAGCAAATGAAAAATAAAAATTCCTATATGAATATCAGGAATGGATTGGAAAATCCCGTAATAATGGAGCCCCACCACCAGATGAAATCCAATCAGAATAAGTACTGTAAACTTTATGAGAGATGTATTTTCACCAAACTTGAATATGATATAGCAGAAAAGTGCCTGGCCAATCGCTGCAATCCCATATAATTTACCAATATTTATCACAGGAAGATCTATATGTATAGAAGACCCAAATAGTAAAAAAGAAGGTTGAATAAGTACTAAAGTTCCTGCCAGGCCTTCTATGATTGCATTTATTAATATAAGCTTCTTCAGCAATTCAATATTCATTGTATATTAATAAATACTTTTAATTAAATTTTTCATGTAACAGGACTTTACTAATAACATGGGCTTTGTAATGTCATTGTTAAAGGTCAAAAAAGTAATGAATCATCGATAAATCAAAGGCAACTATTGTGGTAATCTAAAAATTTTACTCAAAGTAAAAAAATAATCTAAAATGAATGAATTAATCTCTGATTAAGTATCTTCTGGATTTAATTCATATGAAACATAAGCAAAATTTTAAGGATACAACTAAAATATACTCAATTTTACTTTCCATCCATTATTATTAAGTTAATTATAAAGTTGCTTTGCTTCTGCTAATCCTTCGGTACTCTAAGAGGAAGTCCGCGCTCAGGGCGCCCTTTTAGGGAATAAGGGCTGAGTTGAGAATGCGTCATACCATAATTTACATAACTCCAGGTTTCATTTTATAAGGTATTTCAATTTAAAAGTGAGATCCTAAGGATTGTATGTTTTTCTCTGTTAGCTAATGGAATACTCACTACCGGATATGTATTAGAAAAAATGCATTGGTAAGAATGGTATAATTGTTTAGACATTCGGTTCGGGTCGTACTTCAAGATCATGAATCTATGACACAGAAAATCAAGTTATTTAGTATTTTTAGTTTTTAATATAATGTTCAGTATTTGTCTTGATAAATGCACTACAACTATGAAAGATGCTAAGAAGCAGGTGAAGGAAGGATTAATTATTGAAGCTGCAGAGCGGGTGTTTTCAGCTGTGGGATTTAAGAATGCTAAAATGGAGGATATAGCATCTGACGCTGGAATAACGAAAGTAACGCTTTATTCATATTTTCAAAGTAAAGAGAATCTGTATATGGCCATGACATACAAAGCCCTTCAGGCTCTGAATGAAAGGTATTATGATGTACTAGATGAGTATAAAACAAAATCAGGATTAGAAAGTACCATAGCATTATTGAAAACTTTCATGGAATTTTGTGAAGAAAATTACCTGTATTCTGAGGCTTTATTGGATTATTTTGCAACAGTTAGGTCCACCTCGGGCGGATTGGATGAAGCAAAACTGACAGAAGCAACCAAAGACAGTATTTATTATTTGAAATTGCAGGATATTCAGAATCTTCCATTTAAACTGACTGTCAAAGAAATTGAAAGAGGAAAGAAAGATGGCAGTATATTGATTCATATTGATCCCATGTTTCATACCCTTCATGGTTGGACAATGGTCATTGGCTATGTAAAAGTCATAGCGGCATCTGGTGCTAATGCTACACCACTTTTTAATGTAAGTCTCAAAGACCTCAAAGCATTCAACTTGAAATTGGCAGAAACTTTATTAAGTAGTGGGGTTTTACAAAAAGTTATGTTGTAAAACATTAGGATGTGTGATTTTACAGCCTGTATCTTAATCCCATCATCATGCCCAAAGAATGTACTTTATCAGAATTGGGTCCTATTCCGGCAAGTCCAATATGTTGTCTGAGTGTTGGAGCAATATATATAGATGTATTTTTCATAAATAATCTTTCAATGCCAAATCCGAAATCCAGCGTGATGTAAAGATTTTCTATGAAATCACCTCCTTCCAAAATCCCATTATTAAATTCTTTGGTGGCTAGTACTGATGAAGAAGAACGCAACGTAGCAAAAAATCTTTCCGGATCTTGAATGGTTTCACCGTTTTGCTTTAAACCATAAGAAGTAAGTCCCACCAGGTTAAAGCTTAGGCCTGAAAAGCCATAAAAACTCCAATTTTTTTGTTGGAGAAAATGGTAATAAAAACTCAGAGGTATTGATAATACATCAAATCGTATATTTTGAAAACTGGTTTGTTGATAACTGGTAAAGAAACTTCCAGTGGTTTCATCAATCACTTTGGGCTGGTAAGATTTTCTGGCATACAATATACCCGTTTGCATGGCCACTTTATTCTTCCTGTATGCATATCCTATTCCCAACTCATATCCTAATGCCTCTGTACTGTATGCATCAATTTTATTAATATAATCGATGGGTGAATTGACAATATTGACTGTAGGTGAAGCGTGGAAAGTCAAAGATGCATATTCCACTATTTTTTTGTTTTGTCCGGGTAATAAGGTTAAATGTGCGGCATCATTAGAAATGGCCATATCTGCCGTGGGAATGCTTTCAACCAGCAGATGGGTCTTTCTTACTTCTTCCTGATCTGAATTTAATTCAATTATATTTTCGTATATTGGAAATGGATTGGCAATTTTCGGAATGGTTGCCAAAATTTTAGTTATATCTGAATCATTGATAACCTGTAAGGGCATATGAATTGGCTCCAAGGATGAAACTGGGATTATTTGTTCCGCAGTAATCACTGTAGTATTTGGATTTTCCCAGACTATGTTTTCTTTAGGGTTAGTTATATCTATTGGATCGTGAGTGACATTTGTACTAAAATTTTCAAGATTGAGAGCAATTTCAGGGATCATCCAGCTTTCCTCAGAGTCAATTTGAAATCCTTGTGGATGGAAGGCGTTGAAAAAAGTGAATATGATCAGAAAAACAGTGGCAGCTTCTACAATTTTAGAAAAATAAATGCTTGTAAGATGGAGCTCTTCTTTTTCCAGGCGTGCTTTTAAAATTTGCCAGTGTGTATCATTAAAATCTACACGGAAATTTTTGGTTTTTCTGGCAATTTCTTCATCAAATGCCCGATTTTCTTTGTTAGTGAGATCTTCGGCTTCCAGCTTCTTTTCAAAACTGTCCCAATCTGCGCTCTTTGTAAGAGCACCTAGTTCTTCCAGTTTGGCTTTAATGATATGGTCAAAGTTTTTATTATCCATGCCTTACCTGCAAAAGAGTTTTTAATTTATTTCTGGCCTTGACCAGGTTGGACCTTGACGTACTTTCTGTAATATCCAGGATGTCCGCTACTTCTTTGTGAGAATATCCTTCGATGACATACAGATTGAATACGGCCCGGTATGCAGGTGTAAGGTGTTGTAAAGATTCCATAATTTCCCTGGCACTTAATGCACTGACTACATCAGGTTCAAGTGAGTCAACGGATTGCGCTTTTGCTATCTCTTCAGTTCTCCTCTTTGATGTTTTTCTGTACTGATCTATAGCCGTATTAATCATTATTCTCTTTATCCATGATAGAAGAGATGTGCCTGGTTTATATTTTCCAATGTGATTGAAAACCTTGATAAAACCTTCATGTAAAATATCCAGGGCTTCATTTTCATCACTGGCATAACGTAAACATACAGCCATCATCATGCTGTAGTGGTCTTCATACAACTTTTTTTGCGCCCATCTTTCTTTATTGACACATGCCTGTATGAAGTCCTTTTCTTCGTATAAAAGATCGAGTACAAAATCCATCAGTTAAAAATATGGCATTTTACTCACATTACCACACTCTGCTTTTAAAAAAAAAACGATCAGGTAGGTTTTTCCGTTGCTTTATGGTAAAATATTTATTTTTGCTTCCTTTTTAAACCTGTTTTTTATTTCCACCCGATGTTTGATCCTGTTATATGCAATTCTTGGGTTTCTATGATTTTGTGTATCAGTTTGACCATTAAGCATGTTGAGATTAACCCAGGGATTAAGGAATGGTTAAAACTTATCTGTCATCCAACATTTCTAGTTACAAAAGGATTCATAAAATTAAATTACAGCTATGAAGTTGCTTTTATTCATTTTTTTACCATTTGCATTTACTGTATTGCCTTATACTTCCCATTATCACTTTCACTCTGATATAGTTCAACTTGAAGACGAAGGTAAGATGGCTGTTGAATATTGCAAAATTGGAGACATACCCAGGGCCGATGGGTATTATAACAGGTTTAAAGAAACTCCAAAAATTTATACAAGAAATCTGGATGGGTTTTATAAAATCAATTCTTTTGCTTTATTACCGGATATCAAAATGTGGGAGGATCACAAAGTGGTTTTCATCAACTATGCCCCCCATCACCTCCAAAACTCACTTTTTATTTATAATTATCTGGAAATGTTCAGAAACGCAGGGTTTACAAATCTGATTTTTAAATCTTACAGTTCTGAATCCATTCAATTGGGTAGTTATTCTATGCCGGTTATCCAACCTGATTCCATCAATGTCCCACCACTTTTTATTAATGCTTTGGAAAGAGCATTGACTTTAGGATATCGCATCCATCATTATTGGGATGGAGATCGAAAGAAAGACAAATGGGCAGAAGAAATGATCTGCGATGTATATTATGAGTCAGGATTTGCTAATACACTCGTACTGGTGGAGGATGGAGATATTTCTGAAATACGCGGCAGGAAAAACACCTCACCATTAGCATGGCGCTTTAACCAATATGCCAGAATAAACCCATTTACCATTTCGCAAACTGAAGATTTTAATTTATATGATAAGTCCAAATGGGAAGATTTTAAGACATTTTATTTTATGTCTCGCAGAAATAATACAAACTATTATTTCCCGGCTACCTTGGACAGAAGTGCTGATGCCATGTTGTTTTCCGGTTTTAATAATCAAAGAAATTCATTGGAGGTACTTCATGATTTAAGAAAACATAATTTAAGAAGTGCCGACCAGGCACCTACACTGGTTAAAGCATATAAAAAAGACAGTCCATTTAGGAATTTTCTTGAGACCGACGTTCCATTCGATGTACTTGTGGTCAATGATTGGAATAAGGACGCCTATTTATGGCTTGAGAAGGGATTTCAGTATGATATAATATATCTGGATGATCAATATAAGGAATATAGAACATACAGTATTCCAGTGAAATAAATAAATAGTATTATATATCTCTGGTCATCAGACTGCGATACCCTAAAAATAAAAATAATAAAATATACCCAAAAGACAGAACAATGGCTGTGGTGGGATGAATTAGGATATCGAAATCAATTTCTTTACTGACTTTCATAAAGTTGTCAGGTAATCTTAGCCACGGGTTAGGATGGAGATCTTCAATGACATTCATCGGTAGATAATTAACCACATTAGATAAAGTCATTTTATCGCCGGTACCGCCTTCACCTATTATAGCTTTGATGGTATCAGAATTGATGAAGCTAAAGGTTGCCCATTTTATAATTGACTCAATAAACAGAATGTAAGATAAATATAAGAAAGTGGCCACTCCTCCACCTCGAACAACAATTCCAATCATCATTCCAAAACTTAGATATCCCATACTCATTAGAAAAAAGCGAAGGATTGCCCAGTTATTATCAAATACCAGTTGGAAATCCACCCCATCTGTATGGATGAGACCAATGATGATTGTAGAAAGTGCATATAATACTGTGGTTACCAGGGCAATCACAAGTATGGTCAACAATTTACCTGCAAAATATTCGGTTCGGGTTAATCCTGTAATAATATTTTGCCGGAGCGTCTTGTAACTTATCTCATTGGTAATGATAAAAATTCCTAAAAAGCCAATAAAGAAAAATAACATCCAATTACCCACATAACCCTGGTAATCCCAAACTGTTGGAAATTCAAAAAAAACCGCACTGCTGGGCAATGGCGGTGGTACATTGGCAAACATATCTTTGGCTGTCAGGATGATAAAAGGAAATAATGCGGTAAACAAAATGATCAGCATAGTGATCACGGCATTGGACTTCCATTTTAAATATTCCAGCGTCAGCAATTGACTGATTTTATTTTTAGAAAATGTGGCTATAAATTCTTTCATTTGAAATGATTTATCAATTTTGAGCATTATCCGTTTTTGGTGATTTCAAGGAATTCTTCCTCCAGTCTGCGTTTTCTTCCCACAAGGTGGGTAACAATAATATTTTCTTCAANNTGACAGAGGCAATGGTGGTGGATTTGTCTAAAGTACATTCATAAAAGTGTTTTATCGGTACGGTCTGTTTTACAAAAGGTGCATTGGAAAGAAATCGGTGGAGATGTTCCATGTCGTCTGCCGCGATTTCACAAACAGGATCGGAAGTGAGGATGGCTCCAACCGGACCTTGCGCTAAAAGTTTACCCTTCTTGATGATGGCAACATGTGAACAAATCTTTTCAACTTCATCCAGAATGTGACTGGCCATAATGACCGTTTTTCCTGAATCGGCTATTTTTTTTAGAATCTCTCTGACCTCTACAATTCCCTGGGGATCGAGGCCATTGGTAGGTTCATCAAAAATCAAAACTTCAGGGTCACCAATTAAGGTTGCAGCAATAGCTAATCGTTGCTTCATGCCTAACGAGTAGGTGCGAAACTTGCTGTTTTTCCTTTCACTTAATTCGACCAATTCCAACAAATCATTATAAGGGGCATCAGATACCTCTTTAATTGTACTGATAATTTTCAGGTTTTCGAGGGCATTGAGGTAAGGGTAAAAATTAGGAGTCTCAAGGATGGCCCCAATCCTCATTCGGGCTTTTTCTCCATATCGGCCATTGAACCATTCGAATGTACCTTCATTCTGCTTCAATATCCCCAAAATAAGACCTAGCGTTGTCGTTTTGCCACTTCCGTTTGGGCCTAAAAGCCCATAAACATGTCCGGCTTCAATATTTAATGAAAGTCCATCAAGGGCTGTCAGTTTGCCGTAGCGTTTTGTAAGTTCATAAGTTTGTAATACCGGCATAGCTAAAAAGTTGTATTTAGTTGAGGACAAAATAAATACAACAGTTCAACTTTTACTATTTATAGGACTAATTCCATAGATTTTTAGATGATGTATGCATCTTTGGGTGGTTTGCCTTGGTTTTTAAATGGTACAAAAAAAAATGTAAATTCATTCAACCTAATTTTTAAAAATCCGTTTTGGTATAATAATTTAAGTAAAAACACTTAATATTGCCCTAAGAATCTTTATTCCTTATTATGAACTTTAATAACAATCATTTTCTGTTTTGCCATCATCATGGAAGAAGTGTCTTCAGGTGAGCATAAAGAATGTTTGTTGAAATAATACATGATGCCCATCTGAATTTTTCCGGTGGGCATTTTTTATTTATGTTTTTATAAATAGAAATTATATGCCTTTAAAAATTGCCATACAAAAATCTGGTAGATTGTATGATGATTCTATATCCCTTTTGAATGATTGTGGATTGAAAGTGGATAATCTGAAGGATCAACTGAAAGCAAAAGTCCGGCGTTTTGATGCGGAGATTCTTTTTTTAAGAAATTCGGATATACCGAAGTACCTCGAAGATGGAGTGGCTGACCTTGCCATTATTGGTGAAAATACACTGATTGAAAAAGGAGCCAATGTTGAAACTCTTTTAAACCTTGGATTTTCAAAATGCAGACTGTCCATTGCATTTCCAAAAGAGTTTAATTACAAAGGGCCTGAATCTCTTGCAGGAAAGAGAATTGCCACTTCATATCCTAACACGCTTACCTCTTTTTTAAAAAAACATGGTATAGATGCCGATATACACCAGATTTCAGGTTCAGTGGAAATTGCTCCAAATATCGGATTGGCTGATGCCGTTTGTGATTTGGTCAGCAGTGGAAGTACTTTGTTTCAAAATGGACTGGAAGAGTGTGAAGTGGTGCTCAGATCCCAGGCTTGTCTGGCGGCGAATAGAAAGTCGATTACCGAGAAAAGCGCCCTTATTACTGAATTAACATCAAGAATTAAATCTGTTTTGAAAGCGCGGAAAAACAGGTACATTCTTTTTAACATTCCTAATGAAAAAGTAGAGGAGGCTTCATCCATATTACCTGTATTGAAAAGCCCAACGGTATTGCCTTTGATGGAAGAAGGATGGAGTTCGCTGCATTCTGTGATCAATGAGGACGATTTCTGGGATGTGATCAATCAATTGAAAGCGTGTGGAGCCCAGGGCATTCTGGTGATTCCGATTGAAAAAATGGTGATTTGAATGAACACTGAAATGAAAGTTATATGAACTCAATATTAAGCATATATCGAAACCCTGGAATTGAAAAGGTCAGTACTTTGATTCAACGACCTCAAATGGATTTTACTGAAATTCAGCATTTGATCGAAGATATTTTTCATAAGGTTGAAAATGAAGGAGATCGGGCTTTAGAACACTTCTCACACCTTTACGACGGATTCAGACCAGAAAGAATCAAAGTTCGACATAAACAAATGAAATCGGGGGGAGAGCAAATCAATCCTGATTTGAAACTATCCATTTTACAAGCGGCAAAAAATATCCGTGCTTTCCACGAAGCTCAAAAAACAGGTCGAATTGAGTTGGAGACTATGCCTGGTGTATGCTGTTGGATGGAAGAGCGGCCCATCGAAAAAGTAGGGCTATATATTCCAGGGGGCAGCGCTCCTCTTTTCTCAACAGTGTTGATGCTTGCTATACCGGCTACTATTGCTGGTTGTAAGGAAATTGTCCTTTGTTCTCCTCCGCAAAAGGAATTTGGCGCCATTCATCCTGTAATTTTGTATACTGCACAACTTTGCGGTGTAACAACTGTTTGCCAGGTTGGAGGAGCTCAAGCCATTGCAGCGATGGCCATAGGAACAGAAAGTGTTCCTAAAGTCGATAAAATTTTTGGCCCTGGAAACCAATTTGTGACCGCTGCAAAACGATATGCTTTTCTAAAAGGTATTGCTATTGACATGCCTGCGGGACCTTCGGAGGTGTTGGTATTCGCTGATGAAACCTGTCAACCGGCATTTGTCGCTGCAGATTTACTCTCGCAGGCTGAACATGGAGAGGACAGTCAGGTCGTTTTGGTATGTACAGATGAAAAGACAACCCATGAGATTAAACAAGAATTGGAAAAGCAGCTCCTTACTCTCCCCAGAAAGCAGATCGCTGCTGAGTCATTGAAACAAAGTTATGCCGTTATTATGGATGATGTAGCTAAAGCCTTTGATTTTATAAATGCTTATGCACCGGAGCATCTGATCCTGGCTACCGACCAGGCTAAATCTTTGCTTGACTGTGTAGAAAACGCAGGATCTGTTTTTGTTGGTAATTACACTCCTGAGAGCGCTGGTGATTATGCTTCAGGTACCAATCATACATTGCCAACTTCAGCCGCAGCAAGGGCTTTCAGCGGAGTAAATCTTCAATCTTTTACTAAAAAAATCAGTTTTCAGCAAATCAACCGCCAAGGGTTACAGGGACTGGCAAAAACCATCACCACTATGGCAAGAGAAGAACAATTGGAAGCGCATGCCCGGGCTATTGATATACGTATATCATCTATAAATCAATTGAATCAATGAATTGGATCCAGTGGGTCAGACCCAATATTATCAAATTAACACCATACTCCAGTGCACGGTCAGAGTTTAAAGGCCAGGCATCGGTTTTTCTTGACGCTAATGAAAATCCATACCCTTTACCCTATGCCCGATATCCTGATCCATTACAAAAGGAATTGAAAAATCGAATTTCTAACTGGAGAAAAATCAAGGAAAGCCATATTTTCCTCGGCAACGGTTCAGATGAAATCATCGATTTGCTGATCAGAGTTTTTTGCATTCCCGGTTTAGATACCATTTATACATTTACACCGGGATTTGGTATGTACAAAGTAGCCGCTGATATCAATAATGTGGAAGTAGTAACTTTTCCGCTGTCGCAAACTTTTTCATTGGACATTGACCAATTTATTGAAAGAAAGCCTGAAAACTGCAAAATCATTTTTTTGTGTAGCCCCAACAATCCTACAGGTAGTAGTTTAAGTCATGACCAGATCAGAGCCATTTGCAAAAAGAGTCATGCAATGGTTGTAGTTGATGAAGCATATATTGATTTTTCTGAAATAGGCACTTCCTTGCCTCTCCTGGCAACAGAAAAGAATTTAGTGATTTTGCAAACTTTTTCAAAAGCGATGGGAGCAGCAGGACTTCGTTTAGGAATGGGTTTTGCACAGGAGGAACTGGTAGATATATTAAATAAGGTTAAAATGCCCTATAATATTAGTAAAATCAATCAGGAAGAGGCGATCAGGGTCATGGAAAGAGTACCTTATTACACCCCTTTTATTGATGAAATCAAAAGTGAACGAGCGCGCCTGATGGAGAAATTGGCTGAATTATCTTTTGTGAAAAAGGTATATCCCTCTGATGGTAATTTCCTGTTGATCAAAGTTGAAGATGCCAACGATTTATATGATGCTTTAAAAAACAAAGGAATTATCGTTCGCAACAGGTCGTCATTGCCAGGCTGTGACAATTGTTTGCGTATCACCATTGGTGTTCCTGATGAGAATGAGTGTCTACTGAATGCAATGCAATCCTATACTAACACAAATAATCAATAAAATGGACAAGCTATTGTTTATTGATAGAGATGGTACCCTATTGCTGGAGCCCGAAAATTTCCAGGTAGACCACATTGACAAGTTTAGATTTTATCCGGGGGTCATTCAATCTCTGGCAAAAATTGCTGCAGGTCTTAATTATAAATTGGTCATGGTCACCAACCAGGATGGATTGGGTACTGCGTCTTATCCGGAAAAAGATTTCTGGCCACTTCAGGAGTTGATGATCCGTACTTTTGAAGGGGAGGGCATTTATTTTGATGACATTCATATCGACAGAAGTTTTGCTGAGGATGGTTCTCCCTACCGCAAGCCGGGAACAGCCATGTTACGTAAATATTTAGGTGGCCGCTATGATCTTGGAGGATCTTTTGTCATTGGAGATCGATGGTCTGATATTCAGTTGGCAGCCAATTTAGGAACGAAATCCATACTGATTCAACATGGAGAAGACATAGATCATAACCCTTCAGGCCTGAAGCCTGAGTTATTTGCACGAAAATGGAAAGAAATTGAGGATTATCTTTTTCAATTGGAACGTACTTCCAGAATAATCAGAGCCACCTCAGAAACACATATTGAAGGTTTTTTAAATCTGGATGGGACAGGTAAAGCAAGCATTAAAACCGGTATTGGTTTTTTTGACCACATGCTGGAACAAATTGCCAAACACAGTGGCATGGATCTCACAATAGAAGCCAGGGGTGATTTGCATATTGATGAGCACCATACCATCGAGGACAGCGCCATTGTTTTAGGTCAACTGATGCATAAAGCATTGGGCAAAAAAGCAGGTATAGGACGCTATGGGTTTGCATTGCCTATGGATGAAACCGGAGCGCAGGTATTACTGGATTTTGGAGGGCGACCTTGGCTCGTTTGGGATGTGGAGCTGAAAAGAGAAAGAATAGGTGATATGCCGGTAGAAATGTTTCATCATTTTTTTAAAACATTTTCTGATCATGCCCATTGCAATGTACATATAATGACTTATGGGGAAAATGAACATCATATGATAGAAGGCATTTTCAAATCCTTTGCAAAAGCGATCCAAATGGCCAAAAACCGCACAAAAAATGATCTTTCAATTCCCAGCACAAAAGGAATTTTATGATTGCGATAATAGACTATGATGCCGGTAATACCTTTTCTGTGATGAATACGCTCAGGAGGTTGAATGCAGATTATATTCTTACTTCTGATCCGGTTATAATCAATAAAGCCGATAAAGTCATTCTACCAGGCGTGGGTCATGCCGGAGCTGCCATGGACGAACTCAAAAAGAGAAATCTCATTGAAGCGATCAAAGGGATTACCCAACCGTTTTTAGGTATTTGTGTCGGAATGCAGTTAATGTATGATTATTCAGAGGAAGGAGATACAAAGTGCTTAGGTATTGTTCCTGGAAGAATCATCAGATTTAAAAATGAGTCGGGAGTAAAAATCCCTCACATGGGTTGGAACAATAATCAGTACATATCAAAGTCAGATGAAGGAATTTTAAAAAATAGCTATGAAAAGGAAATGTATTTTGTGCACAGCTATTATGCCCCGGTCGATGTCCATACCCTAGCAATCTGTGAATATTCAATACCGTTTTCATCTTATATCAGGTATAAGTGGTTCCATGCTGTTCAATTTCACCCTGAAAAAAGCGGACCGGTTGGAGCAACCATCATTCAAAACTTTCTGGAGCTATGAATATCATTATACCGGCGATCGATATCATGGAGGGTAAGTGTGTTCGACTTACTCAAGGGGATTACCATAGTATGAAAATGTATCATGAAGATCCAGTAGCTATGGCTCAACAATTTATGGATTATGGAGCTTCAAAGTTACATATAGTTGATCTGGATGCTGCCAGGTCAGGTAAGCCGGTTAATCATAGGTTGATCAGTAAGCTTATCATTACAACCGGATTGAATGTACAGGTTGGCGGTGGAATACGAACTCATCATGATGTCAAAGCATGGTTAGATTCCGGTGCTGAAAGAGTAATTATTGGGAGTACTGCACAGAAAGAGAGGGAATTGACCGGCGATTGGGTTGATGAGTTTGGATCATCAAGGATCGTCATTGGCGCTGATGTTAAAAAAGGAAAAATTGCAGTTCATGGATGGGAAGAAACCAGTGAAGATGAAATTGAAGAATTTATTGCTTATTACAGGATGCGAGGCGCCATCAATTTCTTATGCACAGATATAGAAAAAGATGGAATGCTTCAAGGTCCTTCCTGGGATTTGTATTATAAGTTGATTCAACTTTTTCCGGATATTCGACTCATTGCCAGTGGAGGTGTGGCTTCCATGGTGGATATTGAACAACTCGTTCAGGTGGGTATCCGGGAGGTTGTGGTAGGGAAAGCCATTTATGAAGGTAAGATTACAATGGGCAGAATATTTAAATAGACTATATGTTGAAGAAGAGGATCGTTCCATGCCTGGATATTAAAAATGGAAGGACAGTAAAGGGAACTAATTTTATCAATCTCCGTGATGCGGGAGATCCTGTAGAATTGGCTGCAGTATACAGTGAGCAAGGCGCTGATGAATTGGTGTTTCTTGATATTTCTGCAACGGAAGAAAATAGGGGCACTCTGGTCGATTTAGTTAAGAGAGTATCAGAAAGAATTAATATTCCATTCTCAGTAGGTGGAGGGATCAGTCATGCAGGGGCAGTTTACAATATTTTGCAAAATGGAGCCGATAAAGTGAGTGTTAATTCATCGGCAGTTCGCCACCCGGATCTAATTACAGATATAGCTCAACGATTTGGTTCTCAATGTTGTATTGTGGCTATTGATGCAAGATGGGATGGATATCAGTGGACAGTGTATACACATGGGGGGAAAATACCTGTTGAGCGTGAATTGTTTTCATGGGCACTTGAAGCCCAGGAACGTGGTGCCGGAGAAATCCTGTTCACCTCCATGGATCATGATGGGACCCGCAATGGATTTGCCGTGGAGGCGTTATCTATGCTCAATACAAAATTAACCATTCCGGTCATCGCATCGGGAGGCGCTGGAAAAAAGGAACATTTTTTGGAGGTATTTAATGAAGGAAAATCTGATGCTGCATTAGCGGCCAGTATTTTCCATTTTGGAGAGATTCCTATTCCGGAATTAAAGGAATTTTTAAATGAGAATGGAGTGCCTGTGCGCAGGGTTTAAAATTCTCATGAATGAAATTTATTGAAGATGATAGATATTGAAAGTATAAATTTTGATAAATCCGACGGGTTGGTTCCTGCGATTATCCGGGATGTGAATTCAGGTTCCGTGTTGATGTTGGGCTATATGAATAAAGAGTCCCTTCAAATGACCTTGGATACCGGTTTGGTCACTTTTTTTTCCAGATCTAAGAACAGGTTGTGGCAAAAAGGGGAAGAAAGCGGCAATGTACTCCATTTGAAAAATATTAAACAGGATTGCGACAAGGATACTTTATTAATAGATGCAGACCCTGCCGGTCCGGTTTGTCATAAAGGTACTTTCACTTGCTGGGGAGAAGAGAAAAACACAGTAAACATAGGCTTTTTGCTGCTTTTGCAAAATATAATTCAAGAAAGAGCAGTTAATAAAATCAAGACTTCTTATACTGCAACCTTATTGGAATCAGGTATTCAAAAAGTGGCTCAAAAAGTGGGCGAAGAGGCAGTGGAAGTAGTGATTGAAGCAATGGGCAACGAGTCTGACAGGTTTTTGGATGAATGCGCCGACTTGCTTTTTCATTTTCTTATATTACTTAAATCAAAAAATCAAACACTTCAAGATGTGGTCGAAATTCTTCAACAGAGGCATAGGAAATAATATAACTAATTCTGTTTCTGTCTCTATTTTCTTTTTCTTGTTCCTCCTATTCCAGTCAAACCTCACTGCACAGGCAGAGTATGAAGCCGAAATTAAAAAGTGGAGAAAAGACAGACTAGAAAAACTAACGGCTCCAGTCAGTTGGACTTCACTGATTGGTCTACATTGGTTACATGATGGTATTTTTACTGTAGGAAATGGCGAACGGGATGATGTCATCATTCACGATGAAGAATTAAAAGAAAGTTTATTCATGATAGGAACACGCGATGGAGAATTCAAAGTGTTTGAAGTGGAGAACTCGGGACTAAAGGATGAAGAAGGCAATGAGATAGGAGGAGGAGATTACTTGATAGTCAACAAAAAATACCAATTCGGAAAATATTTTTTTACATTGATTCAACGGGGTGAAAAATATGGAATGAGAATTTGGGATACCCAATCACCTAACCGCTTTAAATATACCGAATTGCCTTATTATCCGGTAGATCAGAAGTGGATCATTAAAGGAAAAGCCATTCCACAGTCAAACATGACCATATCAGTGAAAAATATTATGGGAATGGAGGTTGAACAAAAAGTGGCGGCTTTGGTGGAGGCTAAAGTTGGTAAAGACAAATTTGAGTTTAGAGTATTTGAAGATGATGGTCGCTATTATATGGTGTTTGGCGATCTCACTAATGGCAATACAACCTATGGAGGAGGACGCTATGTTTATTTCGACAAAGAAGATCAAAAAGGCAATGTGACCATCGACTTTAATAAATCCTACACACCTCCATGCGGCTTTTCGCAATACACCACCTGCTATCTGCCTCTTCCTCAGAATCGATTTTCATTTGAAGTCAAGGCCGGTGAAATATTTATGGATGAGGATGGGGTGAGTCAATAATTTCTGCCAATTCCATCCAGCGAAGTTCAGCTTCTTCCAGCGAGGCGAGGATTCCTTCCAGTTCAGTGGACATTTCACTGATTCGGGTCGTATCCATATCAGGATCAAGAAAAAACTGATTGATTTCTGATTTCCTTTGTTCAAGGCTTTCAATCCTTTTTTCAATTTTACGCAATTCCTTTCTTTCCTGTTCAAAGGTTCGGGTGCGGGGATTGATAGATTTCTTTTCAACCTTGGGATTGTCCAATGTTTTGATTTGATTACTTTTATAATCCAGATACTCTGAATAGGTTCCGTTAAAGTCTTTAATTTCTCCATCCCCTTCCATTATGAAAAGGTGGTCTGTCAGTTTGTCCATAAAATACCGATCATGTGTGACAATGACCAAAATTCCATTATAGGAATCAAGAAAATCCTCTAATACGTTGAGTGTAATGATGTCCAGATCATTGGTAGGTTCATCCAGGATCAAAAAATTAGGATTTTTGATTAGAATGGTGAGTAAATGCAATCTTCTTTTTTCTCCTCCACTCAATTGACTGACGTACACCTGCTGCTGAGAACGCGGGAAGAGGAATCGTTCCAATAAAGTCTCTGCCGTTAATTTCATACCTTTTTCCAAAGGGATATATTCAGCTATATCCCGCACCACATCGATCACTCTCTTATGATCCGCATTTTTCAACCCTTCCTGTGTGTAATATCCAAACTCAATGGTTTCTCCAACGACTACTTTACCTTGGTCTGGCTTAATGTTTCCTGTGATTAAATGTAGTAAAGTGCTTTTACCCGCACCATTGGGACCTACAATGCCCACTCTTTCATTTTTTTTGAACTTGTATGAAAAACCCTTAAGAATGCTTCTGTCACCATAAGATTTACCCACGTTGTGCAATTCCAGGATTTTGCTTCCAAGACGTGTTATTTGTATTATGAATTCCGGAGTTTCATGTGCATTTCGGCGTGATGCACCTTCTTTGATAACTTCAAAATTGTCAATTCTGGATTTGGCTTTGGTAGTTCGGGCTTTGGGCTGCCTTCTGATCCACTCCAATTCACGGGCAAACAGTCGTTGGGTTTTCTGAAGCTGTGTTTCTTCATTGGCTATTCGCAGCGCTCTTTTTTCCAGATATTGCGAGTAGTTGCCATTGTACATATGGAGTTGACCGTTTTGCAGTTCGATGATCGTATTGCATATACGTTCAAGAAAGTAACGATCATGTGTTACCATGAAAAGGGTCAACCGGCTCTGGGTCAGGTAATCTTCGAGCCATTCGATCATGTCCATATCCAGATGGTTGGTGGGTTCGTCCAGAATCAGAAAATCCGGCTCTTCAATTAGTATTTTTGCTAATGCTACCCTTTTGGCCTGACCGCCTGATATTTCCCCCATTTTCTGATCCAGCTGGTGGATGGATAACTTGCTGAGAACTTCCTTAATATGGGCATCGAGATTCCATGCCTTGAGATCTTCAATTTGGTTCATGTACTTATGGGCTTCTTCATGGTCATCCACCAAAAGAGCAAATTCGTACTTCCTTAAAGCAGTGATGGCTGGATTGTCGGAAAGGTATACGGTATCAAGTACAGTCAGATGGGGGTCGAAAAGAGGTTCCTGATCCAAAAAGGCTACCTTGATGTCTTTAGCAAAAGTGAGTTTGGCTTTTTCACCCTCTATACTTTCTTTTTTTCCGGCAATGATCCTAAGAAAAGTCGATTTACCACTACCGTTTTTTGCGATCAAAGCAATTTTATCTCCTTTGGAAATAGTAAGAGAAATGTTGGAAAACAGGAGTTTTTCACCATATGATTTGCTGATATTCTCGGCATGTAGGTATTGCATATTAGAAACATTAACACTCAAAGTGTAATTGATAAAGCCGCAAAGATAATGTAAGAAGCGAAAGTGTGCCGGAAGGTATAATTAAATAAAAATAGACAAATACTA